>Ga0302326_10026877_pt1 | contig 11617 bp, 7 predicted proteins | sample Palsa_T0_3_FD_202264 | JGI IMG/M metagenome (GOLD analysis project Ga0302326, IMG submission 202264) | Peat permafrost microbial communities from Stordalen Mire near Abisko, Sweden - Palsa_T0_3 | ecosystem: Environmental > Terrestrial > Soil > Palsa > Peat permafrost | place: Sweden: Abisko...
CGATGACGGGGCGGCGAGCAAGAACTGCCCATCGCTGACATCGGTGGTGCCCGTATAGGCCAAAGCGCCATAACGGAAGTTGGCCTGCCCTGAGCCGGTCTTGGTCAACCCCAAACCCGGGGTCGATTCGGTGATTCCATCGAAGAAGATCGCGTACCCGTTCAAATCCAGAGTCACCGATGCATCCAGCTCGATTGGAACGCTGAACACGCCCTGTTGGCCGGCGTCTTCGTTTAGCGCGCTGCTCAAGTCGAGCGGTGAGCTTCCGTTGAACTCGTAGGATCCGTGCAAGGTCAGCGAGCGCACGCTCGCCGCTTGGTCGACAGATATTTGTTCTACGTTCCCGCCGTCGTCGGGGAAGACGACATTGTCGCCGGCCGCGGGGACCGCATCTCCCTGCCAGTTGCCCGCATCCGACCAGAGTCCATCGTTGGCACCGCCGGTCCACGTGGCCGTGGGAATCGGCACGACCGTCAGCGTCACATCCTGCCCGGAGACTCCGCCGGCGTAGCTGACCTGGTACGCCAGGTTGTCAAATATCGCGATCGATCCCTCCGGAAGACCCGTGAACGTGCCCGTGACAGGGCTGCCTGTTTGATTGGAGATCAGCGTGATCACATGACCCACCGATGGCGTGAAGCCGTCGAGCGGCGACACGTCAAGTGTCGAACCCGTCAGGTTCACGGGCGAGCCGGTGGCAGTCAGCTCGCCGTCCAATTCGTAAAAAGGGGGGAAACCCTGGATTTGCTCTTGCAGAGTTGAGCCTGTTCCCAGAGTGACGTTTCCGGCCGAAACGTTGCCGCCAAGCGCTACGGTACCTCCGCTGCTGGTGATCGCGGGCACGGTGCCGTACTGGTCATCCAAGGTAGCGCCTGCATCCACCGTGACGCCGGAAGTCGGCGAAGCGGCGAGATCGAGCTCGCCCTGCGCAACTTCCGTCGGTCCAGAATATGAACCTCCGGTATCACCGACAAGCAGGGTTCCATCACCTTGCTTGATGATTCCATAGCCGTTGCCGCCGTCGATGATGCCGAAGGCGGCCAGGACGTCGCCGGCGCCGACGGTGAACGTGGTGTTATGCGTCAACACTATGCTGATTACGATGGGGGTTGCTTCGCTGTTGGTGCAGGTGACGTTTCCGTCGGCGGTGAGAGTTGTCCCGTTGGACTGGCTGTAGAGGTGGTAGTATCCCTCGATGGTGACGTTCCCGACCGTATAGCTGCCGTCCACATCGACGATGGCAGGGTCTTGGTTCGCGCGGCCGTTTGCGGGGAAATCGACAGACTGCCCTGCAATTGGCGCAGCCCCACCCTGCCAGTTACCTCCGTTCGACCACACTGTGTCGTTGGCGGCGCCCGTCCACACGTCGACTGCTGGTGCGACGCTGATGGGCGCGCTGATGTCTGAGACAAGCCCGGCGGAGCTGGCATCGAGCGTGTAGGTGCCCGCCTCGCTGAGTGTGATCCCGGTGAAACTCGCCACTCCGTTGACTGCGCTAGCGGTGAGCGTTCCGCCCAGCGTTGCCCCGCTGGGGCCAGATGCGATCGAGAGGGTCACGTTTGCGTCATTGCCGGCGTCTACTGTCCCGGCGAAATTTTCCAGGCTCACCGAGAACGATTGCGATGCGCCGGCAGCAGCGACGGTCGGCTGGCTGGTGATAACGGCTTGCGTGGAGCTGGGCGTGAGCTCGAACACCGCTCCGTCGCCGTTTGCCCCGCCGGCGGTGGTGACGCCATACAGGTTGCCGCTGGAATCACCGATCAAGCTGGCCAATGACTGGTTTCCGTTGGTTCCGTTGAAGGACAGGAGCGTGGTGATCGTGCTGGTGCCGGCGGCAATCTCGAAGACGGTGCCATCGGAGTTGGCTCCGCCCCCGGTGGTGGTGCCAAACAGGTTGCCGTCGGAGTCCACCAGCAATCCGGCCTGGGGCGCGGAACCGTTGGCTCCATTGAATGATGCGAGAGTGGTGATCGTGCTGGATCCGGCGGCGAGCTCGTAAACGGTTCCGTCACCATCGGCCCCGCCGGCGTAAGTGACTCCGTACAGGTTGCCGCTGGAATCGAGGACAGGACCACCCTGCGGATATTGGCCGGTGGTTCCGCTGAAGGCTGCGAGCGTGGTTACGGAGCTGGTCCCCGCGGCGATTTCGAATAGAGTGCCATCACCATTCGCGCCGCCGTAACCCCCCTCGCCGAAGAGGTCGCCGCTGGAGTCCATCACCATGCCTTCGTGGCCGATTCCCTCGGAAAAGGTGAAGGATGCGATGGGGCTGATCGTGCCGCTGCCAGCGACGATTTCGTACGCGGTCCCCCAACCGTTGGCTCCGCCGGCGTCATTGATGCCGTACAGGTTGCCGCTGGAATCCAAGATCAACGGCGCATACGGCGATTGACCGTTGGTTCCATTGAAATCCGCTAGTTTGGTGATCGTGCCGCTGCCCGCGGCTACCTCGAAAACGGTTCCGTCGCCGTTGGCCCCGCCATTTAGCGTGGTCCCATACAAGTTGCCGCTGGAGTCGATGATCAGCTGGGCGTACGGATTTTCTCCATTGGTTCCGTTGAACGAGGCAATGGTGGAAATGACGTGGGTGGCGGCGTCAATCTCGAAGATCGTCCCGTCGCCGTTCGGGCCGCCGTCCTCGGCAGTGCCATAGAGATTGCCTCCGGGGTCCATAACCAGACCACCGGCGGGGCTGGAACCGGTTGTGCCATCGTTCAGACTGGCCAGGCTGGTCAGCGTCCAGGACGCAGACAGGAGCACGCGTTTCTCCAGCGCCTCAACTATCGCCCGACGGATGGCCTTCTTGCGCGAGATTCCGCTGCGATTCGGCTGATCCGATATGTTCGATTGCATGCGTGTGTTTCCGCGGTGTTCCAGGAAAGAATGCCCGCGGCGTCAGTTCGGGCGACGGGAACTGAAGCCGGGGCCACCCTTAGAGGTACCGCAGTTCATATCGGTGCGCATGGATTGGCACTTTATCGCGGTCGTGCCGGTTGTGGGGACAATTGTGAAAGCGCGGATAATCCGAGCGATGAGGAAATAATCGCGGGACAAGAAATCGGCGTTAGCCTCTTAGCGCCTCCAGAAACGCCGGGCCATACGTCTTGACCTTGTACGGCCCCATCCCCTTCACCAGCTCGAGGCCTGACAGATCGCTGGGGGCGGCCAGCGCAATTTCTTTCAGTGTGCTGTCGTGGCAGATGCAATAAGGCGGCACTTGACGGGTCCTGGCGATTTGCGAGCGCAACGCGCGCAATCGCTCAAATCGTTGCTCGGCATCCGGATTCATCGAATCCGCGGCCCCGGATTCCGATCGCTGTGACGCGAGGCGAGACGAAGAGGACTCGCGCTCCACTCTGACCCGATGCGTCGGAGCCAGATCAGCCAGACCGGCTGGCGGCAATTGCTCGGCTTTCATGACGCGGATGCCTGCGGGAGTCAGCTCCACCACCGGCCGGAACTTCACGCCATCGGGATCGCGCTGGCGGGCGAGTCCGGCGTCCATCAGGCGGTGAAGCATCGCCACGATGCGCTTGATCGTATGAGCGCGCAGCAGGCCGAAAACAGAGAGCTTGTCGAAGCCCCAGCGCTGCGTCTTATCGTTCTCGGCGCCGGCGAGGACCTCAGCGACGACGCCGACGCCGAACTTGCCGTGCAGGCGCGCGATGGCAGAGAGAAGCTGGCGGACCAGCAGGATGGTTTCATCCGAGACGATCGCCACCGGAGCCGCGGGCATCGACAGATCGCCGACGCCGCAGACGTCGCAATGACAATCAGCCGCCTCGGTCTCATCGCCGAAGTAGTCGAGAATCATCTGCCGGCGGCAGCGGTGTGTCTGTGCGTAGGCGATCATCAGATCGAGCTTCCGCGTGGCATGCGCCTTGAGCTGGGCAATCCGGCGCGGCTCGGCGGAGGGGTTGTCCTCCCCGATCCGATCGATGAAGTACTCCTGCGTGTACCGGTCCTGATATCCGAAAAGAAGGATGCAGCGCGCCGGCAAACCATCGCGCCCGCCGCGGCCCGCTTCCTGGTAATACGCTTCGAGGGTGCCGGGCAGATTGTAATGAATGATGAGCCGGACGTCCGGCTTGTTGATTCCCATGCCAAAAGCATTGGTCGCCACCGCGATCGCCCCCGGCGTCTGCATGAACCGTTCCTGATTCGACGTGCGCTCGGTCATCTCCATTCCGGCGTGATACGCGCACACCGCACGATCGCCCATGGTCTGCGCGGCCAGAGCGGAGACCGCATCGACCGCCTTGCGCGTCGAGCAATAGACAATCGCGCTCCCCGATTCGGCTTTCAGAAGCGAGAGCAGCTCGGAATCGCGCTCGATGTTCTTCGACGTTCGCCGAACCTGATAGCTGAGGTTCGGCCGATCGAAACCGGTGATCACCACCTTCGGCTCGCGCAGCTCCAGTTGCCGGATGATGTCTTCGCGGACGTCGTGGGTGGCAGTGGCCGTCACCGCAATGCATGGCGGCGAGCCAAGCTGCCGCCGCACCTCTCCGAGCTTCAGATATTCCGGCCGAAAATCATGTCCCCATTGGCTCACGCAATGGGCTTCGTCGACCGCAATGAGCCTCGGCCGAAGCCGCGAAGCCAGCTCCTGAAAATCCGGCGTGAAAAACCGCTCCGGCGCGACGTACAGAAGGCCGGCAAATCCTGCTTCCAGCTCGCGCACCACTTCGCGCCGCATGCCGGGGCTAAGGCTGCTGTTGAGCATGGCCGCGGGGATCCCCTCATCCCGCAGTTGCTGAACCTGATCCTCCATGAGCGAGATCAACGGGGAGACGACCATGCACAGCCCCTGTCCCACCGCCGCCGGAAGCTGATAGCAGAGGCTCTTGCCCGACCCGGTCGGCATCACGCAAAGAACATCTTTCCCCCCGATGACATCCTCGATTACCTCGCGCTGCGCTGGCCGAAAGTCGTCCAGCCCAAAGAGGTTCTGCAGGTGCTCGCGTAAGTCGCTCATCCGTGGAGGGAATCATAACGCAAGCCTCGGCAGGCGCAAACGGACGTGAGCAGCCCTCGCCGTAGTACAGGCGTCCCGCCTGTGTCTTCGAATAAGAGGAAGAGCCGCGAAGGCGCGAAGGAAAGTCGAAAGCTTCCCCCATTTATTGGGGACCGGCGAATGCCACGGTATAATGCTCGTGGAGCATCCCATGACGACAGTGGCTCAAGAGTTGGCCGCACATCCTGAGCTGGTCTATCGGCACACCGTCGAGGAATACCATGAGATGATCGCCAACGGCTCGATTGTCGAGGGCGAACCATTTGAACTGCTCGACGGGCAGATCGTCAGAAAAGTCCGTTCTGCAAATGGGGAGGACATGATGACCGTCGGCGTCGAACACGCCTTGATCGTGAGCCGGCTTGCACGCATGACCACCGCCTTTGAACCGCTCGGTTGTCACATTCGATCACAGCAGCCGGTCACCATGCCTCCCCGTGACGAGCCGGAGCCCGACGCAACTGTCATTCGCGGCACGCTGGAAGATTACACGACCCGCCATCCGTATCCCTCCGACGTCCTCTGCATCATCGAGGTTGCCGATTCGTCTCTGCCCCGCGATCGTGGTTACAAGTTGCAGCTTTATGCGAACGCCGGCATTCCGATGTACGTGATCGTGAATCTGCTCGATCGCGTCATAGAGGTGCATGAAAACCCGGATGCTGGAACCGGGAGTTACGCGGTGGTGCGGCAGCAAACGCGCGGCGGATCATTGAGTCTCCCGACGCTCGCCGGGGAGCCCGTTGTCGTTCCGGTTGAGCGGATCTTTCTGTAGCACACGTTCGATTGCAACTACGCCACCGATCAGGAAAATATCGTTCGTGGAAACTAGCCCGAGCGACAACGAGATTTGGGATGCGATCATCATCGGTGGGGGGCCGACCGGTGCGGTTGCGGGCATCGAACTCGCCCGGCGGGGCAGACGAGCGATCATCCTGGAGAAAGCGGAGTTTCCCCGATTTCATGTCGGTGAATCGTTGCTGCCGGCGACGTTGAATCTGTTGAAAGAGCTGGGACTCGAGCCGGCGCTGCGGGCGCTGCCGCACGTGAGAAAGTTCGGCGCGGATTTCGCGCTGGGCGGCAAGGGAGTGCCCACTGAAATCGACTTTTCGCATGGATACTGCCGGTCGTACGAGACGTTCAACATCGAGCGGTCGCTTTTCGATGCCATGCTGCTGCGCGGAGCGGAGAGCGCCGGCGCAAAGGTCCGGCAGGGAACGGCCGTTAGAGAGATCCTGTCGCTGGCCGATGGCGACGTGCGCGTCCGGACCGACGCCGGGGAACTCCGCGGGCATTATCTTCTCGACGCCAGCGGGCAAGGCTGCGTTGTCGGCAGGCATCTGGGCACGCGCCAATCGGCGAACGAGTCGTACCTTCGCAAGGTCGCCTACTTCAATCACTTCCAGAACGTCTCCCGCGCCGATGGCCCCAAGGGCGGGAATCCGCTGATCGTCATGATGGACGAGGGGTGGTTCTGGCTGATTCCCATCACCGAGCACCGCACGAGCATCGGCATGGTGCTCGATGCCGACACCGCCAAGCGGATCACCCGCGAGGAGGGGATTTCGCCCGATCGGATGCTTGCGTGGGGGCTGAATCGCTGCCCGGCAATGCTCACCCGCCTGCGCGAGGCGGTTCGTCCGGAGACGAACAACGTTGCCGCGGACTACAGCTATCGCTGCCGGCCGTATGCGGGAGAGGGATACTTCCTCGTCGGCGACGCCGCCGCGTTTATGGATCCGATTTTTTCGACGGGGATTTTTGTCGGCACCCAGGCAGCGATGTCCACCGCCAGGCTCGTCGACGACATTTTGGAAGCGCGCGTCAGTCCAACCGGTGCGCGCAGGCAATATTGCCGGCAGTTCGAGCAATGCACCGACACCCTCTTCAAGCTCATCGGCCAGTATTACGACCACTCCTTCCGCGAGTTGTTCCTGCAGGGCTCCGGGCCGCTTGCAGTGCACCGCGCCGTGATTGGCGTGTTGGCGGGCAACGTCTTCCCCCGCCCGCCCTTCAAGCTGCGCTGGCGGTTGTGGGTATTCGATCAGCTCGTGAAGCTCAATCGCAAGTACCGCCTGGTTCCCAGACGCCGGCAGTTCTCGCTTCTCAAACAGGCTGCGCTGCTTCGGAACGGCAAGAGGCAGGAAGTGTTAGGCGTAGGCACGAAGGCATGAGACCTCGTTCGTCCCCTGCGTCCCTCCTTGCAATCGATTTCGCGCTCTCCTAATCTACACCGGTTTCCAGGATGGTGCAGTGGGTACTCGCTCGGACATGGCCACTAAAGTGGCCACGGCGGCGGTCCGGGGCGATATGGCAACTTGAAAACCGCTGTAAGTCCCGCGAAACGAAAGGCTTGTCACGATTTTGGGTGCAGTGCGGAATCAATCTCTTGACGAAATCAAAACAGAACTTAAACGGCTCTTGGTGGAGAATCTCTCTCTGGAGAACGTGAAGCCGGAAGACATCGGCGACGACGCCAACCTCTTTGGCGAGGATGGCATCGGGCTGGATTCGCTTGACGGGGTTGAAGTCGTCGTGGTGCTGCACCGCCATTTTGGCCTTGACGTGAAGGCGATGCAAAAGGGCCGCGACGTCTTCCGCTCGATCAATACGCTGGCTCCGTATGTGCTGGCTAACGCCACCAAGTGACGCTTGTAATTGCCCATGACATGCTCACCGGTCGGGATTGCGGGCATCGGAGCGGTCTGCGGAGCGGGAGACGATATTCCCTCGATCCTGGATGCGTTTCGGGTTGGCCGGCGCAATCCGATCAAAACCCTGCCGTTTGAAAGCTCAATCGATTGTCCGACGTTTCAAGTGTCGGCCGACCTTCCGATCCTTCCCGATCGATACAACAACAGCCGTACGCTTCGGCTCACGATGCGCGCCGTGCGCGAAGCGCTGGCCGATGGCGGGATCGATGCGTTTGACCCGACGGCCCGCGTCGGCGTCTGCATCGGAACGACAGTGGCGTGTCAACTCAACAGTGTGCCGTTTTACGACGCCTTCCGCAGGGGCCACGAGCCCTTGCTCGATCCGGTCTGGAATTATCTGCATGCCAATCTGGCCCAAGCCGCCGCAAAGCTGCTCAACATAACTGGCCCCAGGATGACCGTCGTCAACGCGTGTTCATCCGGGACAGACGCGATCGGCGTTGCCGCCGGTTGGATCCGCGCCGGCTTGTGCGAGTTTGCGATCGCCGGCGGGGCGGATGAGTTGCACCCCGTGCCGCTGGCGGGGTTTTGGTCGTTGGGAGTGATGAGCGGTCAGCCGTGCGCACCGTTCGATCGGACTCGCAGCGGGCTAAACCTTGGCGAAGGAGCCGGGATCGTTGTGCTGGAGTCCGAGGCGCATGCGGCGGCGCGCGGCCGAAGGAATCGCTTCGAGATTTCGGGGTTCGGATCGGCTTGCGATGGGCACCACCTGACCGCCCCGCACCCCGAAGGACGCGGGCTTGAGACCGCAATTCGATCAGCGCTGGCGCAGGCGGAAATCACCCCCGGCGAGATTGCGTTCGTCAACGCCCACGGAACGGCCACGCCCGACAATGACAGGGCCGAGGGAAAGGTGCTGGCACGTCTATTCGGCCCCGAAGTGACGTTTCTTTCCACGAAAGGATACACCGGCCATGCGCTGGGCGCGGCCGGCGGGCTCGAAGCGGTTTTCACCGTGCTCGGGTTGCGAGAAGGCTGGATTCCGCCCAGCGCGGGCTTCGAGCAGCCCGCCGACGACGTGCCTGTTGCGCCGGTGTCGCGGCAGACGACGATCGATGGCAAGTATGCCCTTTCAACGTCGCTCGCATTCGGCGGCAACAACGCGGCACTGGTCGTCGGCGTGCGCGACACTTTTGCCGAATCTTTTTTCCCCTCACCTGTTACTCCGGACTTCGGTGAGCTCAGTCGAACCGGGGAGGGTCAGGGTGGGGGCCTGGAGGGGAGGACGGACCGAGGCATGATTCGGCACTGGAAGGCCAGCCCGCCCCCACCCCAGGAGGAGGAGATCCAAGCGCCCGCGATCGCGCCGGCAGCGATTCTCGGCATCGGCGCGGTCACGCCCCTTGGCCGTAACCTCGAAGAAGTCGCCCGCCGTCTTCGGGAGCCGGCGGATCCGCAGCCGAGCGTGCAGCGGGTCAACGATCCGTTGCCGGCGGAGCCCACGATCAGCAAGCGCATGCGCCGGGCCGACCGGTTCTCGCGCATGGCGGCGGTCACCGCGCTGGATGCGTGGACCCAATCGCGTAGCGTCTGCCAAGCGATACCGCAAGAGAAAATCGGTCTGATAGTCACCTCCGGCTTCGGCCCACACTGCCGCGGATTTCGCTTTCTCGACGGGTTGCTCGACTGCGGCGACATCGCCGCCTCGCCAACCGATTTTTCCCACTCCGTCCACGGCGCTGCCGCCGCCTACATCACCGAGCTGCTGGAGTTGCGCGGACCGTCGCTGAGCACGACTGATTTTGAAATCGGGTTCGAAGAGGCCGTGTTGCTCGCCCAATGTTGGTTGAACGACGGAACGTGCCAGCGCGTGCTCGTTGGAGCCGTCGAGGAATTAGGCGACGTAATGCTGGATTGCGTGTCACGGATGGCTGTGCCGGATCGGCCGATCGTACCCGGCGAGGGAGCGGTATTTTTTATGTTGGGACCACCGACCCCAAGCGCGATCGCCAGCATCGAGGCCACCGTCGACTTGCGACAGGCAAACCCGCCGATTGGGCACGACTGGAGCACGCGGTTTGGACGTTCTGCCGCTTCGTCCGCGTTCAATTTCCTGGGAGCATTGCTGTCCCCGGAAGTTGAAATTGCCAGGGTGGTTGGCGCATCATGCGAACTGCGGCAAACTTCGTTGCTCTTGACGCGTCATAAACCGACCTTCTGAATTTCCAGGACCGATCTCCCATGCCCGAAGCCCAAACGATCGAAACCATTCAGAGCCAGCTCTGCGACGAGATTCGCGTGCTGATGTCGCTCAAGCCAGGGGCGGTTTCGCCCGACACCAACCTCGCAGCTCTGGGAATCGATTCGCTGCGGTTTGTCTCCCTGCTGATCGTCATCGAGCAGAAGTTCGGCGTGAGCCTGATGAAAGTCGGCCTGAAAAAGGAAGACATGCAGTCGGTCCGCACGCTGGCGGCGGCGATCTGGGCGGGGCGAACGGCTTGAGTCTCTCGCTCCCCTATTTCCGTTCCCGCCGCTATCTGAGCGGAGTCGACTGGCTGATGGGCGCGATGGATCACCTGGCGATCCGTACCACCGGCATCGGCTCCCTCTCCCAGGCGATTTTGGAGGTAGAGGGGAAAATCCCCGAAGCTGCTCTTCGATCGGCGCTCGCTCAGATCGCCGATCGCTTCCCCCTGGTGCATGGCCGGGTGGCCCGCGACTGCTTCAACCTTGCGCCGTTTTGGAAGGTTCCGCGCAACGCTCGCAGCAGGCCGCTTTCGTTGCAGGTCATCGACTTGCCAATGAATGCGGAGGCCGACGCCGAAACCGCTTTGAACGCGCATGTGAATGAGCCCCTGGGCTCGCGCTACGAGCATCTGCGGTTCCTGCTGGTTCACCTCGGCGATGCGCGGTCGCGCCTCGGAATGGTCTTCGATCACAAGCTGCTTGATGCATTCGGAGCCGAGTCGTTTTTGCGCCTGATCGATCAGGTTTGGCAGGGGAAACTCGCGGAGATTTCGCCGCGGGTGAAAACGACCGAGCCCCCCCAGCTCGATCATTGGCTTCGCCGGTTCCGCTCCGGGAAAACGCTCAACGAGCGTCTTTTCAAACTCGCCGAGCGCGAGATCGCCGCCCTGCGCATGCCGGCGCCCGGCACGCCGGGCAAAGTTCGTTTCCTGCATGAGAAACTGACGCCCCAGGAGACGGAGCGGGTTCGGCTCCGCGCCGGTGAAGAGTGCGGCATGCCGATTCTGCTTCCCTCGACGGCCGCGCGGGCGGTGCTGGCGATGAAGCAGGCGATTCCCAATGCGCCGCTTCCGGGAACGCAGCATCTGCTCTTCACCTCCGCCAGCACACGATCGCCGGGTCAGGAATGGGAAGGGCTCTTCTTCAATCAGTTGTCGTTTTTGCTCTTCTCCGTGACTGAAGCAATGCCCGAGTCTCCCGGGCCACTTGCCGTGCTGCTGCGGGATGAGTTCTTCGACCAGATGCGGCAGGGAATTCCCGCCGCCTTGCAAGATGCGACCATGCTGATGCGCATTTGCCCCCATTGGCTGGGCAGCCGGCTGATGAAGCTCATTTTCGGGGGTCGCCTCTGCTCCCTCTATTTTGCCTGTCTGCGGGAGACGGGCTTTCCGCAGAAAACGTTTATGGGAATGCCGGCCATCGATCTGATTCACACGCCGACGGCCTTTGCGCCGCCGGGATTGAACTTGTGCATGACTTATTTCGGCGATCACTTCAATCTCGTTCTCTCGTATCTCGACGGCGCCCTGCAGGACAGTGAAGCCCGCGAGATGATGGGCCGTTTCAAGTCGATGCTGATCTTGTAGGAGGGAGGCAGGAGTCACAGCGGAGGCCCAGCGCAGCCTCGCTTCGCTCGGCCGCAGTCAAAAAGAATAGTTCACCACGGAGGCACGGAGTCACGGAGGCGCATCCGACTTTC
>Ga0302326_10026878_pt1 | contig 11617 bp, 11 predicted proteins | sample Palsa_T0_3_FD_202264 | JGI IMG/M metagenome (GOLD analysis project Ga0302326, IMG submission 202264) | Peat permafrost microbial communities from Stordalen Mire near Abisko, Sweden - Palsa_T0_3 | ecosystem: Environmental > Terrestrial > Soil > Palsa > Peat permafrost | place: Sweden: Abisko...
CGAACACTGCTCCCTTGAGTCTGCGGTGCACCCGATATCCCAGGGCTCTCAGCAGGGCGCGCTGCATCCTTGCGAACGCTCGCTGCGAACGCCGAGGGCTACGCCCATCGACTGACCTGCGCCACTCGTCGAAGGCAGCGCGTGCGGGTGCCGATCGCTTGGCGTTGGCCTCTGCAAGGGACAGCGCGGACGAGATCACCGCCGCGAGCGCGGCTGCTTGCATGGCTTCGACCATCGGCGACATCGCAACTGTTTCGGCAGCCGCTGATGCCGATTCCAGGGCAGCGGTCCACTCGCTCTTTGGTCTGAACGCGCCCAGCGCCAAGGGGCTGGTGGCAGCTCCGAGTGCGACAAGCTCCTCAGCCGTCAGCCGCGAGGCACGGTCCACTACCTCATTCGTGCGCGAAATGTCGTTCACATCAGGCTGGTCGGGAGCGCCGAGGTCACCCGGCACATAATGCCGGATACCGATTGGCCCGGCGACAGGGCGTCACAACACGGTCGGGCGCACGCTCAAGTGCCTGAGCCCCCAGCATCCCGACGCCCGCCGATGCGGTCGCATACGTCGCCGAGCGGCCGGCTGGTGCAGTCGGCGGCGACGCGCAGATACACGGCCAGGGCGTACAACGCGTATATCCAGAAGTCGTCGGTGTTCCACCAGCCGACCTCGCCGAGGAGGTCCGGCTCGACACCCGCGCGGATCATCGCGACCGCGCTCAGGGCGTAATAGCTCTTGTCGTGCTCGGCTCGTCCTCGGAACTCGCACTCGGGCAGGTACCGCTCCCGGATGCCCTCGTACTCGATCGGCTGGGACCGGCTGGCACCGGATAGCTCCAGGGCGTCGGCCGCCAGCTCGAGGAAGACCTCTCCGGGGAAGGTGTTGTTCTTCGGGTGCAGCGGATGGATCTCGATGACCACGTCGTGGATGTCCCGTCCGGTGCCGATGCCGTCGAGCGCGATCCGGACCGCCTCCTCCCGATCGGCCGGCGTCGGACGGCGGGTAGGCATCAGAGCTCCAAGGCGGCGATCGCCCGGCGCTTGCCGACGTCGGTCCGGCCGTCGTAGTGCAGGCGCAGCGTCGACTCGCTGTTGCCGAGGATGTCCGCCACGGTCCGGTACGACTCGCCGGCGTCCAGCATCGCTGTCGCCGCGTAGTGGCGGAGGTGCTGCAACGTCACTGAGGACGCGCCCCGCGCCGCCGCCCATCGACCGCTGAGGGCATCCTGTCGCATGGGCACAAGCCCCTCGACCCCAGCGGGGAACACGTAGTCGTCCGGCCTCGGCTCGATCCCCAGCAACGCCTTCCGGCGGGCGGCCTGACGCGACAACGCAGCGACCGCCCCGCCCGTCAGCGGCACGTCCCTCCAGTCCGCCCGCTTGGTCGCCTTGCGAATCACGCCTACGCCCCGGCCACCGTCGGTGATCGCCGCCGCCACGTGGACCTCACCCGCCTCCATGTCGACATCGCACCACCGAACCGCCAGCAGCTCGCCCTTGCGCATCCCCGTGCTCGCCACGATCGCCGCCGCGTCCGCCACTTCGACGTCCCGGTCCCGAGCGACGGCCAGCACCGCCCGGACCTCGGCCGCCACCGGGGCGAACGGCTTCGACCGCACCGTCCTAGGCCGGGCCGCGTCCTTGGCCGGGTTGGCGTCGATCAATCCGCGCTTGCGCGCCAACTCCAGAGAACGGGTCAGCACCGTGGCGCACCGACGCACCCACGCCGACCCGTGGCCAAGGGCGCGCATCCCGGCGTACATCTGCTCGATGTCGCTCCACGTCAGGCGGGACAGCGGTACGTCCCCGAACAGCCGCCCGTCCCCGACCGCCACATCGCACATCGTCTTTGCAGCCGACCGGGACGTGACAACCGTTGCCGGCGTCAGCTCAATCACGCCCGACTCGACCGCGGACAGGTACAGCTGGAACGCCGCCCGCACCGACCGCGCCCGCGTCCCACCTCTGGGAAGCCGCTTCTCGTGATCCGCGACCTTCAAGCGGGCCAGCGCGACCTCGGCGTCCGAGCGTGTCCCGAACACCGTCCGGGAGACCCGGCGCCGGCGGCCCGTCACCGGGTCACGGGCAACCTCCACGTCCACCCGCCAGAGCCCGTCCCGGACGGCAACGATCCCACCACTACCCCGCCGGCGACGGCCGGCCATGGATGCCCGCGCACCAGCCGCGAGGCCGGATAGTAGAGCAACTTAGTAGGGTGAGCGGTGGACCCGATCAGAACGCGGACCCTAAAACCGCATCTGACCTGCTCGTTCACTGGAGCGGACGACGGGATTCGAACCCGCGACCCCAACCTTGGCAAGGTTGTGCTCTACCAGCTGAGCCACGTCCGCGTAATGCGGGTGCCACGTTAGCAGGGGCCCCCGCCCCGCCAGCTTCGCCGAACATGGCACTTAGCGCCGAAACGGGCGCCGCGGACGCTAAGAGCCACCTTCCGCGAAGCTCGGGATGCCGATCAGGCCGACGCAGCCGCCTTCTTCGCCCGCGGCGCCTTCTTGGCCCGCGGCGCCCGCTTCGCCGGCGGCGTGGCCGCCTTCGCGGCCGGCCGCGCGGGCGCGCTGGCCAGCTTGAGCAGTTCCTCCATCGCCTCGTCGATGTAGCCGGCAAGGGCGTCGAGGTCGCTCGCGATCTCGCGGCAGGCGACGAGCCCGAAGTTGACCGTCCCCATGTAGCTCATCACGGTGATGTTGAGGCCGGCCCCGTCGCTGATCGGCCCCATCGGCCACACCCCGAGCACCCTGGCCCCGCCGGAGTAGAGCGGGAAGTTCGGCCCGGGCACGTTGGAGATCACCACGTTGAACAGGGAGTTGTTGAGCCGGTCGACCACCCGCAGGCTCGAGGCGAGGCGCGCCGCCCGGGCGGCCAGGGCAGGCGCCGCGAACTCCGTCCAATCGGTCAGGACTGCGGCGCTGATGGCGTTGTCCTGCTCCTTGGCGTCTTTGGTCGCCTCGCGGATCGCAGCCAGCCGACTCGCGGGGTCGGCGATCGACGTCACCAACTTGACGAGCATGGCGGACACCTGGTTGCCCAAGGCGCCCTTGGCGTCCTCGCTTCGCACCGAGATCGGGACCATCCCGACGAGGTCACGGTCGAGGGGTTCGCCGTGATCGCCCATCCAGTTGCGCAGCGCACCAGCGCAGACGGCGAGGACGACGTCGTTGACGGTGCCGCCCAGGGCGTTCTTCACCACCTTGACGTCGTCGAGCGAGACCTCGGTCATGGCGAAGCGGCGGTGCGCGGTGATCGTCGTGTTGAGGAACGTCTTGGGCCCGCTGAACAGCGCCGGCGGCGGGCTGACATTGGGCTGGCGGTTGCGGCGCCGCAAGCTCAACGCCATTTCCGTGGTCCGCCGCAGCGCCTTGGCCGCCCGCACCGGCGTGCGCGCCAAAGAGTTCAAGGCGTAGCCCACCATCTCGATGTCCGTCGGCACCCGGTCCGGCTTCCAGGCCGGGTCCGGTTCCGGGATGATGAGCGGCTCGGGAGTGAGGTCGAGCAGGTTCACGGTCAACTCGGCGCCGGAGACCCCATCGATGGCCGAGTGATGGACCTTGGTCACGACCCCGATGTGACCATGCTCGAGCCCCTCGATGAGGTACATCTCCCAGAGCGGGCGCGACCGATCCAGGGGCCGGCCGAAGACGTCGGCCGCGAACTCCTCGAGCTCCTTCTTCCCGCCCGGCGCCGGCAGCGCGGCCCGGCGGATGTGGTAGTCAAGGTCGAAGTCGGGATCCTCGATCCAGATGGGGTGATGCAGGCCGAAGGGCACCTCGACGAGGCGACGGCGGAACGGTGGCAGCAGCGGCAACCGGTTCTCCACCAAGGCCCGGACCCTCTCGAAGCTGTAGCCACCCGGCACGGTGGACGGATCCACGACGATCGTGGACGCCACGTGCATGTGGTTGGTCGGCGTCTCCATGTAGAGGAATGTGGCGTCGAGGCCCGTCAGTCGCTGCATGTACCCCAGCGTCGCACCCGGGGCCCCCTACTTCAACAGCCGGGACAACCTTCGATCCGCCAAGGGCTTGCCGCCCGTCTGGCACGTGGCGCAGTACTGGAGCGACGTCGTGGCGAACGACACCTCCCGCACGGTGTCCCCGCACTCGGGGCACGCTTCGCCCGTGCGCCCGTGGACACGCATCCCCGACTTCTTCTCCTTCTTGAGCCCGGCCGCTGGCAGCCCGGCCGACCGGACGACGGCGTCGCTCAGCACGGCCACGATGGCGGCCTGGAGTCGCGTGACCTCTTCCTCAGACAACGTCGCCGCCATCTTGAACGGGCTCAGCTTGGCCACATGCAGCGCCTCGTCCGAGTAGGCGTTGCCGATCCCGGCCACGACGGACTGGTCGGTGAGCACCTTCTTGATCTGCGCCCGGACCCCGGTCAGCAACGGCCCGAGCGCGAACCCAGGGTCGAGGGGATCAGGTCCCAGCCGGGCGATGCCGGGCACATCCTCCACCGAGCGCACCACCCAGATGGCGAGGCGCTTCTCCGTGCCCTGCTCGGTGACGTCGAACCCGGCCCCGCTGTCCAGCCCGAGGCGCAGCGCCAACGGACCCTTGCCCGGTTTGGCCCGCCCCGGAGTCAGCACGTCCCGCCACTGCACCCAGCCACCACGGGCCAGGTGCAAGACAAGGGAAAGCTCACCGACCCCGATGATGAGGTACTTCCCGCGCCGCCCGACGTCACCGACGGATGCACCGACGAGAGCGGACAGCGGCGGGTCGAAGGTCTTCAGGGCCGAGAGCGAGCCCAGCTCCGCCCGCGTGACGCTTTGCCCGCCCGCTTGCGAGCCGAGGAAGCGGGCGAGGGATTCGACCTCGGGCAGCTCAGGCACCGCTCACCGTCCCGAGTGGCCGAACCCGCCGGTGCCGCGCTCCGAGGCCGAGAGGGCGACCGCCTCCTCCCACCGCACGGTGGCGACGGGCTGCACCACCAACTGGGCGATGCGGTCGCCCCGCTGCACCTCGTACGCCACCGCGGGGTCATGGTTGACGAGCACGACCCGCAACTCGTCGCGGTACCCGCTGTCGATCAGGCCGGGGGCGTTCAGGCAGGTGATCCCGTGCCGGGCCGCCAGCCCGCTGCGGGGCAGCACGAAGCCGGCCCAGCCGGGCGGCAACTCGATGGCAATCCCCGTCGGCACCATCGCCCGCCCGCCGCCAGGGGCGAGCGTGACCGGCTCGCGGGCCACGAGGTCCACGCCGGCGTCGCCGGGCCGGGCGTACCCAGGCAGCGGCAGGTCGGCGTCGAGCCGGATGACGCGCACGACGACGTCTGCACCCACCCGCCGAGCGTAGGCTGCCCGCCCGTGCTGGTGTGGATGGATCTGGAGATGACGGGGCTCGACCCGAGCGTCCACACGATCGTCGAGATCGCCACCCTGGTGACCGACGACGACCTGGCCATCGTCGCCGAAGGTCCGGACCTGGTGGTGCACCAGCCACCCGAGGCCTTGGCCGCCATGGGCGAGGTGGTCCGGACCATGCACACGAGGAGCGGCCTCCTCGGCCAGATCGAGCAGTCGACGCTCACGCTGGCCGACGCCGGGGCGACCACCCTGGCGTTCATCAAGGAGCACGTGCCCGAGCCCCGAACCGTCCCCCTGGCCGGCAACTCAATCGGGACCGACCGCCGGTTCCTGGCCACGTGGCTGCCCGACATCGAGGAATGGCTGCACTACCGGTCCGTGGACGTCTCCACCATCAAGGAGCTCGGCCGCCGCTGGTACCCCGAAGCGATCGCCGGCGCGCCCGAGAAGGTGGGCAACCACCGCGCCCTCGACGACATCCGTGAGAGCGTCGCCGAGCTGCGCTACTACCGCCAGACCGTCTTCCGCTAAGCGCCCCGGCGGCGCAGGACCCGGCCGATGCGGGCGCGGTTGGCGCGCAGGCTCAGGACGCACGGGACGTTGGCGGCCGTGGCGTAGGCAGCCATGACCAACCAGAGCGGGGCGGGGTTCCAGAAGAGGAAGGCAATCAGGGGAACGAAGCCGAGCCAGTGCACGACCTCGGCGCGCCGCGTCTCCGCCGCATACCGCTCGAGCGTGGGAGAACCACGCCCGCCGACCCGTCGCTTGCTCCTCCCGCCGAACACCCTCCCGGCTTCAGGCAGGAGCCGCTGCCACCGGCGCACCCGAAGCCGGCGTGAGACCTGAGCCTCCCAGGGTCGGGTCCGGGTCAGCCACGTGTCGTGGTCCAGGACCCGGGCCGGGAGGCGATGGGCGGCATAGCCGGTGACGAGGCCCCACCCGGCCCAGACGACCGCGTCGAGGCCGATCACGCTGATGTCGTTCACCGGGCCGGGATCGTGCGTCCCTTCCAGCGCACCGGCCGGCGAAGGAGGCGCAGGACCAGCGACCGCGCGAACACCGCGAGGAACACCGCCAGCCCCACCGGCCACACCATCCACGCCCACCACGCGAAGCGACCCACGCGCCGGAGCAGCCAGACCAGTTGGGCGGCGACGGCCGCGTAGAGGATGGCGGCAGGCACGCCCGGGTGGGCCACCACGTCGAGGGCGACCGCCACCAGGGCGGCGATCCAGCAGATGGTGAGTGCCAGCGCCCACGGGCGGGTGGCTGACCATGCGCCGGCGGCGATGTTCTTGGTCCAGCCCTCCACCAGCTGGCGTCCTCCCTCCGGATACATCCGGAACTCGATTGCGCCTCGACCGGACAGGCAGCGCACAGGCAGTCCGGCGGCCCGGAACCGACGGGCCAGCGCCACGTCCTCGAGAACCTCGGAGCGGATAGCGGCGTGACCACCGACAGCTGCGTAGTCGGCGCGGGTGCACAGGAGGACGGGCCCGAAAGCAGCGGCTACCGGGCGCTCGCCGGGCAGGCCGGCGAAGGCGCCGATGCCCATGAGCGACACCAGGTTGAACAGGGCGGACAGCGACTCCACGGCCCGTCCGCAGCGGTGCCACGGTTCGACCGATAGCAGTCCGGTGTCGTGGGCCGCGAGCAGCCGGGCGACTGCGTCCCGACCGAGGACGGTGTCGGCGTCGAGGAACAGCAGCCGGTCGCCGCTGCTCTGCTCGGCACCCAGATGGCACGCCCAGGACTTGCCCGTCCAGCCCCGTGGAGGCGGCGGGGCGGGGATCACCCGGGCGCCGGCCCCGGCCGCCACGTCGGCAGTGGCGTCCTCAGACGAGTCGTCGACCACGATCACATCGGGTGCTTGTCCGGCGAGCGACGCCAGCAGCGCGGTCAACGAGCGGGCCTCGTTGCGAGCCGGGACGACCACTGTGATCGAGAGTGCCCGTTGTGATCGAGAAACTCGACCATAGCGGGCAGTCTCGATCACAGGCAGGGCGCGCAAGCGCAGCAGCAGCCACCAGCCGGCCAGCCACCCCGCGGCCACGACGGCCAGCCGGGTACCGTCCATGGCGGAACTCTACGAGGGCTTCGGCGACACCGGCCCGGCCTCGCCGGCCAGGAACCTCACCCGCTCGGCCACATGGACGGCGTGATCCCCCAGCCGTTCGTAGAACCGGCCGATGAGCGCCATCTCGAGCGCCACCGACACGCCGACCGAGCCCGACACCAACTCGGCCGTGGGCGTGGGTCAGGCGGTCAAACGCGTTGGGGTCGCGGTCCACGAATGCTTCCGTCGCCTGCCGCCACATCTGCACCGCCACGCGACCCATCTGCTCGACCAGGCCGCGAAGGCGCGGAGTCAGCATCGGCGTCAGACCACTGGCGGCGCGGGCGGCGATGTGCTCGGCCAGGTCGGCTGAGCGCTCGAGCTCGGGGACCATGCGCAGGATCGAGAGCAGGTACCGGAGATCGCGGCCCTTGGGGTCCTGGAGGGAGAGCTGGCGCTCGGCGAGGGCTTCGATGGCGAGGGCCAGCCGGTCGATGGCGTCGTCGCCCCGCACGAGCGCCCTCGCCGCCTCGCGGTCATCGCCGAGCAGGCACTCCGTTGAGGCCGCGATCGCCTCGCTCACCAAGGCGAAGAGGTGGGCGACCTGGGCGTCGATCTCCTCGAGGTTGCGGTGGAACGCGACCCGCAGCTCCGATCCCATCCCCCCGAGGGTACCGGCGTCACCCCGCGGTGGCGGCGCGGTAGGCGGCTCGGATCTCGGCCGGATCGTACCCACTCGGTTCGGTCGCGTCGGAGGGACGGGCCGGAGCCCACGCCTCGGCCACGTCCTCGGGCGGGCAGCCGTGTAGGACGGCGGCCGCCTGGACACACGCGCCGAGGGCCACCGGCTCGACGTCGGGCGCGAGGGTCAGCACGGGCTGGCCGGCCAGGTCGGCGAGTATCTGGCGGTAGGCACCCGAGCGCGCGCCGCCCCCGACCAGGACCAGCCGCCCAAGCTGAGTCGGCCCACCGACCGAGGCCCGGAGGGCGTCCAGCCCCTCGAGGAGCCCGCACACGACGCCTTCGATCGCGGCGCGCGCCACCTGGGCGGGGATGGCGTCGCTGCGCAGCCCGAGCAGCGTCCCTGACGCGTCAGGGCGATTGGGCGTGCGCTCCCCGTCGAACCACGGGACGCAGATGACCCCGCCCGCGCCGGGCGGCGCCGACAAAGCGAGCGCGTCGAAGGCGTCGTGGTCTGCCGCTCCGACCACCCGGGCCATGGCGTCGGTGACCTTGGTGGCGTTGAGCGTGCACACCAGCGGCAGCCAGCGACCGGTGGCGTCGGCGAAGCCGGCGACGGCGCCCGACGGGTCTGCGGTCGGCCGCTCGGAGACGCACATCACCGTGCCCGATGTCCCGATGGAGATCAGCACATCGCCGGGGCGGAGCCCAGCCCCCAGGGCGGCGGCCATGTTGTCGCCCGTGCCGGGCGCCACGACCACGCTGGCGCTGTCAAGGTTGAGCGGGAGGGCGGCGTCCTGGGACAGGGGCCCGGCCGCCTCCGTGGGCGCGAGGACGGTCGGCAGCCGCTCCTGCCAGTCGGCGCGATCGTCGACGATGCGGAGCAGGTCCGTGCGCCAGCGACCCTCCCGGGGCGACCAGTAGCCGGTCCCGGAGGCGTCACCCCGGTCGGTGACGAGACGGCCGGTCAGCCGCCATGTCAACCAGTCGTGGGGCAGGAGGACGTGGCGGATGCGTGCGAAGGTGTCCGGCTCGACCCGCTTGAGCCACGCCAGCTTGGTGATGGTGAACGCAGGGACCGGCACCGAGCCACATCCCTGTGCCCACCCGCCGGCGCCGAGGGTCTCGACCAGGGCGGCGGCGTCGGGCGCCGATTCGGTGTCGTTCCAGAGCTTGGCCGGGCGGAGGACGTTGGCTTCCTCGTCGAGGACGACCAGGCCGTGCTGCTGGCCGGCGACGGAGATCACCTCGGCGTCATAGCGGCCGGCGTCGTGCCACGCCTGCACCAGCGCGCCCCACCAGGCCTGGGGGTCCTGCTCGCTCCGTGGCGGCGTGGTGGCGGGATGCAGGCGCCGGCCGGCGCCCCACAACCGCCCGTCGTCGCTGTCGCGGACCTCGACCTTCGTTGATGAGGTTGAGCTGTCGATCCCGCCGACCCGGGCCACGCCGCTACAGAATGCGCGACTCGTGGGCGGCCCAGTAGCGGTCGCGCAGGAGGCGCTTGTAGAGCTTCCCGGTCGGGAGCCGAGGGAGCTCGTCCTCGAAGTCAACGGAACGCGGGCACTTGAAGTGGGCGAGGTGCTCGCGGCAGAAGGCGATCAGCTCCCGCTCGAGCTCCGGCCCGGCGTCAACACCCGGGGCCGGCTGCACGATCGCCTTGACCACCTCGCCCAGATCCTCGTCGGGTACGCCGATCACCGCCGCATCCATCACCTTCGGGTGGGTGATCAACAGGTTCTCGGTCTCCTGCGGGTAGATGTTCACCCCGCCCGAGATGATCATGTAGCTCTTGCGGTCGGTGAGGTAGAGATAGCCGTCGTCGTCGAGATAGCCGACGTCGCCCACGGTGCTGGTGCCGCCGTCTGCGCTGCGGGACTCGGCCGTCTTGGCTGGGTCGTTGAAATACTCGAAGTTGGTCGCGCCCTTGAACCACACCGTGCCGGGCATCCCCGTTGGGCACGGCTGGCCTTCCTCATCGAGGATCAGGACCTCGCCGACGATGGCCTTGCCGACGGTGCCTCGATGGGAGAGCCAATCCTCCGAGAGGCAGTAGGTGAACCCGTTGCCCTCGGTGGCGCCGTAGTACTCGACGACAATCGGGCCCCACCAGGCGATGATCTGCTCCTTCACCGGGATGGGGCACGGGGCGGCCGCGTGGATGATCGTCTCCAGCGACGACACGTCAGCCGCGCCCCGGACGTCGTCGGGCAGCTTGAGCAGGCGCGAGAACATCGTCGGCACCATCTGGGAGTGGGTGACCTGGTACCGCCCGACCAGGTCGAGGAACTGGGCCGGATCGAAGTGCTCCATGATCACCGAGGGGGCGCCCGTGCGCAGCGCCAAGGCGACGCTGGTCTGCGGCGCGGAGTGGTACAGCGGAGCCGGGGAGAGGTAGGTCATCCCGGCGCGGTAGCGCCACATGATCCGGATCCCATCGAAGATGGGCAGGTTCTCACCGGGATGGTGGTGGGGCAGCGGGCGAAGGATGCCCTTGGGGCGCCCGGTCGTGCCCGAGGAGTACAGCATGGCGGTGCCCAACTGCTCGTCCTCGATCGGCAGCGACGGATGGCCGGCGACCGCATCCTGGTAGGCCTCGAACGGGTGCGGCGGCGCGCCGGCGGAGTCGACCATCAGCCACCGGCGGACCGCTGGGCACAGGGCCGGCAACTGCACGGCGACCTCGCTCTTGGCCGCGGAGGTGAGCATCACCTGCGCCTCGGAGTCGTTGATGATGTAGGCGACCTCTTCCGGCGAGAGGTAGGAGTTGATGCACGTGTAGTACACGCCCGTCCGCTCGGCGCCGCCTTCGGCCTCGAGCATCCGGGGGTTGTTCTCCATGAAGATGGCGATGTGGTCCTTGTACCGCAGGCCCGTGTCACGCAGGAGGTGAGCGAACCGGTTGGCGGCAGCCTCGTAGGCGGCGAATGTCACTACCTCGCCGCTGTTGGCCATGATGATCGCCGGCTGGTCTGGATTCCGAAGCGCGTGATCGCGGGCGTACATGCGCGCAGGTTACGCGGGTTGGGGTTCCCTCCACATGGGCCACATGCTCGGCCCGTTGGGGAGCGCGATCTCGCCGGTGACCTTGAATCCGTGGCGCTCGTAGAAGGGGATGTTGGAGGCCTTCGACGACTCCAGATAGGCCGGCACCCCCTCCGTGTCGCACCGCTCGAACACAGGCTGGAGCACGGCCGACCCGAGCCCCTTGCCCTGCCGGGACGGATCGGTGCCGAGCACGGCGAGGTAGTAGTGCGGCTCGGTTGGGTGCTGCTTCTCCATGAGCGACAGGCAGCGGAGCGCTCTCGGCACGTAGCGCCCGAACGCCGGGAACATCCACCGGCCGCCCCGCGCGATCTGCCCGACGGTCATCTTCCAATCGCCGGGCGGATCCCACAGGGCGGCGGCGGCGCGGTCCTCGGTCGTGAAACACAACCCGTGCTCGAGGTGCTGCACCCGCAGCGCGCCGGTGAAGTAGCCGGCCAGGCGCCCGAGGTGCCTCCCGGGCGGCAGCAGGTGGCCCATGATCGGGTCGTCGTCGAACGCCCGCGCCAGTGCCG
>Ga0302326_10026879_pt1 | contig 11616 bp, 12 predicted proteins | sample Palsa_T0_3_FD_202264 | JGI IMG/M metagenome (GOLD analysis project Ga0302326, IMG submission 202264) | Peat permafrost microbial communities from Stordalen Mire near Abisko, Sweden - Palsa_T0_3 | ecosystem: Environmental > Terrestrial > Soil > Palsa > Peat permafrost | place: Sweden: Abisko...
CGACTGTGGTTCACGGGATTGAGGACGTAGTCGACGTGTTTCGAGCGCAGGATCGCGACGAAACGCCTGACGATGATATTCGTCGGTATTTCGATGACGCCAGTGCTGCGAGTGATCGCGGCGACCAAGCGGACGCTGCCATCGCGCATGACTTTACCGAGATCGACAGGCGACAAACCGCAGAGTACGACGCGAAGGTCGCCGTCCTGAAAGCCGCGTCCTAACTAGATTCAGCTTCAGCGGCCCCCCCGGCAGAACGGGCGCCGCTTGTTTCACGCCCATTCTCGGCGCTCATAGCGCGCAATTCTGCGTTGTCAGAACATCCACTCTCAGCGGCGCTGGCGGCATGAAAAACTCCGGTAACACGCGTCGGCGCCCCGCGTACTTCTCAAGCTTCGCCGCCTCCGAGTCGCCGAGCCAACAGTGTGCGATCCCGAGCGAACCGATCATGGGCCTCGGCTGTTTCGTTAAGTGATACCCTTGGCAACCGAGGAACGAACGTCGTATGAGCTTGCCGTTTCTGACCCGGACCGTCCGTCTTCTAAGGCATTGATAGACGAATACGATCCTGCCATCTTCCTCGGACACTTGGTCCGCCATATCCCAGGCGGCTGCAGCTGAATCGAAGCGTACCTTCCAGCGAAGTGTACGCGTGCACCACTCGTATCCGCGGCTCGTAACGAGCGTCGGAAAATGAGCCTGTCGCACTAGCAATCCGCTCCAGCGGGATCGTGAGACCGGTTCATTTTTCAAGGTTACAGGAACGGGATGCCACGCGTGTGGCACAGCGGAAAGACCGCTCTTGCGGTTGCAAAGCGGTAGCAGTCCCCTCCAACCGACCCCAAGCGCCGACGACCCGGCTCGACCTATGAAAGCCTGCCCAAGGCGTTCGCGGCCGGTGCCGACCGCCGGCAACTCTAGAAAAACGGGTTGTGCGCTTTCTCTTGCGCGACCGTCGATGGGGGGCCGTGACCGGGCATGAGGACGGTGGCGTCGTCGAGGCTGAAGATCTTCGTGCGGACGCTGTCGAGAATATCGCGGTAGGTGCTAATGTTGCCGAACGCTCCGCCCACGCTGCCCGCGAAGAGTGTGTCGCCGGTGAATAGCGTCGAACGAAAGAGGTAACAGGCCGAACCGTCGGTGTGCCCCGGCGTGTGCAGCATGCGAATCGTCGCGTTGTCGCCGAACGGCAGTTCTTCGCCGTCGACGACCGGGAGCGCGATCTGCGCCAAGTCGCCGATCGCGGCGACGTCCTGCTTGTGCATCACGATCGTCGCTTGCGGGTACGCACGCGCGACGTCGGCGGTCGCGTCGCAGTGATCCGCATGTTTGTGAGTGATGAGGATGTAGCGCAGCGTGTACGGTCCCTCGTTAATCGCGCGCATCAAGTTGGCCGGGATTCCGGCCGGATCGATCAGCGCCGCCGTCTTCCCGTCGTCGAGAAAGAACAGATACCCGTTGGACGGGTGGGGGTCTTGCGGATGATGGCGCACGTCGGGCGGAAGCGCGACGTGCGGCTCCCAGCGCCGCGCCGCCGCATCGGCCAGTTTTCCGGGATCGAGCTGTAAGACACGCGCGATCGCGCGGGCCGCGTCCTCATCCGGAACGCGCTTGCCGTCCTCCCAGGCCTTGAGGTCTTCGAGCGGAAGGCCGGTCGCGGCGCCGATCGCGGCGTTATCGATCCGGTTCCCGCGCTTGGCCTTGCGTACGATGTCGACGAATTCGTCTTCAAGCATGGAGTCTAAGCGGTTACCGCGGCGCAACCGGGGACCCTGCCGGGTCGGTTGAATGGCCCGGTATGGAACGGCTCATCATCATCGGCTCGGGACCGGCCGGCCTCACGGCTGCGGTCTACGCCGCGCGGGCGAACCTCGCGCCGCTGGTGCTCGCGGGCCATCAATACGGCGGCCAGCTGATGCTCACGACGGAGGTCGAGAACTACCCCGGGTTCCCAAACGGCATCCTGGGGCCCGAGCTGATGGAGGCGTTCCGCGCCCAGGCCGAACGCTTCGGCGCGAAGATCGAGAACGTCGATGTGACCCGAGTTGACTTCTCGGTTCGGCCGCTGCGCGTCTGGGCCGGCGATGAGGAATACGCGGCCGAGAGCGTGATCGTTGCGACGGGCGCGAGCGCTCGCTGGCTCAATATCCCGGGCGAAGTGCACCTGCGCGGCCGCGGCGTCTCGACCTGCGCGACGTGCGACGGCGCGTTCTTCAAAGATCGGCACATCGTTGTCGTCGGCGGCGGCGATTCGGCGATGGAAGAAGCGCTCTTTCTGACGCGCTTCGGCTCGAAGATTACCGTCATCCACCGCCGCGACACGCTTCGCGCGAGCAAGATCATGGCGGATCGCGCGCTCGCACACCCGAAGATCGCGTTCATTTGGAACACGGCCGTCGTCGAAGCGAAAGGCGAATTTCATCTCCAGGGGCTCGTCCTCGAAGATCTCGTAACGGGCGAGCGCAGAGACTTCGCGGCCGACGCCGTCTTCATCGCGATCGGTCACGATCCGAACACGGAGATATTCGCGGGCCAGCTCGAACTCGACAAGGCCGGGTACATCGTTTCGCCCGACGGCGTGCGCACGAAGGTGCCGGGCGTCTTCGTCGGCGGCGACGTCTACGACATTCGCTACAAGCAGGCCGTCACGGCCGCCGGCATGGGCTGTAAAGCCTCGCTCGAGGCCGAGAAGTATCTCGAAGAACGGGACGCGGAGCGGGCCTTAAGCCTTCGCGGTTAACGCGCCGAGAATCTCGTCGGTCGACGGTGTGCCGCGTTTGTAGAACGCGATCGTTCCGTCGCTTCCGATGCCGGCGACCGTCCGATTGATGAACTTGAGCAAGCCGAGGGAGGTGACGGCGTCGTACGCCGACGCGACGCGCAGCGAGGGATCGACGAGCAGCGGGGCCGTGAGGTTGTGTTTCTCGATGAAGCGCTGGTGCGAGGCCGCTCCGCCGTTGTTCACGCCGTAGACGCTCACGCCGGCCTCGGTGTAGCGCGGCGCATCGTTGCGCACGGCGCAGAGTTGTGCCGTGCACCCGGGCGTATTGTCCATCGGATAAAAGATCAGGACAACCGGGCCTTTCTTACGGGCCTCCTCGAGCGAAACGGTCTCACCTTTTTCGGTTTGCAGGGAGAAATCGGGGGCGGGATCGCCGACGTTTATTTTGGCCATGGGCCTGCCCTACGGAGTCGGTTTCTGTTTCCCTGTTCGAGCGCCGAGCAGCGCGGCAAATGTTGCATCGATCGTCTCGTAGCGGAACGCGTAGCCGGTCGCAAGCGTGCGCGCAGGTACGACCCGCTGTCCTTCGGTCGCAATGAGCGCTGCTTCGCCCAGGAGCAGTCGCACGCCGAAAGCGGGCGCGGGGAGAAGCGCCGGCCGGTGCAACGCCGCGCCGAGCGCGCGCGTGAACTCCGCGTTACGCACCGCGTTCGGTGCGGCACCGTTCAGAACGCCCGAAGTACCGTCAATCGCGTGCAGGTAGATTCCGACGAGATCGTCGATCGCTATCCACGAATACCACTGACGTCCGCTGGCGACGATTCCGCCCGCACCCAGCTTGAAAAGCGGAAGGAGCGCCGCGAGCGCGCCGCCGTCGGTCCCGAGCGCGAGCCCGGTGCGGATCTTCGCGACGCGCATCCCAAGGGCCGACGCGCGATCCGCGGTGGCCTCCCAAGCGACGCAGACGCCTGCGAGAAAATCCTCGCCGGGTCCGCTCGACTCATCGAACGTTGCCGTCTCGGAGGAACCGTAATAGCCGACCGCGGAGGCGGAGACGTACCCGCTCGGCGGGCGGGCGAGCGCTCCGAGTGCGTCGATGAATGCGGCGCCGGCGTCGACGCGGCTCGCGCGGATGCGCGCCTTGACGGCCGGCGTCCAGCGCTGCGCGACCGGCTCGCCCGCGAGATTTACGACGGCATCGACACCCTCGCAGGCGCGCGCGGCCGCGGCCGGATCGCGCAGCGACCCGACGCTAACACGGTCGCCGCGTGCGCGTAAAGCGGTGCACAAATGGCGCCCGACGAATCCCGATGCGCCGATGACCGTAACGTTCACCGGCCGTCCCTGTTCTTTTCTTCATGGATGGTGTCAGTTGGGAGGCCTCGTGCGTTCCGAGGATAATGATATGCCGTCGATTCGGATGGGCACGGATCGCCCCAGAAAAGATCGATTCCGGTGAGGCGACCGTGAACGACTCGTACATCCTGCTGATCGAAGACCGCGGCGAAGACGTCGAGCTGACGTTGCGCGCCTTCGAGAAAACCGGGGTCACCAATCGGATCGAGGTCGTTCACGATGCCGTCGAGGCGCTGGATTTTCTTCAAGGGGTCCATCCTTTAGCGGGGCGGAACAACGGCGAGGCCCCGGCGATGATTCTGCTGGACATCAATTTGCCCAGAATGAGCGGCGTCCAACTTCTGAAGGAGATCCGCCGGCTAGACAAGATGCGGTACGTGCCCGTCATCATGATAACGTCGTCGAATGAAGAGCGGGATCTCAAAGCGAGTTACGACGCCGGGGCCAACAGCTACATTCGCAAACCGGTATCGTCGAACGATTTCGGCGCCTTGATCTACCGTCTTTGCGCTTACTGGCTGCAAGCAAACGAGCCCCCGCCATCGCTGACGAAATTCTAGCGACAGTCTTCCTGGAGGTAGGTGTGGACGCGCCCTCGACCAAGGAGTCGATTCAGCCAACGATCGACGCGCTTAACGCAGCGTGGAACCGCGGAGACGGAGAAGCATTCGCGGCCCAGTGCACCGCGGACGTCGATTTCATCAATTTGCTTGGGATGCACGTAAAAGGCCGGGCGGCCGTGACCGGATTGCACGAAACCATTTTTAAGGGCCCTTTTGCCGGGAGCACGCTTGAGTTTTCGATCGAACACGTTCGCGTGGTTTCGAACGACGCCGTCGTAGCGATCGTGCCCGGCGACCTGGAAATCCCGTCGGGGCCGGTCAAAGGCCACCTCAAAACGGTCGCGACCGCGCTATTCGTCCGCGAAGGATCCGAGTGGCACGTTGCGAGCTTTCAAAACACGAAACGGGAAGCGACGGAGCCGAACTTTACCCGGGTGATGGTCGAGACGGTCTCCGAGAAGCAACCATAAAAGCGTTGCCCTAGATGCCGCCGACGTAGCGTCCCGGCGCGAGCGTGCCGTTTGGATCGAAACGGCTCTTGAGGGTCCGCATCAGGGGAAGTGAGGCGGGCGGTGCGCCCCAGGCGTCGAGACCGGCCCGCAGCTTTTCGGGTGCGACCAAGATTCGCGCTTCGGCAAGCGCGGTGCGGCGTTCGCCGTCAAATAATTTCGCGCGCGTGGCGAAGTCGGCGACCAGCCGCGCCGAGAGACGCGCGATGACGTCGCCCGTGCGAACGTCCTCGATCGTCTCGAGCGTGAGCCGGTTCGCGCGCGCGACCCGCGCGAACGCATCGATACGCGGCGTCGTGTCGCTCGGAAGCCCCAGGCTGCGGTACGTCATCGAGCGCGAGCCGAGGGTTTCGACATACGCATCGAGGACGCGCGCAAACGCGAAGCCGGCCTCGCGATCGATCAAGCGCGTCTGCGGAACGCCGGCCGCACCGAGCGCGGAGCGCAGTTCGCGCGTCGCCGCGTCGACGGTACGCTCCGAGCCTTCCAAGAGCAGCACGAGGCATCCATCGACGCCGCTTGGTGCATCGATTTCCTTGGCGAAGCCGGTAACGATCAGCGCCGCTGCCGGCTCGGTTGCGAGTGCCGCGATATTCGCGGTCGTACGAGCGCGGCTTCCTTCCGGAAGCGGAGCGACGGCGAGCCGGCGCACGCTCGGCAGCGGCAGCGTTTTGAAGTTCGCTTGGCCGATCGCCGCGAGCGTTCCGAGGGAGCCGACGTACAACTTCGAGAGGTCGTAGCCGGTGACGTTCTTGACGACCATCCCGCCGGCTTTGGCAATCGTTCCGTCGGCAAGCGCAACGATCGTGCCGATGACGAAATCGCGCGCCCGGCCGTAGGTTGCCCGGCGCGGCCCGAGCCAGCCGCTTGCCAGGGTGCCGCCGATCGTCGCTGCAGCCGCCCGCGGCGCATCCAGCGGCACGAATTGGCCGCAAGCCGCCAAGACCGCATCGAGGGTCGCGACGCGGCAGCCGGCTTCGAGTGCGATCGTGAGGTCGCGCGGTTCGTGTTCGATCACGCGGTCAAGGCGCGTGCAGTCGATCGCAACGTCGTAGCGCTTGGGAACCGCTCCAAGCCCCTGCAAGGTGCGGCCCCCAAAAAGCACGGCTGCGCGGCCGGTTTCGTTGCACGCGCGAAGAAGCGCGGCAAGCTCGGCGAGCGTTGCCGGCGTTTCGACGTCGCCCGGCAGATGTGTGCCGAGCGCGTAGAGTTTCGCGCTCACGCGTGGGAAAGGGTCGGGGACGGCGTTCGAACCTCGCCGCAGACGGCGCCGCTCGGAAAGATCTTGTCCGGATTGAATCCGCGCGCCGGATCGAAAGCGCCGCGCAGGCGCTCCATCGTCGCGATGTCGTCGGCGGAAAAGACCAGCGGCAGGGTCTCGCGTTTTTCGTAGCCGATTCCGTGCTCGCCGCTGATCGTGCCGCCGAGGTCGATGCATGCAGCCAGGATGTCGTGGCCGGCGGCGACGACCGCGTCGAGTTGGCGCTGTTCGCGACGATCGAAGATCAGCAGTGGGTGCAGGTTGCCGTCGCCGGCGTGAAACACGTTGCCGACCGGTAGGCGGTGCTCGCGCGCGATCGCCTCGACGCGCGCGATCGCCTGCGGAAGGCGCGTGCGCGGCACGGTCGCATCTTGGATGTAGTAGTTCGGCGCGATCCGTCCGAGCGCGCCGGCCGCGCCTTTGCGCGCCGCCCAGAGTGCCTCGCGTTCGCGCGCGCTCGAAGCGGAACGCCAGGCGAGCGTGCCGCAGTCGCGCGCCAGCGCTGCGATCGCGCGTTCGCTTGCCTCGACGTCAGGGCTCTCGCCCGCGACCTCGACCAGCAGTACGGCGCCCGCTTCCTGCGGATAGCCGGCACGATAGTGCGCCTCGACCGCGCGGACGATCGTGCGATCCATGATCTCGAGAGCGGTTGCCGCGATGCCCGCCGCAACGATCGACGAAACGCATTCCGACGCCGCTTCGACGCCGTCGAAAGCCGCGACGCAGACCCGTACCGCTCGCGGGGTCCGCAGCAGCCGCAGTTCGAGCGCCGTCAGAATGCCGAGCGTTCCTTCGCTTCCGACGAGGACACCCGTGATGTCGTAACCCGCATCGTCGATCGTGACCCACGTAATGTCGCCCGCCTCATCGACGAACTCGAGGCCGATAACGTGTGCGCTCATCGAGCCATAGGCGAACGCGTGGGGGCCGCCCGCATTGGTCGCAGCATTGCCGCCGAGCATCGAAATCCGTTGGCTCGACGGATCGGGACCGAAGAAGAGGCCATCCGGCGCGGCGGCGCGCGAAAGGTCGAGGTTGATGACGCCGGGTTGCACGCGCGCGATGCGGTTGCGGGCGTCGAGCGACAAGATCCGATTCATCCGCGCAAGCGAGAGGACGACACCGCCGGTGACTGGGACGGCGCCGCCGCACAGACCGGTCCCCGCGCCGCGCGCGACGATCGGTTCGCCGTGCGCGCGCGCGATTCGCACAACCGCCGCGACCTCGTGCGCGTCGCGCGGCAACGCCGCCGCAACCGGCAGCCGCGCGTCGCTATACGCATCGAACGCGTACGCCGCAAGATCTTCGGGCGCCGTCAGAACACCCCCAGGCCCGAGCGCGAGCGTCAGTTCATCCCGCAACCGGTCCGCGGCCACAGTCAACACAGGATGCGCTTAGGACGTCGCGCCAGGGAGTCCTATCATAAACGCGCCGCGAAGCGGCGCACGCGCGTAGGCGCGGGGTCAAGCGCCGTCACGCGCGCGGTGGTTCGCTCGTGGAAAGGCGCGGGAGTCCGCGCCGGGGGTTTGGGGGGTTACCCCCCATATAAGAGATACCGCTCGCGCAAAGTAATGAACGCGCGCGTAGCGGGCTCCCACTCGGCGAGGATTTCCTCGGCGCCGAGGCCGCTTTCGAGGCCTTTGCGCAACGTGTCCGTGCCCCAGTCGCGATCGAGGGCGGCCGGGCTTGGGATCGAGATCGCGCGTTCGTCGAGTCGGCGGATCGCAACGAGCAGCTCGACGGCGGTGCGTACGGCCCGGAACGCGCGCGGATCGACGACGATGAGTTCGACCCCGGTGAGCGTCTTGCCGGCCCAGAAACCCGAGAACGGCGACCAGGCGGCGGAGCGAAAGTGCACGCCGGGAAGCGAGCGCGCGTTGAGCGAGGCCGCCAGTTTTTCGCCGTCGAGCTGGTAGGCGCCGGCGTACCTGAACGGCTTGCTGTACCCGGTGCCGTTGTTGACGCCGGCCGAATCGATCAGTCCGGTTGCGGGATAGACGAGGGTCGTATCCCATTCGGGAATGTTCGGCGAACTCTGCACCCACTGGAGCCCCGTATCGGGCCAGAGCATGTCGCGCGTGTAGTTCGCCATCGCGATCACGCGCAAGGAGCAGCCGATACCGAAATGGTCGTTGTACATCTGCGCGAGTTCCCCGACGGTCATGCCGTGGCGAATCGGGAGCGGATAGAGACCGGTGAACGAGGCGAAGCGCGGATCGAGCACCGGCCCCTCAACGACGGTGCCGCCGATCGGGTTCGGGCGGTCGAGCACCCAAACGGTCTTGTGGTTGCTCTTCGCCGCCGTCATGACGTACGCGAGCGTCGAGATGTACGTATACGCGCGATCGCCGACGTCTTGAATGTCGAACAAGATGACCTCGACCCCCTCGAGCATCGCTGCGTTCGGCTTGCGGGTAGCGCCGTACAGGCTGTATACCGGGACGCCGGTCTGCTCGTCGACGTATGAGGGCACGTAGGCGCCGGCCGGCCGGTCGCCGCGCAGGCCGTGCTCCGGAGCGTAGATCGCGCGCATCTCGATCTCGGGATTACGGTGGATTGCATCGACGATCGTTTCGAGTTCGGACGTGACCCCGGTCTGGTTGGTCACGACGCCGACCCTGCGCCCGTGCAAGTCGTGCCAGGCGTCGCTTGCGAACGCGTCGTCGCCCAGCCGCACGTTCGCCACGGGTAAGGGCGCCGCCACGGCCGCCCGCGGGTCGAACAGCGCGCCCGCGGCGCCCGACGCGAGCGCGAGAAAGTCGCTGCGCCTCACCGTTAAACGAACTCGGGCGTTGCGGTGGCGGGGATCAAGCCCCTGGCCGCGGCCAATTCGAAGAGCGTCGCGACCGCCGCGATCCCGGCGTCGCCGATGTCGACCGAATACTCGTTGACGTAGAGACCGATGTGCGCGCGCATCACGCCTTCGTCCATCTCGAAAGCGTGCGCGCGTACGTACGGCGCGACGGCAGCATCGTGCGCGCGAGCGAACGCGAGGCTCTCGCGGATCGTTTCGTCGATTTGCCGGGCCGCGCTCGCTGGAACGTCGCGCCGGACGAGGATCGCGCCGAGCGGAATCGGGTGGCCCGTCTCGGCTTCCCACCACGCGCCGAGATCCGCGACTTCGGCGAGGCCGGAAGCACGGTAGGTGAAACGCGATTCGTGGATGATGAGACCGGCGTCGACGTTGCCTTGCGCGACCGCACTGACGATTTCGTCGAAGCGCATCACAAAGACGTCGATCGGCCGCCCGAACGCGAGCCGCAACAAGAGGAACGCGGTCGTCATCTCGCCTGGAATCGCGATTCGCACGTGGCGCTGCAAGTCGGTAAGCGCGGGGACGCTTCCGTCCGGCCGCGGCTTCGCGACGACGAGCGGACCGCAACCGCGCCCGAGCGCCCCGCCCGCGCGCAGGATCCGATAGTTTTCGATCAGGTAGGGAATCGCGCCGTAGCTCACTTTCGTCAGCGCGAAGCGCCCCTGCCGCGCGGCGACGTTCAGCGCTTCGACGTCGTCGAGCACGACGTTAACCGGCGGCGCCCCGGGCAACATCCCGCGCGTCCACGCGGCGAAGATATACGTATCGTTCGGGCACGGCGAATAGGCGAGCGAAAGCGTGTCGAGTTCCGTCATTTACTGTTGCTTGCTGAGTTCGACCGCGTCGTCCCCCGTCCAGGAACCGTCAGAGAGCTGCTCCTCGTCGTAGATGCCGAACGTTCGCGCGTCCTTGTGAATGAGCGTGATGCGGCGGCGATACTGGCGGCCGATCGCAAACGAATAGTTGCTCGTGAATTCGATCGTATTCCCGTGCCAGCCGCGCTCGGAAGTCCAAATCCCGTACTCGGGGGTCGAGCTGAAGCGGACCAGTATCCAATGCGCTGCGAACGGATCGTAGGTGATGTAGAAGTAGTCGCTCGCTTTGCCGTCCGCTCCGAAGATCCAGCGGCCCTTCATCGTCTGCGCGAAAACGTAGGTGTTGATTCCCAGATCGATCTGCCGGCCGTCGCCGATTTCCTCGACGTTATGGGCGCGCCACGTTCCCGTAAGCCATCCGAATTCCGAGAGCTGCCTGATCGGGCGATGCAGAATCCCTTCCACGTTGGGATCGACGAGCGACTGCGGTACCGTGGGCTGGTACGGTACGAGGGGGCGCGGTGTCGGCCGTTGGGTTGGAATCGGTGCCGCCGGCGGCATGGCGGCGCTCGCGGCGGTCAGCTCCGGCGTCGGGCTTGGCGTTTCGCGCGCCTTGGCGCCCTTGTGCCGGGCGTCGGGCGAGGGCGCGGGCGTTTCAGTCGGCGAGGGCGTCGGGGCCGGCGTCGCTTTCGCTTTGCCGCGTTTCGGCTTGGGGGTCGGTGTGGGTACCTGCGAGGTCGCGGGACCTTCTTGCAGCTCGATCAGCGCCGATGCCGTCGGCTCCGGAGAGTCCTGCGCCGCAACGGCGGAGCCGCCGAACGGTGGCCAATGCACGCCGACGACCAGGACGACGGCGGCAAGAAACGTGGCGAGCGCGGGACGATTCAACGCGAGAGACTCCTAAGCGACCAGACGTTCCAGAACCGCGTCGAGCGCGGCTGCGGCGGCGCGCGCGCCGGCCACAAAGTCCCATTCGGCGCGGGCGCGACTGCCGACGTAGTTGGAAACGCCGCGGACCTCGAGGGCGGGAACTCGTGCCACCGCTGCGGCTCGCAAGACGGAGAACCCTTCCATCGATTCGAGGTCGGCTCCGTAGCGCTGCGAGAGGCGGGCAGCGGTCGCGTCGGTCGTGGTCACGCTTGCAACGGTGACCCCCGTACCCTGGCGTAAACCGAGCGTCGAGCAGCGAAGCACCAGTTCCGGATCGGCCGCCGCCCGTTCGACGAGCGTTGCGCCGCCGGGCAGCGCGAGCTCTCCGCCGCCCTCGAGTCCGAGATCGGCCAGCGATTCGCCGGTTACGAGCAGCGCTTCGCCGATCCGAGCGCGTTCACGGAACGCGCCGGCTATTCCGGCGTTGACGACGGCGTCGTAGTTGCGCCGCGCGAGCGCACTTGCCGTAGCGATCGCCGCCTCGACCGGGCCGACGCCGCCCGCCGCGATCTCGACGCCGTCGCGCCGCGTAACGTATTTCAATTCCGGCATCAGTGCGCAAATCACGAGAATCACGTGCTACGGCACGCCGATGAATTTGTGCGTTTGCAGACCGAGGCGAAACGTCTGGGGACGGGCCTTCGC
>Ga0302326_10026882_pt1 | contig 11616 bp, 12 predicted proteins | sample Palsa_T0_3_FD_202264 | JGI IMG/M metagenome (GOLD analysis project Ga0302326, IMG submission 202264) | Peat permafrost microbial communities from Stordalen Mire near Abisko, Sweden - Palsa_T0_3 | ecosystem: Environmental > Terrestrial > Soil > Palsa > Peat permafrost | place: Sweden: Abisko...
CTTTTTGTACGGTCTTGGCGGGCATAACTCGTCGTATCTTGTCGGATCGATTATGGTCTTTATTGGGCTACCGCTGCTCATCTATGGACTGTTCATGCTTCCCAAGCCTTCTGACCGGTAAGGCTGCCAAGACTGGTTCTTCTTGTGCAAAGCCCCGTACCGCCATGTCCAAGTGACCGGCAGTACGGGGCCTTTCTGTGAATGCAGGCAAAGAAAGTCTGCTATTCCGGCTTTTTTTCTTCTTCCTTCTTCTCGTCTTTGTTCGCTGGTTCCGGCTTCTTCTTGCCGTTGTTAGCCGTTGACGCGGGTTTGGCTTCAGTCTTGGTCGCCGGCTTTGTTTCCGGAGTAGCTGACGCTGGTTTGGTTGCTGGCGCCGGTGCCGCCTTGGCGGGACGAGACGCAGCCTTTTCAGGCGCAACCGGAGTCGGCGTTTTTGCCGGCGGCGTTGCTTTTACAGGCGCAGCGGCTGCCTGTACCGGCGGTTTGGCCACGGGCGGCGCCGGTGCCTTTGCGGGCTGAACGGCTGGTGCGGGGGCCTTGGCTGCCAGTGGCGCTGGTTTGGCTGCAACCGCCGTGGGCGCAACCGGTTTGCCGCCTACGCTCGGAGTTCCGATCGCGACCCGCCCAGGGATGGGCCTCGGAGCTGGCGGGGCGGATTTTACGGGAACCGGAACCGGTTTGGCGTTGGGAGCGGCGATGGCCTGCTGACCCTTGCTGTTGATCAGCACTGGACGCTGCTGCGGGGCGGCTGCAGGCTTAGCGACCGGGTGCAGAATGACCGGTTGCGCAGGCGGTCGCGCCGCAGGTGCAGCCGGCTGGATGTGAGCCAACTGTTGCGGATCGATCTTGACCGCAGCAACGGATCTTGTCGATTTGCCCGCGGCAAAGTCCTCCTGGCGCATGGCGGTTACCCCAACGGTGCGGTTGACGTAGGTAATGTTCGTCACGTTGGTCACGTTGACGATGTTGACGTAGGTGGTCTGCACGTGAACGACGCGCGACTCATGGATGTTGGTGATGTTGATTTGATCGATGTACTGGTTGCTGCACGGATACCAGGGCTTATAGGGCTCTCCCGGACCGAGCGGGAACCAGACGGAAACGCCGCCGCCCCCGAATGAGACGCCTCCAGCGAAGACCACCTGCGCGGGAGACCAGACGGGATGGCCTTCGCGTGGACCGGGGATCCAACCCCAGCGCCCGCCGGCCACGACCCAGCGGCCGTAATGGAATGGCGCGGCGCCCCACGGTTCATCGGCGACCCACGACCAGCCAAAGAATGGAATGTGTACCCAGTGCCCGTAGTGATAGGGAGCCCAGCCAGCCTCGACACGCGGGAACCAGATTGGGCCGTAGTCGGATTGCGGCTGCCAGTCGCCTGCCGCATCCAGTTCGTCATAGCCGGGCATCTCCTGGCTCACGTACCGGGCCGAGATGGAGTTGAACCGACGGGTTTCTAGGGTGTTGCTCCATTGCTCAAAACCGTCCGCGACCGCCGGTTGTAGCGGTTGTGCGTAGACGGGGTTGGTGCCCGTGAGCTGGATCGATTCCCCCGGCTGCAAGATCATTCTGAAATCACCGCCTCCCTGCAGCGTCAGTACGCTCTCGTTGGGATAGTTGGTGATGATAGTGGTCTGCTGATCGGCATAGACGTCCACGCGGAATCCGGCTCTGCCTGCGGTCAGGATCGCGCCATTCGGGGTCTGGACGGAGAATCCGTGGCCGGGTTGAAACCCGTCACTGAAGATGTTGAAGGAGCCCTGTCCCACTCCGAGATTCACGGATATGTAGTCGAGATTGACCAGGGTCAGATCGGAATTGGGGCCGAAGTAGGCTCGCACCTGGGCTGCCTGGAGTTCTCCCCGGCCTCCCTGATCGGTGAAGAAGCGGTCACCGGATGAGGCTGGCATGTTGGAATAGGCCTGTCCCCAATCATCGACGCCGTAGGGTTGGATTGAGACATTGCCTTCGAGATGAGCGAGACGGGCTGATCCCATCGGGGGATCGTTCTGTGCACGCGACGGAGTAGCAGCGAGCGCCATTCCGGCGAGCGCGCCGGCGATGAGCAGAGTATGAGCAAGGGAAAAGTGTTTCACGTACATGGTCGTTCCTTCAGATTGGCATTCGTGCTGCCTGTTCTGTTACTGCGGGTCGTTACTTGGATACTACCGATCCCTAACCCGAAAACCTGTAAAAAGATGTGCGCACAGGGTAGATTAGGTGGAACGAGTATCCAGCATTTGGCGTAAGTCCCTGAAGAGGTGGAAACTATGAATTCCGGTAATTTCAGAAATGTTCTAGGCTTCGTTGCTCTGGGAACAGCGCTGGCGTCGTCGCTTGGCCTCGCCGGGTGCCGCGTAAATGTAGATAAAGATGAGAATGGCAAGGAGAAAAACGTCCAGGTGGATACTCCGTTTGGCGGGGTGCATGTCAATACAAACCAAACCTCGGCCGCCGATCTCGGCCTGCCTCTTTATCCCGGAGCGGAGCCGGTTACCGACGATGACAAGCACAAATCGGCCGACGTCCACCTCGGCTTCGGCGAATGGCAGTTGCGGGTGAAGGCAGTCTCCTACAGCACGCCTGATAGTCAAGAAAAGGTCGCTGCGTTTTACAAGAAGGCGCTTACGCGTTTCGGCGATGTGATCACCTGCAAGGGAAACAGCCCGGTTGGAACTCCCACCGCGACGCATGAAGGGCTGAGCTGTGAGGACAATGACAAAAGTAACAAAGTCAAATTCGACGACAACGACTTCAAGCAGGACTTTCAATTGAAGGCCGGCTCAAAGCGCCATCAGCATATTGTTGGATTTGAAGACTCCAAGGCCGGCAAGACCCGGTTCGCCCTGGTAGCGTTGGATTTGCCTGCAAATCTGGGTAATGACGACGACGCTAAGCAATGAGCGCTAACCAACCCGAATGGCCCACGGATTGCAGTGATTTGGCCTGAGGGTATAGCTTCAGGGATAGGACTGGTCGATAGAAACGGATTGGAAGCCACCTGCCAACGATGCCACGAAACGCTCCGCGAGGCGGACCGGTATTGTCCTGTCTGCGGACTGCCTCAGCTGACCTACATCGCCAGCGAAGCGCCATTGGCTCCGCTGGGTGAGGAAAATGCTCAGAATCATGGAGACGCAACAATCAGCCGGGCGGCTATGGCCGAGGGTATCGACTGGCGTCCTGCGCTCAAAGCGTCCCTCATACTTGCCGTTCCCGCCGGCGTGCTTTGCTCGGGGTTGATACCGGTCGGCCAGTCGCTGGGCATGCTGTGGATCATCGGAGCAGCTGCGTGGGCCGTCAGTCTTTACTCCAAACGCACCCGCCCAGGATGGCTCCCCATGGGTTCCGGCGCCCGGATCGGGCTTGTGACTGGACTCTTTGCCAGTTGGCTGACGCTTAGCGTCAACGGCATTTCGCTTTGGGTCGCTCGATTTGTGTTGCACCAGGGCAGCCAGATGGATTCGCTGTGGCAGAACGAAGTCGAGACCAGCCTGCAGACTAGCCAGCAGATGGTGGCCCAGATGGGCATGACAAGCGCCCAGGCGGCACAATCGACCCAGTTTTCCCGAGCGTTGATGCTTTCCGCTGAGGGCCGCGCGGGAATCGCCGTGTCAACATTTCTGGGCGGGGCGGTATTCCTGGTTTTCTTTGCCATGATCGGCGGAGCGCTGGGAGCGCGGTGGCTGGTACAACCGCGACGGCCATCCTGAGCGCGGGCGGAAGGGTCTTGGTCGTCGAGATGAGCCGCGGCGCCTGGCCTGAACACGAGGCCCTACAATAAATCGAAGTCCGCATCGGAACGAGAGAGTTTATGAGCGAAACGCCGGAAGTAAAGCACCCAGTACTGCGCGAAAAAGGTCGTTTGATGTCTGCCTCGGAGATCGAGCGGACGCTGGTTCGCCTGGCGCACCAGATTGTCGAAAAAACCAACGCCAGCGAGGGATTGGCGCTGGTAGGAATTAAACGCCGGGGCGTCCCGCTGGCCGAGCGTCTTGCGGTGCTGATTGGCGGCATCGTGAAGCGGCCGGTGCAGACCGGCGTACTGGATATCCAGTTCTACAGGGACGATTTGAGTACCCGGGATGTGCGCCCGGTGGTTAGCGAGGGCGAGTTGGGTCTGGACGTAAATGATCGCGACGTGATCCTGTGCGACGATGTGTTGTACACGGGACGCACGATTCGCGCAGCCCTGGACGCGCTCTTCGCCCACGGCCGTCCCCGGCGGGTGCAACTTGCGGTTCTTATCGACCGGGGCCATCGCGAATTGCCTATTGAAGCCACGTACATCGGCAAGCATGTGCCTACCAGCAGCCGCGAGATTATCGAAGTGAAGTTCCGCGAAATCGACAGCGACGAACAGGTGCTGCTTGTGGAGAAAGTCGACTAAAACGCAATCCTCCCCTACGTTTCCAGTATTTGTGGGTTTCTATGCCGCTGAACGCCGCTTCTGCTCGCCCTATCATCGTCACGCCGGAACTTCCGGCAGATATTTCAACCGGGGTAACTGGATCAGTGCTCTCCGCGAGCGGCCTCACGCTTGAGGCGGTGGGCGAGATCCTCGCTCTGGCTACAGTGCTTGAGCGCGAAGACCCGATCCAACGTGCGCAGCGGCTGGCCAAGCGGCGCATTGCGTTGCTCTTTTACGAGTCGTCGACCCGCACGCGAACCAGCTTTGAGCTGGCCGCCAAGGGGCTCGGTGCGGATACGACGCTGGTTTCGAGCCTGTCGTCGAGTATCGAAAAAGGCGAGACGCTGAAGGATACGGGGTTGACGTTGCGCGCGCTGGGAGCGGAAGCCATCATCCTGCGCCATCCTTCGTCGGGCGCGCCGTGGCTGCTGGAGCGCGAAACCCAACTGCCGGTGCTGAACGCAGGAGACGGGATGCATGAGCATCCGTCGCAGGCGCTGCTGGATCTGCGCACGATTCTGGCGCATCTGCGACCGGGCGTCGAAGCCGTGACAGCCGAGACGCTGGCTGGGCTCACCGTCGCCATCACCGGCGATATTCTGCACAGCCGCGTGGCGCGCAGCAATATGATTCTGCTGCCCAAGCTGGGCGCGCGGGTGATTCTTTGCGGACCGAGGGAGTTGCTGCCGGAGCTTGCCGCGCAGGCCGGACCGGGCGTCGAGATTGAGCGGAACTTTACGCGGGCGCTTGAGCAGTCGCAGGTGGTGATGATGCTGCGCATTCAGGCCGAACGGCTGGCCGGGCTGCAATTGGATCTTGAAGAATACAAGGCCAGCTATCAGCTTTCCGAGGAGCGGCTCACGAAGTACGCGCCGAAGGCATTGGTGATGCATCCCGGGCCGATCATTCGCGGGCTGGAGTTGACGGGCGAAGTCGCCGATGGGCCGCAATCGGTAATTCTCGAACAGGTGCATCATGGCGTGGCGATCCGCATGGCGCTTGTATATCGCGCCTTGGCAGGGCGAACTTTGACCGCTGGAGCGCAAAAAGGGGTACGCGCATGAGCACACTACTGATTCGCGGCGGCCATCTCATCGATCCGGCAGCAGGCGTTGACGCGCCGCGCGACATCGTTCTCAAGGATGGCCGGGTCGCCGAAGTCGCAGAGCCGGGCAAGACAGCTCTTGGCAAGGGGAAGGCCAGCGCCGACCTGCAGATTATTGATTCGAAGGGACTCACCGTCGCGCCTGGGCTCGTTGATATTCATGTGCATCTGCGCGAGCCGGGACAGGGGCACAAAGAGACCATCGCCACCGGCACGGCTGCCGCGGCTGCGGGCGGATTTACCTCGGTCGCAGCGATGCCGAATACCACGCCGACCAATGATTCGCCGGAGATCACCCGCTGGATGCAGGCTCCGGAGCGCGGCGCATCCGTCCGTGTCTTTCCCATCGGCGCGGCAACCCGCGCGTTGAAGGGTGAAACGCTCAACGACTATGCGGCGTTGAAGGCGGCTGGAGTGGTCGCGGTGACCGACGACGGCCATCCGATCCTCAAGGATGGCATCATGCGCGAGGTCCTGATCAACGCTACGCGCCATGGGTTAAGCGTGATCCAGCATGCCGAAGACACGCGCCTGACCGGCGGTTGCAGCATGAACGCCGGGCCGACGGCCTTTCGGCTGGGGCTGCGCGGCATGCCGCCAGAGGCCGAGTATGGGCTGGTGGAGCGGGATATTCGCCTCGTGACAGAGCTTTCCATGAACGGAAAAGGCGATAAGAACGGCAATCGGCCGCACCTGCATGTGGCGCACACTTCGACGGCGCAGGCGGTGGCGGCGGTGCGACAGGCAAGGCGCAATGGGCTGCGCGTCACCTGCGAGGTCGCTCCGCATCACTTCCTGCTTACGGAAGAGCATGTTGGCGCGTACGATACGAATGCCAAGATGAATCCGCCGCTGCGCTCGGCTGCCGATCGGGACGCGATGATTCAGGGCATTCTCGATGGCATTGTGGATGCCATCGCCACGGACCACGCGCCGCACGCCGCCCACGAGAAGGAAGTCGAGTTCGAGCGCGCTCCCAACGGCATTACCGGTCTCGAATCTGCGCTGGGTTTGAGCCTGCGCTGGCTGCACCATGAATGGAAGCTGCCGCTTGGCCGCGTGTTGAGCCTGTTGAGCGCTCAGCCCGCCGCGCTGCTGGGCCTGAAGGGCCGCGGCACGCTCACCGTCGGCAGCTTTGCCGACGTGATGATCTTCGATCCCAAGCAGGAGTGGACCTTCCGTGCGAAGAACTCGCGCTCGAAGTCGAAGAACACGCCGTTCGATGGCTGGACGATGCAGGGCAGGGTGCAGTGGACGATTAGCGAAGGCCGCGTCGTCTACCAAGCCGAGGCTTTGTAAACGAAATACGTCTGCGCCAGGGAGGAATTACTGTGATCAAGTGGCCGGTTGTGTCGATCCTCCTGATTGCCTGCGTGGTGCTGCGCGCGCAAACCCCTAAGCATGAGACCGGGGTCGTGCACACCGAAGACGTTGACATCGGCTATGAGACTTTTGGCGTTCCGGGGCCGGCGACTCCGGTGATTGCCGTGAACGGCGGCCCTGGGCTGTCGCACGCCTACATGGTTCAAAACGATGTATGGCAGCGTATTGCGAAGCATCGCCTGGTTGTCTTGTACGATCAGCGAGGCACAGGCGCCTCCAAACGCGTTAAGCCGGGCGCTCCGCAGACAATGGACGCGCAGGTCGCGGATCTGGACGCTGTTCGAGGAAAGCTAGGGCTGGAAAAAGTCGCGCTGGTGGGTGATTCTTACGGCGGAATGCTGTCCATGGCCTATGCGGTCGCTCATCCGGAACACGTGGCGAAACTGGTGCTCTCGGATTCCCCTCCGCCATCCTGGAAGACCATGGTGCATCTGCTTCCAGAGGTCTTTCCGGACATAGAGGAGCAGGATGCGGCTGAGGAGAAAAATCTTGGCGACGCCACAGATGCGGCAGCACGGGCAAGTCTGCGAAATCACTTTCGGATGATCTTTTATTCGCCGGAGAAACGGGATGCTTACATGGCGCATGTCGACGATCTGGGATTCGAGCCGAAGGTGGCTGAGGCAGTACAGCAGGCAACGGCTGACCTGGATCTTAGTTCGAAGCTGGCGGACTTCCACTTTCCGACGCTGGTCTTCTCAGGCCGCTTCGACATGAATGTAGCTCCGCTCACGGCGTGGCGGCTGGCCCATGCGATTCCCGGAGCCAGGATTGTCTTCTTCGAGAAAAGCGGACACCTTCCCGCCTACGAGGAGCCGGAGAGATACGTTGAAGTCCTTGAGAATTTCCTCGACTGAGATATCCCGCTTGGTTCATCCCTTGCGGCGGTAGAGAATCTGGAACTCGTAGCCTTCGTTCGCGGGGAACAGCGTTGCGACGTGGCGCAATCGCTCTGCAAGCGCGGGCGCGGCCAGCAGCGGATACTCGCGTTCCCGCAGGTCGTGGTAGTCGAAATCCAGAGAAAGTGACAGCATATAAATCGCAAGTGAGTCTGAGAACGCCGATTCTTCGTAATTCTTCCGCGCGCGCTCGTCGAGCGGCATAGGCGTTCCCTGGGCGTTAGTCACCGGGTCGAGGGCGCGCCGGCGGGTTTCCCAAGCGTCCTGGCTGGTTTCCCCGCGCACACCGGCCTGGGCCTGAGACCACGCCAGAGAGGCGAAGCTTTCGGGAACGCCGACGGCGTCGACGAAGTTGTGGGCCACGTTGATGAAGAACTCGAAGGCCAGGCCGAAACGGTCTTCGACCAGCCTTGTCGACAGAAAGACCGCTTCGACCGAGCCTAATGCAATGTTTCGGTGGCAGACGGCGCGATCACCGAGATCGACGGTGTAAGCCGGCGCGGCCACTGGCTGATCGCCCTCCACGATGACGAGGGGGACAAAGTAGTAGCAGCGTTTTGCCAGCGCAGGAGCCAGAGTGCGCGGCACTGCTCCGACCAGCCGCTCCAAATCCGGCTGCGAAACACGCGTCTCGCCCCAGGCCGCGAATTGGATGCCATTGGAAGCCTGTGCGTTCGTGCTGGCGGCCGCAACCTTGTCGGCTGACCAAGGTCCGGATGACGCGGAGGGCAGAACCTGGCCGGCAGGGATTTCAGAAGGAAGGAAGTCGCTTTGTACAGGAGCATTCACAACTCCTTATACTAAAGCGGAAGCGCGGTTCCTGCACTGTGGAGGGCCAGCTTTTGACGAGGGGGATCATGGCCAGAGGCGCGAGTATAGCCAATTCAGGAATCAATTCAGGGCGGCCATCCGGGTCATTTCTGGGCTTTCCGCTGGAAGGATTCGGTTTGTTTACCAGCCTTTTGCTGTCGCTCAGCTCCGGATTTTTCACCTTTTTCCTCGTTACGGCGCTGTCGATCTTTGGGCTGCTGGTCTGGAATCAGATTCTTCACCACCATGTGAATTATGCCAACAGCTACCTGTTCTTTGGCGTTCCGGCAGCCGTCGCGGTCTGGACGATCTCCCTCGCGGTCTTTGGAACTCTCTGGATTCGCGCCAAGATTCACACCCGGTAGCATTTTTTCCTGGCGCGGGGCATGTAATACACTCTGCCCATGCTATTTAAAGATCTGCTTTCCCTCCGTTCCCTTCGTCAGGTGCAATCTTTCGCGTTGTTTTTGATGCTACTCGGAGCGTATTCGGGTGCTGTGCCGGTCTCTGCGCAGAGCCCTGTTGGCGTGACGGCCCAGCACAGGCGGGCCGGATCGAAAGAAACCCTCGCTGCGAAACAGGAAGCAAAGCTGGCCGCGGGGATCAATGCCCTGTTGGCAGATCCGGCGCTGAGCCACGCGCATTTCGGCATCAGCGTCGCCAATTTGGATGGCCGGAAGCTGTTTGGCCTCAACGACGGCCAGCTCTTTGTTCCTGCTTCGAACGCTAAATTGCCGACCACGGCTGCTGCCTTCGCCCTGCTTCCGGTCGATCGGCTGACCTGGACAACCAACCTTGTCACCTCCGGCAATGTGGATGCAAACGGCCAGCTTCATGGCGATCTCGTGATGCTGGGCGCTGGCGACCCGACGATGAGCGGCCGGAGTTACCCCTATCATCGCAAAATCGACAACGGTAACCAGATCGCCGCTACCCCGGCGCCTAAGCCGCTCGCTGCTCTTGAGGAGATGGCGGATCAGATCGTGCGTTCCGGCATACGGGCGATCGACGGTGACATCGTCGGCGATGATACGTTTTTTGTCAGCGATCCCTATGGAGCAGGCTGGAGTTGGGACGATTTGCAATGGAGCTATGGCGCGCCCGCTTCAGCGCTCAGCGTGAATGACAACACTGTAACGCTGCATCTGCTGCCCGATCCGGCAGCAAGCGGCTCAAACAGTTCGAACAGAACCATTGCCTCGTGGCAGCCGGAGACGCCGTTCTATACGCTTCAGGGCACAATGCTGGCAGCCAAGGCGGCCAATGCTACGCCTGGTTTCGGGCCAGCCACGGGTCCGGGATTAGAGAGACCGCTTGGTTCGCGGGTCGTTCGCGTCTGGGGCACGGCTCCTGCTGAGGGTTATCATGCGGTGCTGGCCATCGACGATCCGGCGGAGTACGCAGCGCATTCGTTGCTCGCCATGCTTACCGCGCGGGGTGTCGCGGTCAGCGGAACGGCGCGCGCCCGGCATCGCCTCCCAACCTCAACGGAGAGATTCAGCAGTGCACAGAGTGCTGCTGGCGAAATGACTCCGCTGAGCCTTGAAACCGTCGCGGCGCCCCTAGAGGGCCGACGGGTCCTGGCTTCCCACGTATCGGTCCCAGTGATCGAAGACCTCACGTGGACGAACAAGGTGAGCCAGAATCTGCACGCTGAACTGATGCTGCGTTTGCTGGGACGGCTCGTTGTGGGCCAAGTGCCCAATCCGCCTGGAACGTCTGAAGTGGTTGCACCGGATGCGGAGGGCAGCGTTGCCGAAGGAGTAAGCGTGGTGCGGCGGTTTCTGCTCGGCGCGGGAGTGGCGCCCGACGATTTCTTTTTCTATGATGGCTCGGGTATGAGCGCGAACGACCTGATCGCGCCGCGTGTCTACACCACGCTTCTCACTTATGCGGCCCGACAGCCGTGGGGCGACGCGTGGAAGGCAACCTTCCCGATTGCGGGAGTGGATGGTACGCTGGGCGGGCGGTTCAAGACGTCTCCGCTTGAGGGCAAGCTCTTTGCCAAGACGGGCACGCTGAATGAGGTGAATGCGCTTTCCGGCTATCTAACGGCGGCGAGCGGCAAGACGCTGGCCTTTTCCATCCTCGTCAACGGACACCTTCCCGGCAGCGATGCCGAGATCCATGCCATCGACCGGATATGCGAGGCGATTGCAGCTGCGGAATAAGCGCCCCGGCCGCGGTCTTGGGATATGGTGGGCGGCTCGCGCTATGATCGCTACAGATGTCTTCCCGTTCTCTCCGATCTGAAGTTAAGGGATTCGTGCCGGTCAGTCTCCTTGCGCTCGCGGGAGTAGCGCTCGCGGGAATTCTGACCGGCTGCAAGCCTCTGCCGCCGTCGAAGCCTGAGGCGCAGTTCACGCCGGAAGAGGCGCGCGGAGCGCAGGTATTTCATAATTACTGCGCTCGGTGCCACTATCCCACGACGACCAGAGGGTTGAAGGGGCCGGGATTGCAGGCGCTTACCAAGGTCAAGGCGATGCCCTCGGGCGCTCCACCCACCGATGAGCGACTTATTCAGACCATCCGGCTTGGACATGGCATGATGCAAGCCATTCCTGTCGGCGACGAAGACCTGCAATATCTGTTGGCATACCTGCACACGCTATGAGTATCGAGCCGAAGGAAATCATTCAGCGTTCGCCTGACGATGGCGGTACGGAAAAGAGTGCGTTGCCGCTGCCTGGGATGGTGGCCATCGGGCTGTACATGCTGGTGCTGGCTGCCACGGTCACCTTTGGCGTGGTGAGCGGGCATATTCCGAAGCTGTTGCTGATCCTGGTGCCGCTCTTTGTGGTTGCCAGCTTTGGCTTGCTGCGCATGTTTCGCTGGGCCTGGGCGCTTACACTCTCTGCGGTCTTTCTGTTGATGAGCTACAACTTGTGGATTTTCTTCGAGCAAAAGCAGGCTCCGGGTGCAATTCAAGGCATCCTGAATCTGGTGTTTTTTCTGTACCTGGTAAGGGTCGATGTGCGCTCCCGATTGCGCTAACCATTGACCTCCTG
>Ga0302326_10026883_pt1 | contig 11616 bp, 11 predicted proteins | sample Palsa_T0_3_FD_202264 | JGI IMG/M metagenome (GOLD analysis project Ga0302326, IMG submission 202264) | Peat permafrost microbial communities from Stordalen Mire near Abisko, Sweden - Palsa_T0_3 | ecosystem: Environmental > Terrestrial > Soil > Palsa > Peat permafrost | place: Sweden: Abisko...
ACCCGCACCGTTGTATCGGAGCCAGCCCTGGCGTAAACAATCCCTCTCGTAGACATAGCTTGAAGCGCCGCAGAATCCACAGGATCATCCCGCCGATTCCCATATGGCAAAACTCGGCGGCGAGCGATTGACTCGCGCTCCGGGGTCCTGTGCTACTATCAGCGTCGAGAGTTAGTCTCGCGGAGAAATCTTCAGATGGCCTACATCATTGCAGAACCCTGTATCGGCACCAAGGACACCGCCTGTGTGGACGCCTGTCCTGTCGATTGCATCCACCCCAAGAAGGACGAAGACGGCTTCGCCGAGACCGACCAGTTGTTCATAGATCCGGTCGAGTGCATCGACTGCGGCGCCTGCGTGCCGGCCTGCCCGGTATCGGCCATCTTCGCCCAGGACGACCTGCCGGAGAAGTGGGCCGGCTTTACCGAGAAGAACGCCGCACACTTCGGCCGCTAGGCCGGTTTTCGTTTCAATTTGGAATTGTGGCCCGCCACCATGCGTCCGCCCGGTCCGCCGCGGCGGACGTTCGTGTATTTGCGCTGCAATGAGGCACGCGGCCCTTTGGCACACCCCAACCGGAGCCGGCCGGAGATGGATCTGACCGCCCATCGGTGCAAATGGAAAAGCCTATTGGATGGACTTGTCCAGCTCCATGAAGCGCGACTCATCTTCTTCCATGAAGCGCGGCTCATCCTCGGTGGCGTCGAAATTCAGCTCCGGAATCCAGGCCCTCGTTTCTGAGGCAGATTCTGACATCGGACTCGTACCGGGCGCGATGGCAAACCGGCCATTGCCGATTTCGACAAATTCAACGCTGTCGCCGGTTCTCAGTCCAAGCTGTTTACGTACATTGGGGGGAAGTGTAATACGGCCATTGAAGGTGACCATTGCGGAAGGCATTTGGAACCTCTGCTCCCAGTCTAACCTCTGCCGAACCCAAAAACTGTGGAAACAGCCCATTTTCTGTGGAAATTTCAAGATGGCCAGGCGGGGATTGGCTGAAATAAATCGGCTTACCCCAGCAACTGCATCCCCGCGTCGCGCGCCGCCCGCCAATCGAAGGTGACGGTGCGGTTGCACCCTGCGGCCCGGGCGGAAGCACCAATAAGGCAATCGGCGAAATCCGCATTACCCTTGCGATAGAGTCGCACTGCAGTGCGCACAGTGTCATCGAATTCGACCACAAGGTCGCGGCTTGCAAGCAACGTGTCGAGTATCCGGATGACTTCGGCTTTGTCAATGCGGTAGATCCGGGTCACGGCCCAAACGAGCTCCAGAATCGCGGCCTGCCCAACCCATCCAGGTTCTGACGGCGAAAGCGAATGTACAAGTTCGACCGCAAGACGGGTTTGATCCGGATCGTCTTTCACGAAGTATCGGACAAAGATGTTCGTGTCCAGCCCAATCATGCGGCTTCGCCACGCGGTTTTCCAGGAGTCGGATCGGCAAGACTTGCCAGATAGCTATCAGCGGCGCCGTCGCGTATCGCCGCATTGATCTGTTCGATTGTGGGCACATAATCAATCTTCGGAATGCATCCTTCCAAATCGCGAATCGAAGCTGTCCTCGGCTTGATGGCATATTCGCCGTTCTCGATCTCGATGAAATCGATCTTGTCGCCAGTATCGAGGCCGAGCGCGGAGCGAACCTTTGCCGGAATGGTTATTTGCCCCTTGGAGGTGAGTGTCGCTGTTGGCACTGAAAAATCCCTTCTGAATCGATCATACCTTACATTTCTCGGATTTCCTTACATTCTAGTAATGATCTTGTTCTCAGTGGAGCGCGATCCGTCAATGCGAAGATAGTAGTCGCATGAGCGTGCTCACATCAGAAGCTGTCGTACTCCGCACTTGGCCCCTGCACGAGGCCGATCTGATCGTCAGCTTCTTCACCCGCGATTACGGCCGGGTGAAAGGCGTGGCCAAGTCTGCTCTCAAGAGCCGCAAGCGCTTTGGCGGCGCTCTCGAGCCCATGACGGTGGCCCGCGCCTGGTTTGCCGAGAAGCCGCGCCAGGAACTGGTCCGGCTCGATCAGCTGGAGATCATCCGCTCGCCGCTCTCTGCGCCCATCGATCACGTGCGCATGGCCGTGCTCAGCTTTTATGCCGAGGTGCTGGACGAGGCCTTGCCGGAGCGCGACCCGCAGGAAACTGTCTTCCGTCTGGTGCTGGCCGTGCTCGATCAAACGACCGCCGTCCAATCCGATCCCTCTCGGCCGGATCAGGTCCAGCCGTGGATGCCGCTGACCTATTTCTCTCTGTGGATGACGCGGCTGATGGGACTGCTGCCGGACATTGCCCACTGCACTGCCTGCGGAGAACCGCTCACCCCAGGCGAAGCCAGCTTCAACACCCTTGCCGACGGCCTGTTCTGCGCCGCGCATCGCAACGGCAGCGCCAGCGCGCTTTCTGCGGATTCCTGGCAGCTTGCCCAAAGAATGCTGCGCGCGCCCGTTTCCGCATTTGCCGCCGAGCCCTGGCCGCGCCGTCGCGCGCAGGACCTGCGCCGCTTCACCCTGCAAGCGCTGGAGCGCCACCTGGAGCGCAGACTGCGCACCGCTGAGGCGCTGGCGCGGCTGTAGGGCACCCACTCGTAACTTCAACCTGTCGCTTGGCACGATCTTCGATGGCGTAGAATCCCAATTATGCCAAGCCCGCAACGAATGACTGCAATTATTGAACGCGAGGACGATGGTTTCGTCGCCCTGTGCCCCGAGTTCGATATCGCGAGCCAAGGCGCCACCATTGAAGAGGCGCGCGCCAATCTCGTTGAAGCGCTGTCACTCTTCTTTGAAACGGCGTCTCCCTCGGAGGTTGCCGAGCGCCTTCACAGGGAGGTCTTTATCACCCAGGTTGAGGTGCCCGTTGGGTAGACTGCGAGTCTTCTCAGGCTCGGAAGTCTGCAAGATACTTGAGGGCCCCGGATTCACCGCTGTGCGTCAGCGCGGTAGTCACCGGATTATGCAATTGCAAACCAAGGGGACTACCGTTACAGTTCCCGTGCCGATGCACGATACCCTCAGGCGCGGCACCCTCCAAAGCGTCATCCGCCAGTCAGGCTTGGCCAAATCGCTGTTTGAATGCGATTAGGCCGATTCTTGAGCATCGCCCCAGCGGCGCTCAGACGGCCGGGCGGCTAGCGGGCCGTCAGCGGATCGCTTATCCCGGCTGGTAAAATCGGGACAGTCCCGTCGAGAGAGAGATTCACTTGCCCGCAACCGAATCATCCGTGTCCACCCCCCTCACCTTTCAGGAACTGCTCTTCCGCCTGCAGAGTTTCTGGGCCGCGCGCGGATGCATCCTGCAACAACCCTACGATGTTGAAGTCGGCGCGGGCACCATGGCGCCGGAGACATTTCTTCGTGTGCAGGGGCCAAAGCCTTATCGCGTCGGGTATGCCCAGCCTTCACGCCGGCCCGCCGACGGACGCTATGGCGAAAACCCCAACCGCCTCTTCAAGCACACCCAGTTTCAGCTCATCCTGAAGCCGCCGCCAGTCAACGTGCAGGAGCTTTACCTCGAATCGCTTGAAGCCATCGGCATCGACCTCAGCCAGCACGATCTGAAATTCGAAGAAGATAACTGGGAGTGGCCCGCCGGCGGCGCCTGGGGCGTGGGTTGGCAGGTGATGCTCGACGGCCTTGAGATCACGCAGTTCACTTACTTCCAGCAGTGCGGCGGCCTCGACCTCGATCCCATCTGCGCCGAGCTGACTTATGGCCTGGAGCGCATTGCTGCGTTCCTTCAAGACGTTGACTCAATCTACGAAATCGTGTGGTCGCGCGACCCGGACACCGGCGCTGAAGTCACCTACGGCGATGTAAGACTCGAGGAGGAGTTACAGTTCAGCGTCTATAACTTCGAGTTTGCCGATGTCAGCAAACTTTGGGAGCATTTCAATCTCTACGAGGCAGAAGCGAAGGCGCTTCTTGGGAATGCCAATACGCTGTTTGCCGGCGACAGCGCAAGCGTACTGGAAAAGCGGCGCTTTCCGCTGCTGGCGACTTACGAGTTGGCGCTTAAATGCTCAAATCTCTTCAATCTTCTGGACGCACGCGGAGCCATCAGCGTCACTGAGCGCGTAGGCGTCATCGGCCGCATCCGCAACCTTGCCGTGGGCGTTGCCAAGGCGTATGCACTGCAGCACGCGGAATGACCGGAGGGAGCAGGGACCTTTAGGTCCCTGACACAAGCGAGAAGCGAGTCGTGGGCTTTAGCCACGGGTTTTCTGACCCTCAATTTTGATCTCTGAACCACCAGAAAGAAACTCAAAGCGATGTCGGACTTTCTCTTAGAAATTGGCTTGGAAGAAATTCCCGCCCGCATGATAGCCGGTGCCGAGGCCGAGTTAGGCAAGCGTGTAACTGACCTGCTCACGCGCGAGCGGCTATTCGGCGCAAACGGCAACGTCATCACTTACTCCACGCCGCGCCGCTTGGCCGTGCTGGTAAGTGAGGTACTTTCCACTCAAGCGGATACCGAAGAGAAACTTTCCGGCCCGTCATGGAAAGTAGCCTTCAAAGACGGCGCGCCCACTCCGGCAGCCGAAGCCTTCGCGAAAAAGGCGGGCGTATCCGTTGCGGCTCTCGAAAAATTCACCAACGCCAAAGGCGAATACGTAGGCGCAACGGTGAAACGGCATGGCCGTGCCGCATCGGAGCTGCTCGCCTCTGAGTTGCCCAAAGAAGTGCTGAGCCTCTACTGGGCCAAGAACATGTATTGGCGCGCGGGCAAGCCGGAGCGGTTTGTGCGCCCTGTGCGCTGGGTCGTTGCGCTGCTTGATTCTGCAATCGTGCCGCTCGAAATTGCCGGCATCGCGGCCGGCAACGCGAGCCGCGGCCATCGCGTGCTGCATGGCGAGGCGCCTGTGGTCCTCGCGAAGGCCGCGGACTACAAGGAAGCCCTGCGCGCGGCCAGCGTGGTGGTCGATGTTGCCGAGCGCCGCCACATTATCCGCAAGGCGCTTGATGCCGCCACGCGCACCGTGCCCGGAGCCCGCTGGCGCGAGGATGCAGCCCTCATCGAGACCGTGGTGCACCTCACCGAGTGGCCCAGCGTAGTGCTCGGTGACTTTGAGCCTGAATATCTCGCACTGCCGGAAGAGGTGCTCGTTACCGTCATGCGCGACCACCAGAAATACTTCGCGGTTGAAGGCGCCGACGGCAAGCTCGCCCCGCATTTTCTCGCCGTGCTCAACACGCAAGTCGACGACGCAGGCCGCGAAATCATCCGGCACGGCAACGCCCGCGTCTTACGCGCCCGCTTCAAAGACGCCCGCTTCTTCTGGGACTTCGACCAGAAAACGCCGCTTGTCGATCGCGTCGAGAGCTTGAAAAGCGTGACTTTCCAGAAGGAGTTGGGAAGTTATTACTGGAAGATGGAAGAAAGTTTAGACATAGCGAACTCTCTTGCAAAAGCGACTTATAAAGCAGGGCTCGACAATGACAATCGCGCGCTGCTCAAAGCTGTCAAGCTCGCGAAATCAGATCTGACCACGGAGTTGGTGAAAGAGTTCACTGAGCTCCAGGGTATTATTGGTGGCCTGTATGCACGTGCGCAGGGAATAGAAGAATCGGTAGCTACGGCTATCTACGAACAATACACACCCGCGTCAACCGAAGATTCCATTCCTTCAACCGTAGTTGGTCAGTTGTTGGGCTTGACTGACAGGATTCAAACGATTACATCGATGTTTTCTATCGGAAACGCGCCAACTGGTTCAAAAGACCCATTCGCGCTCCGCCGGGCGGCTAATGCGATTGTCAAGATTCTTGCCGAATCCCGCTTGCCCCTGACGGTGAGCACCGTCGTGCAATCTGCGGGTGTGCCCGATGCAGATAGTCAGCAGGTGACCGCTTTTCTGCGTGAGCGCCTTCACTTTTACCTCAAAGACGTGCGCGGGTTTGCCTACGACGTGGTCAATGCTGTGCTCGCCGCTGGCGCCGACGATGCGCGCGACGCGATCGCCCGCGCTGAAGCACTGACGGCGGCGCGCGAGTCGGCGGATTTCGCCGCGATTTCAGCGGCTTTCAAGCGCATCAAGAACATTCTGCGTCAGGCGGAGGAAAAGGGGTTTGCTCTCGGCTCGGCGAAAGATGCCTCGCTCTCGGTCGAGGCGCAGCAGCTCGCCGACGCAGCGGCGGCGCTGGCTCCAAAAGTCGCAGAACTGCGCCAGAAGCGCGCCTATCCGGAGGCGCTGACCTTGATCGCAACTCTAAGGCCTATCGTTGATGCTTTCTTCGACAAAGTCATGGTGCTCGACCCTGACCCGGCGGTTCGCGGGGCGCACCTTGCGCTGATCGACGAAGTGCTGCGCGGATTTTCCGGCATTGCGGACTTCAGCGAAATTGTGACGACGTAACTTCGTTTCTGCTCCCAGACGAGGTTCGCGGTTTCCCACCTTTGCGACCAAAATCCGCCGCGGGCGGACGCAAAGATGGGGCACGGAGCTTGGTTGCCTTGAAGCCCTGGAACCATTCCTGCCACTCATGCCCGCCGCTGCTTCCGGTGTATGTTGAAAGCGTGGGATTCAGGCGGCGAGTGAAGACGGCGAGGCTGTTGGCGATGGCGCTTTGTGCGCTGGCCGCGGGCTTGCTGCTTGCTCAACAGCCGGCTCACAAGGCGCGTCCGGTGCCGGGAACTGTAATTCCAGCGGCCAAATCCGCCGATGGCTCTTCGCACCAGGTGTTCTTCATTCCCGTCGAGAAAAACGTGAAGCTGGAAGTGCTGGATTGGGGCGGCGTGGGCCGTCCCATAGTTCTGCTGGCGGGCCTCGGCTACGACGCGCACGTCTACGACAAGTTCGCCCCCAAGCTCATCGCGCACTCCCATGTGTACGGCATTACACGGCGTGGATTCGGCGCTTCGAGCGCGCCCGCGCCCAAGGATGACAACTACTCCGCTGACAGGCTGGGCGACGACGTGCTGGCGGTGATGGATCAACTGAAGCTCGACAAGCCGGTGCTTGTGGGTCACGCCAAGGCTGGCCAGGAGTTGAGCTCCATCGGCAGCCGTCATCCGGAAAAGGTAGCGGGGCTGGTCTATCTCGATGCCGGATACTCGTACGCGTTTTACGACTCCAAGCATGGCGACCTGCTGCTGGACGCGATCGACCTGCGCAGGAAGCTCGATGTCTATTTGTCGGCCGGTGCGCCGGACCTGAAGCAGTACTTCACAGATTTGCAGGCCAGCTTGCCGCAGTTGGAGCGCGATGTGCAGGACTTCCAGGACGAATTGGCGCTGATGCCGGCGCAGCCGCCGCGCACGACCGCTCCTCCGCCGATCATGGTGGCCATCGGCGCGGGCGCGCAAAAGTACACTGAGATCCACGCGCCGGTGCTGGCCATCTTTGCCGATCCGCACAACCTGGGCCAGTTCGATGCCGACGATCCGGCTGCGCGGCAGAAGCTGATCCTGGACGATTTTGCGCGCACCACGGCGCAAGCTGACGCGTTTCAGGCGGGGATTCCCGGCTCGCGCGTGGTGCGCATTCCCAACGCCAGCCACATGATCTTCGAATCGAACGAGGCCGATGTGCTGCGGGAGATGAATGCGTTCATGGCGAAGCTTAATTAAACGTCGGAAGACGGATTTCGCAAGCAAGTCGAACGATGCAAGGGGCGGGATAGCGGAGCGGATTTGGATCAATGCAGCGAGTTAGCGCCCGCCGGCGCGGGGGCTAGCGAGTTAGCAGGTTAGCTTTCGGCAATTCTCTCCGCATCTTCGACTCTGCCCGCACGTCTACAATCTATAGAGATGTCTGACACGCTTTATCTAAGTCTTTGGTACCCGAATCTGCGCCTGGAAGGGCTCGCGGACAGGCTGACAGCGGTGCTGGGAGCCTTCGCGCAGCATGGCGGCGAGGCGCGCGTTTACTCGGCCACCGTGTGGCCTGTGAGCTGGAGCGAGACGCCGATTTTTCAGCAGGTTTATGGGCGCCGGAACGCGGCCGTCCTGAGCGGGGAGGGAACTCCCATGCTGGGCGCCGAGCCGCGCGCCGCTGTCGAAGAGGCGATGGGGCTGCTGCACGACGATTACGCCTACGAGTTCCAGATTGGCTGGAGTTTGTGGGAGCTGGAGACGCCGTCGGAGACGGACGCGCGCTGGGTGCGCGAGCCTCGCCTGGTGCGGGTCACAGGCTACGGGCCGCTGTTCGACGATGCCGCATACGAATCCGACGGCCACATCCGCATCGACTTTGGCCCGGACGGCCCCTTCCTCGAAGAAGGCGTCGAACTCGATTCCATTGCGGCACGACACGTGGAAGAAAACGTGCGCCAGCTTGTGGACCTAACGGCGGCTGTTGAAAAAGCCTCCGGCGCCACAGCGCGGCTGCTATGGAGCGAGTTGGGCGAGAGCCTGGCGCAGCGGCTGGCGGCACGTTTAGGGGTAGCAAACTGAGCGCACGATTCACCATTGAACGGTTGCGCACGCTCGTGCTTCTGGCAGGTGTCCTGCTGGTGGTTGCCTTGGGGGTATTTCTCGCCAGGGGCAAGCTGAAGAACCCGCTCAATCTTAGGGAACTTCCCCAGCGGCTGGGAGTCAATGTCACGCAGGATGCCAGCGGCTTCACCATGGATCATGCGTTCGGCGGCCATTCGCGCTACCGGATTCACGCCTCAAAAGTTGCGCAGTACAAGGACAATCACGCCATTCTGCACGATGTGAAGATCGAGCTGTTTGGCGAAGACGGCAACCGCGTTGACCGCATCGAAGGCGCGGAGTTCGATTACGATCAGAAGGCCGGAATCGTCAGGGCCGCGGGGCCGGTGGCGATTACGCTGATGCGTCCGGGCGAGGCGCCGGCCATTGCGCCGAAAGCCTCGGCAGGCGCGGCTCGAAAGGCCAAGGCCGAAAAGGGCAAGCAGACGCCTATTGCCACTGCCGCCCAAACCGCAGAACGCGGCGAAATCCACGTCAAAACCAGCGGGCTCACCTTCGATACCCAAAGCGGCAAGGCCACGACCTCGGAACATGTGGATTTTTCCATGGTGCAGGGCAGCGGCAGCTCCATGGGCGCCTCTTACGATTCGAAGGGCTTTCTGGTGCTCGACAAGGCCGTGGAATTGAACACAAAGCGAGGCGATGAGGCAGTCCTGATCCGCGCGCAGCACGCGGAGTTCGAGCGCGAGACGCGGCTGTGCCGGCTTCACGCTGCTACGGCTGATTACCGCGGCGGCGAAGCGACCGCCGGAGACGCGAAGGTTCTGTTTCGCGACGATGGATCGGCGATCCGGCTGGATGCGACCAACGGATTCAACATGGTGACCGCGACAGGCGGACACATTGCCGCGCCCATTGGATCGCTGGACTTCAACGAGCATAATCAGCCGCGCCACGGGCACCTCGAAGGCGGCGTCCGGATGGACTCGACGCGCCAGGGGAAAGACGGCGCGGAAGTCCGGCGGATGCGCGGGACCGCACCGACCGCAGAGTTCGATTTTACCGCGCAGGGAGAGCTTCGGCACGCGCACCTGGAACGCGGCGTGGAGATGGAGAGCGAGCAACTGAGTGTCGCATCTAACGTCCCGCTTCGTGTGAGCCGGACCTGGAAATCGCCGCTGGCGGATGTGGACTTTCGCGACAACGGCAAGGGCCAGGCGGAGCCGGCTCGGATCCATGGAGTGCAAGGCGTGGTGGTCACGGGAGAAACCCAGCGCGGCAAGGGCGCGGCAGAGCCCTCGCGCATGGCGGCCGATGAGATCGCGGGATCGTTTGGGCCGGACTCGGTTTTATCGGCGATGACCGGGATCGGCCACGCAAGCGTGGAGGAGACCAGCGCAGCAGGAACCCTGCAGAATTCGACCGGGGACCGGCTCGATGCGCATTTTGCCTCGCCAGGCGCGAAGGGTACAGCGGGGAACGGGCTGGGCGGCGCGGGGCAGATTCAGTCCGCGGTGCTGGACGGGCACGTAGTGCTGACGCAGCAGCGGGTGCAGAAACCAGGCCTGGCCGCCGGCACGGAGCCGCCCGCTCCGCTCAAGGCTTGGGCTGGTCGCGCGGATTACGAAGGCGCGGGAGAGTGGCTGCACCTGACCCTCAGCCCACGCGTGGAAGACGGCGGCCTGCAGATGACGGCGGACAAGATCGATGTTTCGCGCGCATCGGGAGACGCGTTCGGCCATGGGAATGTGAAGGCCACCTGGCTTGATTCGGGGTCGGGCGCTGCCGGACAACGCGGCGCAGCGGCTGGCAGTGGTTCCGTTCCGGGCAATGTCGCCCTGGGCGGCAAGGGCCCCGCGCACGTGGTTGCAAGTGAGGCTGAGTTGAGCCGCACGCCTGGGGGTGGCGACAGTGTGGCGACCTTCCGCGGCCACGCGCGCCTGTGGCAGGAAGCCAATTCTGTAACCGGGCCGGTGATCGTGCTCGACCGCCAGAGGCAGACGCTGGTGGCCTCCAGTACTGACCCGGCCGAGCCCGTGAAGGCAGTTCTGCTGAGCACTGGCGGCCTGGACGCAGGTGGGACTGCAAGCAAGCAAGCCGGGAGCGATGCCAACAAGAATACGCCAGCGAAGTCCAGTTCGCCTTCCGTAATCACCGTGTGTGGCGGCGATCTGAAGTACTCCGACGCTGAGCACAAGGCGGTGATGCGGGCCGGCTCGCTCGGGCCAGTGATCGCTGAAACGGCCACCGCGACATCCAAGTCAATTGAAGTCGAGCTGGTGCTGCTGCCGCCGGGCAACCACGCCGGCAAAGTCGGCGGACAGGCGCAGGTGGATCGCATGACCGCTCGTGGTCATGTCGTGGTGACCTCTGAAGGCCGTCGTGGCACTGGCGAGCAACTCGTCTATACCGGCGAAACCGGCGAATACGTGCTCACAGGAACCGCGGCCATCCCGCCGAGCATGACTGACCCGGCGCGGGGCAATGTCACCGGTGAAGCTTTGATCTTCCACAGCCGCGATGATAGTGTGAGCATCGAAGGCGGCGGAGGCCGCACCACCACACAGACAACCACGCAGAAATGAATTGGAAAGCAAACTGAAGGCCAGATGGAAACATTGATCGCTGAGGGAATCGGAAAGAGCTACAAGGGCCGGCAAGTGGTGCGCGGAGTGGACCTGCGCATCTCGCGCGGAGAGGTGGTTGGCCTTCTTGGGCCGAACGGCGCTGGCAAAACCACCAGCTTCTACATCATCGTGGGCCTGGTGCAGCCCGAGACCGGCCGCGTCATGGTCGACTCGACCGAAATCACCCGTGTGCCCATGTATCTTCGCGCGCGCAACTTCGGCATCAGCTATTTGCCGCAGGAGCCCTCGGTATTTCGCAAGCTCACGGTGGAAGAAAACATTCTGGCCGTGCTGGAGGCGCAGCCGCTGGACGGCAAGGAGCGCCGCACCCGCACCGAAAGGCTCATCCACCAGCTCAATCTGGGCCACGTCCGCACCACGCGGGGCTACGCTCTTTCCGGCGGCGAGCGGCGGCGTGTGGAAATCGCCCGTTGCCTCTGCATCCAGCCCAGCTTTATCCTGCTGGATGAGCCCTTTAGCGGCATCGACCCCATTGCGGTATTGGAGCTGCAGAAGATCATTTTTGAGCTCAAGGCCAGCGGAATCGGCATTCTGATTACCGACCATAACGTGCGAGAAACGCTCAGTGTCACCGATAGGGCGTACATT
>Ga0302326_10026887_pt1 | contig 11615 bp, 6 predicted proteins | sample Palsa_T0_3_FD_202264 | JGI IMG/M metagenome (GOLD analysis project Ga0302326, IMG submission 202264) | Peat permafrost microbial communities from Stordalen Mire near Abisko, Sweden - Palsa_T0_3 | ecosystem: Environmental > Terrestrial > Soil > Palsa > Peat permafrost | place: Sweden: Abisko...
TCATCGCGAGATAGAAACCCGAAAAGCTCGCGGCATAGAGCATGGGCCATGCCGCGAAGATCGCGCCGCCCCCCAGGATGAACCACACCTGGTTTCCTTCCCAGACGGGCCCGATCGTATTGATCACAACGCGACGTTCGATGTCGGAGCGCGCGACGAAAGGCAGCAATATCATCGCGCCGAGATCGAAGCCGTCCAGCGCCGCGAAGCCGATCAGCAGAATGCCGAGAAGCGCCCACCAGGTCAGACGCAGAAGTTCATAGCTCATCGCTCAAACTCCGATCGCATGCGTGACGCTGGGCGCGCTGACCGGCCGGCCCAGCGTTTCTTCCGGGCCGAGGCGGATATATTTCTGCAGCAGATAGAGATCGGCTGCGAGCAGCGTCGAATAAAACAGCGCAAACCCGATCAGGCTGAACAGCACATTGCCCGCGTCCGTCGACGACACGCCGAGCGCCGTCGGAAGCACGTCTTCGATCACCCAGGGCTGGCGGCCATATTCGGCGACAATCCAGCCGAGCTCGGCTGCGAGCCAGGGCAACGGCAAAGTGAGCAGCGATGCCCACAGAAAGCTGCGATGCGTTTCGAGCCTGCGCCAGCCCGTGAGCCAGAATGCGATGCCGAACAATGCGATGAACCAGAACCCAAGCCCGACCATGATCCGGAACGACCAGAACAGCACCGGCACATTGGGAATCGTCGTCGCGGCAGCGTTCCCAATATCGGCCGGCGTGGCGTTCTGGATATCGTTGCGGAAGTGCTTGAGCAGCAGCGCGTAACCGAGATCGGCGGAATGTGCATCGAGCATCGCGCGCGCGGCCATGTCGTGGGAATTAGTCCGTATACGGAGCAACGCGCCGTAAGCCACCAACCCGCTTTTGATGCGCGTGGCCGCGACGTCCACAAGCTGGTTTATTCCCGGAACCGGCGTGTCGATGGAGCGCGTTGCGATCAGCCCCAGAACCCACGGCACCTTGACGGCGAACTCCGTCTTGCGGCCCGCGAGGTTTGGCAAGCCCACGACGGTGAAGGAGGCGGGCGCGGGCTCCGTGTTCCACATTGCTTCGATGGCGGCGATTTTCATTTTCTGGTTGAGGCCGGCCATGTAGCCGGATTCGTCACCGAGCACGACGACCGAAAGCGCGGACGCAAGCCCGAAGCTCGCGGCCACCGTCATCGAACGCCGCGCAAGTTCGCGATGCCGTCCGCGCAATAGATAATAGGCGCTGATAGCCAGCACGAACACCGACCCCGTCACATAGCCCGCGCTGACCGTATGCACGAATTTCGCCTGCGCCACGGGATTGAACAGCACGGCGGAGAAATCCGTCATCTCCATGCGCATCGTGTCGACGTTGAAATGCGCGCCGACGGGATATTGCATCCAGCCGTTTGCGATCAGGATCCACAGCGCAGAGAAATTCGTGGCGATCGCGAGCGCCCATGTCGCGATCAGGTGCTGAATCCTGGAAAGGCGATCCCAGGCGAAGAAGAATAGGCCGACAAAGGTCGCTTCCAGGAAGAACGCCATCAGGCCTTCGAGCGCGAGCGGCGCGCCGAACACGTCGCCCACATAATGCGAGTAGTAGGCCCAGTTGGTGCCGAACTGGAATTCCATGGTGAGGCCGGTCGCGACGCCCATCGCGAAATTGATTCCGAACAAGGTGCCCCAGAACTTCACCATGTCGCGCCAGATCGCGCGCCCGCTCATCACATAGACCGTCTCCATGATGCCGAGCAGGATCGAAAGGCCGAGCGTCAGCGGCACGAAGAGAAAGTGATAGAGCGCGGTGATCGCGAACTGCAGCCGGGATAGTTCGACGATGTCCATCGAGGCCTCAATGATCGGGAAGTTGGGGGTCGAGAAGGTGGCGGGCAATGTCCGCAGGGGCCGGCGCGGGCCGTACATGCGGGGCGAAGAACAGCCAATAGATGGCGGCGAGGACTGCAAGCTTGATCGAGATCAGGATCAGCACATCGCGCCGGACCGCCCACGGAAGAATCGGCGCAACGTCGCTTTCGTCGGGCGCATGCGCCCGTCGGCCAAGCGACGTGAGACGGGCCAGCCAGGAGAGGTTCATGCGGCGGCGCCTTTCTACGTCATGAGTCTCTGCCCGCGCAGGCGCCGCACCAATGCGACCATTGCGCCGGGTTTCCCCTGTTAAACAGGCGAAAAAACAGGGGAGCGCCTTTAGGGCGAGCAATTTTATTTCGCGCGTCGACCTTCCGCTTCCCTCCGATCTGATCGAGCAGGAAAAACGCATCCGCGAGTCCATTGCCTGAGCGTGTGGGCGGGTCATGTCGTCTGAATAAACCCATAAGGTACTATTTGATACCAAAAAAGATAGATACCACGTCCTTGAACTGACGCCATGACAATGTACTTTGTCATGCAAAGTACATTGCAGAAGGACATGGCATGAGCGACGCAAGGGACGACATCGCCTTCATTCGACAGACGGTGCAGGAGGGGCGCGCCTTTGCGTTCGGACGCAGTCCGGACATCCTTGTCGTGGGTCTTGCGCTCGCCTGCGGCTTCTTCGCCAACTACGCAGCCCTGAAATATAACTTTCCCTCGATCATCGGTTGGATCTGGCTGGTCACGCTGATCCTTCCCTGGGCATTCACGTTGCGCCGCGCTGCCTTTCGCGGCCCGCACAGCCCCCGCGCTCCGATGGTGCAGGCTGTGAGCGCAATCTGGATCGGCAGCGGAATATTTCTTACGACCCTGACGATTGTGGCCGACTGGGCCGATGGGTTCCGCGAAGGCTGGATGAATGCAGTCGTCGCGGGCACCTTCGGCTTCTGCTTCTTTGCGACCGCTGCGCTTCTCAAGCTCGGCTGGATGCGCTTCGTGGCGCTGGGCTGGTGGATCGGCGAGATCGGGTTATTCGCCATACGTCATAGCCCCGAAGCGTGTCTCCTCAGCGCGGCGTTGATGCTGACGCTCCTGGCTGGACCTGGCCTCTACATTCTTCTTCGCGGTGCGCGGACGGCGCCGTGACCGATTTCGATCACACCGCGATCGACGAACTGCTGCAGAGCCGGGCGCGGCTCGCCATCGTCGCGTTTCTCGCGGGCGCGGACGAAGCGGATTTCTCCGCCGTGCGCGACGCAACGAAAACGACCGACGGCAATGCGAGCGTGCATCTGCGCAAGCTGGAAGACGCGGGCTATGTCGCGATGCGCAAGCAGTTCGTCGGACGCAAACCGCAGACGCTTTATGCGCTGACCGAAACCGGCCGCAGGGCGCTGCTCGATTACGTCGCCCATCTCGAAACCCTGATTCAACCGTCCGCCAAAGTCGAACGCCAATGAGACAACGCCAATGAAACACGGGCTCCTCAATCTCCTGAACGATCTGTTGTCGACGATCGTTTTCGTCGCAATTTCGCTCCTCACGGGCAACGACACGCTTGCGATCGAACTGGGCATTGCTGTCGGCGTCGTTCAATTCCTGTGGGCATTGCTGCGCGGAACGAAGATCGATGCGATGCAGTGGCTGAGCCTCGTGCTCGTGGTGGTATTCGGCGGGCTTGCGCTCGTCACCCATGACAAGCGCTTCATGATGGTCAAGCCAAGCCTGATTTATTTTGCCGTCGGCGCCGTCATGCTGAAGCGCGGCTGGATGGATCGCTACGTGCCGCAGATCGTGCACGACAATCTCTCGCCCGGCACAATCGTATTTGCGGGATATGCCTGGGCGGCGCTGATGTTCGCAACTGCGCTCGGCAATTTCGTCGTGATGTGGCTGTGCGATTTTGCGACGTGGTCGCTTTATATTTCGGTGGTTCCGCTCGCGGCAAAGATCGCGGCCTTTGCCGCGCAATACCTCATCTTCCGCATGCTCGTCACCCGCAGAATCCGCAGCCGCCGATTTGCGCTGCTCCCTGCCGAGTGATCTCCGAAAAACAAGGAATTCGTCATGCGTATCGTTCTGTTCCTTTTGGCAAGTCTCGTCGCAATTGTCGTAGTCTCGGCCGCAGCGATACTTGTGTTCGATTCACCGACGCCGCCGCCGGAAATGGCGTCGGTCGAACATGCCTATGATCATGTCGATTTCTCGAAAGCGCCGCCCAGACAATTCTTCACGGCGCGCGACGGCACGAATCTCGCATTCCGCCCTTATCCGGGAACGATGTCGCGCGAAACAGTCGTGCTGATCCATGGCTCGTCGGGAAACTCCGCCAGCATGGACCTCGTAGGAAGGGCGTTGAACGCCCGCGGCGCGACCGTCTATGCGCTCAGCATGCGCGGCCATGACGGCACGGGGCGCAGCGGCGACATCGACTATATCGGCCAGCTCGACGACGACCTTGCCGACTTCATGAAGACCTTGGGGCCGAAGCGTCCGGGTGAGCGGCGAACCCTGCTGGGCTTTTCGTCCGGCGGAGGCTTCGTCCTGCGTTTCGCCGGCGGCCCGACGGCGCATCTGTTCGACCGCTTCATTCTGGTCTCGCCCCAATTGCCGGTCGATTCGCCCGTCATGCGCCCCAATGCGGGCGGCTGGGTCGCCGTCGCGGTGCCCCGGATCGTGGTACTGCAAATTCTGTCGCGATTCGGGATACACGCGTTCGAAGGCCTGCCGGTGCTGGCGTTCGCGGTGCCGCCGGAAAAACGCGATGTCCAGATCGCCTTCTATTCCTATCGCACGCTGATGAATTTCGGCCCGCGGCGGCAATATCTCGCCGACCTCAAAGCGGCGCCCGGGCCCATCAGCCTGCTTGCGGGGTCGAAAGACGAGATCTTTTACGCGAATCGTTATGCCGGCCTGTTGAAGCCGGTCCGCCCCGATCTGAAGGTCACCATCGTTCCGGGCCTGGGCCACACAGACATGACCCTGACATCAGCCGGCCTCGAAGCTCTGACGGCGAGCGTCTATTCGAATTAGTCGACGGCCAATTCTCGGTCGAGGCGCGTTCCCTGCTCTCAACCGTATTTTCACCAACTGGCGCAAAACGGCGCACAAACGTAAATCGACGGATAGGGAATAAACTTACTGTTAAGGCTCTCTGCGGCATGGTCCGTATCGTCGCGCAGTCGGGTAGGGGAACCTCGCTACGGGCTTGTCCCGTTCGAGATGCCTCGCGGCCCCGGCGCCTAACATAGAGCAATTAAACGGAAATTCATGGTCGTTCTCACGACGAGAGTCGTCAAACGGACTGTGAATATATGAAGAAACGGGGCTGCCACACTTGCGACAGGATTCGCTCGCCGGTAGGTTAACGTCGTCGAAAGAAGAGGCCGCGCGGTTTTGGGGACCCCTGCCTGTGGCAGGGAAGAGGGCGTTTGCCCCTTTATCGCTGAATTTTTTTGGATCTTGGAAACGTGCTGATCGTCGTGCGGGCCGGTATCTGACCGTCGCTTGCGGGTATCTCGGCACAGGAATTTCGGCAACGCCCCATGGGTCTTGCCGGATTGAGTCACGCGCCTGAGCAGCCGGTTATCCGGCCTCATGGCGTGCATCGTGGTGTTTATCGGGACCGGCGTAACAACGCCGCGCCCCCAAACGTGAGGATCGAACGATGACGACATACACAGTTGCATACTGGCAGACCAATCAGTCGACGCTCGACTCCGGTCCTTCGTTCACCATCACGGACACCGCGTCCGATATCTCCGGCGCGTTCGATGCGCTGGACCTCGATACGCATATCACGCAACTCATCGTCTCCGACAATGCGGCGGTCACCGTTTCGACCAACCAGCTTTTCGTGAGCGACACCCACGCGATCAGCATTCTCAAGAACGCCAACAACTCCGCCTACACGCTCGTGGTGTCCGACACGGGCGCCAATATCACGACCTACCTCAACGGACTGCAGAGCAACACGCATGTGACCACGATCGTAGTTGCGAGCGGCGTGGTCGATGCCACCATCGCCCAACTTGCCAGCGACTCGACGGCGCTTGCCAATCTGAAGACGTCTGTCGGCGGTCCGCAGGCTTCGGTCACAGTCAGCGATACGTCCGCCCACATCCACAGCGGCTGGGCCAACGTCGCGGCCGACACCCAGGTTTCTTCGATCGTCATCTCGGACAATACGCAGCTCAGCCTCACTGCGACGCAGGCGAGCCAGACATCGGCTGTCGAGAAGCTCGTTTACGCCAACAGCACCACGAGCGACATCGTTCTGGTTAAGGATACCGCCGCGCATATTGAAGCCGATCTTGGCTCGTTGGAGACCGTCTCCTCGTTCATCGCGAGCGTCACCGTCAGCGACAATACCTTTGAGACATTGTCGGCCACCCAGGTTTCCGGCGATCTCGCGATTCTTGAAAAGGTCGCGTTTCAGAGCGGTCCGGCTTCCTTCAGCGTTTCGGATTCGAGCACGAATGTTTCCGCCAATCTCGATGCGCTCGAATCTCTGAGCAGCAGCATCACGTCGATCGCGGTCACCGACAATTCGCCGATCACGGTTTCGATCGCGCAATTGGCGAACGATTCCGACGCGTTGTCTCTCATCACCTACAACAGCAATCCGATCTCGGTTGCGGTTGCCGACACGGGAAGCAACATCTCGGGCAATCTGGCGACTCTCGAAGCGGCCATCGAAGCTGCCAGCCCGCCGATCACTTCCATCTCGGTGACCAGCGGGGTGATCAACACCACCGTCACCCAGCTCAATTCGGATTCGGCCGTATTCGCCGCCCTTACCGGATCTTACACGCTCAACGTGTCCGATACCGCGAGCAATATTTCGGGCGCCCTCGATACGCTCCAGACCTTCGCCCACAACGGCGATATTTCTGCGATCAACGTGACCGACAGCGGCGCGATTGCGGTGACCGTCGCACAGATCACGAGCGATGCGACGGCGATCTCCGAACTCGTCGACAACGACACCAATCCCTACACGCTCGCCGTGACGGACTCGGTCGCACACATCCAGGCGGCGTTCTCAAGCCTTGGGTCGAATTCGCACGTCGCATCGATCACTTTCATCGATGCGACGCCGGTGCTGACGATCACGGCTTCGCAATTCATCAATGGCGTGACCGTGCTGGGCGAGATCACGAACGGTTCGTTCGCGATCGACGTCACTGGCGCAACCGCCGCGCAGGCAGCAACCATCACGGCTGATTTCGGCGGGCTTCCAAATGAAGGCAACGCCTCGCTGTCCATCGCGGTCAGCGACACGGCAGCGCATATCGACAACAATCTGGTCGCTTTGGGCAGCAACACTTATGTCGCCACGATTGCCATCAACGATTCAAATCCGCTTTCGCTGACCGAAGCGCAGTTCACGAATTCGGGCGACGACGCAGGCCTCCACAAGATGACGGGGACCTACACCGTCGACGTGACGGGTGCGACGGTTGCGCAGGTTTCGGCAGTGGAAGGCATCACGGGACTCGGCGGCACACCGACCTTGTCGATCGCGGTCAGCGACGTTGCCGCGAACATCACCAGCGCGGCGCTGACGAGTCTCGGCAGTGACGGCAAAGTAACCTCGATCGCCGTCAGCGACAGCAATCCGCTCACGCTCACGGAAGCGCAGTTTACGAACGCCAGCGACGATGCCGGTCTTGCCAAGATGACGGGCGCATACACCGTCGATATCTCGGGCGTCCTTGTTTCGCAGGTCGCGACCGTTGAGGCTGTCACTGGGCTCGGCGGCACGCCGACGCTTTCGATTGCGGTCGCCGCCAGCGGTTCTCACATCACCGATAGCGCCCTGCAAAGCCTCGGCGCCGATTCTAACGTCACGTCGATCACCGTCACGAGCGGCGCTATTTCGCTCACGGAATCGCAATTCACCGGCACGCCGGAAGGTTTGGGCCTCGCAAAGCTGATAGGTTCCTACACCGTCGACGTGACGGGCGTGACAGTCGCGCAAGTGGGAACGGTCGAGGCTGTGACGAGTCTCGGCGGCACGCCAACGCTGTCGATCGCCGTGAGCGACCTCGGCGCCAACATCACGGACGCGGCGCTGACGGGCCTCGGCAGCGACAGCAAGGTCACGTCCATCTCCGTCAGCGACAGCAACCCGATCACCTTGACGGAAGCGCAGTTCACGGGCGCTCCCGAAGACGCGGGCCTCGCCAAGATGGCTGGCACCTATACGGTTGACGTGACGGGCGTCACCGTCGCGGAAGTCTCGACGGTTGAAGGCGTTACAGGCCTCGGCGGCACGCCGACACTGTCCATCGCAGTCAGCGACGCTGCCTCGGCCATCGCCGGCGCGTTGTCGACGCTCGGCAGCGACAGCAAGGTGACATCGATCACCGTGAACGAAAGCAATCCCATCACGCTGGCCGAAGCGACCTTCGTTTCGGACAGCGCCGGCCTCGCCAAGATGGCCGGCTCCTACACGGTCGACGTGACCGGCGTTACCGTCGCGAATGTCTCGACGGTCGAAGGCATCACCCTCGGCGGTACGCCGACTTTGTCGATCGCAGTGAGCGATGCGGCCTCCGCAGTCTCCGCTGCTCTGGCGACGCTGGGCAGCGACAGCGACGTGACGTCGATCGCGCTCACAGGCGGCACCATCACGATCACGGAAGCGAACTACACGTCGGCGAGTTACGACGCGGGTCTCGCCAAGATGACGGGTTCTTACATTGTCGACGTCCAAGGTGTCACAGTCGCGGAGATATCGGCGGTCGAGGCCGTGACGGGTCTCGGCGGCACGCCCACGGTAGGGATGGATGTGCGCGACACGGGCGCCAATGTCAGCGCGGCATTGGCGAGCCTTGGCAGCGATAGCAAAGTCTCGGACATCGCGCTGACGAGCGGCGTGATTACGCTGACGGAAGCGCAATACACGAATTCCGGCGACCACGCCGGCCTCGCCAAGATGACGGGCTCCTACATCGTCAATGTGACGGGCGTCACCGTGGCGCAGGTTTCGACCGTAGAAGGCGTCACCGGACTCGGCGGCTCGCCGACCTTGTCGATTGCAGTCGCGGATACAGGCGCGAACCTCACCGCCCCGAAACTGATCAATCTCGGCAGCGACACCAAAGTGACGTCGATTGCCGTCACAAGCGGCGCCATCAGCTTGACGGCGACGCAGTTCACGACGGCCGGCGAAGACGTCGGTCTCGCCAAGATGACAGGCGCCTACACCGTCGACGTGACGAATTGCGGCGTGGCGACCGTTGCGACGGTGGAAGCCGTATCTCTCGGCGGCTCGCCCACTCTGTCGATTGCCGTGGGCGACATCGGCTCGCGCTTCACGAGCGCGAGATTGGTGAGCTTCGGCGCGGACAGCAAAGTGACCTCGATTGCCGTCACCAGCGGTCCGATCACACTGACGGAAGCACAATTTGTCGCGACAGCAGACCATGCCGGCCTCGCCAAGCTGATCGGATCCTATACCATCGATGTGACGGGTGTCCTTGTGGCGCAACTTGCGTCGGTTGAAGGCGTAAGCCTTCCGGGCACGCCCACTCGGTCGATCGCGATCAGCGATACGGGTGCCAATCTTTCGAATTTCGAATTGGGAGATCTGGGCTCGGATAATCACGTGACCTCCATCGCGGTCACGAGCGGTGCACTGACGTTCAACGAATCGCAATTCACCTCCTCCGGCGCGGGCTTCGCCAAGATGACAGGCGCCTACACGGTCGATGTGTCGGGCGTCACCGTGGTGCAGGTTTCGGCGGTGGAAGGCATAAGCCTCAGCGGCACGCCGACCTTGTCGATCGCCGTGAGCGACTCGGGCACCAACATCACCAGTGCGGCGCTGGTCTCGCTCGGCAGCGACAGCAAGGTCACGTCGATTGCCGTCAGCGACAGCAATCCGATCACGCTGACGGAAGCACAGTTCGTGCCCGACAGCGGCGGCCTCGCGAAGCTGACGGGCACTTACACCGTTGATGTGACGGGCGCGACGGTGGCGCAGCTCTCGACGTTGGAAAGCTTCAACTTCCAGGGCACGCCGACGCTTTCGATTACGGTCGCCGATACGGCCGCCCATGTCGGCACTGCGGAAAGCACGCTGAATGCGGATGCCCATGTCACGGGCATCTCAGTGACGGATGGCGCCGCCAATATCTCGACCTATATCGATCAGCTGAACGGGCTGACGAACCTGACGCATATCACGATCAATGATTCCGGCATCCTCAATCTCACATACGCCCAGTTCACATCCGATTCGCATGCGTTCACTGTGATGACCGAATCGGGCGATCCGGACTTCTTCTACAACGTCGTGGGCGCCACGGTCGCGCAGGCCAGCGATGTCCTCTCAAACCATACCGGCTATATCGGCGACGGGCATTTCGCGAATGTTTTCGTCGTCGACAATGCCGCCAACGTCGCAGCTGCAGGTTTGTTCGTCCTCGGCAACGCGGGGGGGTTCCAGGTCAACGACACGGCCGCGAATGTGGCGACCCATCTCGACGCCCTTGAAGCCCAGGCGACCAATGCGAGCCGCCATGGCACATTTGCCATCACGCTGAGCGATCCGACCGACAATCTGGTGGTGACGGAAGCGCAGCTCACGAGCGACGCGACCGTTCTTGCCGACATCACCAATTCCAGCTTCGACGTCATGGTGACGAATGTGGCTGCGGCCGATGTCGGAAGCATCGCGGGCGACGTGACCACGGCTAACGCCCACGGCGTACTCACCACCATGACGGTGAGCGATATCGGTGCGAATTTCACCGACGCGGCCTTGCAGGCGATCGGCAGCAACGCCGCCGTAACGTCGGCCACGGTCACCAGCGGCAGCATCCAGCTGACCGAATCCCAGTTCACGGGCACGCCCGAACTGGCGGGTCTCGCCAAGATGGCAGGGTCTTACGCGATCACCGTAGGGCTCGTAACGGCTGCCGAAGTTTCGACCGTGGAAGGCGAAACCCTCGGCGGCACGCCCACCCTGACGATCAATGTGCAGGACACCGGCGCGAACCTCACCGCCGCGACGTTGAGCACACTGGGTGCCGACAGCAAGGTTTCGCACATTTCGGTCTCCAGCGGCACGATCACACTCACGGAATCGCAGTTTACGAATTCGGGCGTCGATGCCGGCTTCGGCAAGATGAACGGGCCCTATACGGTCGCCGTCACGGCTGTGCTCGCATCGCAGGTTGCAGCCGTGGAAGCGGTGGCGCTGAACGGTTCGCCGACTTTGCAGATCGCGGTGAGCGATTCCGGCGGCACTCTCACAGCCGCCGAGCTCACCACGCTCGGCAGCGACGGCAGCATCACATCGATTGCAACCAGTAGTCCGATCACATTGACCGAAGCGCAGTTCACGAACGCGGGCGTCGACGCGGGTCTCGCCAAGATGTCGGGCTCCTATACCGTCGAAGTGACGGGCGTCACCGTGGCGCAGGTCTCGACCGTGGAATCGCAAAGTGGTCTCGGCGGCACGCCGACATTGACGATCGCGGTGGCCGACACGGGCGCGGATCTCACGGCTCCGAAGCTGGTCAGCCTCGGCGCCGACAGCAAGGTGACGTCGATTGCCGACACCAGCGGCGCGATCTCGTTGACGACAACGCAGTTTACCACCTCGGGTGAACACGCGGGCCTCGCCAAGATGACGGGATCCTACACGGTCGATGTGATGGGCGTCGGCGTTGCGATGGTCGCGACGGTGGAAGCCGTGAGCGGTCTCGGCGGCACGCCGACATTGTCGATCGCGGTCGCCGAT
>Ga0302326_10026888_pt1 | contig 11615 bp, 8 predicted proteins | sample Palsa_T0_3_FD_202264 | JGI IMG/M metagenome (GOLD analysis project Ga0302326, IMG submission 202264) | Peat permafrost microbial communities from Stordalen Mire near Abisko, Sweden - Palsa_T0_3 | ecosystem: Environmental > Terrestrial > Soil > Palsa > Peat permafrost | place: Sweden: Abisko...
TTTCGGCTGTGGCTGGACGCCGAGATGTTCCTCAACTCAGCCTTGCGGGATCAATCAGGGCAAGCCCTTGCGTCGGCGTTTCGCCCGAATCGTCCGCAACTCGGAGAATGGTCACCTTCCTTAGCGCCGTTCTGCTACAACCCCGGCATGTCCCCGTCCGATCAACAGGACTAAGCACCGACCAAAGCATTTCCGCAGGACTCCGCGCCCGCAGCCTTTGCGCCTCCGTGTCGAAGAACCGCACACGAGCCGCCAACCCCCTCAGGCGCCTATATAATCGAAATAAGGCTAACCCCGTGAAAAAGCGGCTCGTCTACGGTTTCTTGATGGTGGTGCTCGTGTTGGGGTTGCTGGCCGTCTTCTGGCCATTCAATCCCGGCCCCATACGGCCCGTCGGGGTCAATGAGACCCTCGTATTCTGGGCCGTCCTCAGCGTCATATTCCTGCTCATCGTCATCCTTACCTGGATTCTGGTCCGCGAGAGCATCCGGCTCTATGAGGAGCGCCACAGCGAGCGGGTCGGCTCCCATATCAAGACCAAGCTGGTAGTAGGCGCGGTTGCCCTGAGCGTCGTACCGGCGTGCTTCTTGGTGGCCTTCAATTATGGCGTAATTAACCGCAATCTGGCCACATGGTTTCGCGCCCCCGCATCCGCCGACCTTCAAACTTTGAAGGACGCCGCCGCCATGCTGGTCAAGGAGATGGGCGATGAAACCCAGGCGCAGGCAGAGCTGCTGGCGGCTGAGCCCGAAACCCGCCAGTTGCTTCTCGGGGGCGCCCCCGCCCCCGGCTTTCTGCAAGAATTCTGCCGCCGCAATGAACTGAGTTCCGCCGCCATCTTCCCGCTCAACCAAAAAATTCCCCTTGCCTCCTGGGGAGCTTACCCCGCGACCAACATCGACGATCGCACCGTGACCGCGCAGTATACCGTAACCGATGGCGGCCGCCCCGTCGGCTCGGTTGCCATCACCGCGCTCATTCCTTTGAACGTCGCGCAGAAGATCCTGACCATTCAGAACTCTTGGAAAGAATCGAACCAGCTCTATGACGACTGGAAGTATGTCCGCACCTCCTACACGCTGCTGATGGCGCTCATCACCGTATTCATTTTGTTCGTAGCCGTGTGGATCGCGCTGTATCTCGCCAAGCAGATCAGCGTCCCCATCACCGCCTTGCTGGGCGCGGCCAGCGAAGTGCGAAAAGGCAATCTGCAACATCGCGTGGAAGTGCGCGCGGCCGACGAATTAGGCGACCTGGTGCGCGCCTTCAATCGCATGATCGAGGAACTGGACGCATCCGGGCGCGAGCTCGATCGCCGCCGCCGCTTCACCGAAGCCATTCTCGAAAGCATCCCTACCGGCGTCATCTCCATCGGCGCCGATGGCTCTATCAAGCGCGTCAATCGGGCTCTCTCGAAGATCTTTCCGGCCGAACAGGCGGCCCGCGCCACTCGCCTCGAAGACCTCTTCTCGCGCGAGGATACGGCGGAGCTCAAATACCTCATGAAGCGCGCGCGCCGCACCGGCGCCGCCGCCCGGCAACTCGAACTGCGCACCCAGGAGCGCAATCTGCACCTGGCGGTTACCGTTTCCGCGCTGGAAGAGAAACTCACTTCGGGCTTCGTCGTGGTCCTCGAAGATACCAGCGAATTGCTGCGCGCCCAGAAATCCGCCGCCTGGCATGAGGTGGCGCGCCGCGTGGCGCACGAAATCAAGAACCCGCTGACGCCCATCGCGCTTTCCGCCGAGCGCATCGCGCGCCAACTCGACCGCGTCGAACTGCCGCGCGCCACCGCCCGCATCGTGAGCGAGTGCGCAGCAACCATCGCCAAATCCGTGGAATCCGTGAAGACGCTGGTGGATGAGTTCGCGCGGTTCGCCCGCTTCCCCGCGGCGCAGCCGGTGCGGTCCGATTTGAATGCGGTAGTCCGCGACGCCATCGATGTTTTCCACGGCCGCCTCGATGGCATCTCTATCCGCACCGCCTTCGACGATTCCTTGCCGCCGGTCAATCTCGATCGCGAACAGTTCCAGCGCGTCGTCGTCAATCTCATCGACAACGCCGCCGAGGCCATGCAGGATTCGCTGGTAAAGGAACTCCATATTGCAACCCAGCACGGCCCGGAGATGGTGGAGCTGGTGGTTGCCGATTCCGGACCGGGCGTCAGCTCCGACGACAAGGAGAAACTCTTCCTGCCCTACTTCTCGACTAAGAACCGCGGCACCGGCCTCGGTCTGGCGATCGTGAGCCACATCGTCGCCGAGCATAACGGCCACATTCGCGTGGAGGACAATCAGCCGTCCGGAGCGCGCTTCACCGTGGAAATCCCCGCCATCGGCGAGGCCGATACGCACGCGTTCCAGTCCGTGGACCCCGCGGCCATTCCCGTATGAAGCGGCGCCGCATCCTAGTGGTAGATGACGAACCCGGCATCCGTCAATCCCTCAGCGGCGTTCTCGAAGACGAAGGCTATGCCGTCGATTCTGTGACCACCGGAGAAGAATGCTTGGAGGTCTTGATCGGCGGCGGCTTCGAGCTGGTGCTGCTGGATATCTGGCTGCCTGGCCTCGACGGGCTCGAGGTGTTGGCCCGCATCCAGCAGATGCCGTTTCCCGACCGGCCCGCCGTGGTGGTGATTTCGGGTCACGGAAATATCGAAACCGCGGTCAAAGCCACCAAGTTGGGCGCTCTCGACTTTCTCGAAAAGCCGCTCTCCATCGAGAAGGTCGCGGTAGCCGCCAAGAACGCTCTGGCGCATCGCAGCCTCGCGCTCGAGAACAGCCGTCTCCGGGCCGATAGCGGATCGCGCTACCGAATCATCGGCGAAAGCGTCCCCATGAAGGCGTTGCGCCAGCAACTGACCTTGATGGCCGCCACCAACGGGCGCGTGCTCATCTATGGCGAGAGTGGCGCAGGAAAAGAGCTGGTGGCGCACGCGCTCCACGCCATGAGCCCGCGCGCGGCCGAGCCGTTCGTCGAAGTCAACTGCGCCGCCATTCCGGAAGACTTGATTGAGAGCGAGCTTTTCGGCCACCAGAAGGGAAGCTTTCCCGGCGCGCACGAAGCCAAGGCCGGCAAGTTCCAGAAGGCCGACGCCGGCACGCTATTCCTCGATGAAGTCGGCGACATGAGCCTTAGGACGCAAGCCAAGGTGCTGCGCGCTTTGGAAGAGCAGCGCTTCGAGCCTCTGGGCGCGGCCGGATTCGTCCACGTGGATGTGCGCGTGGTAGCTTCCACTAATAAAAATCTCGACGAAGAAATTGAGCGCGGCAATTTTCGCGAGGATCTTTTCTATCGCCTGAACGTGATTCCCTTTTCCGTCCCGCCCTTGCGCGAACGCCGCCAGGATATTCCCCTGCTCGCCGACCACTTCCTGCGCGAGTTCACCACCGCCTACGGCCGCAAGCCCAAGGAATTGACGCCCGAGGCTTACGATGTGCTCAGGGATTACCATTGGCCGGGCAACGTTCGCGAGTTGCGCAATCTCATCGAGCGCATCGTAATTCTGAATCCGCAAGTGCGCGTGGATGCGCGCCATATTCCAATCGCGCCCCCGCGCCGTCAGCCGGACCGCCCTGGCCATTTTGGCAGCCTGCAGGAAGTGCGTGAAGCCGCCGAGCGCGAATACATTTTGAAGAAACTGGACGAGTTCAACGGTAATGTGACGCGCACGGCCGAAATTCTAGGCCTGGAGCGCAGTAATTTGTATAGGAAAATGAAAGCACTGGGGATTGAACCGAAACAGTAAGCCCCCTTTGGCCGCAAAGGTGCGAGAGGTTTTACGCGATGAATACCGAACACTACAAGAAACTGCTGCTCGCCAAACGGCGCGAGCTGCAATCCGCCCTCTCCACGTTGGAGCGGGAAGGCTCCGACGGGGGTGAACCGGAAGCCCGTGATTATGCCGACGATGCCGCCAACGATCAGGCAACGTCGGTTGCCCTCGACACAGCCACCATGTTGTCGCAGACGCTCGAAGAGGTCCAGGACGCTCTCCGCCGCATGGAAGACGGCAGCTACGGCAAATGCGCGGTCTGCGGACGCGAGATTGAACCCGCCCGCCTGGAAGCGATTCCCTGGACGCCCTATTGCCTGGAAGATCAGGAAAAGCTGGACGGTCCCGCCGCGGAGCACGCCACCCTGTAGGAGTTCGTGGCGCACGCACTTCTGCATGCAGCGTTCACACTCGTGTGAACGCGTTTTCGGCTCGTTAACCACACGGCCCATGAGTGGGGACGCTGCACGCACGAGTGTGCGCCACAGTTCGGGGCTTCCCCCGAACTACAAGATCCGCGACTTCCCTCCCACAACATCTGGCGCCGCAATTGCTCATTGCCCCTGCAAGGAGTAATTTTATGCAGCGCCTTACATTATGTTTATGCACCCTGACTCTCGCCGGCGGTTTCGCCGCGGCCCAGAAAAGCCAAGGTTCGGCCGACCGGCTGAACGCCTTGCAAGCGAATAACGGCGACCGGATTTCCCGTGAAGTTCGTCATGAACTCGTCATGTTGCCATACTACGGCGTATTCGACAACCTCGCCTATAGCGTTAACGGCAGCGCGGTCACGCTCTACGGCCAGGTAACCAAGCCCACCCTGAAAAGCGATGCCGGCAACGTGGTCAAGAAAATCGAAGGCGTCACCAACGTCGATAACCAGATTGAAGTGTTGCCTTTATCGCCCATGGATGACCAGGCCCGCCGCGCCGAATTCCGCGCCATTTACAGCGATCCCTCGCTGAATCGCTACGCCGAGATGTCAGTGCCTCCGATCCACATCATCGTAAAAAACGGCCACGTAACCCTGGTGGGCGCAGTGGACAACGCCGGCGATAAGAACCTCGCCGGAATCCGCGCTAACGGCGTTTCCGGCGTATTCTCGGTAACCAACGACCTCCAGGTTTCCGGACGGTAATTGTTTGATACCATTACCCTTTTCGAGGGGTAATGAAAATAACGTTTTGGGGCGCGGCGGGGACCGTCACCGGCTCCATGCATTTGGTTGAAGCCGGCGGTAAGAAGATTTTGCTCGATTGCGGCCTCTATCAAGGCCGGCGCAAGGAAGCTGACGAGAAGAACCGCCGTCTACCCTTCGACGCTTCCAGCATCGACGCCGTCGTCCTTTCGCACGCCCATATTGACCACAGCGGCAATCTTCCGAGCTTGGTTAAGAACGGCTTCACGGGCCCGATCTACGCCACCCCCGCCACCGTCGACCTCTGCAATTGGATGCTGCGCGATACGGCCCACATCCAGGAGAGCGACGCGGATTTCGTCAACCGCCGCTGCGAACATCGCAAAGCATTGGGGCTCGACTGCTCGCTGGTAGAACCCCTCTATACCATGCACGATGCCGAACGAACCCTCCCCCTTTTCCATCCCGTGCCCTACCACCAGCCGTGTACGCTCTTCCCCGGCCTGAGCTACGAGTGCGTGGATGCCGGGCATATTCTCGGCTCCTCAAGCATCGTCTTAACCGATGCCACCGGCGCAAAACCCGTCCGCTTGGGGTTTTCAGGCGACGTCGGACGCCCCGGCCTGCCCATCATTCGCGATCCGGAGCCATTGCCGCCGGCCGATTATCTGATCCTCGAAAGCACTTATGGCGGCAAGATTCACAAGCAGATCGGCCATGTGGCCGACAAGCTAGCCGAGGTGGTAAACCGCACCGCCAAGCGCGGCGGACGCATCATTGTTCCGGCGTTCGCCGTCGGCCGCACTCAACAGCTGGTTCTGCTGTTGCACCAGTTGGCTGACGCCAAACGCATCGCCAACATCCCTATTTTTGTGGATAGTCCGCTCGCCATCAACATTACCGCGGTTACGCGCGCCCATCCGGAGTGTTTCGACGCCGAAACCCAGGCGTACCTTGACCGCAACGAAGACCCTTTCGGATTCCGCCGCCTGCAATACATCCGCGACGCCGCCGATTCGAAAAAGCTGAACGATTTGCACGGGCCCATGGTGATTATTTCCGCCTCCGGCATGTGCGAACAGGGCCGAATTCTGCACCATCTGCGTAACAATATCGAGGACGGGCGCAACACCGTGCTGATCACCGGCTTCCAGGCGCAGAATACGCTGGGCCGCAAGCTGGTGGAGAAGCAGCGGGAGGTGAAGATCTTCGGTGAGCCCCTGCGCGTGCGCGCCGAGATTCTGAGTCTGGACGAGCTCAGCGGCCATGCCGACCAGAAAGAGCTATTGGAATGGATCAAGCCGCTAACACCGATCCTGCGCCAGGTCTTTTTGGTCCATGGAGAGCCGGCGCAATCGGCGATTCTGGCCAAAATGCTCCATTCCACCTATCAGTTAGACGCCGTTGCACCCTCGCTGGGGCAGCCCTTCGATTTGTCTGCAATGTAACCGAAATGCCCCTTAATGCCATCTATACTAGAGGATACGAAAAGGAGCCTGTTAACAAGTGACCCCTACCCCCTATAACGAACCCTCGCGCCATTCCGGACTTGTCACGGCGTTGATGGGCGGAGCGATCATCGCGCTGATTGGCGCCAACATCTATCTGTACTCACAGATCGATCACATGCGCACCGACCTCGCCACCAATCATGAAAAGGTGATGACTGAGATCAGCAATCTGCGCGACGCCTCATCCGTGAACACGGCTTCGCAGATGCGCCACATCGATACGCTGAAGGAAGAATTGGCGGCCGCCCGCTCGGCGGCGCAGAGGGAATCGAGCCAGGCCAAGGCGGAATCTCTCGCCCACGCCGATCAGATCGCGCGCCAGATCAAGGACGAAGAAGCCAAGGTGAACCAGCAGGTCAGCTCTGAAATCAGCGACGTGAAGCAGACCGCCAACCAGCAAAGCCAGCAGACCGCCCAGGTAGCGGCCAAGGTGGCGGACGTAGCCACGGACGTCGGGTCGGTTAAGACCGACGTAGCCCACACCCAGGCCGAATTGACGAAAACCATCAACGATTTGAAATCGGCGCAAGGCGATTTGGGCGTGCAGAGCGGTCTGATCGCCACCAACCACACCGAACTCGAGGCGCTGAGAATGCGCGGCGAGCGCAACTACACGGATATCAAGCTAGGCAAAACCAAGCAGCCCGTGCGCTTCGCCGATATCACCCTCAAGCTGGTGAGCGTGAACCCCAAGAAGAACCTCTACAGCGTAGATGTGGTGGCCGACGACAAACTCACCGTCAAGAAGGATAAGAACCTCAACGAGCCGGTGCAGTTCTACACCGCCAAGGGCGGCCACACTCCCTATGAACTGGTAATCAACCAGATCGGCAAAGATCAGATCGTAGGATATCTCTCAACGCCAAAGGTCGAAGCCTCCCGGTAATAGGTGGGGCACGCTTTAGCCTGCCCTCGGTCGTGCCGCGAAGCGGCAGTGACACCATTTATTTTCAGGCGCTTACAAGCCAGATTCTTGAGGTCTTTGGGGTCACACTTTCGTTCAAACCGGCGCGGCCGGCGGCCCTGCTAAAGCATACCTCACCTTTCACTGCCGCGGGTCCGGTTTCACCGCCAACGCCTCCGTATAGCTCTGCCCGCCCACCGTTAGCTTCACCGAATAAGTCCCCGGCGGCATCCACGCGCCCTCGCTGCACGGCGTATCCATGTAGATCGCCGAGATCGGGCAGCCGCCGCCGCGTCCTCCCCGTCCTCCGGCAGCCGCATGCAGATCCCACACGAACCGGTGCATCCCAGCCGTACCAGGCAACGCCTGGAACGGACGCACCCAATACTGCGGCACATTGAGAGTCAGATCCGGCGCCGGCGCCCGGTCCGCGCTGGAAAACTTCCTCACCGATTTGCCCGCCGCATCCAAAATCTCCAGCGTCACCGGCGCATCCGCTCTCAGGTAGTAATACAGAATTGCTCCATCCGGCGGATTCTTGCCCGCGGATTCCTCGGGCGGCAACGGCGTATCCGTATTCGTATCGCGCGGCAGCCGGTACGCGGGACTGGGCGCGAACAGGTGCGCCGCGCCCGCCGTGATCTCCGGCGTCATCTGGCGCAGCGGCGCAATATCGTCCAAAATCCAGAAGCTGCGCCCGTGCGTTCCCACTACCACGTCGTTCCCGTGGATCACCAGATCGCGGATCGATGTCGCTGGCATATTCAACCGCAGCGGCTGCCAGTTCTCCCCATCGTCCGTCGAAAAATACGTTGCCGTCTCCGTGCCCGCGAACAGCAGCCCCTGGCGCACCGGATCCTCGCGCACCGCGTTGACCGGGCCATCCGGCAAGCCGCGCACAACCTCTTTCCACGTCGCCCCGTCGTCGTGGGTGCGGAAGATGTGCGGCTTCAAGTCGTCGATGCGCAGCGCGTTCACCGCGGCGTAGACGCTCCGGTCGTCGAAATGCGACGCATCGAGCTGCGCCACTTTGCTCCACACCGCCATCTCCTTGGGCGTGACGTTCTTCCAATTCTTCCCGCCATCGTGCGTCACGTGGATCAGTCCATCGTCCGTTCCCGCCCATACCGTATCCACGTTCACGCGCGAGGGCGCGATCGAGTAGACCACGCCGCGGCGCGTGGCTTGTTGCTTGGCTGCGTCGCCGTAAGCGGCCACGCTCGCGGGTAATGGGTAGGTTTCGCGCGAAAGATCGGGACTGATGGCTTCCCAGGAATCGCCGCCGTTTGCCGTCTTCACCACCATCTGCATGCCGATATACAAGATGTGCGGATCGACTTCGGAAAACAGCAGCGGCGCCGTTCGCAGATTCCGGTAAGTGACACCCGCCGGCGCGCGCAACGGAAGATGCTCCACCTCCCCCGTCACCCGGTTCCAGCGGCTCACCTCGCCGCGTCCGCCACCGTAAATTAAGTTGGGGTGCAGCGGATCCGGCGCCACATACGCATATTCCTCGGCGCCCACCGGATGCCAGTCGCGGAACGTGATCTCGCCATCGTTGCCGCGGCTCGACGTGCCCACCGAACCGCTCTCCTGCTGGCCGCCGTAGACGTTATACGGAAATTGATTGTCGGTGCTCACGTGGTAGAACTGCGCCGTCGGCTGGTTATACCAGGAACTCCACGTGCGGCCGTAGTTCACGCTGATAGTCGCTCCCTGGTCGAGGGCCAGCGCGATGATATTCGGGTTATTGGGATTGATCCAAACGGTGTGATAATCGTCGCCCCCGGGCGCGCCCTTAATCGCCGTGTAAGTCGCCCCGCCATCGGTCGAGCGGTACGTGGACGTGTTGGTTACGTAGATCACATCGCGGTTCTTTGGATCGGCGCGCACGCAGGCGAAGTCCGATCCGCGCCCGAAAATGCGCTGCTCGCCATTCACGCGCTTCCAGGTCGCGCCGGCATCGTCGGAACGGTACACGCCGCCCGCCTGTCCCCGCGCTTCCACCAGCGCGTAGATGCGATTCGGATCGCTCGGCGCCACGCCGATCCCGATGCGGCCCAGCCCCCCGTCTTCAAACGTTGGCAACCCGCCCGTGAGTTGGCTCCAATGATCGCCGCCGTCGGTGGATTTGAAAAGACCGCTGTTCGGCCCGCTGAACGCTCCGTTCTCCCACGGCCCCTGCTGCGCCTGCCAAAGCACGGCGTAAACGGTCTGCGCATTCCTCGGATCGAATTCCAGATCGATGCCGCCCGTGCGGTCGTCTTTGTGCAGAACCTGCTGGAACGTCGCGCCGCCATCCGTCGAGCGATAGATGCCGCGCTCGGCATTCGGTCCGTAGGGGTGTCCCAACACCGCCACGAACAACCGGTTGGCGTTGCGCGGATCGACGATAATCGACGGAATCTGCTGCCCGTCGCGCAGTCCGAGATGGCGCCACGTCTTTCCCGCGTCGGTAGATTTATACATGCCGTCGCCCACCGAAAGGTCGGGCCGCTGCAAACCTTCGCCGCTGCCCACGTAAACTGTATTCGGGTCCGATGGCGCCACCGCTACCGCGCCGATGGAGCCGGTTGGCTGATCGTCGAAGATTGGATTCCACGTGCCCCCGAAGTCGTCCGTCTTCCAAACGCCGCCGTTATTCACGCCGATATAGAAAACGTTCGGCTGATCGGCGATGCCGGCAAGGCCCACTGTGCGGCCTCCGCGGAATGGCCCGATCATTCTCCATTGCAAACCGGAATACAGCGCGGGTGAAAAAGTCTGGGCGGAAAGCAGGGATAACGCGAAAAGTGGCAGCAGGTATCGACGCATGAATTGAAGCATATCAGAGGGTAACGCCGGCGGTCTTGCCGCCGGTGACTTTGCCGGCCAACATCCGATCGCCTATGAATCGCTACCTAACTTCACACCGTGAATTTTTTGGGCGTCAAAATTTCGACAGTCGACGGTATTTGCGACTAACGCTCTTTGCGCCGCCAAAGTCTTTTATTGAGTTTCGGGAACTTCCCCCACTAGTGTTTACCAACGTTTACAACTCTCTATAGACTAACGAACTATGTTGTACTATTTACGACCATTACAAGGCCCCTTGTGGAACTTTTCTCGCCCTGAGACCGAAACAATAGCAGAAGTATTGTGTTTCTTCAGACAAGGATGTCCGCGTGCAGGTGTGAAAAGCGGCAACCGGTCGTCGGTGGTCCGAAATAGCCCTTTAGGAGGGGAACATGAATCGAAGATCGTTAATAGCACTTCCCGGCGTTGCGGCGTTTGCCGCTAGCCAGGCATTCGGTCAAACGCGGGAAACGGCCTCAACTGAAGTTGCGCCTCACGTGTCAAAAAAGGCCCTGGCTAAGCACAGCGGTTCGAAGGCAGCTTACAAGATACCGAAGAGCGCCTCCAAACAAGCCAGATATGTGAATAGTCTTACCGCTCTCTTGTCGCTCACTGCCTCACAGCAATCCACGGCAGCGGCGATTTTTGCCAATGCGGCCACTACTCAAACTTCCGTAAAGACCAGCTTGAAAGCCGCCCGCAAGGCTCTCACGGCCGCCGTAAAGAGTAACGATAGCGGCGCAATTTCGCAGACCGCCAACGCGCTTGGCGTCCTGACCGCACAGCATATTGGAAACGGCGCCGCTGCCAATGCAGCTATCTTTCAGTTGCTTACGCCGGAGCAGCAAGCCAGGCTGGCCCTGTATCAAGGCTAAGCCCAAGTCCTTGGCCCGAACCAAATCCCCTTACGGTCACTGACACTACCTTCACCGGGTTCTGTACTGCATCCGGAACTCTATTGGACGTGTGTCTCTCCAACTAAGGGCATTGATCAGGTTCATTTATGTTCGTCAAAATTTCCAAGTTACTCTGTCTGATCGGCTACCTGGCCTTGGCCGAGGCAGCGCTGGCGCAGTCGCAGGCGAATCCGTTCTTAGACGATACCGTCGTTCAGCAGATCAACCTCACGGTGGGCGCGAGCGACTGGGCGACGCTGCTGCAAGACTATCAGTCCGACAACTATTACAGCGCCTCCTTTACCTGGAATGGGATACTGGAGGAAGTTGGCATTCGCCAGCATGGCAATGGAAGCCGGAGTGGGATTAAACCGAATCTGGATGTAAATTTTGGGTACTACTCCAGTAAGCAAACATTTCTTGGCCTGCCCTTTATTCTGTTGAAGGCGAATAATGAGGACCCCACTAATCTGCATGAGTGGGTGTCCATGAAATTCTACCGGATGATGGGCTTTCCCGCGCCGCGCGAAGCTCCCGCGCAACTATACGTCAACGG
>Ga0302326_10026890_pt1 | contig 11615 bp, 11 predicted proteins | sample Palsa_T0_3_FD_202264 | JGI IMG/M metagenome (GOLD analysis project Ga0302326, IMG submission 202264) | Peat permafrost microbial communities from Stordalen Mire near Abisko, Sweden - Palsa_T0_3 | ecosystem: Environmental > Terrestrial > Soil > Palsa > Peat permafrost | place: Sweden: Abisko...
CCTGAAGCTTAACCGCGGGAATGGATATCTGGTACGGTACTCAATGGACCATACCCAACTCTCGCCGATTATGCGATACAAGAATTTTCGCTGAAGGCCATAGCAGTTGACCCGAGACTTCTGTATCCGTACTCTCGAAAAGGTGTAAAATTTCGTCTCGTCATACTTTTTTTCAGCTCGGCTGCCATGTCTATATGCACTGGTGTCTTACTCTGGATTGAGCCAGTATTTGGTGCAGTGTGGGGGATTGTCACTGTGGTTCCACTAGTGATAGATGCGGGCAAATATACCGTTTTTGTTGTGGATACAATTAAAGAGGCTCGCAAATTGAGGAAAGGGGATGATCTATTGCCAGCTAAAGGAACTCGAGCACCACCTTCATCAATCTGTGATGACGTCGTTGGGCATGCGGGAGCAGAGGAATATACGTTAACGGCACAGCGATCCGAATCGCCAGCTCCTGTCGACCCAAGGGATATTGCTAATGCTAATCATTTCATCCAAGCTCTGCCCCCACCAACGAGACACCAGACTATGGGACTTGAGACACACGCTTCCAGCGATAGTAGACAACAACCTGCAAGACAGGAAACTGATCCGGGCATCGTCGACGATTTGTATGATGCACAATTTTCTGAGTGTCCAGTACCGTACATGGACAAAAATTGTCGAGGGCCTAGTGCAGCCCTGTATACCTCCAAAATTCTTGAGCTTTGTAGATTGGGGTGTTTTTATGCTTGGACATCTAATAGTTGCGCATCGGACACGATCAGCATACTGTTGTTTATTCCTCGTTTGCAGTTTTCCCGTTCAGATGTACCAGGAAGAATTCGGCAGTAGATAGCGCAGGGACGAGGCCGGGAAACGGAGACAAAGCAACTGTATTCAATCCAGTGAGTGATAGATGGGAGATTCTGATCTAATTACCTCCTGTTGTTTCTATTTCTAAAAGGGTGACGGCAAGATGGAAATTTGGGTTTCACTCCAAATGGGGGGTCGAGGAGGCTGGGATAAGGCACTTTCATAAGTCTGTGCTTACTACTAAGTTTTGCTAAAACTGAAGGTTTACGTCATCCTTAACGATATCTACGCTCATTTCCATGCTCTGTAAAAGGATGAGATATAAGGTGGTCTCAGTCTTGAATGTCCCTGCGCTAAGATATCACTAGCTCTTTCCTCTAGTAATTCATCTAACGCTAACTTGCCTCCATCTTGACACGAGCGAGATTCTATCAACAACTTTGAAAGTATAAATGACTCTGTTTATGTTTCACCGTAGGCAAATGATTGAACCATGGCCACTCATCCTCAATTACACTTGAGAACTCATGATTCAGTACCTCCATCTGGTCTTTTGCTTCGTGCTGTTAGGTATCATACTAAACACAATCCTACTTCGATTGATACATAGTTTTGTTTAGAAGAGATGTATATTAAGTCAAACCCCCTCGTTACGTTTTTCAGTTCTCCACATCTTACCTCCCAACAGTCTTTTTCGTATTTTGTCTTTCGCTGGTCGCAACTTCCTACCATTTTTGCAATCACTTCAAAATTCCTCGCCTCTTATCCCCCAGTGGACTCAAACTCTTATCAAGATGAGCAACGCAGGTGGATTTCCATACCTGAAACCTAAACTGGAATTTTATCATGAGCTCCCAGTGCCCAATTCCGATTTCGAGATGTGGCTCCGCCAAGAATTCATCACGCCTCCAGCAGATTCAAATCTGTGGGGTATTCGTATGAGGCGCAATTGGATAGATGGCACAGTGCGGTTTGAAAAACTTTTTCTATATGCACACGATCCTCAAAATCTCTCGACGACACTTTAAAACTTCCTTGCATGGCGTAGATCTAATCTCAGCTCCTCGCAAAACAAAGGAATCCAGTCTTATCGAGAGACAACGAATAGCTTTAGTAGGAACATTTTACCGTCTGAGACTCTGAGAGCAAACGAATTACGGAGTATTCAAAGCATTTGACGACATTTTCTTTTACAGATTTCTCAAAGGGCTGTGTAAGATTCGATTTTGGGTCAAAGCGGGCTTTGTGAACCCCACGGGTTTTGCATATTTGCCCGATATAGATAAAACATGTCGAAAGTAAATCCCCGACAGCCATACCGGATTGATTAAAACCAAAGACAAGGGGACGGATTCTCCATTGAGGGTACAACTTTCCCACTTTTGGGAGAAACACTGGATCTGAATCGCCTCCACAGCTTCAATCTTGACCCAGGGTATGCGCGAAGAGTCGACGCTACAACGCGAGCCAAATTCCGGTTTCGGAAATAAGTAGCTTCTGTTCGACGGCAGGAGATGGAAAGAAGAGATAGGAGCACTGCAGGTAGTGCTCCAAGTGTAGCTTGTAACAAATTGGACTTGGTATAATTTGTGATTTTGGCAGCAGGTTTTAGAAAGCGGCATTATAGTTGAGAATAAAAGTATATCACTTCGACTAAAGCTTTGCATCACCCTTGATGACATCTCTCAATAACTTCAACGCTTCCACAGCAAAAGTAATCATGTTCGCCTCTCTATCACCTCCTAAGCTTGTAGATAACTCACGCTTGTAAGTCCTACTTTCTGTTGCTACTGCAAGTGCTACGTATCCCCTACTCTTGCATCAGCTATATTGCCTCACACATCCCTCTCACTCCCCCAAAGATTTCGTAATAAGAGAGAGGAAGAAGAGCTTACGGAGTTCTATTCGGCGTATTCCCACCCGTCGGCCCTGCGGTCCCACTCTCGCAAACCGTATACGTGCTCCCCAACTTCGCTCTAACATTACTCGCCAGCCCAGCAACAATTTCGGTTGTAGGTCCTTTGTAATTCTTGATGTTTTCTTGTGTCCAGCCGGCTTGTTTGTGTCAGTCTTGGGAGGATGGATCTTGTGGGGATGAAAGGAGAAGGAGAAGGAGGAGACATACCAAAAGCTATGCGAGATTCCAGTGTATAAAGCTGAAGACAGGAATATATTAGTCAGGGGGGAGGGTAATGGAGGGAAGAGGGGAACGTACAGTCAAGCCACCTTTGTAAAAACCGCTTGCTCCTGGGGTGCTGAGAAGGGAGGCAGAGATGATGCCGCCAGCTGCCTGCGTTCCGTCAGTTATCTATTGTAATACTCCCCCCCCGTCCCAATCGTATTTTCCTTTCATTTTTCCAAAGATACCGGATGAACATCACCTAAGATACGAATACTCAAAGCTCATTGAAGAGGAACAATAGATTCAAGATCGAAGTAAAGATAACGAAACCGGGACGGGAAGAGAAACAGGAGCTTACCGTCTCAGCCACACTAACGCTCTCCTTCCTCTCTTTCAGCAAACTCGCAACCTCAGACACAATCGCTCTCACTTTCTCTGGTGGAAACTCCTTTGCCGTTGACATCTTGTTTGCAGGTCTTCTTTTGTTCAAATACTTGCAAGAACACTGGTCGTAATTACCTCACAGATGAGAATTGTAAAAGATTTGGGTAGAGAAGGATTCCTTTCATAGATTTATGGAAAGGCGGAATTCCGCTTTGATATGAATCAGTGATCAGTGATCATGATGTTGAGGTGCTTTGATTTGTATTGGGAGCGGGTGGAAAGGTGGGGTTGTGTTTTAGCGGCGGGAGGTTGCATTAGTGAGGGGTCAGCGGCTTCGGTGGGACGCCAGTTGCTTTTACTGTAAGTCCTTTACAGTGAGAGGAAGCAATCATTCGTCTTTCATGGATGCTTTATTTTGCATACTGGTTTGTTCGTTTGTTGAGGTGTTTCACGTGGGAGGTTTGTTTATTGTCGTCACGTTTTGTGGAAAAGCTGCACGGAGGCAACTGATCATTTGAAAGCTGCCTATGCGAAAATAAACATGCCTTGTCTTGCGGCGGACTGCTTGCCAATAATTGGAGGCCCTCGGTAGGTCTTCATGCCTAGATCCGTGGCCTTCCAGGATAATGAAGCTGATTTGCTCATAAGCTCCTGCTTCTCCTACTCAAAGTCAGAGCTATGCCCCTCTCTATCACCTTGGTGCAACATCAACGGCATCACCACACTCCAAAGTCAAAGAAACCGCGGCAGTGGTACTTCATGATGGGATCTCGATACCCCCCACGCCTGCCGCGTTTGCCTCCGATGAGACGGGATCGAGGCGGTAGAGACGAAGTTGATTCCTTCATCGACAGATACGCAGGCCTTGACATCTACTTTGATGACTTGGCGATCGATAGTCGGCTCAGAAGAATGATGGATAGCCGACTACCATATGGGTTTGGCTTTGATCGCCGGAGCTTTGATCGACACCGTGATAGCGAAGGTCGTCGGATCCTTGACGACAGACAATACCCGCCGAGACCAGACATCATCCATGACGATCATGGCTTGGAGCGCGGATTGGCCAGAGCACGATCTGGAAATCCCCCTCTGCCGTTTGGCCGTGCAATGAGGGATTTGCATAGGCAATTGGGACAAGCAGAAGAGTTGTACAGCAGATTCCAAATAGAGTACGACAATGATACTGCGACTGTTAGGAGATACGCCACTGCCACAACATTGAGTGACATGTGGCTTCGGAAGGTGAGAGGAACAAGAGACCCGCAAACATTTGCAGAAGGCGAGAATCGCATAGCCGATGACGAGCTAGAAAATTTCCAGGCAAGGTTCGCTGAGATGGAGATGAGAGTCGCTGCAGCGCTTCAAGTGGCGGCCTCTTCAACTTTGAGCGGGGGTAGACCATCGGAGAGACAACGTGCTCGAGTCGAAGCCGCTAATCGTTTGAAGCAAAGAGTTCATCTCGAACTTGGGCACTTCATGGATGCCATGGAGAGGGCAAAGGCGACCCGGGAAGATTGCTGGTATCTAGTGAATGAGCTGCAGCAGTGGCAGACCTTGCTTAACCCCGAATCTGAGATGAATAGGGAGCTGTATAGATTGACCGAGGAGGAGGAAACAGAGCTTGGTGCTGATGCACAGCCTGAAGGAGCAGGACCTTGGGAGCCTTGAATTTGAATGCTTCTTTTTGCGGGGCTGGGTGGAGAAGTGTACTGGTGACCCAATTATTTTTCCTGCTTGTGTGTGGTTTGTTTGTGAGGATTCGGATTGACTTTTGGTGATCAGATGAAGCATAGAACTCAATTAGCAGTATCCTTGCATCAATTCTTACGCGACAAAATGTGAGGACAGCCTACCTGGAAAGAAGAATTGGGGAAGCGTCGCCCTCAACAGAGTAATCGGAATCGAATTGTACCCATTTCCCAGCCAGCGAAGCGACTGAGAAACTAGCACGCTGCGTATTGCACTTAAGTGTCATGCTTGCGCACACACAATCTTCGCAACGGCCCTCCCATAGGAACAAGCACTCTCCCCTTTTCTCTTCCCACGAGGAGAAGATATGTAAGTTCGAGACTTGCCCTGCTTTTCTGATGCCAATTGCAGACGTGAAGTCACGCCGAACCCTCGCGGGCAGACCTGTCACTTTTCCCGAAGGCCAAGGACGAGGTGATTTGAAGAGTACTCCGAATTTCTCATATGCAAAAGAACGGTCCGAGGACCTGATAGTTGTGAACTGAATCAGCAAGTATCTGTTTGTAGCATAGAAACGCAGCGTTGAAGAGGACGACGCTTGAAGAGAAAAGAGGAAGAAAAGATCGAGAATAATTTCGAAATGCTGGAGTTGACTCGAAAGTGCGCTTCGAGCTAGTTTAGCGAACGTAGCGCTAGTGGCTGAGGAAGTGGATGTACGGAAAGCCGGAGGGCAGCCTCATGCTGAATATTGGTGCCGGCTAAGCCACCACGAGTCTTGGAATCGTGACATGACGCGCAATCCAATTCAGAGCTCCCCATTACTTCAACTATATCTCCTCTGCCTGAACACTGGACTCTTCACTTAATCAAATACGACTCACTCCATTGAGAGCAAGCAGTAGCGATGTGTTTCATCTTCACCTGCGGAGAACATGGTGCGTCTCCATCCGCCCATCCGGCTCTTGCCACAGGCTCATAGAGCTCAACTGACCTCGAACACCAGAGTTCTCTTCCCAGTTGAAAGGTTACGAAAGCGTATTATGTCAATGCCATAACTGCGTAAGCTAAACCCCATTGTTCCTTTGCTTTTTCGTTACTAATAACTTCAGGGGAATTGGTCCGCCAGAGTGATCAAGCGTAATCCTTGGTTCACGTTCTGCTTCATTCCCGTCATCCCATTGAGCGTTCACGGGTACGAAGACGTCGTCTGCTCCATCTGCAATTTCGCGCAACCGCTACAGAACCGCCAGGATGTGACGGCGCAAATGAATGGGGGCGGGATGCCTTTACAAAATCAACCACCGCAAGGACCTCCTCAAGGTTGGGGAGGGGGGCCTCCGGGTGGAGGCCAACCGAAACCGCAACAAAATATGCAGGTGTACAGGTGAAATTTGGGGTTGGGGCCGGGGAGTTGGAATACCGAGTGTTTGGTTTGGGTTAAGGACAACGTCTTGGTATGAATTTGCGACTGGGACAGAAGTGGCGATGATTGGACCATCAGGCGTTTCTTGGAACTATGCAACAATAATGATTGGCCGGCGTGATGTTATGAATGCAAGAAAGGGGTGGGGTGTTCTCCGCGGGGTTACAAAATACATGAATATTGCGAGGAACAGCCAAGTTTACAGAAGAGGTTACGAATTCCTGGCCACGTCAGTTCGGTTATCTATATTCCTTTTACGACCCAGCCTTCTGCATGGCAAGGCCATGCTTATGCCGGAATTCACGCAAGTGCGTCTTGAAAGAGAAGTTATTCTGGATCAATAACTCTGACCGCTCGAGGTTCTTGGATTTGAAGGGAAGGGTGGTTTCACAATATTGGCTTTCTGCACATCTCGGACGAACGGATCTCTGGGGATATTCTATGGCCAATTGAGGACCTCAAATCAAAGTTCTCCCCCCAGCCGTGTCGAGGGTCCTGCGTCGTGGGGCTGAAGTTAAGATTCGGATGGCCTCGAAGCGTGGAGGTCGTGTTCGACAAGCTTCAACCATCCCAAAAATGGTACCCATGCACGTGAGCTGCAGTGTACTCTACATTTGCCGTTTGAGTGCTCCAGTCATCTATCAGATCCGCAATCGCAACTTTCTTCCCTGCAAGATTTCGACTTCATCACTGACGCTGGTTCATGTGTCATGTCGACCCTGGCGGCAGATGATGGGGAAGTAACAGGGCACGAGCGAGCCCGCAAAACGTAGGGAAAATTCGTACTGCGTAGATGATAGCTCAAGATAAAAATTTCACCCGGTTCCCCCTCCTCTCAGACAGGGTCCACCAGGGCGACGGCGCGGCGGGCAGCTGCACATCATCTGCGATCTCGGATTGCCTGTGACAGGAAGATTTTAACAACTGGCACGAAGGTGCTATTTTGTTTAGGGATCCTCAGCCTAGCCCAACCCTTTATTCTCCTCGTCCCCCAAGTTCATCCACACCAACAGCCTTTGACTCCCGCTCTGATGCACCCTTATCCCACTGCGCCTTGCGCCAAGCCCCTCCCAAGCCCTCCGTCGCTTGCACGCCCCTCGAGGGATCCCCCAGTCGCCTTATCGCGGCTTCAGATGCTGGCCAGGGGTGCTCCTTATCAAAAAGCACTCGGCCAATCAGCGAACGTGGAGGTGGCCGCCCATGCAGATCATGTTTCTCTCGCTTGCCGCTGGCGGGATAGTGAAAACGCCATGGTCATAGCTCCCCGCCTTGGAAATGGCTGATAGCAAGGATCGCGCCAGATATTCATTACGAGAAACCAGTCCTCCAACATCCTTATCTTTGTAGATGATGGAACATCTCCTTCAGAGCTCCTGAGAGCTCTGACTTGCTACTGTGAGAGATGCCCTGCGTGAGATCCATCTTCCCGAAGCTGCATTGGTCGTAGCTTGAGATCTAGAAGCACTATACCCACCGGTCTTCGGTTCCGTGAAATTTTTTTTTTACTTTTCTTCCTGCTCTCTTCTCTGTTTGGACAGATAGTTTCCTGCGTAGGAGTGAGTTGCCCGAGCTGGAAGTATATCAAGTGCTATCCAACCCTGTGTCACATTCTCCAAGATTGCAAGCTGCAACTCTGTACACCTCATCATTTTACAAGAAGTTGTGCAAGTAAACGAAGATGCCTATCGCACCACCTCTCAACGTTGGTTGGGGATATGGAATTGTACTCGGGTTGGGAGCTGTGTTTGCGTTTGGTATGGTAAGTTTTCTTAAGCCCCAAATCCAAAAGGCATCTCACTAACAGAATAAGATCCTGGTTACATGGGTCCTCAAGCGTTACAACCATGAACTCCAAACCTCAGAAATGTTCAGCACGGCCGGTAGAACCGTGAAATCGGGTCTTGTGGCGTCTGCAGTTGTCTCTTCGTGGACCTGGGCTGCGACTCTGCTGCAGAGTTCTGGTATTGCATATCGATATGGTGTTTCTGGGCCCTTCTGGTATGCTAGCGGAGCTACTGTACAAATCTTACTATTTGCTACGATTGCGATCGAGTTGAAGAGAAGAGCCCCCAACGCTCATGTAAGTTTTAAACTAAATATCTTCTTGATGGACTCTGCTAATTCGTTGCTAGACCTTCCTCGAAGTCATCAAGGCTAGATATGGCGTAGAAGCACATCTTGTCTTCACTGTCTTCGGCTTAATGACTAACATTCTCGTCACAGCTATGTTGTTGACTGGAGGCTCCGCCGTGGTTTCTTCCCTTACGGGCATGCCCACACCGGCAGCTTGTTTCTTGCTCCCATTGGGTGTTATCATGTACACCATGTTCGGTGGCATCAAGGCTACGTTTTTGACTGATTGGGTGCACACATTCATGTTGCTCATAATCATCTTGATTTTTGCCTTCACCACATATGCTACAAGCAAAACACTGGGATCCCCGGGAGCTGTCTTCGACCTCCTCGTCAAGGCTGCAGCAGACCACCCAGTTTCGGGCAATGAGGGCGGATCATATCTTACCATGAAGTCTACCCAGGGTGCAATTTTCTTCGTTATCAACATTGTTGGTAACTTCGGAACGTGAGTTGTGCCATTACCTACTTACAATTACATCACTAACAAATCCAAAAGTGTGTTCTTGGACAACGGTTACTACAACAAGGCCATTGCGGCTTCCCCGGTCCACGCTCTCCCGGGTTACATCATGGGAGGTATTTCTTGGTTCGCTATTCCATGGCTTTGTGCCACCACCATGGGTCTTGCTGCTCTTGCTCTCGAAGGCAACCCAGCTTTCCCTACCTACCCCCTCCGCATGCCAAGTGCGGACGTCTCTGCCGGTCTTGTCTTGCCTTACGCTGCCGTCGCACTCCTCGGCTCGGGTGGTGCCGTCTGCACGCTCTTGATCGTCTTCATGGCTGTCACATCTGCCAGCTCTGCTGAGCTCATCGCCGTGTCTTCCATCTTCACCTATGATATCTACCAGACCTACTTCAACCCAGGTGCCAGCGGAAAGAGACTGATTTACATGTCCCATGCTATGGTTGTTGGCTTTGGTTTGTTCATGGCTTCTTTCTCCGTAGGATGTGAGTATCTTCTCTTTCTCTTGCTCAAAATCCATGGGCTAATTCGAGTTACAGTGTTCTATGCTGGTATCAGCATGGGTTACCTCTACGTGATGATGGGTGTTATAATCTCATCCGCCGTCATCCCAGCCACCCTTACCCTTATGTGGGCTGGCCAGAATAAATGGGCTGCCACCCTCACCCCTCCTCTCGGCCTAGCCTGCGCCGTCATCACCTGGCTCGTGACCGCCAAGAAGACCTGCGGAAAACTTGACGTCGACTGCACTGGCTCTAACAACCCCATGTTAGCCGGTAACGTCATGGCTCTCCTCTCCCCCCTAATCTTCACTCCACTATTCACCCTCATCTTCGGCGTCGACAAGTACGACTGGGAGTCCATGGCTGCCATCCGCAAGGGCGACGACCACGACATGGCCGCAGAAGCACATATCGATCTCGAAACCATTCCCGGCGAGCGAGACATGACCGCCGAGGAAGAAGCCATCGAGCAAGCCAAGCTTCTCCGCGCCTCCAAGATCGCAAAAGCAATGACGGTCATCCTCACTCTCGCTCTTCTCGTTCTCTGGCCAATGCCAATGTATGGCACCGGTTACATCTTCTCCAAGAAGTTCTTCACAGGATGGGTTGTCGTTGGCATCATGTGGCTCATCGGTTCCCTTTGCTGCGTGGGCATTTTCCCTGTGTTTGAGGGACGACACGATCTTTGGTTTACTGTCAAGTCCATCTACCTCGATGTCTCGGGCAAGCAGCATCCAAGCAAGTTCCATGGCCCAGCGGCTACTTTCGTTGAGGGCAAGGATGCTGGAACGGATACTCCTCCTGCTGCGAACGCGGGATCTGAGAAAGAGATCGGTGGTGATATTGCTGAGAAGTCTTGAGGACTCTTGAAGGAAGGCTTATAAATGTTTGAGTAGCAATCGTTTTGGTTTGGTGCGGTGCATACGGGGGTGAACGGACGATACCGCTTTTTTTTAGCTTTACGCTATCTTAGGGACTAGATATACACGGCTGAAAGATCGTTATGATGTTTCAATGAACTATCCCCTATCCACATCACGTGATTAATTCACCGCGATAGAAGCTCGATCGTCATTTCCAATCCAAAGGCCAGTCGCCGCTTCTTACTCAGCCCAGCCTTCATCCAACTCCTTTGTAGAGCCCCAATAAAAAGGTATCTCGTCCTTCAAAGTTCTTCCCTGCAATCCCCACATCATGCTTTTAACCACCTCGGCATCAATGCCTAACTCCTGACTTTTTTTTTCATCGGGAAAAGATCCAGTGTAGTGGAGCTCTCCAGCCATCGCCTCGGCAAGCTTCAAGTCAAGCTTAATAATCAGAATCCTCAAACAAAAACTCTCAACCAAATACGCACACTGTTGCCAAACCATTCCATAACCAGTAACGCCTTCCATCTCACCATACGTAACTCTACAAGAGTCGCACATACAAGTGTACATAATCAAAAATGCAGCCACCATCTCACGCACTAAGATCCCTACATAATACCTCATTCTCTCCTCAGGATCTCTGATCTCGCGCTTCTCTTAGACTATGATGTGGACTCTTTGGTCTGCTGGTGTCTGAGTGGAAAGTTTCGGGCGGTTCGTTATCATAGCCCCTTTATGCTGATAACGCTTCTGTTGGTAGAATTGATAATCACGTGCAGGGCACTAGGCCTAATGCGGATAGCGCATTCGCAGAGTATATCCTCTGCTCGCACACACGAACTGAATGGATTAATCTTTCACCTACCACGCAACTTGCATATCACGTTCATTACGTGCCGTGCTACGCGTCCCGGGTGAACCGACAGCTTCCATTCTTCATCAGTTTCTCTGGTCATAGCCCAGCGAACACGATCTGATTCTAGAAGACCATCGAATGCGATACCGATTAAGGCATCGGAGCATTTCCGTAGGCATGCTTCGTCCTGCTCGAAAGAGTAGTTGTAGTCATGGAGGATGCCTGGCCTTCCTGCGTGGCAGAGGTCTTGGTCGAACCAATGTCGAAGAGACGGGTTCGTGTAGTTGGGAGTGTTGTATTTGGATAGGATTTTGGTGAGGAGTTGTTGGGCTTGGAAGAGGGTTCGTCCTTTGAGAGGGTGACTGT
>Ga0302326_10026891_pt1 | contig 11614 bp, 12 predicted proteins | sample Palsa_T0_3_FD_202264 | JGI IMG/M metagenome (GOLD analysis project Ga0302326, IMG submission 202264) | Peat permafrost microbial communities from Stordalen Mire near Abisko, Sweden - Palsa_T0_3 | ecosystem: Environmental > Terrestrial > Soil > Palsa > Peat permafrost | place: Sweden: Abisko...
GAACATCAACGGCAAGCGTGTCCTGATCCTCGAAGGCATCCAGGCGAACATCTTCGAGGTGATCCGTGGCGATGAAGCACGTACCCAGATGATCGCGCTAAACCGTGACGATCCGGCCGCCATCGACGAGCGCTTCCTGAGTCTGAAGCCGGCCCTCGAGGAGGCAGTGAAGGATCATTCGGCGCTCTGAAGAAAAACGAGTGTCGGCACGAGCTCAGTTCGTCTAACAGAAGGTAAAGGAAGAAATCTCATGACAAGCGTTTCGCTCTACGTGGAACTCAAGGCGAAGTCGGGAAAGGAAGAGGAAGTCGCCGCCTTCTTGGCAGGCGCCCAGAGCTTGGTAGCTGCTGAGCCGGGCACTGTTGCCTGGTTCGCGGTGCGCTTTGATAAAAGTACCTTCGCGATCTTCGACGCCTTCAATGACAAGGCAGCTCGCGAGGCGCACCTCTCCGGACAGGTCGCCGCTGCGCTGATGACCTGTTGGCTGCCGCGCCCCAGATTCGCAAATCGGATGTGCTTGCGGACAAGCTGCCGACGTTACGCTGATCAACCTTACCGCGACGCTGTCGTGTCTCGCTAATGGCCACCAGCGAAGCAATCGATCTAACTTCCGGAGTGCTCTGCAGGACACGCGGATCGTCGCGCAGGAAGAGGTCGGCCCACGAGTGACGGCCACTTTCGATGGGTTGAGAATGATCTCCAAACACAAAGGGATGACATTCTGGCTAAAACTCTCGTGTAACGAATAAAATCGCTATTTATCAAGGTCTTCTGATGGGTCGGGTGGCCACCACACTCTGCGCCTAACTTTATGTTTTCGTGCGATTGTTATCGGGCACGGATTGGCGATGCCCCCAAAAACGCCCCCGAGACGTTATGGCTGTGCCTGGAGGTCTTCGCACCATGCACTGACCGCGGTCATCGGACTTCGAGGAGGAGAAGACGAGGAATCGTGCATTAGATGGCGGGTTTGCAAATCGCGAGTGCACACGTGCCGTGGAACGGATTAGGGGCTTACCATCGTTGACCAGGATAGTGTAGCTCCTAGCGCGGTAGTGGAAAAACTTCAAATCTTCATATTTACGCGGCAAAGCGGGACCAAAGAAGCCTCGATCGGTTCCAGAGGACGTGCAACGCATTCGCACATGCGCTAAGGTGCCCAGAGTGGTCTGTCCTCGCGCGGCTGCTGCCGCCGGCGCGGCGCGCGTGGCGATCGTGAGTACCGTGAACCCGACCGTCGCCCGTGCAGGCTATACCCGAACCGCCATCGCGCTGCATTGGCTGATGGCGGCGCTGATGACCGCCGGCTTCACGCTCGGCGCCACGATGGTCGATCTGCACATCAGTCCGCGCAAGGTCAGGCTGTACGCCTACCATAAGTGGATCGGAATCACGGTGCTGGGGCTGGTACTGCTTCGCTGCTGCTGGCGGCTGCTGCACTCGCCGCCGCCCGCCGAGCCGATGCCTCGCTGGCAAATGAGTGCGGCGCACTTCACCCACGGTCTGCTGTACGCACTCATGACCTGCACGCCAGTGATCGGCTGGCTCTACAGCTCTGCCTCGGGATATCCGGTGGTGTACCTGAAGCTCTGGCAGCTGCCGGATCTGGTGTCAAAAAATGACGCCCTCGCAAAAGTGTTGGTGCAGGTCCACGGCGCCTTAGCCTGGACGCTTTTCTGGGTTGTGCTGCTGCACTCGGCCGCGGCACTCAAGCATCACTACATCGATCGTGACGCGACCTTGCGCCGCATGCTGGTGTGGCGCAGAGGTTGAGAGGAGATTCACATGCAACGAGATTTCCCCGCATTGGCACTCGGCGCACTGTTCGTGCTGACCCTGGTGACTGGCGCGGCCAGCGTGCCGGCAGTCGATGCGTCCAAGAGCAGCATTATTGTGACATTCAGGCAGGAGAACGTACCGGTCGATGCGCCGTTCAAAAAGTTCAACGGTCGCATTGACTACGACCCGGCACATCCGGACGCCGCCAAAGCGGAGCTCGAGGTCACGACTGCCAGTCTGGATCTGGGCAGCGAGGAATACAGCGCCGAGGTGCGCAAAAAGAATTGGTTCGATTCAACCACGTACCGGACGGCGACGTTCATCTCGACGGCGATCAAGCCAGGCGCGTTAGGCCATTTCGACGCAACCGGCATACTGACGCTGAAAGGCAAGACTCAGACGGTGACCATACCGGTGAGCGTTGCCAGGGCCGTCACTACAACCAATTTTGACGGCGAGCTGCAGCTCTCGCGCAGCTACTTTGGCATCGGCGATCCTGAATGGAATGATGTCGTCGACGATAAAGTACGCGTCAAGTTTCATATCGTGGAGTAGCGGCTGGCGAGCACATGCAGGGTCGTCGACAGGTACCGTGGCCGCGCCACTTTTGGCGATCTCGTCATTTATTACTGACGATCGCCTCGTCAGGGCATCTCAATGTTGGCCTCACTTCTTGCGGGCCATGAATAAGGCGTCCGTAAAGGATCTCCATACCACTTGGACATCATCAAAGCCCGCGACCCTGAAGGCCGCCATTTCTTCAGAGAAGGTGGGCACCGGGGTCTTAACGAAAGGCGGGGGACCCTCCGATCTTGCGTGAAATTCTCTCTGGGCTCTTTTAAGCGGGGCTTCCCAGGGGCTATCGGCAGGAAAACCGACGTGGTCCAGGATGATCAGCCAGCCGCCGGATGGCAACTGTGCATGTGCGTCTTCGTAAAACCTTGCGATTCCCAGCTTTGGCTGGTGCATCGTGACCCAGGACGCAATGATCACATCGGTATCCTTGGGGATGCAGCCGTCGCTAATATCCCCGTCCGAACACGTCACTTTGTAAGTGACCCGATCGCCGAAGCGCGCCAATCGCTTTCTGGCGAAAGGCTCGGGTCTGCTAACGGAATCGGTCCACAACGCGTGCACCTCGGGAAAGCGCGCCATGAATGCTTCCAGAAACTCGCCCTGATACGAGCCGACGTCAGCGACGTTATGCGGGTCGGGCTTAAACTGTGCTACGACAGCAGCTGCCATCAAACGCGGTAAGGATAGCTTGTCTGACTCGTTACCATTGATAGCTTCGAATGGTACCGGTTGAAATGTCGTGAGATCCATAGGAGACGCTACCGGGCGTTCTTGCGTCTGCCTGCCAGTTGATTGATTGGCATCTGGCGCCTGCGCGTATGTTGCTTCTATCGCAAGTCTAGCGGTCACAATCAAGCATACGAATGACACCGCCCAAATATCAGCACTTGTCATTTGATTTTCCCCTCTAGCGCACTACAGATGCGAAGCTGCGACCTTTATTCCTCGGGCGCCATCGTGGCCTTGAGCCCTGAGAGCTCCTCGCTGAGCGTAATTTGGCAGGAAAGGCGCGAATTCTCGCGCCGCGCAGCTAGACCCGAGAGCAGATCGCTCTCGTCGGACATCGGTGCCGGCAAGCGCACGAACCATTCGGCATCGACGTAGACGTGACAGGTCCCGCATGAGCACATGCCGCCACAGATGGCCGCCACACCATTCCTCATGTCCCGCAATGGCTCCATGAGTGCCACCCCGCTCATGGCGTCGAGCTCCCGCTCAACCCGATCACGATCGATCACCCATAGCCTCGGCATGCGCGCTCCTTTATTTCCAAAGGGGACCGAGTCCGTACCGTCGCGATGTCGTGATTGCACGGGTTGGCGAAGGCAGAGACCTTGCACATTAGCGCAGCGGTTGAAACCACTCAAAGCTATCGCACAATTTCCATCAAGATCGGTTCGTCTTGATTAATTCACTATTTCGCTTTGCGGTTATAAGCAGGCTCTGCAAAGGGCGTAAAATTGCGCTTGAGCTGATGTCACTGACAGCATGAACTGAAAGGATTGAACAGTAATTAGCGGAATCCACAGTAGTAATCAGCGAACGTCACGGAATTGGATAAAACTGAATAGGAACCCGATCCATGTTTTATGAAGCATTGCGATGGAAACAAATGCTGGTGGCGACCGCGGCGTTAGTCGCGGCGCCCCTGCTCGCACTCGCGGCGTTACCCAAGCAACAGCAAGCGATCGTGCAAGTAAGCGCCGGCGGCCCTGAGGTGCTTCAGATGCAGACCATTCCGGTGCTTTCACCGGCCCCGGGTCAGGTGTTGATCCGCATCTTCGCTGCTGGTGTCAATCCGCACGATTGGAAGTGGCGTGAGCAGGCAGAATACGTTACTAGACCAACCGCGTTGTCGCCCATGGTCCCCGGCGTGGATGTTGCCGGCGTCATCGCGGCACTCGGCACCGGCGTGTCAGGCTTCAAATTGGGCGAGCCGGTGTTTGGCACGATCGGTGAGCATTCCAACAAGGACGGCCAGCTAAACGGCGCGGACGCGCATTTCGTCGTCACGGACGCTACCAACATAGCGCCCAAACCGAAACAGTTGACCTATGAGGAGGCCGCCGGCCTCGGCCTGATTGCGGTGAGCGCGGGGCGCGCGATGGAGGAGTCGCGGCTGCGCCCGGGAGAGCGCCTGCTCATTACCGGTGCAGCCGGCGGGGTGGGCAGCGCCGCAGCGCAGATAGCAGTAGCGCGCGGTGCTCACGTCATCGGCACAGCATCGCCGCAACACTTCGCGTTTCTGCAATCCCTGGGCGTGAGCGAGGTCGTAGACTACCACGACCCGGATTGGATCAAGCGCGTTGGCCAAGTCGATGCGGCGTTCGATACAGTCGGTGATCCGACTGCGGCCATGGCGATCGGCGCGATCAAGCCGGGTGGTGGCATATTTACCACCACCAATCCTCACGAGGTGACACCGGAGGAATACGCCGCCGCGGAGGCAGCCGGGATCAGCTGCCCTGATGCGCCGGCGCCAGACTCCTACGGCAACATGGCCCGGAGCGATATGGCCCGGAAGTTGTCGCTCAGCTCTGTCGGTGTCGTGCAGACCCGGCCGCCCTCGCCTCCCGGCCCCTTTTTACAACAGGTGGCCGAGCTGGTGCGCACCGGGAAGTTCACGGTGCACGTCGATCGCACCTATCCGCTCGCCGAAGTCGCGCAGGCGCAGGAATACAGCCACGCCCGCCATACCGAGGGCAAGATCATTCTGATCGTCACCGATCAGGCTAAGTCACGCTAGATCTGATGTCCCAGGCGGGTCGGTCGGGAGATCATCACGCACCCGCACGCCTCTAGTAGCCGGCGGCTTTCCGAAAAGACCCTCGCTGAACCACGGATGAATTTGCCATCCGGTAAAGCCGGGCCCACTCGCGCGCAGGTGGATCAGAGTTCTCAAAGAGAGTGTGAATTCCGATAAATAATATTCGAATTGCTGGAAGTTGCTAAGCGTCCGCTCTACGCATCTTGACTGGCAATCGGACTCGGCGCCGTGGCACGCCGAACCTCCCAATACCGCATCCTGGATATCTGAACTCACGCTCTGAGGCGAAGCGCGAGCACCATAAGGTCTATGGCCACAATCCAGCTCCCAAGAATGCGCACGCTCACGCGCAGCATAACGGAGGTGCGCTCAGCCATAAGCACGCCCGCGGACAACGGAAATATCAGACCACCCGATAGCACGCCAACCAGAAACAAGGTCGGTGAGGTGATATCGCGGGCGGCGTCACACCCCGCGTAGCACCCGCTCAAAAACGCTGCGAATGTGAGAACCGCGATCCACGTTCGGCGAGTGGGTAGGTAGCTGAGAGTCACGCAAAGCGCCAGGGCAAGTGTGACGATCTGAATCGGCAGCGGCTCGGTCGACGTACCGAGAAGTATCCCAACGCCGTCCCCGGTCACAAGCCCCGCGGCAATCAAGATAAAGGGAATCAGATCTGTTGCCTTAACTGCCTGACAGAGCCATAGCACCAGGGCTACCAAAGTGAACCCCGAGTCTAGGTTTATCCAGGGGTGAACGATCCCGGCGATCAATTGGAAACTTTTAGCGTCAACGTGCGCTTGGGCGATGGCGGGCAGCAGTACAGCACTCAACGACAGAATCAGTGCGTAGCGAAACGCATACCGCCTCATAATGGAGCGAGCATCAATCGAGCCTCGAGGAGAACACCGACCCCAGCAATGAGTGCACCTCCGGCCCGTAAAAGGAGCGGGCTGCCCAACCGCCGCGACAACATCCCAACTGCGATTCCCATCAAGTGGATAAGGCCTGTCGCTAGGACAAAGCCCGCACAATAGGGTAATACGTCGGCCTCTTTAGGCAGCTCTGCGCCGTGCGCGTATCCGTGGAAGATCGCAAATATGCCGACGAACGCCGTCGCGCCGAGGACGGGAAGCCGTAGATTGCTGGCAATAGCGACCCCCAGCATGATAACGGACGCCGCGATGCCGGGTTCCGTCGCGAGCATAGGCAAGCCGAGTATTCCAGCCACGGCGCCAAGCGCCATTATCAATGGGAATGAAACTGGAAGCATCCACAGCGCTGCGCCGCCGAGTTGCGCTCCCCATATGCCGACGGCCAACATCGCCAGCAAATGATCGATTCCGGTGAACGGGTGTAAGAAACCGGTTACGAAACTGAGGGCGCCGCCAACATTCGAATGAGCCAATGCCATCTGTGGGGCCCCTAGCAACAGCAAGGCTAGCGAGCCCCTCATGATGTAGTGCTTAACCTGATGTGACAAATCGGTCATCGGCGTTGTGCTCAGCCGACGAGCATGAAAATACGTCAGTTTGGATAGAAGGTGATTGCCGAAGCCTTAGGCACCGTTAGCGACTGGTTGGTCGTGGTGAGCTTGCCGGTCGACTGATCAACTTGGAAGACCACTACGGAACCCGAGCCCTGGTTGGCCACAAGTAACCATCGCCCCGTGGGATCGATACCAACGCTCCATGGGGCGCTGCCCTGCGCAGATAATCGTTGGATTTCCCTAAAGGTACCCGTTTCGCTATTCACTGCATACACGACCAGAGAGTCCTGATCGCCACGAAGCGACAGATAGACGAAGCGCCCATCACGAGACAGCGCAATGTCACCGCCACTTTTCTCACCCGAAGAAGCCGCCGGATAGGCGGCAACGGATTGCACGAGGCGCATGCGAGCCTGCTTCGAGTCCCACCGGTAGGACCGCAGTTCGGCTGTCAACTCGGTATCCAGAAAGAAAAATCGCCCGTTTGGGTGAAACACCAGATGCCGCGGTCCCGAGCCGGCCGGAAGGACCTCGAAAGGAATCTGCGCAGGCATAAGCGCCCGAGTCGCGCCATTAAATTTGTAAACAAACACTCGGTCTGCCCCAAAGTCCGCGACCAGCAGATACTTGTGCGTCGGGTCCATCACCAGGCTATGAGGCGCAGCACTGTGTTGCCTACGGTCCGGGCCGCTACCGACCTCCTTTTGCGCTGCTGCCGTCGTTTCGAGACTGCCGTCCGGCCTTACAGGCAACGCCGTAACATCGCCGCTATCGTGCGCAGCGCTAAACAATGTGTTTGATGGCGCGTCGAACGCGAGCGCAGTCGCGTCGAGTCCACCGGCGTCTACTTTGTTGATTACACGCAGCATGCCGGAACGAGCATCTACGGCCAGGCTGTAAACCTCAGAATTAGCTCGAGAGCCGCCCGCGGACGCGGCCACAGAATAGATGACCGCCAGTTTCGGGTGGGTTAACAGATAATCGGCGCGGTCCAACTCCAAGCCGAATCCAAGATGCGAAAGCTGCCCAGTTCTGTTGTCGAGCCGAGCGAGATAGATTCCTTGGGGACCTTTTTGAACTTGCCGCGAGGGCGCCCCAACGTGGTCGCCCCAGGTACCAATGTATACGAGTTCGCTCGTGCGGTCCTCGGTGCCGCCGGTTGAGGACTCCTGCGCACCAATCCGCAGCACGGCTAGCCCGATAAAAACCGCTGCCGCCAACATTTGTTGTCCTCGCACCGCTTACTCTCCTGTCAGTTGAATCACTCGAAGCTCACATCTGGCATGTAATCTAAAAGGGATTCCAAGGACTTTGTGGACACCCTCGGCTCTTGCGCGTGCTGGCAACGAAACAATCTCAGATAGGACCCGGGAAGATCCGCCAGATATTAAGGGGGCGCTATCTGGCTCCGCCCGAGCGCCCAGCCGACCAGGATCAGGCCACCGGCGATTATGAAAACAACAAGATTGGCTGAATAGCCAAACATCAAGCCATTTCCGGGCTGCATGGCTGCTACTGCTGGATCAGTGAGAATGCCCCCATACAGTGGCATGGTCGCTGCTGCAATGAAAAACCCGACGTCAATGCAGCCAAGCAAAACAGCCGCGAGCGTCAGGCCAAAGCGGTGTTGGCCGCGATAGAACCAGATAAAGTAAAGCGCGACGCATGTTACCAACGCTCCAGTACTCAGCAACCACGCTTCGTGGAGCCGTGCATGCGCTGGCCAACTAGGATTCAGCAGATGGGTGGGACTGAGATCGATCCGCAGCGGATCCACACCCAACATGATTGCGGGCAGCGTCAGTAGTACCCGTGCCAGGAATGTTCGTATACCGACTTTGTTCATAGCCGTATGTCCTTATGAGAGCACAAGGTACTGGCTCATCAAGTGTTTGCTGCCGGCAGCGCCGCGGTATCGCTGCCAAGTCGATCGAGCTTACCTCGACTGGCGACGACGAGACCAAGAACGCAAAGCGCGCACACGAGAGCGATCGGTACGAGCCCTAGGATCACTTGACTCCCAGTGCTACCCGCGTGCAGAAACGCGCCGGCCACTATCGGGCCCAGCACGGAGCCAACGCGGCCAGCGGCCAGGGTGGCCCCAACGCCAGTTCCGGCGCCGTCAGCAGGATAGAGACGCGGACTCAAGCCGAACACTGTGTAATGAGAACCCGCGACGAAGAAATTCACCACGGCAGCGAATACCACAAAGGTCGAGGCGGTACTCGCCTTCGCAAACAGCACAAACAGCGCGCCCATTGCCAGATACGCCAGCAGCAATGCATTACGCGGACCCAAGCTGTCGCAGAGTCTGCCCACGAGGATCACGCCAAAGACGCCGCCGACATTCCACGCTAGCAGCGTCGAAAAGCCTGCTGAGGCCGGTAGCCCCTTGTCGACGACAAGCGTGGGGAGCCAACCGGCCAATAATGCGACGACGGCGAGCGACAGCATAGAGAGCGCCCAAAGCAGAAGGGTCACCAGCGTTCGTCCCTCGCCGAACAGGACGGCGGCGCCGCTGTGCGTCGAATGCTCCCGGATCGGTGTGGGCTTCTGGTCAGCAAGTGCGAGCTGAGCGCACGCTGCGACGAGGAGCGAGAACGCTCCACCGAAGACAAACAGTCCCCGCCAGCCCAAGTGCACCGCGAGACCCTGGCTTACCAGAGCAGCGACGATGCCACCGGCAGGAATGCCGCACATCATCAAGGTCACCAACCCTGCGGCGCGCCGACGATCGGCCATCGCCTCGACCATGACGATGGTATTTGGCATAGCGCCCCCGATGGCGAGTCCCGTCAGGAACCGGCCGACGAAAAGCGTGGGGTAATCCGAAGCGAGCGCTGTAGCAAAAGTGAACAGACCCATCGCAAGCGCCGCGAGCACGATCACGCGCTTGCGGCCAACGCGGTCCGCGACGTAGCCGCCAAGAGCCGCTCCTATCCCCAGGCCAATCAGGCCCGCACCGAGAATCACGCCAAGTTGCTGGTGGTCCAGGTGCAGCGGCCCGCGCAGGAGCGGGCCGGCAGCTGAAAGCACCTGCAAGTCATAACCCTCGACCACCGCGACCAAGAAACAGAGAGCGATAGTCTGCACCGCGTTCGGGCGCGCGCTCGTGGTGCGGGCTGTCATTATTAGTCCTTCCTCTGAGCCTCTCTCTCGATTTTCGCCATAGCGACGCGCTAGCGAAACAGAGATGGCAACACTTCGATCATTTCAGCATCAATAGACATAGTCGTATCGTTTAGGCTTAGGCCCCAGCTCTTAATCTAACCAACTATCTCTGGTCAAATTGGGGCTCCAGCAGGCAAGCTGCATTTCCACAGCGATCTGGTTGCCTCCAAATTTCCCGCCGCGCCTGCGAGTTTATCGCGCTGACTGTTGCGCAATCCGCAACGCAGTATTTTGCGCTGAGCGCACCATTTGCTTGAAACTCTAAATGCCGGCGCAAATCACCAACCATTGGTGATATCGCTGACATCGATAATGTTGCGGTACCCGATTCAGCCGCGCTAGGCTCTTGCCAAGGCATATCAGGAACTATTCAGTGCTGGAGCGGCTGCTCTCTGAACAGGCCTTGATTCTCCAGGCTTTCCTTCGGTGACGGGTTCGAATTGCTTCCCGATCGAATTCTAGTCGGTCAACGGTCAGAGTAACGGCGATGTTTCACTTTGCGTACACAGCTGGATCTTGAGCGATAGTCGCGTGAGAACCCGAGACTTCTTCGAGGAGATCGCGGCTAGTATTCATAGCGCAAAGTCCGAATCGTTCAGGGCTGATTGCGAACACCTGCGCACAACCGGCCAATTGGGTACCAAATCGGAATTCGATCAGCGGGCCACAACTGTCGGCCTAAATCGCCGGAAGCTCTTCTTCTTCACCATCGGGCCGAGGGCGAAGCCGAGCCCGGTTGAGAAGGCCGTGAAGCCGAGTGAGATGAGGGCTGCGACGAAGAAGCCTTATTCCGTGATGTTTCTGCACCGCACGTTCGGCATCGTGGTTGTGCTGGTGCTGTTCTATATTCCACTGACTGGCACGCTGATTCAGCTGGCCGACCTTCGCGCGCTGGTGAGCCACGCGCCTGCGGCGGATCCGGACATGCAGGATATGCGTGTCCACGGTAACGGGCCACCGAACTACGCTGTGCTGTCGCTGCCCGATTACACAGCACCCGCGCTACCGACGGGCCTTGACTACACGGAGAGTTTCGCGCGCATTGCCGCGCTCGCTCACGCCGCTGCCCCCGGCGCACCCTTGCGGCTGATCGAGTTGCGCATGGCGGAGGGTAAGCCTGCCGGTCACGTGCAGGTCGGAGCAGAGCATCTGATCTTCGATCTGAGCAGCGGAGCGCCTTTGCCGGCCGCCGATTTGCCTCCTGTGAACCCGGGCAAGTTGGTGCCTTCCGCGCGAGAGACATTCAAGGCGTTTCACCGCTTCATGTTCATGAGTAGATGGGGGGTGGCAGTGAATGTGGTAGCTGGCCTCGTGTTCGGACTGATGGTCTTCACCGGCCTGGTTCACTATTTCCGGCTGTTGGCGAGTCGGCGCAAAGTGGGGCGTGGCGCGCCCTTATGGCGCGCGGGCGGCTGGTGGCGGGATCTACATCGCTGGCTGTCGGTGGTGGCTGGGATATTCGTGATCGTTTTGGTTGTCAGCGGGTTCGCTCTGGCAATCAATTGTTTGGGGCAAGACTTGAATACCCGGGCGGTCCCTCGGGCCCCTTCCGGGGCAATCCCGAGCGCTCAAACATCGCCACCGCCGGATAGTGAGCTTGCCGCAATAACGCACACCAGTTTTAGAGAGCTGTTTTACTGGGTCCATGGGCCCATCTCCGATGCAATCCCCAGCGATAAAGCGTCATCGCCGCTGCGCGATAGTGAGCTCGCCGCAATGACGCACACCACGCTGAGCGCATTCCACGACGCGATGCCTGGAACCGCCATCAAGGTGCTGCGACTGCGCTATTTTGCGGGCTATCCGCAGGGTATCGTGGTTACCGCAGGCCA
>Ga0302326_10026893_pt1 | contig 11613 bp, 7 predicted proteins | sample Palsa_T0_3_FD_202264 | JGI IMG/M metagenome (GOLD analysis project Ga0302326, IMG submission 202264) | Peat permafrost microbial communities from Stordalen Mire near Abisko, Sweden - Palsa_T0_3 | ecosystem: Environmental > Terrestrial > Soil > Palsa > Peat permafrost | place: Sweden: Abisko...
GTCGGGTCATCCCCGGCCAGCACCTCGGCCAGGCTGGCGGCGGTGGCGGCGTCTCTGACGGCCAGCAGCCGCTCCCGCGGCGCCGCCGACCGGGCGGCCTCATACAACCCGGCCAGCAGATTCGGCTCGAACCAGGCGAACGTCGCCGCGACGACCGGCGGTGACGGTTCGCCTAGGCTCGCCGCGCGGCCGCCGACGTAGCCGGTGAGGAAGTCCAGGCCGAGCTCGGCTAGGCGTTCGTTGGTATGGCGGTTCCACAGGGCATGCATGGCGAGCGGCTCGCACGCATCTCGCAGCCTGCGGGCGGGGCGGCCGACGCGGACCACCTCAGGCAGCGGGGTGCCCGCGGGGCGCGGGCTGCTAAACGTCGCGAAAGCGTCGGCGTAATCCATTTCTCAGTCCGCCCGGCCAGGAGGCGGAGCGGACCTACTTCTCTCCACTTCCAACCTATAGCGCACCGGGGGGCTTGCCGCAAGACCCCGGTCATGCCGCATAATCGCAGGCCGGGCCCGGAGCGCGGGCACCGGAGCACGGCCAGAGGAGGTATCGCGATGATCGAGCGCTACGTGCTGGGTCTCGAAGAGATCGACCAGACCCAGGTCGCGCTCGTGGGCGGCAAGGGCGCGAACCTGGGGGAGCTTTCGCGGATCGAAGGCGTCCGCGTGCCGGCCGGCTTTTGCGTGACGACGGACGCCTTCCGGCGGATCATGGCCACGGCGCCTCGGATCGACGACCAGCTCGATCGGCTGTCGCACCTGGACCCCGGCGACCGGCAGGCGATCCGCGCGGACAGCGCGGAGATCCGCCGGACCCTTGAGGAGATCGCCATGCCTGACGATCTGGCGGCGGCGATCACCCGCTGGGTCACCCGGCTTGGCGGGCAGGCGGCCTACGCCGTCCGGTCCAGCGCGACGGCGGAGGACCTGCCGACGGCCTCCTTCGCGGGTCAGCAGGACACGTACCTGAACGTCGTGGGGTCGGCCGAGGTCCGCCAGCACGTCAGCCGATGCTGGGCCTCCCTATTCACCGAACGAGCCGTGACCTACCGCCTACGGCATGGCTTCGGCCACCGGAAGGTGGACCTGGCCGTGGTCGTGCAGCAGATGGTCTTCCCGCAGGCGGCCGGCGTCCTGTTCACGGCCGACCCCGTCACCTCCAACCGGAAGGTCGTCTCCATCGAGGCCAGCTTCGGCCTCGGCGAGGCCCTGGTCGCCGGCCTGGTGAACCCGGACGTCTACCAGGTACGGGACGGCGAAGTCGTCGCCAAGGCCGTCGCCGCCAAGCAGCTTGCCATCTGCGCCCAGCCGGCCGGCGGAACCCGGCAGGTGGCGATCGAGCCGGCGCGTCAAGCGCAGCCAGCGCTGACCGATGCGCAGGTCGTGCGGCTCGCTCAGCTGGGCCGCCGGATCGAAGCGCACTTCGGCCAGCCCCAGGACATCGAATGGTGCCTGGCCGACGACGGGTTCCAGATCGTCCAGAGCCGGCCGATCACCACGCTGTTCCCCATCCCCGCGACCAGCGACGAGGGCAACCACGTCTACATCTCCGTCGGCCACCAGCAGATGATGACCGACCCGATCAAGCCCCTCGGGCTCTCCTTCTGGCAGCTGACGACCCCCCGGCCGATGGCCGAGGCCGGCGGGCGGCTGTTCGTCGACGTCACCCGGGCGCTGGGATCGCCCGCGAGCCGCGCGGGCCTGCTGGACGTCGCGGGGAGATCCGATCCGCTGCTCGGGGACGCACTGCGGACCGTCGTCGAACGCGGCGACTTCATCCCGGCCCCTGCCGACGGGGCCCCGGGCGCCATGCCGCCCGGCAGCGAGCCGGCCACGATCGAGACCGACGCGGCCATCGTCACCGGGCTGATCGAACGCAGCCGGGCCGCGATCGCCGCCCTCAAGCGCGATATCGAGGGCAAGTCCGGGCCGGCGCTGGCCGACTTCATCCTCGCGAACATCCAGGAGCTGAGGCGGTTCATGTTCGACCCGCAAAGCCTCCCGGCGATCCTGGCGGGGATGCAGGCCGCCTGGCAGCTGAACGAGCGGCTGCAGGAGTGGCTGGGCGAGAAGAACGCCGCCGACATCCTCACGCAGTCCGTCCCCGGCAACGTCACGTCGGAAATGGGGCTGGCGCTGCTCGACGTCGCGGACGTGATCCGGCCGCATCCCGACGTGGTGGCCTTCCTGCGGCACGTCCGCGACGAGACCTTCCTGGACGAACTGCCCGCGCTCGACGGCGGGCGCGAAGCGCGCGACGCTATCTCGGCCTATCTCGACAAGTACGGCATGCGCTGCGCCGGCGAGATCGACATCACCAGGCCACGCTGGAGCGAACGACCCAGCACGCTCGTGCCCCTGATCCTGGCCAACGTCAAGAACGTCGAGCCGGGCGCAGGCCAGCGGCGCTTCGAGCAAGGCCGGCTGCAGGCCGAGAGCAAGGAACGGGAAGTGCTGGCGCGGTTGCGGGCCATGCCGGACGGAGCGCCGAAGGCCGAAGAGGCCAAGCGCCTGATCGACCGGATCCGGATCTTCGCCGGCTACCGGGAGTACCCCAAGTACCACATGGTCAGCTGCTACTTCGTCTACAAGCAGGCCCTGCTGAACGACGCCGACCGCCTCGTGCAAGCCGGCCTGCTTGGTGAGCGGGAAGACATCTTCTACCTCAGGTTCTCCGAGTTCCGCGACGTCGTCCGCACCAACCAGGTAGCTGACGAGCTCATCCGCCAGCGCCAGGACGCGTTCCGGTCGTACCAGGCGCTCACGCCGCCCCGGGTGCTCACCTCCGACGGCGAGGTCGTCGCCGGGACGTACCGGCGCGGCGATGTCCCGGCCGGCGCGCTGACCGGCCTGCCCGTTTCCGCCGGGACCGTCGAGGGACGGGCCCGCGTCATCCTGGACCTGGCCGAGGCCGATCTCGAAACGGGCGACATCCTGGTCACCGCCTACACGGACCCCAGCTGGACACCCGCGTTCGTCGCCATCAAGGGCCTGGTGACGGAGGTGGGGGGCCTGATGACCCATGGCGCGGTGATCGCACGGGAGTACGGCTTGCCGGCTGTCGTGGGGGTGGAGCATGCCACCCAGCTGATCCGGGACGGGCAGCGGATCCGCGTGCACGGAACGGACGGGTACATCGAGATCCTGCCCTAGGCGACCCCTGATCAGGGGCGCCGCGATAGCTGGCGCGTCCCCGTCAGACGACACGGTCGAATGATTGTGCGAGACTTCCTGGATGTTAATCATGCTTACCTGTAGAGTCGCTTCGTGGGGATGCTAAGCGAGGGTAACCAAGCTCGTGCGATCAGTGTTGTCCCTGGTGAAATGGCTTCTCTCGAATTCGGATTCGAGCAGGGTCAGCGCGAGTTCGGGACCCCCGTCGAAGGCTCCCCGGCGATGGCCGGACTGACGTGCCTGGAAATTTGCGCAGGCGGAGGCGGCCAGTCGCTCGGTCTGCACCAAGCTGGATTTGCGCACCGCGCCGCGGTCGAGATTGATCCGCACGCCTGCGAAACGCTGCGTCTGAATCACCCGGAATGGAATATCGTCGAAGGCGATATTCACCATTTTGACGGAACGAGCTATAAAGGCGTGGACCTGCTCGCTGGCGGCGTGCCCTGTCCGCCTTTTTCTATAGCTGGTAAGCAACTCGGCGCGGACGATGAGCGTGATCTTTTCCCCCGTGCGCTTCGTCTCGTGGAAGACTGTGAACCAACGGCCGTAATGCTCGAAAATGTCCGGGGCCTGTCTACTGCCCGATTTGCCGGCTACCGGGAGCAAGTTCTCGGACGACTGCGCGACGACCTCGGGTATGAGGCTGTCTGGGAAGTACTCAATGCGTGTGATTTTGGCGTGCCGCAGCTACGTCCGCGCTTCATTCTCGTCGCCATGAAAGCGGCAGTCTTCAAGCATTTTAAATGGCCGGACGAAGTGCAGAACCCGCCGACGGTCGGCGCGGCCCTTTATGAATACATGGCAGCGGACGGGTGGCCGGGCGCAAAAGCCTGGGCCGAAAAGGCCAACGGCATAGGTCCGACCCTGGTCGGGGGTTCGCGAAAGCATGGCGGCCCGGATCTTGGCCCCACCCGCGCGAGGAACGACTGGCTCAAGCTGCACGTCGATGGGAAAGGTCTAGCCGACACGCCGCCTAAAGTTACCGACCCCGTTGACCACCTGCCGCGGCTCACCCTGCCGATGGCCGCCGCCATTCAGGGGTTCCCGTCTTCCTGGCGGTTCTATGGACGTAAAACAGCGGCCTACCGTCAAATTGGTAATGCTTTTCCGCCGCCCGTGGCCCGAGCCGTCGGCGAAAGTATCCGGTCGGCGATTCTGCGGGCGCGCGAAGAGTCGGCAGTGGCCCGCGATCGTCTGCTCCGCGTGGTCTGAGGCCCCTGCGGCGTTGGAGATGAAGCAAGACTCATTGCCCTACATCTTCGGTGATGATCCCGAGCTAGAGTCGGTCGAAGCCCGGCTGCACATCCTGGACCCCGCCGGCGCACAGGTGGCCGAGGTGCTACGCGACACGCTTGACCAGATTTACGACGGGCAGCACACCGGGCGGTGGAGTTACGATCAGCTGCACAAGACAGAGAAGACTCATGTCGGCACTCTCGTCGAGATCAATCTGCACCGAAAGTTTAACTTTGCGGACGGTATCGCGACGGATTATCGTATCGCCGGGGTCGAGGTCGACTGCAAGTATTCGATGAATTACGGCGGCTGGGAACTCCCGCCAGAAGCCATAGGTCATATTTGTCTCCTCATCACCGCAAACGACCAGCGAAGCTCTTGGCAGGCAGGCCTTATCCGGGTCAGCGAGCCGCTGCTGCGGGCACGATCGAACCGGGATGCCAAGCGTCAGCTAGCGACCGGCAGCCATGCCTACATACGCGAGCTGTGGCCAGACAACAGAAAGCTCGCGGGAAATCTATTTCTCAGCCTAGATGCAGAGCGCCGGAATAGGATCTTCTGCGCGCAGGCAGAGCACGGAAATCAGCATGGCCGGGCTCGGGTAAATGAGCTGTTCCGCCTGGTTCAGCGCCGTATTATCAGGCGCGCCGAACTGGCTACCGTCGCGCAGCAGGATGACTTCATGAAGCGCGCCCGTGGCAATGGCGGCGCACGATCCACGCTAAGACCTGAGGGCATCCTGGTTCTAGGGCATCAAGATAACGACCCGAATGTCGCCGCGGCGCTTGGCTTGCCGGTGCCCAAAAAGGGCGAGCTCGTGTCCGGCCGGGTAATCCCGGCGCGAGATGATCGTAATGATCCGGCCGCCATCATTGAAGGACAGCGTTGGGCGCTGGCCCGGCCGGACGACCCCGTGGTTCCCGCACCGCTAGTCCCGAGATGACTCGCCATCTTGGCCACGGCGACCGGAGTCGGCCGTCGCGGCGGGGAGGTGCAGCGCCGCGCGCAGCTGCCCGAGCGAAGGCGCCGGCCCGACGCGGCCCTGCTCGTCGCGGTACAGCCGGCAGGAGATCGAGGGGTTCTGCCCGGGGCGGGCGAACGGGTCCGTGCCGTCGGCGAGCAGCGTCGGGGAGCCGGTCATCCCCAGGCGCCGGGCGTCGTCGGCCGTAGTCACGATCTCCCTGGTCACCGTGAGGTCTGGCCAGGCATCGGCCAGCTCAGCCAGCCGGCCGGCCAGCACGGCCGCGTTCGGGCAGTCCGGTACCTGCAAGATCTCCAGCTTCATCGTGCCTCCCGTGTCTCCCGGGAGACACGCTAGCCTGCTGACGCGGACACCCGCAGCATCCCCGGCCCGGGAGGAGACCACACGGTGGACAGCCAGGACCCGGTGGCCCTCGCCGCCGTGCACGCGATCCGCGCCGGCGACACCACGTCACTGGCGAGCCTGCTGAGCCGGCATCCCGGCCTGGCCTGCGAGCAGATCCACGACACCCGGACACCGTTGCACGTGGCTGCGGACTGGCCCGGCTACTTCCCCGCCGGGCCCGCCACCGTCCGCCTGCTCCTCGACGCGGGCGCCGACCCGAACGCGGGCAGCGAGGGAGGCCGGGGCGAGACACCCCTGCACTGGGCGGCCAGCAGCGACGACGCGGACGTAGCCGACGCGCTGATCAACGGCGGCGCCGACATCGAGAGGCCGGGAGGATCGATCGGCACCCCGCTGGATAACGCGGTCGGCTACGGGTGCTGGAACGTGGCCCGCCTCCTCGTCCGTCGCGGCGCCCAGGTCGACAAGCTGTGGCACGCCGCCGCCCTCGGCCTCATGACGCGTGTCGAGGAACTCCTCGCCGCCACCCCGCCCCCGTCACCAGACGACGTCACCGAGGCCTTCTGGCAGGCCTGCCACGGCGGCCAGCGCCGGACCGCCGAGCGCCTCCTCGCCAGCGGAGCCGACCTCAACGGAACCCCGGGCTACAGCGACCAGACCGCCGCCGAGGTCGCCGCGCAACTCGATACCCAGCGCGAGAACCTCGTCGCCTGGCTGCACGAGCGCAAGCAGGCCACCTAAGCACCGCTGGGAGAGTACGGCCGAGCGCAAGGGAGAGGGGCCAGGCGACCATGCAGGCTTCGGAGGTTCCGCGCGCGATGGCTGCGGCCACGTCGACGGCCTCATCACTCGACCTGACCGCCGACGACGCGATCGTCCTTCATGACTCGAACAAGCTCACTTTGCGTCTGCTGCCTTGTGACGTGCTGGCCCGGGTGGCACCGGCAGCGGATCAGGTCGCGCGGTTCGAAGTCGAGCTTGCTCAGCGGCTCGCCGAAGCCGGGTGCCCGGTGGCCGCTCTGGATCCTCGAGTGGACCCACGTGTCTATGAGCGTGACGGCTTCGTGCTCACGCTGTGGACCTACTACGAGCCTGCGGCACCTCTAGAGGTCTCACCAGCCGACTACGCCAGTGCGCTCGAGCGGTTGCACGCCGGAATGCGTACGCTCGATATTCCTGCGCCGCACTTCACGGATCGAGTCGAGCAGGCTCAGCAGCTCGTCGCGCGCCGCGACCGCACCCCGGCGCTCGCCCGCGCGGACCGGGAGCTGCTCGGCGACACGCTGCGAAGCCTGAGACGAGTGATCGCCGGGCACGACGGCGCCGAGCAGCTGCTGCACGGCGAGCCGCACCCGGGCAACGTGCTCAGCACGAAGGACGGGCTGCTGTTCATAGACCTCGAGACGTGTTGCCGTGGGCCGGTCGAATTCGACCTCGCCCATGCGCCCGAAGAAGTCAGCGAGCACTATCCGGGTGTCAATCAAGACCTGCTGCGCGAGTGCCGGATCCTCGTGCTGGCGATGATCACCACGTGGCGCTGGGACCGAGGCGACCAGCTCCCCAACGGGCGCCAGCTGGGCACAGAGTGGCTCAGCCATATCCGGGCCGCGCTCGATGGCAACGGGCCTTAAGTCAGGCGAACGGTTTCTCGATGCGGACGCCATGGATCATCTATGCCTGGGCCAGCTGGCATGCTTGACGGGTGACGGATGAGACGCCACCTGCCATGCAGGACACTCGCCGGGATGAAGCGGAGCAGTTCGCGCTGCCGCTGGTTATCCGGGTAGAGCGAGCCACGCCGCCGGCCAGGACCGACGCGCTGGAAGGGGCGGCCCAGGCGGTCCTGAGGTTCCTCTCCGACCCTCGGGTCGCCGGGGATGACGGCGAATGGGCCGCGGCGGCCCGGGCCTGGGAGGACGCGCGCATCAGGAAGGTGGTCCGGCGGGCACGGGGGGCGGCCTGGGAGCGGGCGGGCGCGTTGCCAGGGATCACCGTGGTGCGCGGGTCGGCCGAAATCCGTGTTTACCCGCCGGTTCCCGTCGATGACTGGCCTGCCGAGCTCGCCAGGCTTCAGGTCTCGGGAACCGACTTCGATGACCCGCGAACTCCGGCGGACCCGGCCGCGGGGACACTAGTGCTCTGGCTGAATCCGGAGCTGCCCATGACGGCGGGGAAGGGCATGGCGCAGGTTGGCCATGGGGCCCAGCTGGCGTGGTGGAGGCTGCCACCACGTGCCCGTTCGGAGTGGATGGATCTTGATTTTGATCTTGCGGTGCGGACCGCGGGTAAAGAGCAGTGGGCCGAACTGCTGGCGAGCGGGCTGCCCGTCGTGACGGACGGGGGGTTCACCGAGGTGGCGCCCGGGTCGGCCACGGTGGTAGCGGAGCATCCGGCGCTGTTGCGCTTCGCTCAGGACGGCGCCTCAACGTCGCGGCACCGTCATCTCGATTAGTACATTTCGCCCATAATCGTCCATATCAGCTAGGGCGAAATTGTATGGTTGTGACAACCTGCACACTCTTGTGTTCAGGTTGTGACAACCATACACACGCCACAGCACACGCCTCTGTGCAGGTTGCCACAACCATGCACAGGCGAGTGACGCAGGTGATTCGCGGTCAGGAACTCGCGGCTTTGTGCTCGGCTATCAGCATCCAGCCTTCCGGCTGGGGCTGCGGGAGCGTTACAACGAGGCGGAAGAGGCCGAACCGCCGGGCCGGTGAGCTGATCGCGAGCTTGCGGACCCTAGCGGGTCTCCGGTGAAAGATTAATTTGATCACGACTTGAACATTCTGGTTTCCGCCGAAATGCTGTCCTCGTGATCAGCCCTCGCGGTCCGCTGGCGACGCGCCGGATGACCGCCCACTGGGCGGTGCTCGCGGCCGCCGCGCTGACGACTCTGGTCGCGGCCACCGTGGCCGCCGCGCTCGCGGTCTTCTCGGGTCAGGCCCTGCCGCAGGTGGTCCGGCACGACCTCGTCGCCGCGCCGGGCACCACACTGTCGGTCACCACGCTGGTGAGCGAGCCCGGCCAGGCGGCGCAGGACAACACGGCGCTGCGGTCGCGGATCGCCGCGGCCATGCCGGGCATCCCGTTCAGCTTCGACGAGGCCCTGTGGTCCGATCCGCTGGGGCTCGTCCCCGGGGCACTTCCGGCGCCGCCGCCGAGCGCCGGCCGGGGCAACACGGCGCTGCTGCAGGCCGCCGCGATGAGCGGGATCGCCAGCCACGCCACGCTCGTGGCCGGCCAGTGGCCGCCCGCCTCGGGCCGCGGCGGGCGGCAGGCGATCCCGGCCGCCTTGCCCGCCTCGGCGGCGGCCCTGCTTGGCGTCCGGCCAGGTGACGTGCTGCGGCTGCGGGACCGGACCACCAACGCGCTGGTGAGCTTCGATATCACCGGCACCTTCACGCCGCGCGCCGGTGATCCGTACTGGAAGCTCAGCTACTTCCCGGCCAGCGGCAGGTCGGCCAGCTTCGGGTCGACCACGTATGGCCCCCTGGTCGTGAGCCAGGCGGCCCTCGGGCCGGCGCTCACGATGATGAGCGGGTCGTGGGTCGCGCAGCCCGCCATGACGGCGTTCGGCGACGGGGACCTGGACTCGATGTCGGCCAGCGTCGCCGCCCTGGTGAAGTCGCTGCCGAACTCAACCGTCCTGACCGGGGCCCAGCTGGTCACGAGCCTGCCGTCGGTGCTCGCCGCGGCGGCGACCAGCCTGGCCGTGGCCCGGTTGACGCTGGTGATCAGCGCCCTGGAACTTCTCGTCCTGGCCATCGCGGCGCTGCTCGCGGTGGCGCGGCTGCTGGCGGCCCAGCGCGAGGCAGAGACCGTGCTGCTGGTCGCGCGCGGCGCGACCAGGGCCCAGCTCACCTGGCTGACGGCGGCCGAGGTCATCCCGTTGGCGGCGCTGGTGTCCGCCGTGGGCGCCCTCGCGGGGATCAGGCTCGCCCGGGTGCTGGTGACCGCCGGGCCGCTGGGCCGAGCCGGCATCCGGCTCGCGGGCCAGGCGGGAATCTGGCCCAGCGCGCTCGGCGCGGCGATCGCCGTCGCGGTCATCGCCGCGGCCTCGCTGCTCGTTCCCGGGCTCACGCCCAGCACGGCGGCCGCGCGGGCCCGGCGTGGCCGGCCGGCCGTGATCGCGGGGGTGGCCCGGGCCGGCCTGGACATCGCCCTGGTGGTGCTCGCGGTGCTGGCCGGCTGGCAGCTGCGGCACTATTCCGCGGCGAGCGATGGCGGGACGGCGGGGATCGATCCGGTGCTCGCGCTGGCGCCGGCGCTCGCGCTGGCCGCCGGCAGCGTCGCCACGCTGCGCTTGCTTCCGCTGGCCGCCCGGGCCGCGAACGGGCTGGCCGCCCGCGGCCGGAGGCTCACGGCCTCGCTGGCCTCCTGGCAGTTCAGCCGGATGCCGGTCCGCCAGGGCGGCGCGGCGCTGCTGCTGACCATGGCGGTCGCCACCGGCACGCTCGCGCTCGCGCAGCACGCGAGCTGGCTCAGGTCGGCTTCGGACCAGGCGGCCTTCGCGACCGGGGGCGACGTCCAGGTCAACCTGCCCGCCGCCCTCGATCCCGGCGGTACGGGCGCCGTCACCGCCGCGAGGGGCGTGCGGCACGCGCTGGCGGTGGCCGCGGACCAGACGAGTCCTGGTGAGGTCATCGCGGTCGGCGCGGCCCAGGCCCCCCAGGTCGTCCGGCTGCTCGGCGGTGAGTCGCCGCTGCCGCCGGGCCGCCTGTTCGGTGCCATCACGCCCGCCGGCGGCCTGCCGGGGGCCGTGCTACCGGCGCCTGCGCCCGGGGCGCGGGCCGGCACGATCCAGCTCACGGCCACGCTCGGCCCGGCCGCCCCGGTGCCCGCGGGACAGCTAACCGGGCTGGCCGCCTCACTCGGGCCGGTCGCCGTGACCCTGACCATCCTGGACCAGGCCGGCGCCGCGTACCAGATCGTGGCCGGGACACTGGTCGCGGACGGCCGTCCCCACCTGCTCGTCGCGCCTCTCGGCGGAGAACAGGCGGGCTACCCGCTGCGGGTGACCGCGATCACGGCCACGTTCACCCTGCCGTCGGACGAGGGTCCGGCCGTCGCCCTCACCCTGAGCGGCGTGTCGCTGGCCGGCTGGACCCAGCGGGCCAGTTCGCCCGTCCCGGGCTACCTGCCGCCAGGTTCGGTCGCGCCACCAAGCGACGGACCAACGCAGATCACGAGCGGCGCCGCGACGTTCACCTTTACCTCGGGTCAGGCGCCCGGACCCGCACTGGGCACCACGGGGTCGCCGCCGGTCACCGGGCAGCTGTTGCTACTTCCCCGCGCTGCCCCGGTAGCGGCGATCCCGGCCATCGCGACGAGCGCGTTCATGGACACGAACAGCCTGGCGATCGGCTCCGTCGTGCCCGAGTTGCTGGACGGGGCGCAGGTCCCGCTGCGCATCGTGGCCGAAGTGACCTCGTTCCCGACGGTCACGGCGCCGGGCGGCGCGCTCATCACCGATCTCGGCCGCCTTCAGGAGTACCTGGCCCGGCAGTCCCTGCCCCCGCTGGCGATCACCCAATGGTGGCTGGCCACCGCGGACGGAGGTGTCCCTGCGGCCTTGGCCGCCCGGGTCCCCGCCGGAACGGACATCACCAGCGCGCCGGCGCAGGCCACCGCCGCGGCGGGCGACACACTGTCCGCCGCGCCGCAGCAGGCTCTGCTAGCGCTGGCCGCGGCGGCGGCGCTGCTGGCCATCACGGGGTTCTGGGTGTCGATCGCGGCCGACGTGCGCCGCCGCCGCGGCGAGGCGGCGCTGCTCGCCGCGCTCGGCGTGACGCGACGCGGGGCCGCCTGGCTGCTGTGCCTGGAGAAACTGCTGCTCAGCTTGCCCGCCGCCGCTCTCGGCGTGCTGCTCGGCAC
>Ga0302326_10026894_pt1 | contig 11613 bp, 12 predicted proteins | sample Palsa_T0_3_FD_202264 | JGI IMG/M metagenome (GOLD analysis project Ga0302326, IMG submission 202264) | Peat permafrost microbial communities from Stordalen Mire near Abisko, Sweden - Palsa_T0_3 | ecosystem: Environmental > Terrestrial > Soil > Palsa > Peat permafrost | place: Sweden: Abisko...
CGCCCCGGCTAAGCTGGCGGCACCAGGGAAACCCGCGGCGAAAGGGAAGCCACCCGCGGCTCAGCAGAAACCGAAAAGGCCGGACCTGGCGCAGGCCAAGCAGGCGATGCTCAGCCAGGCCGCGGGTAAGAGGCAGCAGGCCGCGGTGCTTCAGCAGCAAATAACGGACACCCAGAAGATCATCGCGGCGGCTCAGGCGGGGACCGGGAAGCTGGCCAGCACCAGCAACGCGACCTCCGCCCAGGCCGGGTCGACGACCAGCACCGCGGGGTCCACCACGGCGTCCGCGGCCACCACCTCGCCTATCTCGAGCACGTCGAGTACGGCAAGCAAGACGAGCACCACCGCCGCGGCATCCCTTTCGGTGTCGACCAAGGCGGCGATCGCGCAGATGCAAGGGCAGGTGACCACTTGGCAGGGTCAGGTGTCGACCCTGCTGGCGCAGGCGACGGCGCTGACGACCCTGGCCGGCAAGATGGGGTCGTGAGCATCGCGCAGCTCGCGGAGCCGGAGTCGATCAGCGTGCAACTGGCCAGCCGGGCGCATGACACCGCGTCGGCGACCGCCCGGGCCACCATGGAACGGGAACTGCGGGATGACCGCGGCCGGTGGACGCGCGGGACAGGCGACGACATCGGCCGCGGCGACGAGGGCCAGCGCGGCGGCCGGAAACCCGCCACCGGTAAAGACGTCATCCGCGAATGGCGGCAGTCCAAAGACGATCTGGTCCGCAAGCACCTCAACCAGGCGTCCGCGCACCTGGGCGCCGGCGACTACGACGCCGCGGGCGATGAGCTGAAGACGGCCGGGAACATGGCGGCCATGCACGGCGACGACGTGACCGGGGACCGGCTGGACCAGATGGGCCGGTCGCTGTCGCAGGAGTCCCGCGCCAACGCGACCGTGACGGACTTCGCCGTGAAAGGCGCGAAAGCTGTCACAGGGCTGCTCGGCGCCGGGCATAACGACTGGAACGGGAAGATCGACCTGTTCAACGCGGCCGACCAGCCGACAATGGCGGCGTGCCTGAACTGGGACGGCACGATGCAGCTTCAGCGGGAGCTGGCGCAGAAGATGCGCGACGACGGGGACGGGCCGGTGGCCGACACGCAGCCGTACGCCGTCGTCCTGCACGAGCTGATCCACGGCGCGCTGCCCTCCGGGACGGAACCCGCCGAGTGGAAGGCCCTGGCCCCGGACGACCGGGCCGCGCTGGCCGCGTTCGGCGACATGGACAAAGCAAACGTGTCCGGCGGCGCGTACGCCACAGTCCACTCGCTGGCCGACGTGAGGAAACACGCCCCCGTCACCCAGGAAACCATCGACTCGCTGACGGCCCGCGGCCTGCTGGAAAAGGCCGGCTTCACGTCCAGCCGCGCAGACCCGGAGACGGGCAAGTGGGCCAGCTACCACGAGTGGAAGATGACCGGCAAGGCCCGGGGCATGCTCCGTGACCCCGTGCCGCAGCAGACACACGCGATGCAGGCCAAGGCGTACCAGAACCCGACCGTGGCCATGGTCGAGGAAGGGTTCACCGAGCTCGGCACCGTGCATCACGCCCCGGAGTTCTTCGCCAAGATGGGCGTCGGGGACCGGCCGACGAAGTACACGGCGTTCGAAGGCGGCCACGTCAAGGTCAACCCGGTGTATGCCAGCACAAAGGCGACCGTGTTCTCCAAGCTGGCCGACCAGGAGCGGGCGCTGTCCGCCGACCCGCGGGGACCGCACCAGCAGGCCGGGCGGGCAGCCGCGCGGGCGGCGCAGTCACTGAACGACGATGACCTGCCGGGCGCCGAGGATGACCTGGCGGTGCTGCGGCATCTCGGCGACCCGGACGTGACGCAGGCCGCGAAGTCGATCCAGGCGGGGCTGGACAAAATGCAGGCGGCCGGGTTCGCGGCCAGGGCCACCATGACGGAGTACGCGAAACGGCTCCGCGACCCCGCCCGGATCGCCAAGGGCGACGCGTGGGGTCACTACGGCTGGCAGACCGCCGCGGCGCAGTCCTGGGTGCAGGACGCGGCCAAGGCTGAGAGGAAAGGGCCGAAGTCCCCGCGGGTCCGTGACCTCGCCGACGAGATCAACCGGGAAGGCGTCGGCGGCAAAGTCCCCGCGATGGCCCGGCAGGTGATCCGCGCGGCGGGCGGCGACCCGGACACGTTCCAGGGTGCCCCGTTCAAGGCGCTTGAGGACCGGATCAGGGAACAATGGCCGCAGGGCCCCGCCGAGGCGCTGGCGTCCCCCTGGGCGTCGGCGCTGGCCGCGGCGAAGGACTACCTGAGGAGTCACCCGTGAGCCTGGAACTGACCGCTGACGGCACCGAGGCGTACCGTATCCTCCGGTGGGCGCAGGACAACCCCGCAGGGCGGGCCGCGCAGGCGCAGCGGCAGATGACCGCCCTGGCCCGGCCGCTGCTCGTCGATCCCTCCCAGTCTGCGGCGCTGGCCGAGGTGCAGGACGCGGGCACGATGCTGGCCCGCCTCGCCGGCGCGGTGGCAGAGACCGCCGCGGAGCCGGAGGGCATCGGCGCGCAGCTCGCCACCCCGGCCGATGCCGGAGCTGCGGAACCAGCCCAGCCGGACCCCCCGGACGGCACCTCCCAGGCTCCCGGCCTTCCCGTCCCCGGCGACGAGACAGCCATCAGCATGTTCACCGCGCACCGCCTCGACGACACCTCACGGCACCTCGCGCACGCATCTAAGCGCCTGCATGCCGCCCGGTCTGCCGCCGGGGACCTCCGGGCCTACCATTGCGCGCACGTCGCCTATCACCTGCATCAGGCGCTGGAATCCAGCCACGGGCTCGTCTCGAACATCGGGGAGCATTACCCGGCCGAGGCAGCGGAGCTGGGCGCGCTGACCGCGACGATCGGGCTGGGCAGGTCGGTGTCGGACGCGGCGAAGTCGGCGACCACGGCACACCTCCTTGAGACGGTGCTGTATCACGAGGCGCATGCGTCCCGTCATGCTCAGGCGATGCTGGACGACCCGGAGCCGGATGACGTGTGGGAGTTCAACGCCGACCACGCGGTCACCCACACCGCCGGCGCGGTCGAGCACGCAGCCAAGCTCACCGGGCATTTCCGGGATAACTATCCCGCTGAGGCGGGGTGGCTGGCGGGGCTGGACAAGATCGCAGCAGGCGCGGAGGACGACGGGCCGCAGCGCACCCAGGACGGGACGGTCAGCGCGCAGATGGCGGGACCGGAGTCCATCAGCGGGCAACTCGACCTGTCCGCGGCGTCCCGCCAGAAGGCGCACGACACGGCCTCAGCGACGGCAAAGGCGCACGCCCGGGAGCGCGAGCTGAGGGACGAGCACGGCCGGTGGACCGCAGACGGCGACGTCATGCACTACCACGGCAGTCTCGGCGTCGACCGGGCCGGCATGCCGCAGATCACCGGCACCCTCGCCGACGGCAGGTACGCCGGGAGCGCGGAGATGATGCCGAAGTTCCTGGACCACCTGAAAGCAGCGGGCATCAAGGTCACGCACGAGCGGGTACCCGCCGGGACGCTGAAACCCACCCAGACGACAGGGGACATGCGGGCGGTGCGGGGCATCGCGGGCAGCCTCGCGGCAGGCGACCTCGCCGACACCAAGCCTGTCCTGGTCTCATCGGACGGCCGGGTGGTCGACGGGCATCACCAGTGGGCCGCGCACCTCCTCGGGGAATCCCAGGGTACGCGCACCGGGTCGGCGCCCGGTGAGCCCGTGATCCGCGCGGACCTGCCCGCAGGCGAGCTGATGGACCAGGCCCGGCAGTTCGCTAAAAACCAGGGGATACAGAACCGCAAGACCGGCGTGGCCGCCAACCCGGCGTACGCCCGGCCGTCGATCGCGGGACAGGCCGCGCCGGCGGACACCCTGGAGAAGCACACCCGCCCTGACGGGTCACTCAACCCGGAACGCGCCGCGCTGCACCAGCGGATCATCAGCGGCATCCTGGCCGGCCACAAGCCGCAGGAACACCCGGTGGCCACCTTCTTCGGCGGCGGCCCCGCCTCCGGGAAGTCCACCGCGCTGAAAGCCACCCATGAGGACACGGCGCACATCGACCCGGACGACATCAAGGCGCAGCTGCCGGAGTACCAGCAGATGACCGACGCGAAAGACCCGCGCGCCGCGGCGTACGTCCACGAGGAATCCAGCCTCATCGCCCGGAAGGCGACCAGGCAGGCACAGAAACGGCGCCTGAACTTCACCCTGGACGGCACCGGCGACTCCGACGTCGCCAAGATGGCCGGGAAAGTGGACGACGCCAGGAAACACGGGTACATGACGGAAGGGAAGTACGTCACCGTCGGCACAGGCGAGGCAGTGAAACGGGCGAAGGCCCGGGCGGCGGCCACCGGCCGGCACGTGCCGGAGACGTTCATCCGGGAAACCCACGCCGCGGTGTCGGACACGTACGCGAAGGCGGCGAAGATGGGCCTGTTCGACAAGACGGAGCTGTGGGACAACAACGGGCCCGATCCGGCGCTGGTCGCGCACAAGGAACCGGGCGGGGCGTTCACCGTGGCCGATGAGGCGGCGTGGCGGGCGTTCCTCGCCAAGACCGAAGAGGGCACGTGAGCCGGGGCGAGGTCGCGACGGCGATCCTGAAGGCGATCATGGCCGGGGGCGATTACCCGCCGGCGGGGGTGCCGGACACGCCGCACAGCCGGCAGGTATGGGACGACATGAAACGCGAGGTCGGGGAGGTTCCGGCCGGTGACACCGTGGACATTCCCAGCGACTGGACGCAGGACCCCGGCGAATAGCAAAGGACCGGGCCCACGACGGAACCGGTCCTCTTTGACTTGCGCGGGCTAGCTGGCGGGTATCACGACCATCACGGTCCGGACGCCGGTGCCGGACCCCTCGAAGGCGTCATCGGGCAGCCGCTCGATCCGGCCGCCGCGGTCGGCGACCAGTTCGCGGAACCCCTCGGCGGTCTTGTCCTGCCGGAACTCAGTACCGGCCGACATGATCGCGACGACCCGGCCGCCAGGCTTGACGAACCCGAGCGCGTGGGTGACGTGCCGGATGTCGGCCTGACCCTTGAACGGCGGGTTCATCATCACCCGGTCGTAGGTCAGCAGCGGGTTCGGCTGGACTTCGAGGAAATCAGCGCACCGCACGTCACCGGTTTCCGGTGGCCACGTGGCGCGCAGCCGGGCGGCCATCTGCCCGTTCAACTCGATGCAGTCGACCGCTGCGACCAGCGGCGCCACCCGTGCGGCGATCGCGCCCGTGCCCGCTGACGGCTCCAGGACCGTCATGTCCGGCTCCATGCCGGCCGCTTCGATCATCCGCTCGACCACCGGGGCAGGGGTCGGGAAGCACTCGGTTGACCCGTCCACCGTCAGCGGCGCCTCACGCTCAGGCGGACGCTCAACCGCCACGGCCGGTGCCTCGCGCGTGGCTGCTGCTCGCTTCTGCGCCCGGACGGCGGTCGTGGTGCCCTCGTGCGGGCACTCAACTTTCTTGATCTGTTCGTACGGCAGCGTGCGCGGGTAAGAGCGCCGGTCCAGGGTGACCGTCTTCGGGTTGACCCTGGTCACTGCCGCGCCGTACACGCCGTCACCCCAGGTCGCGCCCCAGTGCACGGTGTCGCCCTTGTGGACGGTCTCGCAGGTCAGCCGGACGTACCCGCTGGCCTCGTGCCCGGCCAGGGCCGCGCGGTCGGCGGCCAACTGGTGCTCCAGGAACGTCTTGCGGGCGGTCAGCGACTCCAGCCACTCACCCGACGCGGGCGTGCGCTCAAGGGCGTAGTAGGCGCCGCGCCAGTCGTTCGCCGGGCGGGTGCCGTCAAGGTGGTGCTGGGTCTGCCGTAGATCAGCTTCGGTCTTGTCGATCCGGCGGATGATCACCGCGGGCAGTTCCCGGTAGGCGTCGGCGCTGCCGACCACTGCGGCGGCGCGGCCGGCGCGCTCAGCCTTGCCGTACGCGGCCTGCGCGGCCCGGTCGTTCTGCTCGACGCGCTTCTGGTCTGCGTCCCAGTGCCGCGCCGAATGGTGGCCGGCGAGCCGCGGCTGCCCGTTACGCGCGCTGACGATCTCATCGGCCCGCGCCATGCGCGACGTGCATTCCGCCGTGTTCCGTTCAGCCTTGGCGGTCAGCCGGTCGTACCTGGCGTCCAGCCGCTCCGCGCGGTCCTCCCGCACGTCGGCCACGTCACGCGGGGTGTCGTCTATCTCGACGGTGACCTCATGGCCGGCCTTGCGCAGCGCCTCGGCGGCACCGTTGACCTGCCACCGCTTGGCGAGGTGGTCACGGGACTGCGGGACACCCCACAGCTTGATGGAGGGGAACCATCGGAAGCGGTTCGCCTTGAGGATCTCGGCGGTGCCGTCCCCCTTGCTGGTGCCGTAGACCAGCGTCCCGTCTTCGTGGGTGTGCCTGATGGTGATCATTACGTCCCCCCTATGCTGCCTGCGGGACGGGCTGGCTGGCCCGGGCCAGTGCCATCTGCCGCTCGGTCAGGTGTTCCAGTTTCCCGGCGGGCAGTTCCGCACCGGGCTTCATCGTGACCTTGGTGACGCCGTAGGCGTACCAGATGGCCCTGTCGTTGACGCTCTCCGCCAGCCGCTTGCCTAGCGGCACGTCCGCCTCAGCGTCGCTCCTGGTGGCGTACGGGCCTAGCAGGGCACCGAACCTGCCGCCGTCCTGCACCCCGACGTAGTATCCGGTGCGGTCTTCGGCGTGCCCGGCGTTGAACCGGATCACGGCATTGTCCGCCCGGCGCTTCGCCTCACGCCGCAGTGCCGACGCCAGCCGCTCCGGGTCGACCTGGGATAGCTGGTAGACCAGCGTGCTGCCGTACTCGCTGAACGCCCGGCCCGCCGATTCGCCCTCGGGGATGATCCCGAAGTCATACCGCCGGTTCCCGTCGAACAGGCCCGGCTCTCCGGCCAGGAATATCACCGCGTTCTCCAGTTCCTCCCGGTACTCACCGGAGAACGTGCGGTTGGTGAACACGTAGTCGGCCATGAAGTGGACCCGCCGCGCGCCGTCGCCCGCGGAGTCTCCGACGCTCCCGTCCGGGTACAGCCAACTTGCGTGACTGGTCTTCATGTCCTGCATGGAGTCGAACCCGGCGCCACTGTAGGGCTGGACCGCCTTGTCGACCTCGCCGGCCTGCGGGCCGTCGGTCCACCCGACGTCGATGCTCGCGCCGCCGCTGTAGCGGTTGGACCGGACAGAAAACTTCTCGCCGGGGAACTCCCGCTTCAGGGCCTGCCGGACCAGTTTCGCGGTGTCCGCGACACTCACGTACTCGCTCATATCTCTTCCTCGGTTATCTCTGCTATCTGCTCGTCGGTCGCGCCTGTTGCCTTCGCCAGCCGGACGGCCAGCGGTCGGGGCAGGTCATCCCGCCAGATCGCGTCTTCGGACTGCGGGTACGTCCCGGCTTCCAGCCCCTTGATCACGGACAGCAGTTGCGGGCCGCTGCAGATGATCGCGGGGTGGGGTAGTTGCTCCGCCCACGTGCGGACGCGGATCTTTCCGGTTTCCATCTCGGTCACTCTCCCCTCGCGCGGTTGAACACGGCCATGCCGTGCCAGCCTGCGTAGCAGGTCTGCACCGACACGAGCATCGCGACCTCGGGACTGGGCGACGCCCCGGCAACCCCGGTGTTGAATACCACGTCGGCGCCGGCCTTGAAGCGGGCCAGCCAGCCGGCGTAGTCGGCGGAGCGCATGAACTCGGCGGGGCCGGTCAGCGCCCCGATGGCGGGGTCGAACTCGAACTCTCCGACCGTCACGGTTCCCGTGGCCATCTCGCCACCCCTTCCCGCGGGGACCATCCCCGCTCACAACTCCAGTATAGCCGACAGAATGGCAGGAAACAAACCTCCCGTGTATCATAACGGCATGACTAGTAAAGTGACCAAAGCTATTGCCGCCAACATTCGCGCCGAGCGGGCCCGGGCGGGCCTGTCGCAGAAGCAGGTAGCGGACGGGATGCGCGAACGCGGGCATGCCACCTGGCATCCGCAGACGGTCGGCGCGGTTGAGCGGGGCGAACGGCAGGTGTGGGCGGCTGAGGTGTACGCGCTGGCCGGGGTGCTCGGCGCGGACCCTGAGACGCTGTGGCGGGTGCCGCTGACCGGCTGAGCCGGGTCGCACATCAGGCCGGGAACGTGACACCCGGCCACTTTGGCATGCCCGAAAGAGGTAGGGCCGACCGCACGAAAGCGTTGGGGTGCTGATCCGCGGTCGGCCCTTACTCGAAACACTACGTGGCGTGTGGGCCTAACTACGCTCAGTGCGCATAGTGGTGCTAGGGTGACGGCAAGGCGGTAGGGGTGCTGGCCGGGAAGGAAACGTGCCGTCGTCCCTTGATCTGGCCGCATCCAAGCTCGGTTCCGGCGCGCGGTTCAAGAAGCTCTCCGCCACCCTGGCCGCCAGAGGTGCCAGTAACCCGGATGCCCTCGCTGCCTTCATCGGCCGCAAGCGGTACGGCGCGACCGGGATGGCCCACCTCTCCCACGGCAGCAAGCTCGCCAGCGACGACCTCGGCATCTACCTATCCGAGACCACCAAGGACGACCAGGGCCAGACCCTGACGTGTCCCGAGTGCGGGCACGTAGCCCCCTCCGGCGATTTCGGTGCATCCGGTGCGTCCCTGCAGTCCAAGCCCGGGGAACTCCGCACCCCCGCCCCGTCCACCGCGTCATCCCGTCAGGGCGCGGCGGTAAGCGTCAAGCCAGGCTCCGCCGCTCATGCCCTCGCCGGCACCCGCCGCGCGGTCGAGCTCGCCGCCGACCTGAAGTCCGCCCGCCGTCATCCGATCGGCGGCCCCGCGGATGTCCTGGTGGCCCGGGCGCAAGACGGCACAGCGATCCTCCGCCACCGCCACGGCGGCGCCGAGATCGCGCACCTCCGCAAGACCGACGGCGGCAAGTGGCAGGCCACCGTCAACGGCAAGCTGCTTGAGCCCCGCGACCACCAGCGCACCGCCCTGATGGAAGCGGTAGGGACCTGGAACAAGGCCGTCACGGGCTCGCTGAAGCGCACCGACGCACCGTTGCAGCCCCCGCCGCAGCAGACGGAGCTGATGGCAGAGTACGGCATCCCCGCGATCCGGGCCCTGGCCACGCCGACCACGAGCTCGGCGGGCGGCCCGCGGGTCACCACGGCCAGCGCGGGCGGCGACGGCGACGATGACGGCACCGACGACGACGGACTAACCCCTCGCGGCCAGAAGATCAAGGCCAAGCTGCTCGCCAAGGGCTTCCCGCTGGCCCGCGCGATCACATTCGCCAAGATGAGCCAGAAGACCAAGGCCGGCGCGTTCGGCAAGACGGCCTGATTAGCGTCATGGACGAGCGGGCGATCGAACGGGAAGTCCAGGCGAAGGGCCTGACCGCACCCCGGATCTCCCCTGACGACCTGGACGCCCGGATCATCGGGGAACTGTACCACCGGTTCCCCGGCACCACCCTGACGGTCTGCTGCCTGATCCTGGAGAACGGTTTCACGGTCACCGGCGAGGCCGCGGCGGTGTCCCCGGAGAACTTCGACGAGGAGATCGGCCGGAAAATCGCCCGCGCCGAGGCCCGCGACAAGATCTGGCAGCTTGAGGGCTACCTGCTGCGGGAGCGGCTGTACCGGCAGGCGGAAACCCCGACGTGACCGCCGCCGTCCTGACCCCCTTCACCACGGCCGACGCCGTGGAACTGGGCAACCGGCTCTGGCGCAAGCAAGTCCTGCCCATCGGGAACGTGGAGTACAAAGGCCGGCTGCTGCACTTCACAAAGGACTACCTCGGCCAGCTCGTGGCCGCATTCAAGTCCCGCGCCTACGACCAGGTGCCGTTCCAGATGGCAACGGACGACAACGCGCACAGCAACGACCCGGAGCGGACCCGCGGCGAGGTCACCGGCATGGAACTGCGGGACGACGGCCTGTACGTCATAGCCCAGGTCACCCCGCGCGGCGAGGAAGTGCTGCGCGAGAACCCGAAGCTAGGCGTCTCCGCCCGGATCGTCGAGGACTACGCCCGGTCCGACGGCCAGCGCTACCCGGCCGCCATCCAGCACGTCCTCGGCACCCTGGACCCCCGCATTCCCGGTCTCGGCGCGTGGGAGGCCATCGAGGCCGCCACCCCGGTCCCCGATGAGGTCATCGACCTGTCCAGCGAATCCTTCATCAGCCTGACAGGGCCGCACGGCTTCAGCCACGGATGGATCTTCCACGGCACCAGCGACGACGCCCCGGAGGACAAAGCCGACCGGATGTCCAAAAACCTCTCCCGGCACTCCTTCGGCGACGGCCCCGACGGGAAAGAGGCGCAGGACGCCCACCGGCAGGCCGCCAGGGCGCACCGGGACGCCGCGAAGGCATCCAGCAGCAACGCAACCGTCGCGCACCACGAGAACATGGCCCGCCTGCACTCGGCGGTCGCCTCGGGCCGGATGTACTCCTCCAAGGCCGAGCAGCAGATGAACCTCGCCAACGAAGCGCCGGACGATGACGCGCCCGCCGCACCCGAAGGGACCGACATGCCAGCAGACCTCGACGGCCTCACCGACGAGCAGAAGGCAAGGCTCACGGCCCTGCTCGGCCTGCCCGATGAGCAGCTGGACGCCCTCGCCGCCGGCGGGCTGGTCCTGACCCCCGATGAACTGCTGGCCCTGGCCGGCAGCGCGGACGACGCACCGGGCAGCGACGAGGACGAGGGCACCGCGGACGCGCCCGGCGAGGACGAGGACGACCTGGCGATGCAGATCGCCGCCATGACCGATGAGGAGTTCGCCGCCATGCAGGCGGCGTTCGACGCCGAGCAGCAGGAGGAGCCAGTGGCCGCAGGTTTGAGTGCGGAGGCCCAGTTCTCCATCGACCTGGCGACCGCCCGCGCCGATGAGACCGCCCGGGAACTAGCCGTCATCACCGCCCGCATGCGCGAAGGCGACTACCAGGCCGAGAAACGCAAGCTCGCCGACCTGGGAGTGCCGCCCTACATCACGGAGCTGGCCCGGCCGGCGCTGGAGGGGATCGGGCACACCATCGAGCTGGCCAACGGCAAGAGCGTGGACATGGGCCAGGTCATGCGCAAGGTGCTGACCGAGTACGCCCAGCAGGTCAAGCTGCTTGACCTCGACGTGGAACTCGGCTCCCCGATGGACGAGCCGGAAGACGCCGTACGCGAGCAGGTGGCGCAGGGCCGCGACGACGTGGTGTCCCGCTTCAAGCAGGCGACCGGCCTCAAGTGACCCGCTACGTGGTGACCACGACGACGACTGTGGCCGCGTCCGGGTACGCCCAGCCGGCCCGGACGCTGAACCGCGGGCAGGTGGTGGACCTGTCGGCCGCGGAGGTGACCGCGATCGGCAGCGGCAACCTCCGGACCGTGACCGCTCGCGACCAGCTGGCCGAGTCCGCAGGTGTCAGTAACGGTGACTAGCAACAGAGAGGGGCGTGGCCGCAAATGACTGCGGTACTCCCGCATTACACCAGGGGGCCACGGAACCTCCAGGTCTCCACCCTGATCTTCGGCGGCCAGTTCGTGATGCCGACCACCCAGGGGTACGGGACCACGGACCTGACCGTCAAGGTGGCCACGTCCGCGACGGTCTACTGCTCAGGCGTCGCCGGCGCCGACGCGAACGTCATCTCCACCCAGA
>Ga0302326_10026895_pt1 | contig 11613 bp, 10 predicted proteins | sample Palsa_T0_3_FD_202264 | JGI IMG/M metagenome (GOLD analysis project Ga0302326, IMG submission 202264) | Peat permafrost microbial communities from Stordalen Mire near Abisko, Sweden - Palsa_T0_3 | ecosystem: Environmental > Terrestrial > Soil > Palsa > Peat permafrost | place: Sweden: Abisko...
AAAGAAACCGAACAGGGTATTGCCCATTATACTTGGCGTAATCCTGGTTGTAGGTATCATCTTCGGTATAAAAGAATATATCTATTACGGAAAGCACGTTGACACCGACGACGCACAGATCGACGGCGATATAAGCCCGGTTGTGGCCCGCGTAGGCGGCTACGTGGACAGCATTTATTTCCAGGAAAACACCCACGTAACCAAAGGCCAGCTTTTGGTAAAAATTGACGACCGCGACTACCGCGTTAAGTTAGAACAGGCCTCCGCCGCTAAAACGGGCGCAAGTCAGGGCGTAAATGTAGGCGAATCGCAGATATATGAAAACGCTGCCAATACAGCTTCGGCAAGGGCAAAGGTTGAATCTGCAGCCGCCCAGCTCGACAAAGTTAGCAAGGATTACGATCGGTATGCAAACCTGGTAACGGATGGTTCCATCACCAAACAACAATTCGATCAGGCAAAGGCTGACCTGGAAACCGCAAAGGCTAATTACCAGGCTGCGCAAGACCAGCTCAAGGCTGCCCAGGAACAGGAAGGTGCTACAAAAAATGAACTAAGTGTTACCAATACCGGCGTAACGCAGCGTGTTGCCGATGTGGATTATGCCAAGCTGCAATTATCCTATACCAACGTTGATGCCCCTTCGAGCGGTTTGGTTTCCAAAAAGAACGTTCAGATCGGGCAGTTGGTTCAAGCCGGTCAAACGCTGTTCTCTATTGTTGACGATAGCAGCATATATGTAACAGCTAACCTGAAAGAAACACAGCTGGACAACGTACGCTCGGGCGAAAAAGTCGAAATCGACGTTGACGCCTATCCCGAAATGAAGCTGGACGGTGAAGTTTGGAACTTTTCGCCTGCCACCGGCGCAAAGTTCTCGTTGCTGCCACCTGATAACGCCACCGGCAACTTTGTGAAAGTTGTGCAGCGTGTTCCGGTTAAAGTGAAGATACATGGAAGTAAACAGGATTTAGACAAGCTTAGGCCGGGTATGAGCGTAAATGTGTCTATTTTCATTAAGCAATAAGAGTATCCGGACGAGCCTTAAAGCCCAACCTATGGGCTTTTGAAAATTGTTTTGATATTAAAATTTATAAATCATTCTATATTGAATAATAATGGCTGAAACAGGCTTTAAAAAATGGATCATTACGATCACTGTTATCGTGGCTTCCTTACTGGAGCTGATCGATACAACGATTGTAAATGTGTCATTGCCCCAAATACAGGGCAACCTGGGCGCCACCCTTGAGGACGTAGCCTGGGTAGTTACCGGCTATGCCGTTGCCAACGTGATCATACTGCCCATGTCGGGATGGCTGGGCAGCCGTTTCGGGCGAAAACAATATTTCATTACTTCGATCATCGTCTTCACCATCGCTTCTTTCTTGTGCGGCAACTCCCACGGTCTTACCGAGCTGGTGTTGTGCAGGATCATACAGGGGATGGCCGGTGGCGGTCTGATCTCCACTTCGCAGGCTATCCTCATCGAAACCTGGCCGCGTGAGCAAATCGGCACCGCTACGGCCTTATTTGGCTTAGGGGCCGTTGTGGGTCCTACTGTCGGCCCGACAATCGGTGGCTTCATCACCGACCATACTTCATGGCGCTGGATATTTTATGTTAACATTCCCGTGGGTGCAATCGCAGCATTCTGTGCTTATACGTTTGTGAGGGAAACGCCCAAAGAGCAAAAGGGAAAGCCCATCGACTGGTGGGGCATAGCGCTCCTGGCGGTTGCCGTGGGCAGTCTGCAAACCATCCTGGAAAAGGGCGAGGATGAAGACTGGTTTGCCAAAACCTATATCCTGGTGCTTACCGTTTGCGCGATATTGGGCGTGCTGCTGTTTATCTGGCGCGAACTGAGCATAGATTACCCCATCGTTAATTTTGCCATTCTGCGGCATCGAAGTTTCGCCGTGGGTATGTTTACTTCGTTTATACTGGGCTTCGGCTTATACGGTTCGGTGTTCGTATTCCCGGTGTTTTGCCAGAACCTGCTCGGTTTTACCGCGCAGCAAACGGGGGAACTCCTGTTCCCGGGTGGACTATGCACCATTGTGATGATGCCCTTTATTGGGATGATGCTTAACAAGGGCATACCTGCGCAGTTTATGGCTACGATTGGGATGTTCCTGTTTTTCGTGTTTACGACGATGCTCAGCAACTCCACACTCGAAACCGGCCAGGCTGACGTGCTGGTGCCTTTATTGATCAGGGGCGTGGGTATGGCCTTATTGTTCGTTCCGCTTACCACCCTTGCTATTGCCGACCTGAAAGGGCCGGAAATAGGACAGGGAACCGGCTTAAACAACATGATGCGGCAGTTAGGTGGTTCTTTCGGCATCGCTACACTAACCACCATTATTCACATACGCCAGAGCGTGCACCGTAACAACTTGCTCACTAACATTAATCCTTACAATAACGCTTTCAATCTAAGGATGAGTCAATACGTTGCCGGATTTGAGGCCAAAGGGCGATCTTTGATCGATGCCACTCACATGGCTTATGCCGCTATAGAAGGGGCCGTTACCCGGCAGAGCTTACTGCTTACTTATGATGACGCTTACTGGATATCAGGATTGGTGATGCTGTTTTCGATCCCGCTGCTGTACTTGCAGCCGTTTAAAAAGGCAGTCAAAATGCCGGTAGATGCCCATTAAAAATAAAAAGCCGTCCGTTTATAAGCGGACGGCTTTCCCCAAAAAACTACAATTAAAATTCTATCACCCCCCGGGTTTCGTAATTCACAAAAAATAAGATTGCAATGCCAGGGTTTATTTAATCTTAGGCGATAAATATAGATGTTTTTTGTTGAAAATAGCAAATTTATTTAGTGTATTGAACACATTTCATGAAATCCAAATGAAAATCTATTTGCCAGCCCATCGTTTCGGTCTATAAATATTAAATATGGCGAACAAGACCTTGATTTACTGTAAATTTTGATAACCTGGAAGATAATTTTCGACGAATAGGCGGGGACGATCCGAGATTGATCGATACTGAATTTCTTGAATTGCCGACGGATTGGCAGGCAGGCGTTACACTATTGTTTGCAATCGGCCAGCAGCGCTAATTAACTTTCCCGCTTATCTGGTATTTGCCAAACTGTGCAAAGCAACACGACGCGGACGGCTGATTGCCGCCGCTTCACCCCGGCAGGCCCTGTCACAAGTAATATGTGCCGCAGCCCGTACCACATCGTATCAAAATACGCCAATTATTCGTACTCTTTTAGTCCAAATTGCTTTTTCTTTGTATAGAATAATCAACCGGGTATGGTCGTGGTACGGATGAACCGAATGTCAATTAAAATTTAATGAAAAAACTAACAGCATTATTAATCCTCAGCGTTACCGCTATCACAGCCGTATACGGGCAGCAGGTTCCGCAGCCTTTTAACGGGCTTGGCCTGGGGTTGGGAAATTTGCCGACGCTGTCCCATGCCCAAACCCGCTCCATCAGTCCCGAAAACTTTACGGGTAGCAAAGGAATGGGAGGCGCGGCAAAAATGACGGATACTATTTACCCCAACCGTGCTAATTCGGCGGGTAGTGCCCGTGAATTAGGCCGCGGCTGGAAGCTGAACCCCTACATTTTAATAAAACCGGGTCAAAGATTCACCCTTGCAGAAATAAGCGGCCCCGGTGCAATACAGCATATATGGATGACACCCGGCGGCAATTGGCGCCTGCAGATTTTACGGGTGTACTGGGACGGTGAGAAAACGCCATCGATAGAGTGCCCGGTGGGCGACTTCTTTGGACAGGGTTTTGGCAAATATGCGCATATCAGCTCAATCCCAATGGCGGTAAATCCAGGTAGCGGTTTTAACAGTTACTGGCTTATGCCATTTCGCAAAAAATGTAAGATCACTATCCAAAACCTCGAAACGCACGAGAATGCGCTATATTATTCTATTGATTACACGCTTACGCCCATACCGAAAGATATGGCCTATTTTCATGCGCAGTTCCGTCGTTCAAATCCTGATTCCACATCAAACCATGTGCTGATTGACAACGTGCAAGGGCAAGGACAATATGTAGGTACCTATATCGCCTGGGGCGTTACCAACAGCGGCTGGTGGGGTGAAGGTGAGATTAAGTTTTTTATTGATGGTGACAAGCAATTTCCTACCATTAACGGAACAGGTACGGAGGACTATTTCCTTGGTTCATATGGGTTTGAAGTGGCTGGGAAACCTGTTGAATATACCACGCCGTTTGTTGGTGTGAACCAGATACTGGAACCCGATTCGCTTCACAAATTCAAGCGTTTCGGGATGTACCGCTGGCATGTAATGGACCCTATTCGTTTCCGAACAGACCTGAAAGTAACCATACAGGATTTGGGGTGGAAAACGTGGGGGCTCTACCTCGCCCAAAAATCAGATATTTCATCTGTAGTGTACTGGTACCAAACCGAACCGCATAAACCGTTCCCGGATTTACCGTCAAAGGAGGCATTGGCATATTAACAGGCAGAATTCTTTATAACTCAGCACGAATAAAGCGTTGTTGCCAAACGGCGTAAACCATTATCGCTTTAAAACTTCACTTAAAAAAGCGATCACCTGTCGCTGTATATCTGGCGCCTGAAATTGCGGGCCTGCATGATTTGCGCCAGTAATCTTTATTAGCGTGGCGTCTACACCGGCAAGTTTAAGTTTGCTATAAAACAGACGACTTTCCCAAAAAGGTACAAAACCATCAACATCACCATGCACGATAAGTATTGGCGGGTCATTTTTATCAATGTAAGTTACCGGGCTTGCAATTGCTGCAAGGTCTGGTCTATCCAATGCATTTGCTCCAAGTAATTTGGTTAAAAAGGAATCTTCACTATCATAGTCCAGAACTGTCGATTTCCCATGCGCAGCGTTCAGATCCGATGGACCGTAATAATCAAGCACAGCTTTTATTTGGCACTTACCTTCAGTTTTAATGTCATTATAGAATTCGCTTACGTGATTATTCTGGCTCAATCCAATCAGTGCGGCAAGATGTCCTCCCGCCGAGCCGCCACCTACTACAAACCTGGAGGTATCCAGTCCATATTTCTTAGCGTTCTTCCATAAAAAATAAATAGCCTCATTACAATCTTGTATTTGTGCAGGGAAGGTCGCTACCTGGGAAAAACGGTATTCAACGCTGGCAATAGCATATCCGTGTTTTATTAAGTAAGGTACTTCTATCCACCCCTTATAACCCCCTGCCCATGCTCCGCCATGTATCCATACGATAAGCGGCATTGGCTTTTTTGCATTGTCCGGTATATACAGGTCCAGATTTTGCTGCTTTAGTCCACCTTTTACATAAGGTATTTCCTTGTACTCGGTACTACCGGAAATAGTAAGGGTATCCTTGTATTGTCCAATTGCATGGACAGAAGCGAAACAAAGGACCATCCATAAAAATATTGCAGGCAACGCGTTCTTATTAATCGACATTTGGGTTGTGTTTATTTACTTAAACAGACTATAAAATGATAAATTGTAATTGTGTGCTTTTTGGAGGAATAATTATCGCCAACTTTTCGCCATGGTCCCTATTAAGTTTATCCACCAAGAACATCTGCAGACTGAAAACAAAAAAGGGCCACACTATTGGTGTAACCCTTTGATTTCGAGTGCGGAATGGACGGGACTCGAACCCGCGACCCCGTGCGTGACAGGCACGTATTCTAACCAGCTGAACTACCACTCCGGTTATCCGAAAGACCCTTTCGGATGGGATGGCAAATATACGTTTCATTTTTAATTACACAAAGTGTTTTAGTAAAAACTTGTGTTTAACCAAGCCTTAGGTCAAATTTCGACTAACCAACCTTTTGTTCAAAGAAATTGGAGCAGTCCATAACCTAATTATCACTAATTTTGCGCCGAATGACAAAATCGGCACCATCAATCCTTGTTGTAAATGACGACGGTATTACAGCACCGGGCATCAAATACCTGATGGATACCATGAAAGAGCTTGGACGCGTTATTGTAGTTGCACCGGATAGTCCGCAATCGGGGATGGGGCACGCCATTACGGTAGGTAAGCCTTTGCGTTTTGATAAAGTTGATATTTATCCGGATATTGAAATGTATAGCTGCTCCGGCACACCGGTTGACTGCGTGAAACTTGCCGTAAACAGGCTGTTTAAAGGAAAAAAGCCTGATTTGTGCGTTTCGGGAATCAACCATGGGCTTAACAACTCCATAAATGTTCTGTATTCGGGCACCATGTCGGCGGCTGTGGAAGGCGCCATCGAAAGCATACCATCAATCGGTTTTTCACTGGATGATTATACCCTGCAAGCGGATTTCTCACATTGCGTAAAATACGTAAAGGAGATTGCCTCAAGGGTGTTGGAGCACGGACTTCCTGCAGGCACCTTGCTGAACGTGAATTTCCCGGCAGGGCCGCATATAAAAGGCATTAAAATATCGCGGCAGGCCAACGCCAAATGGGCCGAGGATTTTGATGAACGCATGGACCCGCATAAACGCCCCTACTACTGGCTTACCGGGGTTTTTCAACTGAACGATGGCGGCGAGGACACCGACGTATGGGCGCTGGAGCACGGCTACGCATCGGTAGTGCCGGTACAATTTGATATGACCGCTCATCACGCCATTCCCTTGTTGCATAGCTGGAATTTTAATGAATAACGATGCTGAAAAAAGATAGCTATTTAACCGGTGTTCTTTTGGCGATCCCGTTTCCAGTGGGTGCTTTTGTTGTTGGGACCTATGTTTTCATCAATAGTATTTTGCTCTTCAACAAACCAGCCCTACCATACCTAATCGCCATTGCACTAAACTTCATAATGATGCGGCTGTTTGCAAAGCAAGGGTCGGTTAAAACTGTAAAAGGTATATTGATAGCGACGTTTTTGATCACTTTGGGATTGTTCATTTTTAAACTTCGCCTCAAAACATGAAATATTACCTTGTAGCCGGCGAAGCTTCGGGCGACCTGCATGGAGCTAATTTGATGAAAGCCGTGAAGGAGCTGGACCCTGAGGCAGAGTTCCGTTTTTTTGGCGGAGATTTGATGGAGGCAGAGGCACAGGAACCCGTGAAACACTACGCGGAAATGGCCTATATGGGCATTGTAGAGGTCGTGCTCAACTTGCCTACGATCCTGAAAAACATGGATCTTTGCAAAAAAGATATCCTGGCCTGGCAGCCTGACGTGCTTATTCTCATAGACTTTCCCGGTTTCAATTTAAAAATAGCGGAGTTCGCAAAAAAAAATGGCTTCCTGGTTTGTTATTACATATCGCCGAAGGTTTGGGCCTGGAACCCAAAAAGAGTACTTAAAATCAAAAAGATTGTCGATCACCTTTTTTGCATCCTTCCATTTGAAGTTGATTTCTATAAAAAATGGGGCATGAACGTTGATTATGTTGGGAATCCGCTACTTGACGCCATATCCGCATTCAAGCCTAACCGTGCTTTTTTGGGTGAAACCCTGCTCGAAAATAAAACCCTTATAGCTTTGCTGCCTGGCAGCCGAAAACAGGAGGTCAGCCGTATGCTGCCGCCAATGTTGGCTGTGGCTGCAAATTATCCCGATTATCAATTTGTGATTGCAGGGGCGCCCTCTTTTAAACCGGAATATTATACCCAATTTGTCGGGGACAGCCAAATCCCCGTTCTTTTTGGTTCTACATACGACCTCTTAGCCAACGTACAGGCAGCGATTGTTGCTTCGGGCACAGCCACGCTCGAAACGGCCCTGTTTCATGTGCCACAGGTTGTGGTTTATAAAGGCAACCCAATTTTTATAGCCGTAGCCCGACTTATTGTAAAAACCAGGTTCATCTCCCTGGTGAACCTGATTATGGACAAGCTGATTGTAAAAGAACTGATCCAGGATGACTGCACCCCGCAAACAATCGACACCGAATTGGATAAACTGCTCGGAAACAAGCCCTACCGGCAACAGATGCTCGATGGCTATCGCCAGCTTGATAAAAGAATGGGCAAGCCTGGCGCCTCTGAACACACTGCCAAACTTATTATAAAATACACATCCCAAAAAATGGAACAAGCCCCAAGTTGTCGCGACATTTAATGTTAGCCGCGGGGTATTTAAAAAGGTTGATCATCAACCTTATGCCAATACCCCAAACTTTCCTGATTGAAACTCCTCGAAGGCTTCCTGTAACTCGCGGTGGGTATTCATCACAAACGGGCCGTATTGTGCGATCGGTTCATTGATCGGTTCGCCGCTTAAGAGCAATAAAACGCTTTCCTTTTGTGCACGGATATTTATTTCTTCGCCCTCGTTTTTAAACAAAACAAGATCGTAAAGATTTGCTGTTTCTCCGTTTATGCTGATTTCGCCATTTACCACAAGTAAAATGGTATTTTGGTTTGCAGGAAGGCTGGTTGTCAATTTACCCCCAGCGTTCAGACGGATGTCGAACACGTTCACGACGGTAAATGTCTCGGCGGAGCCATGGTACCCATTAAAAGATCCGGCAATAACATTTACCGTTCCGCCCTGATCCGGTAGTTCAGCTTTTGACATTTCGTGCGCCGTAATTGCCTGGTATTTTGGACCGCTCAACTTGCTTCTCGCGGGCAGATTTACCCAAAGCTGCACCATCTCAAACGGGCCGCCTGTTTTGGAGAACTCCTGCTCGTGGTACTCTTTATGCAATATGCCTGCTCCTGCTGTCATCCATTGCACATCGCCCGGATTGATGACTCCACTGTTGCCGGTGCTGTCATGATGGGCAACACTTCCCTTATAAGCTATCGTAACTGTTTCAAAGCCTTTGTGCGGATGTACATCAACCCCACGAATATGATCCGAAGGCCCAAAATCGTATTCTGCATTAAAATCCATCAGCAAAAACGGACTGACACGCTGTTGGCTAAGTCCATTATTCGGGAAATAATTAAAAACCCTGAAGCCATCGCCAACCATTCCCGGCCTTACCGGGCGGTTATATATTTTTTCTATTACCTTTTCCATAGTTATTATTGTTTGCTATTCAAAAATAAGCTATTTGCAATGGTGGCGACTTGACGTAGGTTAAGAAATGACTTTAAGCCGATTAAAAGCACATTGGCGCAGTATGATCAACCTCGCAAACTTTTACATGGCATCTATTTTACTCTCAGGTATTTTTCAATAATTATCCGGTCGATATTCTCCTTTTCCACTTTTTCCAGGCCCTTTTGGATTAGCGTGTCGCCGCTAAAGCTGATAGTGAAATCGAATGTTTTACCTTCCCATACTTTGTCCTTATAATAATCAAGATGTTCGGTGTACTTATCGCCAACCAGCGTATAAGCGCCGCCGCCGGCGTCAAAATTGTTGGATGAATCTTTTGGCGCATTTATGCTGTGATTGAGAAAAGCAAAATGGCTGCTGTCTCTTATCTTTATCATACGCTGGGTTTTGGTGTAGTCGGTAACGGCGCTTACGCCTTTGGTGATGGTTGTGCCGGATACCAGCTGCCAGGTGCCAATGATCGGGTTGCTGGCGGTTTTTTTGTCGCAGCCGGAAAGCAAAAAAAATGCTGTTAAAAAAACAATTGGGTTGATCTTCATATATCCAGGAAAGGTTTTAAAAATTTAAGGCAAGATATAAATATCTGTGTATATAATACCGGCAAAATTACTATTAAAGTGTCTGGATGCTGACAACCCGTTAAGTTTGAGGAAATATTGTTTAATTGCGTTGACCGCCCCGTTTTCCAGATGAACCAGCCGCGCATTTTGTACTTTTGAAATGTGACTACGCATGGCAAAAAAATCCCCCGAACGAAAAGGGCCGGAACAGCTAAAACCAAAACCAGATCAAAAATAGGGATGTTGGCAATAGTCGCCATTTTGCTGTTGCTTTCAGCTTTTTACTATGGCTACCTGGTTAAATCGCTTACCGCCTCATGGCGATGGTTGAGAGACATTGGCAACAAGCCGCAATACCACCTGTACAAGCGTTTTCGTATTCCTATTCCCGGGGGATACAGCATCCATGGTATCGATGTGTCCTATTACCAGGGTAAGATAGACTGGTCACGCGTTAAAAAAATGCACGAAGACAGCGTAAAGGTAAATTTTGCGTTTATTAAAGCTACCGAGGGCGTTGTAATAACCGACCCCTATTTTCAGCGCAACTGGAGGGAGTGTCAAAAGGCGGGGATAATTTGTGGCGCTTATCACTATTTTCGCCCGAAATACAGCGGTAAATGGCAAGCGAGGTTCTTGCTGCAAAACCTGAAACTCAAAAAAGGAAATTTACCTGTGGTAGTAGATGTGGAAGGTTTAGACGGCATGCGGGCTGATGAAATGCGCCGGCAGCTATCGTCCTTTTTAAGTGAAATTAAACTGCAGACGAAAACCAAACCGATCATTTATTCGGGCCTAAAATTTTACCAGGACAATTTAGACGGTTTTTTTGATGATTATCCGTTATGGCTTTCCAACTTCAATCACCCCGAACTTGGCGTCAAGCGCGGCACAAAGTGGCTTTTCTGGCAACATTCGGAACGCGCCCGGATAAGCGGAATAGTTTCCATCTGCGATTTTGATGTGTTTAAAGGAGACAGTGTGGCTTTTAGGAATTTGCTGGTGAAATAATTTGCTCACTAAGAGATTTGCTGTGGCTCAATTATTGCCGGTCTGGTCGGTAGTACTATACCTGTTAAATGAAAAAGCCGACCTCCCTTCAATTTTATCCGGGCACCAGTAACGTGGTGCTGCCGGTAAAAAATAAGACCTTCTTACCGGAGGAATACCAGCAACAAACACGACTCACCTATTACGCCTCTTTATTTCCGTCCGTCGAGATCAACAGCTCATTTTACCGGATGCCGCTTTCGCGCACGGTAAAAAAATGGGCATCCGAAGTGCCGGATCATTTCAGGTTTACGTTTAAGCTGTTGAAAGAGGTTACACACTCGGTTAAACAAGCATTTAACCAGAGGGGCATTCCGGAATTTTTGGAAAGAATCGCAGGGGCGGGCGTAAAAAAGGGATGCCTACTGGTACAACTGCCACCATCCTTTTATATTAATATTAACCAGTTGCGAATATTGCTGGACCACTTTGCGGTGAGTGATAGTGAGCATAGCTGGCCGGTGGCGATAGAGTTCAGGCACCCGAGCTGGTACGCCGATAAAGTATATGAACTGCTGCTTGCGCACAACGTTGCGATGGTTTTGCAGGACATGCCCAAATCTGCCACACCGATGGAATTAACAAGCGATAACCTGGTGTACCTGCGTTTCCATGGCCCGGAGGGCGGCTATCGGGGCAGCTATACTGATGACTTTCTATTCGAATACGCGGGATACATCCAGGAATGGCTGGCGGAAGGCCGTACGGTATACAGCTACTTTAATAATACGGCCGGCTCTGCTGTGCAGAACCTGATCACCCTTAATGATTTTGTTGCAGTAAAACAGGAAAAAACTGGAAGTCATTAATTGGTTCATAATATTGGGCAAACTGCCCTTGCTACACCCATCTTAACCGACGACCGGCCAAATAACGCCTATAAAGCCTTTATTTCAACCGACTAAACAACTCAAAACCCGCTCAAAATCAACAAAATACTGGTTGATGGCTAAAATCACCCCTTTGTCGATTCC
>Ga0302326_10026899_pt1 | contig 11612 bp, 12 predicted proteins | sample Palsa_T0_3_FD_202264 | JGI IMG/M metagenome (GOLD analysis project Ga0302326, IMG submission 202264) | Peat permafrost microbial communities from Stordalen Mire near Abisko, Sweden - Palsa_T0_3 | ecosystem: Environmental > Terrestrial > Soil > Palsa > Peat permafrost | place: Sweden: Abisko...
GACCTTGGTGACCAGATAATCCTGGCCATCGGCATCGTTGCGCCAGACTTGCCCGAGCTGGATGGAATTTACGGCCATAACATTCTCTGCAGAGATAAGTTGAACTCCAGACTACCGAGGGATATGTGTGGAGTCAATCATTCCTGTGGTTACCGAGGTCTCTGCTAAGATGTTGCCCTCATGCCCCGCGGAAACACGCCCCGCCAACCCGCTCGCACCGGCCGCCAAGAAGGCGCTCGCGTTGTACGGGCGCCTGTTCGGCAAGCTCAGGGCAGGCGCTCGCCAGCGAAAGCCGCGGAGCAGCGAAAGAAAACTTCGGCTGCCTCAAAGGCTGCGCGAGCCTACAATCCACTCGCCCCCGACCGCATCGCCGAAATCCTGAAGCGCCTCGACCAGCTTTATCCCGACGTCACCTGCGCGCTCACGCACTCGAGCGCCTGGGAGCTGCTGGTCGCGACCATCCTCTCGGCCCAGTCGACCGACGTCAACGTGAACCGCGTCACGCCCGAACTCTTCCGCAAATATCCCACGGTGGAGGCATTCGCCGCGCTCACCCCTGAGGAGCTTCAGCCCGACGTCCGCTCCACCGGCTTTTTCCGCAACAAGTCCAAGTCTGTCGTGGGCGCTGCGAAAACAATCGTCGCTGACTTCGGGGGAGAGGTCCCCGACGATATGGAAAAGTTACTTACCCTGCCCGGTGTCGCCCGCAAGACCGCAAATGTTGTGCTGGGAACCTGGTTCAGGAAGGCCGAGGGCGTGGTGGTTGACACTCACGTGCATCGCATCTCGCGCCGTCTCGAACTCACGACGAACGATGATCCGCAAAAAATTGAGCAGGATTTGATGCGAATCATCCCGCGCGACCGGTGGATTCTTTTCTCTCATCAGATCATCTGGCATGGACGCCGTGTCTGCATTGCCCGGAAACCCAAGTGCGTCGACTGTACGCTGGAAAACATTTGTCATGCCGCTGACAAGACCTGGAGCACGGTGGACATGCACAAGAACGCGAAAGCGTAAGGAGAATCGTCCCACTGCCAGCGGGACTTGATTCGAGTGCCGGAACGTCTAATCATTAAGTAAATCGACTCTTGGACTGCTATAATGGTCACGGAGGTGACCACATGCGAATCAGCACTGTCCGCGAATTTCGCGACCACGCTACTACTCTGTTTCGCTCCGACGATCCTATTCTGGTAACGCGCCGCGGCAAGGTGGCCGGAGTTTTTCTCCCTTGGCGGGAAGCAACGCTGCCCGTGGACTTCAAACGCGAATTGTTTAGCATGCTGACCTCTGAAATTGCCCACCAGCTAAAGAAAAAACGCGTAACAGAAAAAGCGGTTCTGCGGGATTTCGAGCGCTGGCGAAAGGGACGCCGTGAACCTGGCCGCCGACGCTAATGTCCTTCTGTCCGCGCTAATTGGTGGGCGCGCAAGGCTGCTTCTTAATCATTCTCAGGTTCACGAAGTCTTTACCACGGAGCACACCTTGGCTGAGGTTGAGGAGTATGTTCCGATTCTGTCCAAGCAGAAACGCCTGCCTTCCGACATCCTGCTGTTAGCAGTGGCTGCGCTGCCGGTAACTCTTGTAAGCCGCGCCCAGTACGCGAAGAGCATCGCCGAGGCAACAAAGCGCATCGGAAGTCGCGATCCCGAGGACATCGAGTTGCTTGCGCTGGCTCTACACCTCCAAATCCCCATTTGGTCGAACGACCGAGACTTCGAGCAGGTCGATGTTGACCTATTCACCACTGAGAGTTTGTTGCGCCATCTTCGCATCATTGAGTAGCATGACCTAACGATGCGATACGCGAGCGAGATGAGACGCGTAATCCCCGCTTCCCGCTTTCATTCCACCATCGAGGCCCTGAACTGAATGCGCATCCTCGCACTCTTTGCTATCGTCATACTCATGAGCACAGTCGTTGCCGAAGCCATCGCCGCACAGAGTCTGCCGGTGCCGCAAGCCATCACCGATCCCAAGCTGATCGTCTCCAAGCCCAACGCGCAGGTCGAGCCGCGCAGCCTGACCATCGAGAAGCTCTACATGACGCGGCAGGTAGGACGGCCCACGTGGTCGCCCGATGGCAAGAGCATCGCCTTCATTTCTAACATGAGCGGGCGCAACAACCTGTGGCTGGTGCCTGCCGAAGGCGGATGGCCGCTGCAACTCACGGTCAGCGACCAGCGTCAGTCTTCGCCCGCGTGGTCGCCCGACGGCAAGTGGATCGCGTATCAATCCGATTACGACGGCGACGAGCTGTGGGATATTTTTCTGGTCTCGCCCAAGACCGGCAGAGTCGTCAACCTCACTAGCACGCGCGAGATCGCCGAAACGGATCCTACGTGGTCACCCGACGGCCGTTATCTGGCATATCTCATTAAACCAAAAACCTCGGCGGCGCACGAGATCGATATCTACGACACAGTCATGCGCGAGGTGAAGCATGTCACCACCGGCACGCCGCAGGACAAGGGCAATGCGAATCCCATCTGGTCGAAAGACGGCAAGTACATCGTCTACTCGCAGGAGCAGGCGAAAGGCACAGACTCTAACATCTTCATCGCTGACGTCGCCACCGGGAAGAGTACGCTGCTGACAACGCATGAGGGCGAAGAACGCTTTGCAAGTAACGACGTTTCGCCCGACGGGAAGCACGTTCTGTTCACCTCGAACGCCGCTAATGGCTATGACAATGTTGGACTGATCGAGATCGCAACCAAGAAGATCTCTTGGCTCACGCATGACAAATGGGAAATTCGCGGCGACGAGTTCTCGCCGGACGGTAAGCATATTACTTTCAGCGCGAACGTCGACGGCGACGAAGACATTTACCTGCACGATCTCGCGACCGGCAAATCCACGATGTTGCCCATTCCGAAGGGCGTGAATGAACCTGCGGGCGGCCACTCCGCCTTCACAAAAGACGGTTCCCGCCTGCTGTACTACCACAACGGTCCTACTGCTCCCGGCGATCTCTGGGTCTATACGCTCGCGACCGGCAAGTCGCATCAAGTCACGCATTCGCTGGTGGCCGGAGTGCGCTCGGAAGATATGGTCGAGCCCTACCTGGTGCACTACCCCAGCCGCGACGGCAAGTGGACCATCTCCGCGTTTCTTTATGTGCCCTTCAACATGGCGCGCAACGGACAGAACGCGGCCATCGTTTACATCCACGGCGGGCCGACTGCACAAACCATGAATTCGTTCAACCGCTTCGTGCAGTACACGGCCAATCAGGGATACATGGTGCTTGCACCCAACTACCGCGGCTCGACGGGGTACGGAAAAGAATTTCAGCAGGCGAACTTGTTCGACATGGGCGGCGGCGATCTGCAGGACGTTCTCGCCGGCGTGGATTGGATCAAGCAGACCGGCCATCTCGATCCCAAAAAGATCGCCGTCATGGGCGGAAGCTACGGCGGCTATCTCAGCATGATGTCAGTGACGAAGGCGCCCGACGTGTGGGCCGCGGGCGTGCCCATTGTGCCCTTTGTAAACTGGTTTACTGAGATCGAGAATGAAGATCCGGTGCTGCAGCAGTCCGATCTGGCGACCATGGGCGATGTAGTGAAGAACAAAACGCTGTACGAAGACCGTTCGCCCATCAACTTCATCGATCAGATCAAAGCGCCACTGCTGTTGCTCGCCGGAGGACACGATCCCCGCTGCCCCAAGGAGGAAACGCAGCAGGTGGTCGATGCCATTAGGAAGCGCGGTGGGACGGTTGATTATAAGATTTACGAAGACGAAGGCCACGGCTTTGCGCGCGTGGAGAATCAGATCGACGCCTACAAGCGCGTCGCGAATTTTCTGCTGGCGCACGTTCCCCCGGCGGATTGCAGTTGCTCGCTCACCGAATAGCGTGACGCTCGGATCAAGCCGGTACCGGATTGCTTCCCGAGGACTTGAGCTGTTCCATTCGGAGCTCTCGCATATAGAGGAACATCGGTAAGCCAAGCGACACCCCGACCGTAAGCACAGCCAGCACGGGGAGCCATCGTCGACGAACGTTCAGCCGGGCGCTCTCGACTCGTATGAACACGAGCAGAACTACGGCGGAAACTACTACGTCCATCACGAAGAACGCGCTGATACGGTACGCGAATAGCTCGCGGAACAGAATCGGAATGCTCAGACCGTTCTGCATGACCCACGGCACAAACTGCCAGTAGGGGAGCAACGCCCCGGCGAAACAGAGCACGAGGTAAATTGTCTTCGGTTTCATGCGGGCAATTTAGCAGATTGCGCAATTGTGTCAATGACTAGCCCTGTTTAGGGTCGCGCTTGACCATCGCGAGCAGGATGGCTTCGATCAGGCCCGGGATGGTGAACTCTTTGGCCTCAATGTCCACGCGCAAGCCTAGCTCGCGCAGCGTCGAAGAAGTGACCGGACCAATGGAGGCGAGCCGTATCCCCTCGAGGTTCGTGCCGCGTGAGCCGAGCAATGCAATGAAGTTGCGCACCGTAGATGAACTCGTGAAAGTAACCACATGCGGGCGACGCCGCGGATTGTCGAGCACGCCGCGCAGGCGCGTGCGCGAAGAATGCGGCACAACGGTTTCATAAGCTTCCACCACCTGCACCTGCGCTCCGGCCCGGCGCAACTCCCGCGGAATCACGTCGCGGGCAACCTTGGCCCGCACCAGCAGCACCCGCTTCCCTTGCACCCGCCGCCGCAAACTGCGCACCACCGACTCAGCGACATATTCCTTGGGAACAACATCCGCTTCGCCGCCGCGCTGCTCGATCGCCTTTTTCGTTGCCGGGCCGATAGCCGCGATGCGCAGGCGCTTAAGATTTCTTGTTAGGCGCAGCTTGGTCAGGCGCTCCCACATGGCTTCAACCCCGTTCACGCTGGTGAGGATGAGCCAGTCATACTCCGCCAGGCTCTTGAGAGCGGAGTCCAACGCCTGGAACGATCGCGGCTTGTGAATTTCGATGAACGGAATTTCAAGCACGGTCGCGCCGAGCCTGCGTAGTTCCCCGGAGAGCGCACCGGCCTGATGCCGCGCGCGGCCTACGAGAACGCGCACGCCGCCTAGCGGAGGTGGTGGCATCTCTGCGGATTGCTTGAGGCGGCTCATTTTCCGCGATCAGACTCCCAGGCCTTGTTCCTGCATCAGCCGGGCGATTCCGGACACGGCTGAGTCCGTGCTCTGCCCCAAAGAGGCGATCACTGCGGCCTGATCCTTCTTGGTGCGATTTTGACTGATCTTGAACTTGGCTTCGATCCGGGTGGCGACCATCTCAAACCCGACGATCTGTTTTAGCATGCCATAGCGAAACTTATCGCTGAGGGCGCTCCACTGAGCGAAGTAGGCTGGATCAAAGGCGTGGATAATTTCGCGAACTTCTTCCATAAGCGGTTCGGGCTCGGTGACCACGCCCGCGTGGCCGTATACATGCACGGCCGCATAGTTCCAAGTGGGAACGCTCTCCCGGCTCTCGTACAGGCTGGGGGAAATATAGGCGTGGGGCCCGTGAAAGATGGCCAGGGATTCCTGACCGCCTTGCAGAAGACGCCAGTGCGGATTCGCCTTGGCCATGTGTCCATGCAGCACCAACTGATGGTCCACGTCCCGGGCGAGGATTGGGATATGCGTAGCGAAGGGACCGCTGTCCGAGGCGGAAACCAGAATGGCGAACGGATTCGCCTGAACGAAAGAGACTGTGTCCGCCTGATCGCGTACCCGGTTAAATTCAGGGATGTACATACTTCGAATCTCCTATGATTCAGTAAGAGTTAAGCCCAGCCCTCATGGGCTGCAGTTATTTCTTTCGCACGTGCAGCACTTTTTCGACTTCGGCGATCACAACTCCGGCTTCATCTTTCACTTCCACCGAGAAAATCGGCTCATATTTCGGCAGCGTCTTCAGTTTCTCGCGAATATCATCGATCTGGCTATCAGACAAACGAAATTCCGCGCGCACGGTTCCCTTCCCCGGCTTTCTGTAGCGGATGGTTGCCGCTTTGTCCCATACGATGTAATCGCGACCCAGGTTCGCCATCAGCATGAGCATATAGAACGGGTCGGTCATGGCAAAGAGCGATCCGCCGAAGTGCGTGCCGACGTAGTTGGCGTTCCAGAAGCGCAGCTTCATCTCGACGTCGACGGCCTTCATGTCGGGCGCGATGTGCTGGATGCGAATGCCCGCGCCCAGGAATGGCGGCCAGAAGTTGATCCAGCGGCGCAGAGGGTGCGAGCCCTTGGTGCCGCCGAGAAGTTGCAGGAGAACGCTGCGGTCTTCATTCGGAATCTTCATTTGCAATCATGGCTGTGGCGGGACGGCGACGCTGCGGCCGTAAACAGCTTCGAGGATTTCATCACCACCGCGGCTGAGCAGCGTTTCGCCGACGGCTTTGCCCAGTCGTTCGGGATCGTTGAGGTTGCCGTCGCGCGATTCGCGGAGCACCTTCGAGCCGTCGGGATCGGCAACGATGGCTTCGAAATGCAACTTGCCGCCGCGGTCATCTTTGCGAATTTCGGCGAAGGCACCGATCGGGACCTGGCAGCCTCCGCCGAGTCGGTTGAGGAGCGCGCGCTCGCAGGTGGTGGCCGTGCGGGCGGCAGCGTCGTTCAGGAATTCGAGGTGCTGGCGCGTGGCTGAGTCGCCTAACCGGATTTCGATGGCAAGCGCTCCCTGCCCCGCTGCGGGGCACATGATTTCCGCGGGGATGATCTGCTTGATCAGTTCCGTCTTGCCCAGGCGTTTCAGGCCGGCTGAGGCGAGAATGATGGCGTCATATTCTCCTTGTTCGAGTTTGCGCAGGCGCGTATCGACGTTGCCGCGCAGAGGATGAATATCGAGATCGGGGCGGAGGGCCTTCAGTTGCGCCTGACGGCGCAGGCTGGACGTTCCCACGCGTGCGTGCCGCGGTAGGTCTTCGATTGTTGAATAGAGCCGGGAGCAGAACGCATCGCGCGGATCTTCCCTTGCCGTGATAGCGGCGATTTCGAATCCCGGCGGAAGCTCAGTAGGCAGGTCTTTCAATGAATGCACCGCCAGATCGACGCGGCCAGCGGCGAGGGCTTCTTCAATCTCTTTCGTGAAAATTCCCTTGCCAAGTCCGCCCTTGGTGCCGACCTGGGCCAGGGGGACATCGGTGATCTTGTCACCGGTGGTGTGGATGATTTCGATTTCGACTTCGTGTCCGCGCGCACGGAGAAGATCGGAGATGTGGTTGGCCTGCCAGAGGGCGAGTTGCGAGCCGCGGGAACCGACGCAAAGACGAGCCATCAGTGGTGCATCCCCTTTTCCTCGTTCTCTCCTGTTTCCCGCGTCGCTGATTCCCGGTCTTTCTCCGGCAAGTTAAATAAGCGCCGCACCACATCGATCACCGTGGTCGCCTCGGCTTCGCGCGCCGCAGTTTTCAGCGTGGTGATCGGAGTGTGCATGACTTTGTTGATGATGCCGCGGGTCAGGGCCTCGACCGCCATCTCTTGTTCCGGAGTCAGCGGACCCATGCGGCCGCGCACGCGATCGATTTCCGCCTGACGAATCGTTTCCAAATGATCCTGCAACGAGACAATTGTCGGCACCACGTCCAGCGTCTGCAACCTGGCTTCAAAGCGGTCGACTTCGCCGGCGATGATGGCTTCGGCGAGTTCGGCCTCCTTGCGGCGGTCGGCGACGTGGCTGCCGACAGCCTGCTGCAGGTCGTCGATGTCATAGGCGAAGATGCCGTCGAGCTTTGACATTTCGGGCGAAACGTCGCGGGGCACGGCAATGTCGATGAAGAACATGGGCCGGTTCTTGCGCCGGGCGAGGAACTGCTCGCCGTGTTCGCGGCGAAAAATGGCGTGGGGCGCTCCGGTTGAAGTAATAACGATATCGGCGCGGTCGCAGGAGTTGTAGAGATCCTCGAACCTGATAGCCTGGCCGTTGAACTTCTGCGCCAATCCGATGGCGCGGTCGTAGGTGCGGTTAGCCACGAAGGTCGAGGCACAGCCGTGAGCCATTAGGTGACGGGCGGCGAGTTCGCTCATCTTGCCGGCGCCGACGATAAAAACATTCTTGCCCTGGAGGGTGCCGAAAATCTTTTTGGCCAGCTCCACAGCAACCGAAGCGATAGAAACCGATGACGATCCCACGGCGGTCTCAGTTCGCACGCGCTTGGCGACGGCGAAGGCGCGGGTGAAGAGCTGATCGAGTTGCCCGCGCACCGAGCCTACGGCACGGGCGGTGGCGTATGCCTCTTTCACCTGGCCGAGAATTTGGGCTTCGCCGACCACCATCGAATCCAGACTCGAGGCCACCCGGAAGACATGCCGCACCGCATCTTTTTCTCGAAACTCATACAAATGCGCGTCCAGTTCTTCCGCTGTGAGATGAAAGTGATCGTGCAAAAATCCGCGCAGGTCGGCCGATCCGTTCGCCGTGTGCGTGACCACTTCCACGCGGTTGCAGGTGGAGATGATCATGCCCTCTTCGATTCCGGGTTGGCCCGTGAGATCGCGGCAGGCATCGGGCAGTCGCGAGTCAGGGATCGCCAGGCGTTCGCGCACTTCAAGCGGTGCGCTCTTGTGATTCACGCCAATAAGCTGGTATCTCATGAGGCGGTAAACCTGTGGATCGCAGAGAAATAGTTCGCGGCCCAGGCGACGACAGCAGCTACGAACGCAAACGTAGCCAGGACCGCGGCGCGGCGTCCACGCCATCCTGAATTCCAGCGGGTGAAGACCATGATCATGTAGACGACCCACATCAGGATCGACAACAGAATCTTGGGATCGGCAAAATCAACGTGCCCGTAGGTTGACATGGCCACAACCGAGCCTGTGATCAATCCAAGCGTCATGAAAGGAAAGCCGAACAGCAACGACCGGTAGCCGATCTGGTCAATCACTTCGAGCGCGGGCAGGAAAGAAATCAGGCTGCTGGGCTTCTTGGCTTTCAAACGGCGCTCCTGCAGCAGGTACAGCAAGCTGGCGCCGAAGCTGAGCACCAGCGCGGCATAGCCGGTGAAGATCAGGATGATGTGCGCGATCAGCCATCCCTTGTGCTGGACGAAAGCAGTCAGCAGGACAGGTTGCTGGTCCACGGCCGCGACAAAGGTCAGAAAAAACACGATGGGGAATACGACCACGCCCGGCGAAGTGGTCTTGTAGACGGCGTAGACGATCATGAAAAACGTCATCGAAAAGAAAGCCAGCAGCGACTCCCCATTGTGCACCGAGGCCCAGACGACCTGGCCTGACAGGAATAGCTCGACCAGAGAAACGAAGTGGAAGACCATACCCAGGCTGGCGGCGTGCAGCGCGATGCGGCTGAAGAGATCGCTGGTGCGGCTGAGCGCGAAGAAGGCGTAGATCAGCCCGATGAAGTAACAAGCCAGCGCGAAGCGCAGCCAAAGCAGTGACATAGGCTAGGTAAGTATCAGAGTCCGCTGAGTTTAATGCAAGTTGGCTAGGAACCCCCTGGGAAACTCCATCCCTCTCCCAGCATTATATTCTGCACAGAGAACGGGCAGGGCGGAAACGGCAAACGTCACCGGCGGTTGTGATCTGGATCGCAACTCCCTACTCGACTCCTAGACTAGTCAGCGCTTCTTCAAGCAGCGCCGCGTCAATTACCAGACGGCGGCCGTGGGTCTTCATGTCTTCCAGTTCATCGAAAGCGCGGAAGAGGCGGAGTTTGGCGGCGGCGTACTGTTCTGCTTCGGTGAGTGGACGCCCGTGAGTTGTGGCCCACGCCGCCACTGACTTCTCCGGCAGGAAGACGCTGATGGCATAGGTCAGCTTGCGATCGGAGGTAACGTCGAAAACAAATTCCGTAGCGGGGGCCTCGGGATCGTTGGCGAGGGCGGCGCGGCGGCCCACGAAATAGTACTGGTAGACATATCCCTGAGTGCCAGCGTAGGTCTTCAGGCGGCGTACTGTTTTATCTGGAGACATGCGGACATTATGAACGGTCGTTGCTCGTTTGTCGTTGGTCGTTCTACCGAACCGCTTTGTTCACACTCCCGTAACAATCTTTCCGTATAGTTACGAACTTTAGTACCCGCGACACTTTCAATTCCATTGCGACCTGAGGACTAACCATGGCCACGGCATCCACCAGCGTACTTGACCAGAAACTCAACCGCACTCCCGGCAAAATCGGAATGCTGATTTTCGGAGTCGTGCTCGTTGTGGGAGTCGCCTACGCCGGCTCCAGCCTGCTTCACGATCTTTCCTTCGTGCATAACGAATCCATCCTGCCCTACCTGCTTCTGGGTCTCGCGCTGCTGGTCGCGCTCGGCTTCGAGTTCGTCAACGGATTTCACGACACCGCCAATGCCGTGGCCACGGTCATCTACACTCACTCGTTGGAGCCACACATCGCGGTGGTTTGGTCTGGCTTCTGGAATTTCCTTGGCGTGCTCGCTTCCAGCGGTCTGGTAGCCTTCGCCATCGTCTCGCTACTGCCGGTTGAACTCATTCTTCAAGTGGGCAGCAAAGCCGGCTTTGCCATGGTCTTCGCCTTACTCGTCGCCGCGATTATCTGGAACCTCGGCACCTGGTATTTCGGCCTGCCCGCCTCGAGCTCGCATACACTCATCGGTTCCGTGATCGGTGTCGGCATCGCCAATCAACTGATGAACGGCAGAAACGGCACCAGCGGTGTCGACTGGGGACAGGCTGTCAACATCGGCAAGGCGCTGCTGCTCTCGCCCATCGTGGGCTTCGGTGGCGCCGCGCTCCTGTTGCTCCTCGCCAAAGCCCTCATCAAAGATCCCAAACTTTACAAAGCTCCCGAGGGCGCCGCGCCGCCGCCGTTCTACATCCGCTGCCTGCTCATCCTCACCTGCACCGGCGTCAGCTTTTTCCACGGCTCCAACGATGGACAGAAAGGCATGGGCCTCATCATGCTCATTCTGATCGGCACCGTTCCCACTGCCTACGCTCTCAACCACGCCATCACCTACCAGGATTCGCAAGACTTCATCGCCGTCTCGATTCAGGCCGCCGATGCCCTTACGAAGTACGTCAGTCCCAACGCCACCATCGGCGACGCCCACGATGACGTTACCGACTACATCCGCACCAAAGATTTCAACCCCAACACCATGCTCGCGTTGCGCACCCTGGTCAGCGACATCGGCAACGAGACCGCTCTCTACAAAGAGATGAAGAACATCCCCAACGACCAGGTTCGCAACTTCCGCAACGATATGTATCTCGTCAGCGAAGCGATTCGCCTGATGCAAAAGAATCACAACCCGACTTTTTCCGCTGCCGACACCGCAATCCTCGCTAACTACAAAAAACACATCGATCACTCGACTCGATTCATCCCTCTCTGGGTGAAGGTCGCCGTAGCCATGGCTCTCGGCCTGGGCACCATGGTCGGCTGGAAGCGAATCGTCGTAACCGTCGGAGAAAAGATTGGCAAAAGCCACCTGACCTACGCGCAAGGAGCGGTCGCCGAGATCACCGCCATGGCCACCATCGGCGCCGCCGACGGATTCGGCCTGCCGGTCAGCACCACCCACGTGCTTTCTTCCGGCATCGCCGGCACCATGGCCGCGAACCATTCTGGAATTCAATGGTCCACCGTTCGCAATCTGGCACTGGCCTGGGTGCTTACCCTCCCAGTCGCCATGCTGCTCTCGGGGTCTTTATTCT
>Ga0302326_10026900_pt1 | contig 11612 bp, 9 predicted proteins | sample Palsa_T0_3_FD_202264 | JGI IMG/M metagenome (GOLD analysis project Ga0302326, IMG submission 202264) | Peat permafrost microbial communities from Stordalen Mire near Abisko, Sweden - Palsa_T0_3 | ecosystem: Environmental > Terrestrial > Soil > Palsa > Peat permafrost | place: Sweden: Abisko...
TGGGTCCCCACAGACAGGTCTTCGTCTGTGGGGTGGATCGCCGGGGTCCCCACAGACAGATCTTCGTCTGTGGGGTGGAAGAAAAGGCCACCTTTAAGACACTCTTAAAGGGCACGCCTACTCGGATTCCGCTCTATGGCACAACCAGCGCAGAACTTCGGCGATGGAGACGAGGCAGTTTGAACCCGATGCAGAACCCCGCAACTTTCCGCGCTCAGTCGTTCACTTCCGGCCTTGCACTCGTTGAGGGGTCACTGGCGCCGGCTCCCTCGGGGCGCTCCGCCACTCTCAATCTCGTCGGGGTCAGCTCATCCTGGCGCAAGCTCATCATGCAGTCCGATATGGCCGCTCCTCACCTTCAGGTCGGCGCCATTGAGGGCGAACACGGCTGCGGCAAGTACACATTGGCGCGCTACATCGCCACGCGATCGCCATTGGCCGGCTCCACGTTCCAGCGCCGTGACGCCCGCGAGTGGCTCGCCACAGACGCTGATCCCGCAACCCTCACCGGTTTCATTTACCTCGATCGCGTCGATCTGCTCGCTCCGCCCGGGCAAGGCATTTTGCTTGGTGTCCTCAAGGCGCTGCAGGATCGCCCGCCCGGCCGCGCCGTGGTCATCGCCTCCTCGCAAACGTCGCTCCGCCAGATGGCCAGCCAGGGCCTCCTGCTGCCCGATCTCGCCTACCGGCTCACCGCGATCCGTTTCGCCATTCCTCCGCTGCGCCAGCGCCGCGAAGATATCGCTCCACTCGCCCAGTTCCTGCTCGACCGCATCTGCGCGCGCTACCAGCAGCGGACGGTCATTCTCGGTCCGGGCAGCCTCGCGCGCCTGTTGCAGCACAACTGGCCCGGCAACGTCCGCGAGCTGGCAAGCGTACTTGAAACCGGAGTGCTCGAAGCCGCCAATGGAGTCATCAAGCCCACCGATCTCGCCTTGCCCGACGGCCCTCAGCCTAACCTCGATGGCCAGCCCGGCCAGCAGCCGGCTACCCGGCCCGCCGATCTCTCGCTCGACGCGGTCATCCGCCAGCATGTGCAGTATGTGCTCGATCTCAACCGCGGCAATAAACTGCGCGCCGCGCGCCAACTCGCCATCAGCCGGTCCACTCTCTATCGCATCCTCGCCAACGAAACGACGCTCGCTCCTTAGTGGATAGATCCCTTTCGGACAGATCACTGTGGGCCAGATCGCTGTGGGCCACCGTGGGGTAGATCGCTATCGACGAACCCTGACCAACTTCCGGGCACTAACCCCCGATCGATGTTTTTTCACTCCTCGCCTTCAACAGCACGGGCAAATCTGCATCGGCATCCTTCCAGAGTCCGAGGAAATCCTCATACGCGGCTTTCGCCCTTGCGCTATCCCCGGCCATTGCGTGCGCGCGGGCCAGTTGCAGCCGCGCCAGCGCACCAACCGGATCGCTGACAACCACTCCGCGATGATCGAGAATCTTCTGAAATTCCGCGGCAGCTTCCGCTCCTCGTCCTTCTGCGAGAAAAGCCTCACCCCGTACGTATACCGGATACATCGCTCCAATAATCGATCGCGCCACCCCCGTCTGATACGGAACTGCTGCCTGCAGTTCCTCAATCGCCTTTGCAGCGTCGCCGCGCTGCAATGCGAGGGTCGCCTTCAGCGTAGGCAGATAGCTGAACCGCACCGTGGTGTCCTCCGGGAAGCGCTTCTCAATATCGTTGGCGAGCGCCTCGGCCTGCGGCCCATCTCCTGACCGTGCGAGCGCAAACGCGGCGCCATACTCCACTTCACGATTCCGCGACAGCTTCAGGGCTGCCTCTGCGCGCCGCCGCGCCTCCGCCGCGTTTCCATACAGCGTCTCACGCACCGCGGCGCCTGCCTCCCACAAACCGGCTCGCTCCTGCTGGGCCACATGCTCATCGAACTCCACTGCGCGATCCGTTGCATTCCTCGCTTCCGCAAGGCGTCCGTAATACGCCAGCGCAAATGCTTCTTGGTTTGAAGTCCAGCCTTCGCCGCCGGCCCGTTGCCGGCCCCGCGCCGATGCCTGATCCATCCCCGCCCAGTCTCCATTCAGAAAGGCAAGATCGTAGTTCAGCATCAGGAACTCATCCAACTCCAGTCCTCGCCCCGCCGCGAGCCGCAGTGCATTCCCCGCCTCGTTCAGCCGGTTCAGAGACATGTTGTCGGCCCCCAGGTCGTAGTAGGCAATGCCGAAATCAGGATCGATTTCGACGGACTTCCGTGCCCAGTCAAGCCCCACCTCGTACCGGCCCGCCACCTTGTTCACGTATCCCGAAAGCATCGTCGTCGGAATCGGATCGCGCGGATAGATCCTGGCCCACATCTCGCACGTCTGCCTCGCTTCTTCCGTATTTCCCGTCACCAGCGCTTCGTAATTCGCCGTGATGAAAAACTTCTCGCGGTCGCTCGTCCTTCCACGCAGTTGCCAGGCTTTGCTCAGGCTCTCGGCGGCAAGATCGGACTCATCGATATCCTGATAGATTCGCCCCAGAGCGGCATGCGCCATCGCAAAATTTGGATCGATCTCCGTGGCGCGCCTGAAGAACGGCATCGACGCCATCGCGCCACTCGTGAAGTGAACCTTCCATCCTGTGGTATACGCCTCCAGCGCTTCGAGCGACGATGTTGTGGCTTCGGCAAGCGGAGTATTGTGCTGATCGATCGTCTTCAGAGACTCGCCTACGCGCATTCTGAACTTGCTCGCAACCTGGCTCAGTGCGTTGAGCACGTCCTCCTTCCGTGCCGCTTGCGCCATCTCCTCATCCAGCGTCTCACCGGTGCGGCAACTCTTTGCGCTCAGACTCAGCACATACTTGCTTCCCAGGCTCGCAATTGAACCCTCCAGCACCGCTGCGCTTCCCGTTCTCGCGCATACCTGCCGCGCCAGCTCCGACGTCAGTTTCACGTCGGCCGATATTCCCATCAGCCCAAGCGTATGCCGTATCCGCTGATCCGAAACCAGGCTCAGATACGGCGACTGTTCCAATTGAATTGCCATGCCCTGCCGGAGCGTGTCATCAAAAACCTTGTCGCCCGTCAAATTCGCAAACTGCGCCAGCACAACCGTGTCCTTTGCGGTTAAGACCGGCCGATGCCAGAAAAACCGCCACGCACCGAGCGCGGCTGCAACTGCCAGAAGCGCAGCCACCGCAATCGCCAGGTTGAGCGATCGCTTCTCGGTGACCTGTACCTCAACCTTCTTGTGATTCGCAGCCACCAGGTTGAACTCCTGGTCCGCCACTAGCCGCACGTTCTCCGCCAGCCGGTAGCCTCTGCCGGGAACGGTCAATATGTACTTGTGGTCCTGGGGGCTCTCCCCGAGAGCCTTGCGCAACAGGAATATGTTGCGGCTCAGGTTTCCCTCTTCCACAAATGTGTCTGGCCAGACTGTCTTCAGCAGGTCGTCCTTGGTCACAATCTCCTGCCTGTGCCGCACCAGAACCAGCAGTATCTGGAAGGTCTTCGGAGTCAGCGCAACCGCTTCGCCGGCGCGCAGCAGAATCTCCTTCCCGGCATCCACCCGGAAAGGACCAAATTCGTACAGCTCATTTCGCCTTGGGGTCTCTGCCAAGCAATCTCCTGCAGCCTCTACCTGTGCGTTGTGCATGCCAATGTAGCACGGAATCCAGCGCGTTTCCTAATAAAGCTGTACCTTTGCTGCCTCCACAACTTCTGTTTCTTCAATAGCTTACCGGCTTGCGAGAAGTTGTCAGAAGTTATCAGGCTGTTTGCAAGGACTTCCCGGCGCTCCAACGCGCAATCTGAACTCGTTTCGGCCAGCAGATCGTGCCTGAAACGAGGACGGAATGACAAAGCAGACAAAAATCACCATCCAGACTGACTCCCTCCTGTTGCTTCGCGGCCGCAACGCCACCCGCGCCCACTGCCCTCTTTGCAACGCCGAATCCGAAATGATCGAGATCGGAAACCTTCAGGTTGTATCCAACCTCGACCGCCACAGTCTCGAGGCGTGGATCAGCTCCGGTGAACTGCACCGGCTGCGGGGTGACGATGGCTCGCCTTTGATCTGTCTCAACTCACTGCTTGCACGCATACGAAACACCAGCACCCTCTAACCCGAAATTCACAAGGAGATCGACAATGCGATACAAAGCTCTCGCATCCATCGCGGCCGCCAGCCTCTTCATGCTGCCGTCAACGCCATCACGCATCGCAGCGCAGGACACTGCGCAATTCGCAGTGCTCCATACGTTCAAAGGCGCCGACGGGTCATCCCCCTACGGAAGCCTCATCGGCGACTGGAACGGCAACCTCTACGGCACAACGCTTGGAGGCGGCGACACCACCAACACGCCCTGCCAGAACAACCCATTCGGTCCCAACGGCTGCGGAATCGTCTACAAGATTGACAACCGGGGCGACGAGTCGGTCCTGTATAAGTTCAGAGGCGGCCCTGACGGAGCCTTTCCCGCTACCGAATTGCTACTCGACAACGCCGGCAGCCTCTACGGCACCGCTCGGGGCGGCGGGATCCTGACAACCGATTCGCCATGCCAATTTATTTCGGGTTGCGGGGTAGTATTCAAGCTCGATCGCGACGGCAACGAGTCCATCCTCTACTCCTTCAAAGGAGGATCAGATGGCTTCGGTGTCGCTTCTGGTCTCATTCGCGACCCGGCCGGCAACTTCTACGGCACTACTTTGGCGGGTGGCGACTCAAATCCAAACTGCACCGGAGACGGCCCTCCCGGAACCTGCGGGGTCGTCTACAAACTGGATCCCAGGGGCAATGAAACCGTCCTTCACGCATTCACCGGAAACTCTGACGGCTATGGCCCCTACGGCAGCCTCATCCTCGATTGGCAGGGGAATCTTTTCGGCACCGCCTCCGATGGAGGAGACACATCGAGCTCCTTCTGCGGTGACACGGTTTTGGCCCTCGCCGGCGCGCTCGGCTGCGGGACTGTTTTCGAGATCGATCACAAGGGAGAATTTTCAGTCCTTCACACCTTTAAAGGAAAAGACGGCGGCCCGTTCCCGGACGGCCAGCTCGCCATAGACTGCTGGGGCAACCTCTACGGCATCACCGGCAATGGCGGCAGTGCGGTCAGCAGCACCAATCTTGGTAATGGAACGATCTTTAAAATCGACCCTCGCGGCGAGGAATCCGTTCTTTACAACTTCGCCGGAGGCGCAGGGGGGCTCACTTCCTTCGGAAGTGTCATCCGTGACAACTTGGGCAATCTCTACGGTGCAACAAGCTTGGGCGGCGATACCACCGATCCCGCCTGCAGCGCAGTCGGCGGCTGCGGCGTGGTCTTCCGGTTCGATCCCCGGGGCCACTACTCCGTACTGCACACCTTCAAAGGTGCTGACGGAGCCAACCCCTCGGCCAGTCTGTATATGGACCAGCACGGAGACCTCTACGGCACAACAACCGCCGGCGGAGACCCAACCTGCAACTGTGGCGTAGTCTTCAAAATCAGGCTGGGACAAAACTGAAGCGAATGCAGAGCTGCCGCCGCCACGACTTCAGGAAAGCGGGTTCCCACCTTCTCAGCGATTTGCAGTGACAGGTGGGATCTCCCCGGAATTCTGCCCTCTTCACACAGCTACGGCTTTGGCGAAGCCCGGCAAAGACGGAGCGGCACGTAACGCGAAATGCTGCGGCACGTCAGCTTGCCGGGCTCACTTGCACGATGCCGCAGTTCACCTTGCTCAGGTAGGGCGCGATCTTGCCCATCTGGAATGGCCCGAAAGTCGCCGAGGCGCCCGGCTGCACTGGGCCGTTCAGGATGTTCCGCACTTGCGCGAGCGTCGAGCCGTTGGCGGCGTATTGGTCGCACTCCAGCGTCACCGACTGGATCGTGGCGTTCGAGTTGTTCGCCCATCGCGCGTTGGTCACTTCGACGAATCCATAGCTCGCAACCCAGCGGCCGCCGAAGACCTGCTGCTGTACCAGGCCCTGTCCCGAGCGTGGCTGGGCGGGATTAACTCCCGGATTGCCGCCCGGCTGAGATGGACTGTTTCCGGGCTGCGTCTGGGCCGCGGGCTTCTGTTTCTCATGGTAGTAGTACCCAAACGCCAGAACCGCGATCACAATCACCGCCCACATCAGCCCGCTGCGCTTGGCCGGTGGCGGCATGGGCATCGCAATCGGAACCGCTCCCGGCGGCATGGCATATTGCATAGGCATGCCCGCCATGCCTTGCGGCGGCATCGGAACCGCAACCGCCGGCACAGTTCCCGCCGTCGCCATGGTGTCGGCGCCGCATTTGGTGCAGAAGCGTTCATCGCCCAGCAACGGCGCACCGCAATGGCTGCAAATCTTCATAGCTCGATCTTCTCCCAGCGCGCGGCCGTACCTGCCGCCGCCTAAAGTCATGAAATGCTGTCGTTACAGCGTTTTTCGATCCTGCTCTTTACAGAATGTTGAATGCTAAGTGTCAATTTCCTCAAGAAATTGACACCCTGCACGACGCATGAGGTGCCAATAAGTGGATCGAAAACGCTCTTAGACCGCGACTGTGCCCGGCCGCAGCGTCGCCTCGACGCTGGCCAGAGTGCTCTGCAGGTGTAGCTTCTGCTCCGCCTTCACTTGTCGCAACCCTTGCTGCACCAGCCCGAAGACCACGTACCACGTGATCAGTCCCGTCACGATCTGGTTGCCGCTGAAGGGCAACTGCCACGGCGCGTCCCACGCGGCATGCATCACCACCGGAATTGCGAACGCCTTGAGGAAGCTCGGGTTCACCAGCATGCCGATGCTCGTGGGCTTGTCCTGCTTCACGCGCCAGAATGCGCCAGCGGCGAGCGCTGTCCAAGCTACATGTCCCAGAGGGGCTTCTATGCCGCGCAACAGCAGCAGGTGCAGCATTGCGATCACGCCGGCGTGCATGGCGTTGGTTTGGTTTACGCCCTGCTGCAGGCTCGGCAGCAGCCCCTGCAGCAAGCCCTCATTCAGCGCGTAGCCTGCCGTTTCAAACGCAGCGAAGCCTGCGCCGACGGTCGCGCCGAACAGGATTCCGTTGAGAATGTATTTGTAGCGGACGCCACGCATGATGATCACAACGGTCAGCAGCTTGGCGCACTCTTCCACGATGCCGGCTTCCATCGCCGAGATGTCGAAGATGGGCAGCGCATAGCCCAGCAGCGCCACGGCCAGTGACGCTACAGCGCCCATAAGAAAGAGCTTAGCGATCGCGTGAATCGAGACGTTGCGCGGGGTATTCAGCTCAAAAAACAAGACCAAGGTAGCCAGCGGAACCGCGAAGGCGCCGAGGAACATCATGCCGGGCACGCAGTTGGTGTTGCCGGTCCGCATGAACAGGAAGGTGAGGCCGACGTAGGCGATGACCAGCGCGGCCAGCACCCGGAAGAAGAGCCACGGTTTGGGCCAGCCAGTCTCCACCATTTCAATGGGCGGGGTGGTCTTCGACGTGCCCACAAAGATATAGTCCTCAACGGCTTCCGAGTCGCGACGCCGGAAGACATCCCCAAACATGGAGGCCAGGCTGAAGCCTTCCAGGCTCTCGGTGGAGGCCACGTTCTGGAGCCGCGAGCGCAGGCCCTTCAGCACGTTCATCTGGTGCCGAGTGTGCTCCTGGGCGCTCATGTAGTAGACGGCCTGCTGGTAGACCTGCGGCGGTGCGCCGGGCGGCTGCAGCGGCGTGCCGGCCGGGACTGGAACCTGCACGGTGGCAACGGTCTGGACTGTCGTTTCAACGACCTTGGCGGTGGTAACTTCCTTTAATTCAGCGGATACGGCAGCGGCCGCGATGGGCGCCCCGCACTTCTTGCAGAACCGATATTCGGGCAGACACTCGGCTCCGCACTTGGCGCAATACATATAGATACTCCAGTCCTGAAGGGTCAGGATTCGGGCCAGGGGATGCCGTGGAATGTAACATTCCCGCGGCAAGCAAGTAAAGAGCACGCAAATGTTCGTTACCTGCTTCACAAAAAGGGTCGGAATGTTCGCTGAACGTTGCACAAACCGGCATGGAAAGTTCGCACAGAATTTCACACTTCTTCGTGACAGTGCGCGGCAAATTGCGCGAATTACGCGACGCAAGCGTGCTGGTTGCGCAGAGTGCAGAGAGGGTTTGCATAGAATTTCGCGAAGATGCGTCATTCTGGGTGTTGAACACGCGTTTTAAGCAGCTTTTTCGCGCATTATTGCGCACTTTAGCAGCATTTTGCGCGCATTTTGCGTCCTGTGGGCGCCCGGTCGCGAGGTGCCCTACCGGGGTCAGTTCGGGGCCTGTTGAGGAGGAGGGAGCCATGAGGAAGGTGATGAGGGAGAGAGCGCGGCTGGAGCTGGAACGGCAGATCCGGCCCTACCGGCGGGCGAGGCACAATGCGCGGCCGCCCGAGGGATGGCTGCGCGCGATGCGGCTGGCGACGGGAATCCCGGTGGAGCAGATCGCGCGGTCGATGGCGCTCTCGAGGCGAATGGTCTTCCAGATCGAGCGCTCGGAGCAAAAGAGGGATATCCGGCTGAAGGAGCTGGAGAGGATGGCGCGGGCGATCGAGTGCGATGTGGTGTACGGGCTGGTACCGTGGCAGCGATCGCTCGAGGACCGGGCGATGGAGCTGGTGGAGCGTGAGTTGTGGAGGAAGAGGTATACGACGAGAAAGACAGGGAGTAGGGAGTAGGGGTCAGGGGTCCAGGGGCCAAGGGTCGGGGTCGGGGTCGGGGTCGGGGTCGGGGGTCGGGGATCAGGGGTCGGGGGTCGGGGATCAGGGAACAGGGAGTGGGAAGTAGTCGAGGTCGTTCCCTACTCTATTGCTTTCGTTCGGGTTGTTACCTAAGCTCGGTGGGGATGTGCGATTCGATATGCTGCGAGGCGATCTGCAAGCTGTAGAGGAGGATGCCGGCGCATTTGGAATCGATGCGACCGTTGAGAAGGGCGTCGTTGATTTTCGCGATGGAGAGCAGGATGGCGGCGGGGCCCTCGGGCGGAGGAAGCGTCAGGGGGCTGAACCTGTCGTAGCCACCGAGGGTGTGCATCTTGGAGTGAAAGTAGCAGAAGTTCTGTTCCCTGAGGGCCGGTGACTCGCAGCGAAGCCCACTGGGTTTGATGTGCCGGCATTTTTTCCGCATGGTGTACCCCCCTCCCCCCCCCGGGGTTTTTTGGCTAAATTATCTGTTTTGTGCGAGATGATGTTTCATTGATCGCGCCACGCCGCTGAAAAAGAAGGACTTAATTCGTAGAATCTTCCACCGAAAAGAGTTACGGCCTGTGGTGTTGAGTTGCTGCGCCGTTTTGCGGGCGAGCGGCCGCGGCAGCGTCGCGTGACCCGAGGGCCTGGTCAGTTTTTCTTGGATGGATAGGACGAGTGTAGGGGATTTGGGGAATTAATCGGCAGGGTTTAGGCGGAGGGCGGGTTACTTGGGGGTGGGGGGTGCGGCGATTGGCCGAGGTGAGATGTGGGGGCGCCCGGCGCGGAGGAGCTTGGTCATGTTTTCCTCAAAGTTCTTTCACGCTTCGGAACCCTTGCGGTATTCCGTCATGGATTTCGATCCCATTTGCACTCCCCGACGCCGTCCCATAAAAATGACGATGGTCCGAATGACCCAGCGAGTAATTGAGGAGGAAAAACCTGTTTCTCAAATCTTAGCGGAACGGTCTTTATTTTTGATTCTCCGAGCACGCGAACTAGAACGGTAGGATTCCATTGCACCATCTGAGGTATGACTCCCGATGTACATGGGCTGATCACGTAAAACTCATAAGATTTGGACGACATAATCGGATCAAAAGGAACCCAGTACGAGTGGTGCTTCTCATCTCGGGTATCGACTAACAAAACCGCAACGATATCGTCCAGAGTGGCTGAAGTGTAGCTAGTCAAAGTGCACTTAGAGATAAACGGATTTGCGCCGCGTCCCTTTTTTAACGATTCTGTTAATTCGTCTTTAGTCAGCCATCTACCATTGTCCTCGCTTGGATAGTCGCGAGGTTTGTCTACTTCGGCAGTGATGGTTTCGAAGCTACCCTGATCAGGAATAATGTGCTGATCGTTCGTCGGGATAAGGGTACCTGGAGTTATGCGAAGTATGTGGATTGATGATCCGCCCTGAATGTGAATTGGAAGGCCGTAAAGGTTGCAACCGAGCCGAAAAGAAATCGGGGTTTCTGGAATGGCGGGGGTAGGGTGAGGTGAGCGAGTCCCAAATTTCTGGAGGTTCGACCATGGCTCCATATCGGGTTTATGCAGGACCGTGATTGTAATGAGAATCCCACTTAAAATTACAGCACCAGCGCACCCAGCTAAGTTCTTCGCCCAACCATTGAGCGTCAATGCCTTGGCGAAGAGCAGAAATCCCATTACAACGAAACAGCAAATTGCAAAGAACGACTCTCCTATCTGCATTAGAGTAGTTCCGACAGAGAAAAATACAATGCCTTCGAAGGCGAGCACTGCTTCTTTGGTCGCCTTGAACTTTTCTGTCTGAAACACCCGATTAGCGACGGCTTGAAACTCTGAAGCAAACCGACCATTCAGGGAATCAATTTTGACTGACGCGCGAACAACCATTCGCCGGAGCCGGTCCACGACGAGAGAAGCCCGAGAACGGCGCGGCGAAGTTTCGGATTGTTCTTCAGACGGCATGAGTCATTGTCCACCCCATCCGTCTTGTGCATAAAATATATTGTTGCCAACATTGCCGCTGACGGCGCCCTCAGGATTAGTGCAAAATCACCTTGACGCAGGGTGGGTGAGGTGAGAACCTTCGTGCGCCGAGGTGTTCGCTTATGGGTACATCAGGAATCATGAATCTCCCTCCGCCAAATAAAAGGCCTAACGTAGATCGTGCGATCGGCGTTCTTTCGTTTTTTATTGCTCTCCTGCTGTTTGTCTTACAGGAAAACGGAGTGGTGATAAATTGGATCGTCTCCATTTTCCTCTACCTTTTGGTAGGGGCGGGATGCGTGTACTCGCTTTTAGCGCACGCTATTCCCCACCTCGGCCCAAAGAAGCGAATTCTATCTGTAATAGCCGTATCCGTCGTTGTCGGGGGGTTGGGTGCTTTAGGAACGCTCGAACAATATCATCATGATCATCCGTCCGAGCGGACCCCAGCACGCGCACTTGCGTTCCATGCTGTGTATTTTGGGATTAGGAATTTGCCAGAACGATCCCTTGTCACAAACACTTGGGACGAGAAACCCTGGGACGAGGACGATTACGCAGACGTGCGGTTAACCATTACGAATACGATTGACTCGCCGCTTCAAAATCTCGATCTGGTTATTAGTGTTGTGGAGGGAGACCCAAAAGCTGGGATCGCAGGGATCGCACAGTTGACGGACATTAGTGGGGTGGAGTTTCGTAAACCATCATTGCAAATTCCAGACGTAGCCTTCCGCCTACGCGGCGAGGATGGAAAGCCGATCAATTTTCCGTTCCCGGCTGGGGCATTTGAGCATACCGTCGTGTCACAATACAGAATGTTTTGCCCGCGGCTGGAACAGGGAGATGTTATTCGCTTGATTCTTGCCACCATTTATATCGGGGCGCATAACAGACCTCCTGATCGGGCAAATTCTGTACCAGCTGGAGTGAGACAAACTGGTATGGAAGGAGCCTTGAATGGGACGAGGAAAGCGGCACAGTCCTGAGCAGATCGTGAACGTGCTT
>Ga0302326_10026901_pt1 | contig 11612 bp, 9 predicted proteins | sample Palsa_T0_3_FD_202264 | JGI IMG/M metagenome (GOLD analysis project Ga0302326, IMG submission 202264) | Peat permafrost microbial communities from Stordalen Mire near Abisko, Sweden - Palsa_T0_3 | ecosystem: Environmental > Terrestrial > Soil > Palsa > Peat permafrost | place: Sweden: Abisko...
ACACTCCCCGCGAGTCGCGCCGAAAGTTGGTTACAGTAATTAAAGACCGTGTTGACCTCGCGGGCCAACGAGGAAAGCCACGCCGCATGCTTGTCCTTGACCCGCAGATGCAAGACCCGAACAGAGGTGGAGTGAGCAGACCTGTACATATATCCAGTATAGCGGATTTGGGCCTGCAAAACACGGGAAAAACTGCGCTGAATACACAGAAATGCGTGCCGCTATCCCTCGCCGGCCTGAAGGCCGGCGTCTCTCGCGAGGAAGGATGAAGCCTCCGGACTTTGCGCATTACGATTTAGTTGTGTTATATACCGTGGAATATAACGATTTCTAACAGCGATGGCCGTTGGTTATTTCGCTGTTGCGACGGTTTCTCGAGGGGAAAGTACAATGCGGTCGGTTGGGTGGTGCGCTCTTGCGGCGCTTGCTTCAACTTTCGTGATGAATCTTGCGGCGCGCGCCGCCGATCCTCTAGCCGCTGGACCGGCTCCGAGCGGTCCGCCCACGCCGGCAGCCTGTGCAAGCTTCCAGGACTTCGTCGCCACCGCGTGCCCGCTCACCTGGCACGGCATCACCCTCTACGGCGCGTATGACGTGGGTGTGGGCTGGGTCAGCCACGGCTTGCCGGAAAACGGCTATAACTATGAAGGTGAATCGCTGATCAACCGCAACGGGGCCGGCTCTCGATTCGTTCTTGCGCCGAACAACCTGCAGCAGACGGGATTGGGGCTCAAGGGCAGGATCGAGTTCATGCCCGACTGGTACGCCGTGTTCAATGCCTCGACCGGCATCAATCCGCAGTCCGGCCAGCTCGCCAACATGGCGGCCACCAACACCACGAACAACGGCCTGCCCCGGTCCGCCTATTCGGAAACCGGCGACGGCGCCCGTGCGGGCCAACCCTTCAATGACGAGCTCTATGCCGGCGCGTCGTCCGCGTATTTCGGCACGCTGACTTTCGGTCGTCAGCGCGCGCTCGGTACCGATGCGATGCTCGTCTACGATCCGGCCGGCGGCGCCTACGCCTTTTCGTACATCGGATATAACGGCACGATGGCCGGCGGTGGCGACACCGAGGACACCCGTTGGGACCAAGCCGTCAAATATCGCCTGAGCGCAGGTCCGGTCCATTTCGGCGCGATGTATAAATTCGCCGACGGTTCAGGCGGCTGCTACTCGGCAGCCACCACGTGGAGCGCTGCCACTTGTACCCCGGAACCGGTGCATAACACGGCCTATGGATTCGACCTCGGCGCGGAGGTCTTGAATTTCTCGGCCGACGCCGTCTTCCAACATTACAACCAGGCGATCAGCGTGCTGAATCCGTTGCTGGGGCCTGAGAGTCCGGCGGCGCCCTATCAGTCGACCACCAACAGCATCAATACGAACCCCATCACCGGGGCCAATGTGATCGGCACGGACAACACGGAATACGGCATCGTCACGGACAACACGGCGATCATGCTCGCTGCCAAGTACACCTGGGATCCGTTCAAGTTCTACGCCGGCTACGAACACATCCAGCAGTTCAACCCGTCGAACCCGTTGGGCGTGGGCGCTTCGGCACAGGGCGGTTATCTCCTGAGCGGCGTCGAGGACAACAATCTTGATCGTCCCAAGATCGTGCAGATCGCCTGGACGGGCGTGAAATACGCTTGCGACAGCCAAACCGACATTACCTTGTCCTTCTATCATCAGTGGCAGAACGACTTCCGTCTTCCGTCGGCCTGCCCGCCCAGCAGTTTCCGCGCGTCCTGCTCGGGCTTCCTCAATGAGGGGTCCCTGTATGCGGATCATCACTTCACCAAGCGCTTCGATGTTTTTGCCGGAGTTGCGTACTCCGACGTGAGCGGCGGTCTGGCCATCGCCATTCCCCACGGCCCCGGCGTCCCTTATCTCAACAAGAACAATACTGCTCCGGCGGTAGGTGCTCGTTTCACCTTCTGAGCACCTCAGGCCAGCAGCAACTCCAGCGTGCGCCGGTACACGGCATGCAGCCGGTCGATGTCGGCGACGGTCACCGATTCGTTCACCTTATGAATGCTCTCGTTGATGACGCCCAGTTCGATGACCTGCGCGCCCATGGGCGCGATGAAGCGGCCGTCCGAAGTGCCGCCGCCGGTGGAGAGCTTGGGCACAATGTTGAGCTGTTCCTGGACCGCGCGCATCGCGGCCTCGGACAGCGCTCCGGCCGCCGTGAGGAAGGGGTGGCCGGAAATGAACCATTCCAACGTGTACTTGACCCGATGGCGATCGAGAATTCCCTCCACCTGTGCCTTCAATCCCTCGACCGTCTGTACGGTCGAGAAGCGCAGATTGAAGCGCGCCCGAAGCTCGCCCGGGATCACGTTCGGCGCGCCGGTGCCGGCGGAAATGTTCGACACCTGGAAAGTGGTCGGCTGAAAATGCTCGTTGCCCTGGTCCCAGGTGCGCGAAGTCAGTTCGGCCAGGGCCGGCGCCAGCGCATGCACCGGGTTGTCCGCCGATTGCGGATAGGCAATGTGCCCCTGCACCCCGTGCACCGTCAGCCGGCCGCTCAAGCTGCCGCGCCGGCCGATCTTGATGGTATCGCCCAGCGTTCGCTCGCTCGAGGGCTCGCCGACCAGGCACCAGTCGATGCGCTCCCGTCGCTCGCGCAGCACTTCCACCACGCGGCGCGTGCCGTCCACGGAAGGTCCCTCTTCGTCGCTGGTGATCAAGAACGCAATCGTGCCGCGATGTTCCGGGTGCTGGCCGACGAAGGCTTCGCTGGCCGTGAGCATGGCCGCCAGCCCGCTCTTCATGTCCGCGGCGCCGCGGCCATAGAGAACTCCGTCCTTGATCACCGGCTGGAAGGGATCGCTGTGCCACTCATCCAACGGTCCGGAAGGCACGACGTCGGTGTGTCCGGCGAAGCAGAATACCGGGGCGCCGCTGCCGCGCTTCGCCCAAAAGTTATCGACCGGGCCGAAGCGCAGAGTTTCGACTTCGAAACCCAATGCTTGCAGACGCCCGATCATGAGCGCCTGGCACCCGCCGTCGGTGGGGCTCACCGATTGGCGCGATATGAGTTCCTGCGTGAGCTGCAGCGTGTTCGACAAAGGGACAGCACTCATCAGAAGCGCAGAATCGGCGGCTGGCGGCGCAGGTTGACCCACAGCCCATAGATGCCGAGGACCGCCGCGGCGATCAGCACCCATCCTGGCATGCTCAAGCCGAGGAATGTCCAACTGATCTTGGCGCACTCGCCCGATCCGGTCAGCACCTTGACCAAAACCTCATTCAAGGAGAATACCTTCATCATGTAGGCCAGCGAAGCGCCGCAGGCCGGCACCGCATCGGGCGGCAGGCTCTGGATATACAGATGGCGGGCAGCGATTCCAACGGTGGCGATCGCGGCCAGCGCGATCAGCGCCGCGTAGATCCGCCGCCCCCAGCTTACCGGGTCGTGGGCGGCGGCGGCGAGAAATGCCACGCCCAACGCGAACACGCCCACGCGCTGAAAAATACACAGCGGACAGGGCTCCAGGTGCAGGAAGTGCTGCGCGTAATAGGCATACGCCAGCAGCGCCGCGCAGGCGGCAAATCCGCAGAAATTACCGAGCCGCGCCGTCATCAGCGGCGCATGAGCGCGTGCGCCGACTCGATCTGTTTGGCGACGTCCTCGAGCGAGGTATGGCGGATGTCCTTGCCGTGCACCATATAAATGACGTACTCGCAGATGTTCTTGGCGTGATCGCCGATTCTCTCCAGGGCGCGCACGATCCACATGATTTCCAGGGCGCGGCGGATGGTGCGCGGATCTTCCATCATGAAGGTGATGCACTGGCGATGGATGGACTCGTATTCCTCGTCCACCATCTTGTCCTCCTGCGCGGTCTTCAAGGCCGCGTGCGAGTCCATGCGCGCAAAGGCGTCCAACGCATCATGCACCATCTGCGCGACCTGGCGGCCCAGATGCTTCACCTCGCGGTACTTGTCGGCCGGACGCTCCATGGTCGCCAGGCGCGAGGCGATATAGCCGATCTTCTCGCCTTCATCGCCGATGCGCTCCAGATCCGTGATGGTCTTGATGATGGCCACGATCACGCGCAAATCGCCGGCAGCCGGAGCGCGAATCGCCAGGATCCGGCTGCATTCCTCGTCGATGGAAACCTCCATGCCGTTGACCTTGTAGTCATCGGTGGCAACCGACTCGCCCAACCGGCTGTCGCCCTCCACCAGGGCGGTGATGGCCTTGTGCAGCTGTTGCTCCACGAAACCGCCCATCTGCAGCACCTGGTTGCGGACCTTCTCCAAGTCTTCGTTGAAGCGGCGGGAGATGTGGTGGGTGAGGTCAGCCGTTTCCATATAAATCGCCTTGCATACCAACGTGCGTCGGTGACATGCGAGTTCGTTTACATCCGATTGCTTCGCGCGTCAACCATATGGACGAAAAATGTGATGAGTTCGCTCAACGTTCGCGCACTGGCCCACGCACGGGCCGCCTCGCGATCACGCCCTGGCCGCTTCGCGCAGGGTGAGTTTCCAGATGCGCTGGTGCGGGAAGTGACACGTGAAAGTGCTGCCTTTGCCCTCGACGCTCTGCACATCGAGCCAGCCGCTGTGCCGCTGCAGCGCGTGCTTGACGATGGCAAGACCCAATCCTGAACCGCCCTGGCCGCGCGAGCGTCCGGCATCGACCCGATAGAAGCGCTCGGTGAGCCGTGGGATGTGCTCTGCGGGAATGCCGATCCCCGTGTCGATCACGGAAAAATAAGCGCCCTCCTCATCGGTGCGCCAACGCATGCTGACCGTGCCTTCCGGCAGCGTGTACTTCAGCCCGTTCACCAACAGATTGGTGAACGCCGACTCGATCTCGTGCGCCGAGCCGTACAAGCCGTCGTGCGACTCGATCTCCAGCAGTACCTGCCGGGGCCGGCCCGGGTTCGCCAATGCATCGCGGTGCATGCGTTCGAGCATGTGCGGCACGTCGATCGGATCGCGCGGCGCCTCGCCATCGGTCGACTCCAGCCGCGACAATTCCAACAGGTCCGCGATGATGGCGTTCATGCGTTGGGCTTGTGCCCGCATATCGCGAATGGGTCCCTCCCAAGCGCGGTCGATCGTGGCATCGTCGGCCAGCGTGTCCAGGTATCCCGAGATCACCGTGAGCGGCGTGCGTAGTTCGTGCGAGGCATTGGCCACGAAGTCCTTGCGCATGGCTTCCAGACGCATCTGCCGGGTGACATCGCGCACCAGCAGCAGGGACTGGCCGCCGCCGTACGGAACCAATTGCAGCGCCAGGTACAGGTCCATCTGCACGGGCGGGCTGATCACCAGCGGAAGGGCGAAATCATCGCCGTGCACGTAGTGCGCGAACTCCGGTGCGCGGATCAGATTGTCGATGCGCAGGCCGACGTCGATCGGCCGCCGCAGGCCCAGCAGCCGCGCCGCTTGGCGGTTGAACCAGACGATCTCGCGCTGCGTACTCAGGATGATGACGCCGTCGGGCAGCGCCGCAGTGGAATGACGCAGCTCGCGGTACAACTGCACCAGGCGCTGCTTGTGGTACTGCTTGCGACGGTGCAGGCGCACCACCTGGGCAACGATGTCGCCCCAGATGCCGCCGATGTCCGGCGGCCCGATCTGCGAACGCAGCCGCAGCCAACGGTCGAGGCGATACAGATTGAGCAGCTGCCAGCTCAAATACAGGCAGGCGGCCGCCAGGATCCAAACCCAGACAGGTCCGATCAGCAGACCCAGGCAGAGTCCCAGCAGAAGAATGCCCGCGAGCCGCGCGAGCGCGAAGGTCCACATCGCTGCCATGGGATTTTTTGACGTCCGCTATGCGTCTCGCGTCGAAAACCGGTATCCCGCGCCGCGCACTGTCTGTACCAGTCTCTCCAAGGTGAATGGTTCGAGGGCTTTACGCAGCCTGCGGATATGCACGTCCACCGTCCGCTCCTCCACGTAAGTATTACCCCCCCACACGCGGTCGAGCAACTGGCCTCGCGTGAATACCCGTTCGGGGTGGCTCATGAAAAAATGCAGGAGGCGGTATTCGGTGGGTCCCAGCGCGATTTCGCGCTCGCCGGCGCTCACACGGTGGCTGGAATCGTCGATTTTCAAGCCGTCGACCTCAATCACATCGGCGCCGCCGGCGGGCGAGGCGCGGCGCAACACCGCCTGGATGCGCGCCAGCAGTTCCCGCGGCGAGAAAGGCTTGGTGATGTAATCGTCCGCGCCGCCCTCGAGACCGTTGATCTTGTCCTGCTCCTCGGCCCGCGCGGTGAGCATGATGACCGGAATCTCCTCGGTTTCCTTGGCGCGCTTCAGCGAGCGCGTCAATTCCAAGCCGCTCATGTCGGGTAGCATCCAGTCCACCAGCATCAAATCGGGCCGCACGTCCACGATGCGGGCCCGGGCCTCGCGGCAGTCTTCCGCTTCGCGAACATCGTACCCGGCGCGGCGCAAGCCGAATGCAATCATGTCGCGAATCGGTTTTTCATCTTCGACGATGAGGATGCGTCTGGCTGTCATGCGAGGTATTACAGGGGTAGATTGTGACAGTTAAGTGACGATGGCGCGATTTCGATGACAGAAACGATGACAGATCAGTGTCCCGCGCGCTCCGCTTCCGTCCGCGCGACCTTGTCGCGCAGGTATAGGGGTTGCAGGTCGGCAGGATCGCGTCCCTGACCTAAAGCCAGCCGCAACGCGCCCAGCTGGGCGAACTCTCGCGCCCGCGGCGCTGCCGCCGCGGCACCGGGCGGAAGTTGTACGCCCGGCAACGCCGTGAGCGCCGGATAGGCGGCGAAACCGCGGCCGATGCCGACATAGTGGCTGCCCGGCAGGGTGATCGCCTCGGGTGCGCTGACGCGCGGCATGGTCATGGCAATCACGCCCTGCCGCGTATCCGCGGCGAAGCAACCCCAGTACACCTCCTGCATGCGCGCATCCAGACAGGCAATGGCATGCGTTGGCTGCCCGACCCCATGGGCATCGAGCGCCGGGGAGGCAAGGGCCTGCAAGGCGAGCGCCTCGAGGGTCGAGATTGCGGCCACCCGCAATCCTGCGCCGAAGGCCAAGCCCTGAGCCACGGCCACGCTGATTCTCACCCCGGTGAAGGCGCCGGGCCCGATACTGGCCGCGATACCGTCGAGATCGGCCAGGGACACGCCCCCCTCTGCCAGGACCTCGGACACCATGCCGAGGAGATGTTGCGCGTGGGCCTTGCCCGAGCTCGAGTTTCGCTCCACGAGGCGTCCATCGCACAGCAGCGCCACCGAACAGGTTTCGGTGGCCGAATCCAATGCCAGCAGCCGCACCTCAAGAAACCCGCGAGGCAATCGGCGCCCGCTTGGCCCGCAGTTGCTCGCTCAAGAATTTGGCGGCGGCGGCGCTGTCGGTCAGCACGGGGCTCGCCGGCAGGGACTGCAGAAACACGCGGCCGTAGGCCTTCGAAGTGATGCGCGGATCGCCGATGAGGATCACGCCGAAGTCGTCGAAGTCGCGTATCAATCGACCGGCGCCCTGCTTCAGGGCCAGTACCGCCTGCGGCAGCTGGTATTCGAAGAAAGGATTGCCGCCGCGGCGCCTGATGCCTTCCAGCCGCGCCTTGAGCAGTGGGTCATCGGGCGATGCGAACGGCAACTTGTCGATCGCCACGATCGACAACGCGTCACCCTTGACGTCCACACCCTCCCAAAAGCTGCCGGTCGCCAGCAGCACGGCATTGCCCAATTCCCGAAAACGCGTGAGCAGCGCCTCGCGCGGCGCTTCGCCCTGTACGAGGATCGGAAACGGCGCCGCCGGAAAACGCGCGTTGAGGGCACGCACGCCCTCGCTCAAGCCCCGGTAGCTGGTGAACAACAGGAACGCCCGGCCGCCGCCCGCCTCGAGCAATGGCGCGCACGCTTCGATGAAGCGCTGCGCGAATAGCGGGTTCTGCGGCTCGGGCATTCGCGGCGGCAAAAAGATACGCGCCTGCGAGGCGTAGTCGAAGGGACTGCCGATTCGCACGGTGCGTGCCTGGTCCATGCCGATTCGGGCTGCAAAATGCGAGAAGTCCTCGCCGATGGCCAGCGTCGCGGAGGTGAAGATCCAGGCACAGGGACGCGATTCGACGTATTCGCGCAAGCGCGCGGCTATCTCGAACGGCGTGAATTGCAGCGATAGCCCGAGGGCGTTGGTCTCCACCCATCGCAGCCCGGCCTCCTCAGGCATGCCGCGCAGTGCCGCCAGATCGCCGGCCAGCTGCGCCGCCCTGCGCCCGCAGTTGGCTGCTCCGGCGCCCGCCCCAAGTCCGTCCAATTGCGATGCGATATCGCTCAGCGCGCTCTCGAACTCCGGCAGCGCATCGACGAATGCGTCGGGTAACGCTGCCCAGTCGAAGCGTGCGCCGCCGCGCGGAAACAAGGCGCGCAACCGATCGATGCCGGACGTCAAATCGTCGGTGGCTGCCGTCAAGGACGGCGCTCGCGCGCCGCAGGCGGAGAGTTCCGCGCCGATGTCGCGCAACAGCAGCTGGACCTGGCGCAGCGACCAGAGGCGGCCGAAGAATTGCGCGGCGATATCGGGCACTTGGTGCGCTTCGTCCAAAATGACGGCTTCCACGCCCGGCAACAAATCCCCGAAGCCCTCTTCTTTGAGCGCCAGATCGGCCAGCAATAAGTGATGATTGACGATGACGATGTCGGCGGCCTGGGCGTTGCGCCGCGCCTCGAACACATGGCAGCGGGAAAATTGCGAGCACTCCTGGCCGAGACAATTCTCGCGGGTCGAGGTGACCGAAGGCCACACGGGGGACTGTTCCGGCAGGTCGCTGAGTTCGGAGAGATCGCCGCTCTTGGTCGCTGCTGCCCAGCGCGAGATGCGCGCCAAAACGCGCTGCGCGCCGCGCTCGCTGTCGAACAGCGAGCCTTGCTGTGCGGCGAGTTCCAGCCGATGGCGGCATAGATAATTGCTGCGGCCCTTCAGCAAGGCGATCTTCACCGGCAATCCGAGTACTTTGGCGAGCAAAGGCACATCGCGGCGAAACAGTTGATCCTGCAGCGTGCGGGTGCCGGTGGAAATGATCACGCTGCGGCCCGACAGCAGCGCCGGAATCAAATAGGCGAAGGTCTTGCCCGTACCGGTCCCGGCTTCCACGATCAACGTATCGAGCCGCGCCAGCGCGGCGCCCACGGCATTGGCCATGGCCGCCTGCTCGGGACGATGGGCATATCCCGGCAGCGCGCGCGCCAGGGGCCCGCTCTGACCGAATACATCTTTGAAGTCGGTGCGCATGCTGCTATTTGACCTGGGCGCGAAAGCGCACGTAGGCGATCGAATCAGGCTTGAGGCGATTGCGCAGGCGCCAGCGAATATGCGTGTACTCGGCGGCCGTTGCACGCGCCGCGGCACTCAGGGACTTGAGATTCTCCGGCTTGTCGAAGCTGCGGCCGCCATCCACCGAAAAATCCACGTCGACGCCCGGCCCCACCGCCGAGCCCGCCAGATACATCATGTGATTCGGCACCGGCTGAACCACGACCGCCGACTCGACCGCGTATTGTCCGACGTTGCGCACCTCGACCGTATAAATCAACACATCGCCGGGCACCACCCGCTCCGCCGCCTGCAGTTTCGCCTCCGGTTTCGCCGCCGCGATCTCGGCACTCACCCGGGTGACGAGGTGGTCGGCGGAAGTTTGTGCCTGCGCGCTCACCGATGCCGCGGCGACAGATATTACGGCTGCGCACAAAGACACGGTCCAGGGCTTACTCCGCCTCGCCTTCGACATATTGTAGGGGCGTTCGTGCATATTGCGCTCCGGCATTGTAAAGCAAACGAAATCAAATACTTATCTATATGATGGGCAAGAGTTTATCGATGGGGCAAACTACCGGGTTATCGCAGAAAAACGCGTTCCTTTTGCTGATCGTTTCGCTGACACATTTCGCCAAGCTGCAGTAGTTGGCGCGCATACACCCTTCTGTCATCCTTCGCGTCCGAGATATTTCCTTCCAAGGGACTCCGCATGGCCACAGCTCCGCAGCATTTCACATCGCTTGCATCCTTGAACCATGATGTCGCCGTTTGGGTCGAGGAAGTCGCCGGGCTCACGAAGCCGCAAAAAATATATTGGTGCGACGGCAGCGAAGCGGAGTTTCAGTCCCTGAAGCGCGAGCTGATTGCCGGCAAAGAGTTGCTGGTGTTGAACCAACAGGTGTTTCCGGGGTGCGTGTTGTCGCGCTCCAATCCCTCCGACGTGGCGCGTGTCGAGCATCTGACTTTCGTGTGCACCAAGAGCAAGGAAGACGCGGGCCCGAACAATCATTGGATCGCGCCCGCCGAGGCCCATGCGCAAATGGACGCGCTCTTCGCCGGCTGCATGAAGGGACGCACCATGTACGTCATGCCCTACTGCATGGGCCCCATCGATTCGCCATTCTCGCGCTGCGGCGTGGAGATCACCGACAGCGCCTACGTGGTGCTCAACATGCAGTTGATGACTCGCATGGGCCGCGCGGCACTCGAGCGCATCGCGCGCGACGGCAACTTCGTCAAAGGCCTGCATTCGATCGGCGATCTGAATCCCGCGCGGCGCTTCATCATGCATTTTCCCGAAGAACTCGCCATCAAGAGCTTCGGCTCCGGCTACGGCGGCAACGCGCTGTTGGGCAAGAAATGTCACGCGCTGCGCATCGCCAGCTGGCAGGCACGCACCGAAGGATGGCTCGCCGAACACATGCTGATCGTGGGCATCGAAAGCCCCCAGGGCGAGACGCACTATCTTGCCTGCGCCTTCCCTTCCGCATGCGGCAAGACCAATCTCGCCATGCTGATTCCACCCGCCAGCTACAAAGGATGGAAGGTGTGGACCGTGGGCGATGACATCGCGTGGCTGCATCCTGGCAGCGATGGGCGCCTTTACGCCATCAATCCGGAATCCGGTTACTTCGGCGTGGTGCCCGGAACCAATGCCAGCACCAACCGCAACGCCTACGAGATGATCCGCCGCGACACGATATTCACCAACGTCGGGCTTACCGCCGACAATCAGCCCTGGTGGGAGGGGCTCAAGGAGGGCAAACCGGTAATCGACTGGCAGGGCCGGCCCTACGATCCCGCGAACGGCCCCGCGGCTCAACCAAATTCACGCTTCACCGTCGCGGCCAAACAAAATCCGAGCTATTCGAAACTGGCGGACGCTCCCGGGGGCGTGCCGATCTCCGCGATCGTGTTCGGCGGGCGAAGGCGCGCGCTCGCGCCTCTGGTCTACCAGGCCCGCAATTGGCGCCACGGCGTACTGATCGGCGCCGGTGTGGCTTCCGAAACCACCGCCGCAGCCACCGATGCCGTCGGCGTGGTTCGCCGTGACCCGATGGCCATGAAGCCCTTCGCCGGCTACAACTTCGGCGATTACTGGTCGCATTGGATGAATGTGGGCGCCAAGCTCAAATCCCCGCCGCAGATATTTCACGTCAACTGGTTCCGCCAGGACGCCAGCGGCAAATATCTGTGGCCCGGGTATGGTGAAAACATGCGCGTGCTGCGTTGGATCATAGACCGATGCAAGGGCAGCGCGGGTGCGCGCGAGACCGCCATCGGCTATCTGCCGGAAGCCGCGGACTTGGATCGCAATGGCCTAACGGTATCGGACGATA
>Ga0302326_10026904_pt1 | contig 11612 bp, 12 predicted proteins | sample Palsa_T0_3_FD_202264 | JGI IMG/M metagenome (GOLD analysis project Ga0302326, IMG submission 202264) | Peat permafrost microbial communities from Stordalen Mire near Abisko, Sweden - Palsa_T0_3 | ecosystem: Environmental > Terrestrial > Soil > Palsa > Peat permafrost | place: Sweden: Abisko...
GCTCACGTGGAAGCCGGCCCGCTGGTGCGTAGTTCCTATCACGCCGCCGAGTCGCTCTCTACTTCCCAACAACCAGAATCGAGAACGTCTCCGGTTTGATCTGGCCTCTGGCCGCGTAACCAGTTGCTCCTGGCGCGGGCGGCCCGAATTCGGCGCCGATCAGCACGACATGATTCGTCTTGGTGTCCACCGTCATCGTGCGGGCGCGTGGCATGGTCTTCACGTTCTGTTCCACCACGAATTCCGTCGGGCTATTTTCCTTGATCACCGAGAGAGTCCCCTCGCCGTTTGAGCTGAACGCTTCCATTGTGTTCGGGTTAAACCCGCCGCCATCCGTGCCCGTCCCGATCGGCAGTGTGCTGATCACTTTTCCGTCATCCGCATTCACAATCGCCATGGTCGCCGGTTCGTGGCAGGTGGCGAACAGAATATGATTCTTGGCATCCAGACCCAGGCCGCCCGGACCGCCGCACTTCCCCTTCAGATCGAAGTGCGTGGTCACCGTTAACTTGGCCGCATCCACCGCGGCAATGTTGTCCTTGTCTTCGATGTCCACCCAGATGTGGCCTTTTCCATCGCTCGCTGCCTGCTCCGGGGCGCCGCCTAAATCCACGGTGCCGGCGATGGCGCCGGTCTTCGCATCGATCACCGTCGCGTTTGGCGCGGCATGGCTGAAGATCCAAACCCGTTGATTGAACGGGTCGAACATAATCCCATCGGGATTGCCCTGCACGTCAATGGTCTTGATAGTTGCCAGCGTCTTGGAATCGAACATCACGACGGGCTTGCTGCTCACAAAGCCATGACCCGATTTCGGATCGACCGCGGCGCCCCGCGCGTTGGCCTTCGGAATTTCGCCCACCGGTTCCAGCGTATCGAGATTAAAGACGGTGACGCGAGCGCCGGCTTGCCCAGGCCGTGGAACATAGAGACGCCGCCCGTCCACATCGGCATACACATAGTCGTACCCCCCTTCTCCACCCACCTTGACGGTCTTTGTCACACTGTATGAACCACTCTGCGCGAGGGCGGCCAACGCGACAAACAACACAAGGCAGGATCTTTTCATAGCGCTTACTTCTTCTTGTTGAGATAGAGGACGTAGGCGACCATCTTCTTCACCTGGGGATCGGGGAGACCGGATGCGGGCATTTCGGTGCCGGGAATGCCGTTCTTGATCACGTCGAAGAGCTGTGTGGAACCAGGGTGCTTCAGTTTCGCTTTGAGACTTGCCCCCACGCCGCCGGCGCCATCCACGCCGTGGCAGCCCGCGCACTTCAGGCGGTAGAGGCGCGCCGCAATTTCATCCGGTTCGGCCCCGGCTGCATATGTGGTTGAGGCAAGCAAAACCAACAAAAGAAAAGTCTTCATGAAACTTCGTAGTATCTCACGATGTGAGCTGCTGCAGTTGCTCGCGCATGGCAATCGTTTCTGTTTCCTCCAATGCACGCCCGTCACGCGTGACATAGAACACATCTATCGCTTTGCGCCCCTCGGTGTCCACCAGCACCGTTTCGATGTTGCAGCCGCTTTCGGAGAAAAAACGCGAGAGGTGATAGAGCAAGCCGGGGCGGTCTTCGGCGGTAATTTCAAACAGCGTCGCTCGCGGCGAATCGGCATTTCCCGCGGCCACCCGCGGCGGTTGGTAGACGGCAGACCGGCTCCGCGCACGGCCTTGCAGCAGGTCCGCGATATTCTTGCGGCCCGCGATGGCATCCTCGATCAGCTTCTCCAGACGGGGCAACTCGCTCGGGTTCAGCTCCAGAGTATGGAATGGATCGTCGAAAGAAAAAGTGTGTATGGTCGTGTCGCGCTCGTTGATGAAGATTTCCGCGCGCAGAATATTCATGCCAAAGCTGGCCAGAGCGCCTGCGATATCGGCCATCAGAAAAGGGCGGTCCTTCGCCACCACCGTGAGGCGGTACGAACTGCCCTCGCGCGCGATCGCGACCGTACGGCCCTCGCGTTCCATCCGGTGATGCTCGGCAATCTGCTCCGCAGTGTTGGTCAATAGATACCGCGCGGGCAGGCCTTCCTCGGCCAGATCCGTCTGCAGCCCCAAAGTTAAATGTCGCGAGGTGGCGGCATAAAGACGCCACAGCAAAGTAGTGCGCCATGGGGTGAGTGCTCCAGCATGCACCGCGCTGATGTCGCAGTAGGTAAGGGTGGTGAGCAGCTTCAGCCGCTCCGCCGTACCCACGATTTCCGAAAGCGCGGCGGCCGTGGACGGGTCGGCCGGATCGCGCGTCGTCATCAGGCGCGACATTTCCAGATGCGCGCGGATCAGGAACAGAACCGTATCCAGCTGCGCGGCCGGCATGCCGATGCTCTTAAGCGCGTGGTGCGCAATTTCCACCGAGGCATCGGCGTGCTTCTCCGACGGTACGCCTTTACCGCTGTCATGAAAGAGCAGCGCCACCAGCAGAAGGGGGTAGTCCGGCGTCTCCCGCGCGAGCTCGCCAAAATGCGAGTCGTCTTTCTTCAGCTCAATCGCGGCAGTCACTGCTACGAGCGTGTGTTCATCCACCGTGTAGCGATGATAGAAATCGCGGATCACCAGGGCATCGATGCCCTCCAGCTCCGGGAAAATCTTCAACAGCAGCCCCGTGTCGTGCATCGCACGTAGCGCCGGCGCGGCGTAGGGTTGTTCGAGTGTCGTCTGCAATTCCGCCCACGTGATCGAGACTGGACCGCTGTGCCGGATGCGGTCTTCGGCATCAGGTGCCAGCGGCAATCCGTGCCGGGCGATGAATTCAAAGATGCGGATGAACTGGCGCGCGTCCGCAGGCGGCGTCCGGAAATAGACGCGTCCGTTCACCACCGAGAAGTCGGAATTCGACAGCCGGGCCGCGTGATCGCGAAACGCCGCCAGCAGAGAACTGCGCTTCGATTCCAACTCATCCAGACGCCGCAGACAGGCCTGGTGAAGCGGGCGCGCTTCACGATACCAGGCGCGCATCAGATCGGCCGGATCGGGAAATTGAAGCTCGCGCGCGCACTCATCCTGCATAAGAAAATTAAGAACGTTTTGATCGCGCCCTGCCGCCAGATGCAGCGCCGTCCGGATCTCGGCGATCAGCTCATGCTCCGGAACAACCGGCGAGATATGGCTGAGCTTCGCCAGCCACCGAAGCACCTGCAAGTCGCGCAAACCGCCCGGCGCGTCTTTGATATTGGGTTCCAGATGATAAACGGTATTGCCGAACTTCGCGTGGCGGTCACGCGTGATCCGCGCCAGCGCCGGCGCCAGCTGCTCACGCCGCGGATCGCGAAGTTTCTCGAACAGGCCCTCGTCGCCCGCCAGAAGACGCCGATCGAGCAGGCTGATGCTCAGCTCAATATTGGTGTCGTCCACCTGGTTGCATTCCTCGACCGTGTGAACGCTCTGGCTGACGCGCATCCCCGCATCCCAAAGTGCCCGGAGAAAAGGCGCCAGCGGTTCACGCAGATCGGTTCGCGAACTGACGATCAGCAGATCGATATCGGAGCAGGGAAACAGTTCCCGCCGCCCATAGCCTCCCACCGCGCAGAGTGCGCAGGCATCGAGCGCCGGCCAGAACGAGAGCACCTGCTCATCAATCAGATGGGTGCGCTCCACCAGCCTGCGCGCGGCGGTGCGAAGCGCAACTTCAGGCGGCAGGCTCGACGACCACGGCTGTGCCATAAGCCAATACTTCGGTGACTCCCTGCATAATCTCATTGGCGTCATAGCGCATCGCAATCACCGCGTTGGCGCCCATCTGCCCAGCGTGCTCCAGCATGAGATCAAACGCCTCCAGCCGCGCGCGTTCGCAAAGTTCGGTATAGACGGTAATGTTGCCGCCCACCAGTGCCTGCAGGCCGCCGGCGATATTGCCCAGAACGGAGCGTGACCGCACCGTGATGCCGCGAACGATGCCCAGAGTATTCTTCACGCGGAAGTTTTCGAGTTGATTGGAAGTGGTGACCATCCACGCCGCCGGCGGTTCATATGCCATACGCAATACTGTATCAGCGGCATCCTCGTTATACTTGAATCAAGCGCATGATTCCGCCAAAGCAATCCATCCTCGGCGTGGGAGTCAGCGCCACCAGTTACGAGCAATTGACCGACATCTGCGGTGAATGGGTGAGGCAGCACCGCGCGGGTGGTGCGAATGGCCGGGCGCGCTATGTCACCGTCACCGACGCCCACGGAATCGTCAAAGGATTCTTTAATAAACCGTTCCGGGAAGTCTTGAATAACTCGGACCTCACCACCCCCGACGGCATGCCGGTCGTGTGGGCCATGCGCAGCTTCGGCGTCGCCGGCCAGACCCGCGTCTATGGCCCCGATCTGATGCTATCTTTATGCCGTCGGGCGGCCACGGAGGGCCATCGCGTATTCCTTTACGGGGCGCGGCCCGAGACATTGGAAACACTCTCCGCCCGTTTAATCAACATGTTCCCCGGCCTGACGATCTGCGGCACCCTCTCGCCGCCCTTTCGCGCATTAACGCCCGAAGAAGACGAAACCCACGTCCGGCAGATTCTCGATTCGCGCGCCGATATCGTCTTCGTGGGCCTGGGCACACCCAAGCAGGAAAAATGGATGCTGGCGCATCGCGACCGCCTCCCCGGTCTGGTTCTGTTTAGCGTTGGAGCCGCATTCGATTTTCACGCCGGCCGCGTCGAGCAGGCGCCCATGTGGATGCAGCGCAATGGCCTCGAGTGGTTCTTCCGCCTTACCCGCGAGCCGGGCCGCCTTTGGAAACGCTACCTCATGGTCACCACCTTGTTTCCGCCGCTCTGGGCCATGCAGAAACTGCGCATTCTCCGCTTCCAGTAAACCGCGCTAAAATCTACCGATGATTTCCCGCCGTCAGTGGCTTGCCGGTTCCGCCGTCTCTCTCGCCGCAGTCACCGCGCCGGCCGCCGTAGAAACTCTCCGCAACCGGTCCGCCGAAGCCACGCCCATCACCGTGGCCGAGCGCCTCGCGCGCATCGCTCGCGCGCAGCAGTTGATGCAGCAGAACAACATCGACGCCGTCACCCTGATCGGCGGCACGTCGCTGGTCTATTTCTCCGGAATCCGCTGGTGGAATAGCGAGCGCCTCTTCGTCATGATCCTCCCGCGCAAGGGCGAGCCTTTCTTCGTTTCACCGGCATTCGAAGAAGACCGCGCGCGTGAGCAGATCACCGCCGGCCTCGGTCCCGATCGCCGCCAGGTGCTCACCTGGCAGGAGGATGACAGCCCGTATGAACGCGTCGCGTTTGGCCTGAAAGAGCGCGGTTTCGCCACCGGTCGCATCGGAATCGAAGAACGCGTGCATTTCGTCTTTGTCGACGGCATCGCAAAAGCTCTCCCAGCCGCCACCATGGCCAGCGCGACTCCCGTCACGGCCGGCTGCCGCATGATCAAGAGCGCCCACGAAATCGCTCTGATGCGCCTCGCGTCCGCGGTTACTTTGCAGGCGTACGAATGGTCGTGGCGGCAACTTCACGACGGCATGACCCAGCGCGAGTTCGGCGCGTTGATTTCCTCAGCCTATCAGCAGCTGGGCTTCCCCGGCGAAGCCAGCGTCATGGTGGGACCGTCGTCCGCCCTGCCGCATGGTTCCGCGCTGCCGCAGATCGTTCGCGAGGGCCAGATCATTCTGATCGACGACGGCTGCACCGTGGAGGGATATCAATCCGACATCAGCCGCAGCTTTGTCCTGGGTAAACCGCGTGACAAGATGCGGCGCGTCTTCGATATGGTTCATCAGGCTCAATCCGCTGCGCTGAAATCCGCGCGTCCCGGAGTCGCCGCCGGAGATGTCGACGCGGCCGCCCGTAACGTGATCACCGCTGCGGGCTTCGGACCAGACTATAAGTTCTTCACCCATCGCGTGGGCCACGGCATCGGCATGGATGGCCATGAGTGGCCATACCTTGTTCGCGGCAACACGCTGCCGCTCGCGCCGCAGATGGTCTTCAGCGACGAGCCGGGTATTTATATTCCGGGGGAGTTCGGCATTCGCCTCGAAGACGATATGCACATCACCGAAGATGGCGCGGAGCTGTTTACGCCACAGAGCGCTTCGCTAGAACATCCCTTCGCGACTTGAAGCGATGCTTGTCAATCCCCAGCGCCCGGATCTTTGATTCGAGCGTTGAGGCAGGCAATCCCAGCCGTGCCGCGGCCCCGCGTTCTCCCGAAACGCGTCCCTGTGAATTGGAAAGAGCCGCTTCAATCATGTCCCGTTCCTGCTCACGCAGCGCATTTCCGCGGCTTTCGCCATCTGCATCGAATGGTTTCACCAGCGATGGGGCAGGGGAGACCAGCGCCTTCGGATCCACGCGGAGCACGGAATCTTCCGCGAGGATCACGGCTCGCTCCACAACGTTCTGCAACTCGCGGATGTTGCCCGGCCACGCATAACGCAGGAATAGATCCATGGTGGCAGGCTCCACTTCGCGGATGCGGCGTCCCACCCGCGCAGAATAACGGCCCACGAAACATTCCACCAGCCGCGGAATATCTTCCCGGCGCTCGCGCAGCGGCGGCACTTCGATTGGAAACACGTTCAACCGGTAGTAGAGATCGTTGCGAAAAGACCCTTCAAGAATGGATTGCTGCAGATTGCGATTGGTGGCCGCAATTAATCGCGCGTCCGTCCGAATGGTGTGCGAACCGCCCAGCCGTTCGAACTCATGTTCCTGCAGCACCCGCAGAAGCGCCACCTGAACATCTCCCGGGATTTCGCCGATCTCATCCATGAACAGCGAACTGCCCGCCGCCATTTCGAAACGGCCGATCCGCCTTTGCACCGCGCCCGTGAACGCCCCGCGCTCGTGCCCAAACAGCTCGGACGCCACCAGCGCCTCTGGAAGCGCCGCGCAGTTCACCTTCACCAGGTTCTTCTTCGAGCGCGGGGAGCGCGCATGAATCGCACGCGCCACCAGCTCCTTGCCCGTCCCGGTTTCGCCATAGATCAAAACCGTCGAATCCGTGGGAGCCACTTTATCGATCGCTTCGCGCACGCGCCGGATCGCCTTCGAGTCACCGATCATCTCGTCGGCCTCGTCCACGTCGGCGATGCGTTGGCGCAGCAGAACGTTCTCTTCCTGCAGCCGGTCCGTCAGAATCTGAATTTGCGAGTAAGCCAGCGAGTTTGCGAGCGCCGTCGCCACAATGCCCGAAACGTCCCCGAACAGATTCACTTCTTCGTCGGTGAAGTTATCCGTCACGCGGCGGCTCACCGAAAGCGCGCCGATCAAATGATCGCGCACGATCAGCGGGCACAGCACGTAAGCCTTCACGCCGAACTCAATCAGTTTCTGTTCCATCTCGAATTTCAGATTGTCTTTCGAGAGGCGGTTCGCCACATACGGCCGGCCCAGGCGCGCCGCATGCTCCAGATTCGTGCCGGCCAGTGGCTTCACCGCCGGCATCTTGCTCTCCATCTGCTCGCGGGTCAGGTTCATCGCGCGCGCCGCGTAGTCCGCGAACGTGTCGCCCTCTTTCCTGGGAAACCCGTCCACGTGAATCGACCGCGTCCGCACGTTGCCCTGCTCCACAGTCACTAGAACTAAAGCGTCCAGCGCAGCCAGCGGCTTCAGCGCCGTGGCAATAGCATCCGTGACTTCCGCGAGCTCCAGCGGAGCGTTGACGATCCGAGAGATTTCCAACAGGAGTCTGTACCGGTCCTCGTGCGAGCCGGTTCCAAGTTGCGCCATAACAGACATTTTAGAGTCTGCCGGAACCTTTAGGATGCGAGTACGGGCCGTGCACCCAGAATATTTGTCAATAACCGCCGTAATTCCGCGCGTGCCCGAAACAGACGGCTCTTCGCCGCCGAGATCGAAATCCCGAGCGCTTCCGACAAGCCCCGCAAATCCAGGCCGTGGTATTCGTGCAGCACCCAGGCATCCCGCAGCCGCTCCGGCAGCCCATGCACGGCGCGTTCGATGGCCGCCGCAGCTTCCCTCTGCTGTAATACTTCTTCAGGACCCGGCAGGCGCGACGACGCGTAAAGCGGCCGCTGCGGCTCTACGCTCATGGCGTCCATACTCACTGCCGGGTGCCGCCGTAACTGCCGCAGGCGCATCAGGCACTGGTTCACTACAATGCGGTTCAGCCACGTGCTGAAACTCGATTCTTCGCGGAAATTCACAAAGTTTTTCAGCACACTTCCAAAGGCCGATTGCACCGCGTCGGCGGCCTCTTCTTCTTCCCGTAAAATCGACCGCGCTAGCCGGAGTGCCACCGGATAGTGCTGTCCCAACAGTTCTGCCAAATGTTCGGACGGTTCCATGAGATTTGGTAAGAGCAGGCCCTTGGCCGTTCCAGCCGCCTTCTTTCTCAACGGCTTAGCTGATGTAGAGAATCACGTTTGTGCTAGATCCCGCGAATTCGCGAATTCCTGAGAATCCGGTTGATCTGATTTAGCCCTAAGATGCTTCGCGGGCACAACTCCCGGGATCGCGCACGCCACAAATACGAAAGGCTCCCCTGTTTAGGAAGCCTTTGTACGTTCGAACTGTAAGGGTGCTTACGGTCGGCTAACGTTCTCGGCCTGCAGCCCCTTGGGGCCCTGCTTTACCTCGAACTCCACTTCCGACCCTTCGTCCAACGTACGGTAACCGTTCGTCTGGATGGCCGAAAAATGGACAAATACGTCATCGCCACTGTTCCGCTGGATAAAACCATAGCCTTTGGCGGCGTTGAACCACTTCACAATACCTTTTTCTCTCACTACTGTTCTCCTAGTACAGGCGCTTCGCCATCGCGGTATCGGGCCCCAAAAATGAAATAGCTACGAAATTCGCATTCGTAGCTCCCATTCAGTCAAACCTGCCTGACGACGAACACCATTTCTTTCTTACTGCCTAATAAGTATTTCAGATTGCCGCTCTCAATGCAACTCGACCCGAAATACCCTTGTACCCCCCGTTCAGACCTGGAGAAAGAGGGCGCGCACATCCTGCCAGGACTCCACTCGCCGGAATCCTCGAACGCGCCGGTTGTGAGGCGCGCTGAACAAGATCCCTTCGCCTCGAAAATGCGTGAAATGGCGGGGCGAATCGTCGATGAGATAGTCGGCCGCGAGTATGCTTTTGTCCCCGCAAAATACCAGGTGAGTGGATGGAATGAAGGGGAAATGCCGTCCGAGCCACGCGAATTTGTCAGCGAAAGAAGAAGGCACTTCCATGGCGGAACTGGTAATGAAAACTTCGAATTTCTCTTGAAGATCGTGGATCACAGACTGGCTTTCGGGAATAACATCCAGGTCGGCGAAGAAGGATCCGCTGTGGATCATGGCATCGGTGGCGGCATGATGCTCCAGCGGGATCGCTCCATGGAGCCCGGTCCCATCCAGATGGTCGCGGTGGATGGCAGCGCCGAAGGCTTCGTTGTAAAGCACGATGTGCTTGCCTAACGCGTCGGCAATGGTTTCATCCATATCGATGGCGATTCGTTTCAATTTCTTCTCCGTTTCGGTTCAGGTCCGTGAATGATTTCGATTCCGGCGCGCGCGTAAGGTTCAAGGCGCACCGCGGGCGTGGACGCTTCGGTGACAATCGCATCGAGTTCGCCTGCTGGGCCGACCACGCAAGGCATCGCCGTACCCAATTTCTCTCCGGTTACCAGTCCCACGATCCGGCTGGCCTGCGCGATCATGGCGCGCTTCACCGGCGCTTCTTCCAGGTGCGGTACGGTGATGCCGGCATCGATGTCTACCGAACACGTCCCCAGCAGGAACAGATCTGCGCGATAGGAGCGGATGGCGTCGACCGCCTCGGGTCCTAAAGTGACGCGGGAGGCGCGAAGCAGGCGGCCGCCGATCACCACCACTTCCACGAACTCATGTTCCGACAGCACGGCTGCTACCGGGATACTGTTGGTGATTACCGTCGCTCGCAGGCCCGCCGGCAGCGACTCCGCTACGTGAACGTTGGTGGTGCCTCCATCCAGAAAGACGGTCATTCCGTTCCGCACCATCTGCGCCGCGGCCAAGGCAATCGACTTCTTCTCCGGGACGGATTGGCGCGCCCGCACGGAATATTTCAAAGCCACCGGGGATGGGGGAAGCGCGCCGCCATGAACGCGTTGAATGCGGCGCATGGCAGCCAATTCACGGAGGTCGCGCCGGATCGTATCCTCCGAAACTTTGAGCTCGGAGGTGAGATCCGTCGCCAAAACCCGGCCCTCCCGGGAGAGACGATCGAGGATCCACGTCAGACGTTCTTCTTTCACCATCCCGCCTGTTTGTGCTGCTTGTTGCCGATTCATTCTTGTTTGTGCACGCTTTTAGCGCTACGATGCGAGATTAGCAGATTCGATGACGGAAAGTCCAAAACGCGCGCGGCTGGGCACCAGTCTTCTGTTCTTTCTGCACGGCCTCATTGTGTCAACGTGGCTTTCGCGGATTCCGGCATTTCAGTCGCATCTTCAGATCCGGCCGGGACAGCTCGGGCTGGCACTCCTGGGTACGGCGTGTGGGGCTCTCGTGTCCATGCCCATCACGGGAGCTTTGGTCTCCCGGTACGGCAGCCGTTTTAGCGCGACGGCGTCCAGCGTGCTAATGGCTGCAAGTCTCCTGTTGATGCCGCTCGCGCCGAACCGGTGGTGGCTTACGGGAGCCCTGGTGGTGTTTGGTGTGTTCTCCGGCGCGATGAATGTGTCCATGAATGCGCAGGCCGTCTTCCTGGAGCAGCGCTATGGGCGCGCGATTATGTCCTCGTTTCACGCGCTCTTCAGCCTCGGTGCCATGTCGGGAGCGGCTCTGGGTGGCGTGGCCGCAGCCCGCGGCATTGTGCCTGCACGTCACTTCGCCGTTGGTGCAGCTGTCTATATCCTTGCAGCTTTGCTGTGCGGTCCCATGCTGCTGGCCTCAGACCGGGGAAGGCCAGGGCAGCCTGCGTTCGCGCGAATCACGCGGCCGCTGGCGGGGTTGGGATGCCTGGCTTTCTGCATTTTGCTGAATGAAGGCGCCATGGCCGATTGGAGCTCGGTTTATATGCGCCGCTCCCTGATGACCAGCGACGCGCAGGCGGCCACAGGATATGCGGCGTTCTCGTTTGCCATGGCCGCTGGGCGGCTCGCCGGCGATTGGATGACGGAGCGCTTCGGACGCGTGAACATCGTCCGGTTCGGCGCGTTGCTCGCCGCCGTTGGATTGGGAGTCGGTCTGCTTTTCCCCAGCGTTTCTTCGACACTCACGGCGTTCGTCGCGGTCGGCGCGGGATTCTCGGCGATCGTGCCCCTGGCTTTTGGAGCCGCAGGACGCAACAGTTCCAGCGCGGGGGCAGGTCTGGCGGCCGTCAACACAGCCGGGTACTTAGGTTTTCTTAGCGGACCGGCAGTGATCGGGCTTTCGGCCGACGTTATGGGATTACGCGTTTCATTGGGAATTGTGGTCGCGCTCAGCCTGCTTGTGTCGTGGCTTGCTCCGGTGGTTGAAGTATCGGCGGGGGTTACGCTGCTATCCGCGCAAGAGCCGGTGCTTCAATAAGTAAGAGCACAACCATGGCATTTAAGACCGGGCAGCTTAGTAAGTTGCTGGTGGCACGGAGTAATCCATCCTCTATCCAGAACGCGGCGCGAACAACGCTGGCGGCGGTCGCCTCTTATCTGTTTGCACGGCTGGTTCGTATGCCGGAAGCGT
>Ga0302326_10026905_pt1 | contig 11612 bp, 12 predicted proteins | sample Palsa_T0_3_FD_202264 | JGI IMG/M metagenome (GOLD analysis project Ga0302326, IMG submission 202264) | Peat permafrost microbial communities from Stordalen Mire near Abisko, Sweden - Palsa_T0_3 | ecosystem: Environmental > Terrestrial > Soil > Palsa > Peat permafrost | place: Sweden: Abisko...
TATCCGTCACGCCGCCCAAGATTGGCCGTAACAGTCTCCGAAATCCCCCGCCAATATTTCCCCTATTCCCAGCCACTTAGTCCCGCCACCCGCCAGTCCCCGCCTGCCCCCGTGCTAATCCAAAGGCGAAAGCACCTATGCGAGACCCCTCCAAGCACCTGAAAACAAGATTTACCAAACGAACCCATTGCAACCGACAACTATATTTCAAATGAGTGCCTTACAGCCCACCGATCGACCCCACCGAGCCCACCCGGACGACCCTTTCCCGAAGTTCGATACAATACCCCCAATGAGCGCCATCCCGGCCGTTACAGGGGACCGACCCGACCAGCGCACCGCCGACGCCACCCTGGCGCACCAGTGTCTTTATTACATGTCCATGATGCGCGAACTCGAAGACCGCATCGAACGCAAGCTATACCGGCAGGGCAAAATCGTAGGCGGCGTCTATGTCGGCCGCGGGCAGGAAGCCATCCCCGTCGGGACCGCGCTGCTCTCCGGCCCGGAGGACATCATGCTCCCCTCGCATCGCGATCTGGCTGTCTTCCTCGTTCGCGGCGTTTCGCCCGGCCGTATCCTCGCGCAGTACATGGGCCGCGCCGGCGGACTCACCCGCGGCCGCGACGGCAACATGCACATGGGCGATATGAAGCACGGGCTCGTCGCCATCATCAGCGCGCTCGCGGCCACCGTGCCTGTAGCGGCCGGGATCGCCCTGGCCCTGCGTTATCGCGGCTCGAACGGCGTCGCATTTAACTATTTCGGCGACGGCGCCACCAGCCGTGGCGACTGGCATGAGGGCGTGAATTTCGCCAGCGTGCAGAAGCTGCCCGTGGTCTTCATCTGCAACAACAATCAGTACGCCTACTCCACGCCGCTCAGTCTCCAGATGGCCTGTGCCAACGTGGCCGATCGCGGCCCGGCCTACAATATGCCCGCTGAAATTGTCGATGGCAATGACGTTCTCGCCGTCCACGCCGCCACTCGCCGCGCCGTCGATTACGCCCGTTCCGGCCAAGGCCCCTACCTTCTGGAATGCAAGACCTTCCGCATGACCGGCCACTCCGCTCACGATGCCGCCCACTACGTCCCCAAAGGACTGTTCGACGAGTGGGGCAAGCTCGACCCGATCGTCCGCCTGGAAGCGCGCATGCTCGCCGAAGGATGGGCCGACACCGCCGAAATTGAACAAAATCGCGCGTCGGTGCGTAGGGAAGTTGACGAGGCTGTCGAATGGGCCGATGCGAGCCCCCTTCCCGACCCTTCCACGCTCCTCGTCGATGTGTACGAAGGCCAGTAATTCATGCCGACCACCTATCTGGAAGCCATCCGCGAAGGCCTGTGGGAAGAGATGGAGCGCGACCCCAACGTATTCCTGCTGGGCGAGGACATCGGCATATACGGCGGCGCTTTCAAGGTGACCGCCGGTTTCATTGAGCACTTCGGCGAGAAGCGCGTGGTCGATACGCCCATCTCCGAAGCGGCCATCGCGGGCGCTGCTATCGGCGCCGGGCTCATGGGCCTCCGGCCGGTGGCGGAAATGCAGTTCGCTGACTTCATCACCTGCGGGTTCGATCAGATCGTCAACTTCGCCGCCAAGTGCCGCTATCGTTGGGGCGCGGCCGTTCCCATCGTAGTGCGCGCTCCCTCCGGCGGCGGCATTCACGGCGGTCCGTTTCACTCCCAGAATCCCGAAATGTGGTTCGTGCGCACGCCCGGCCTGAAAGTGGTCGCCCCGGCCACCGCTTATGACGCCAAGGGCCTCATCAAATCGGCCATCCGCGATAACGATCCCGTAATTTTCTTCGAGCACAAGGGCCTCTATCGCAAGATCAAGGAGGAGTTGCCGGCCGAAGAGTATACAGTGCCGATCGGCAAGGCGAAAGTGGTGCGCGAAGGCCGAGATCTGACCATCGTGACCTATGGGTCGATGGTGTGGGTGGCGCTCGAGGCCGCTGAAAAACTGGCCGAGGAAGGCGCGTCGGTGGAAGTAGTCGATCTGCGGACGCTGTTGCCGCTCGATCGCGACACGGTTTGCGAGAGCGTAAAGAAGACCAGTAAAGTGCTCCTCCTCCACGAGGACACGCGCACCGGTGGCATGGCCGGCGAACTGGCCGCCAGCATTACGGAAAGCATCTGGGACTATCTCGACGGCCCCATCGTCCGCGTCACCGCGCCGGACACCCCAGTCCCTTACAGTCCACCCCTCGAAGATGCGTTCCTCCCGAACTGCGACAAAGTAGTGGAAAAGGCGCGCTCCCTGTGGCGATACTGAGTCTCGGCGCGACGAGTGGAGAAGGGCAGGGCGGCAGAAACCAACCGCACGATCAGGACCGGTATTCGCGCATCGTCTTTCCGAGCCGCGCGCGTGAGCAAGCGGGTGCCGGCCAGGTTTCCGGAAACGTGCCACGTCGCCCTTCTAGCCATGTCTAACCCCATCGAAGTCGAAGGCCTGAAGAAAAGCTACGGCCCCCTCGCCGCAGTCAAAGGTATCGACTTCGAAGTCTGCGCGGGCGAAGTCTTCGGCCTCCTCGGCCCGAACGGCGCCGGCAAAACCACCACCGTCGAAATCCTCGAAGGCATCCGTTCGCGTTCCGGCGGACGAGTTTCCGTCCTCGGGTGCGACCCCGAAATCCAAACCCGCGAGCTCAAAGACCGCGTCGGAGTCTGTCTGCAATCCACGCGCCTGCAGGACAAGCTCAAAGTGAAAGAGGCCATCGAGCTCTTTTCCGCCCTCTACACGCGCAACGTCGACACCACGCACCTTCTCAAGCGTCTGCAACTCTGGGAAAAGCGCGAGGCCCAATATTCCACCCTCTCCGGCGGCCAGAAACAGCGCCTGGCGCTCGCCCTCGCCATGCTCAATGACCCGCAAGTGCTCTTCCTCGACGAGCCTTCTTCGGGCCTCGATCCGCAGGCGCGCCTCGAAATCCACCAGCTCGTGCAGGACCTGCGCCGCGAAAAGCGCACCATCCTGCTCACCACCCACTACATCGAGGAAGCCGAAAAGTTGTGCGACCGCGTGGCCATCGTCGACGAAGGCCGCATCATCGCCATCGGCACGCCGCGCGAAATTCAGGAGCGCACACTGGCGCATTCCACTATCGAGATCGAGTGCGAGCGCCCCATTCCCGCGGGCGATCTCCCGGCGTGGGCGCATTCCGACAAGATCTCGCTCGATGACCGCCGCACCAAGATCGCGGTGGTCTCCACGCGCCCCGCCCGCACCATCGTCGAGATGGTGAAGTGGCTCGATGAGGGCGGCATCGAACTCGCCGACATCCACATCAAACGTCCTTCTCTGGAAGACGCGTTCATCGAGCTCACCGGAAAGAGTCTGCGCGAATGAGAGCCTACTGGGCGTTATTCCGAAGCAATATGCGCCCCGCGCGCACCATCGTCGAAATGGTGAAGTGGCTCGATGAGGGCGGCATCGAACTCGCCGACATCCACATCAGGCGTCCTTCTCTGGAAGACGCGTTCATCGAGCTCACCGGAAAGAGTCTGCGCGAATGAGAGCCTACTGGGCGTTATTCCGAAGCAATATGCGGCTCACCGCGCGCGACCGCGGCGTGCTGTTCTTCAACTATCTCTTCCCGCTGATTTTCTTCTTCGCCTTCGCCGAGATGTTCCACGCCGGCACCGGGCAGGGCATCGCGTATTTCGTGGGCACCGTGCTGACCATGGGCATCCTCGGCAACGGGCTCTGGGGCGCCGGCATGCGCAGTGTGCAGGACCGCGAGGCCAACATCCTGCGCCGCTTCAAGGTGACGCCCATCTCGCCGCTTCCCATTCTGGTAGCGTCCATGGTGAGCGGCCTGTTGCTGTATCTGCCGGTCATCGCGCTCATCGCCGGGCTGGCGCACATCATCTACGCCATGCCTTTGCCGCAGCATTGGATTTCGCTGGTGTTGATGGCGTCCTTCGGCGTCTGCGCGTTTCGCGCGCTGGGGCTGATACTCGCGGCCGTCACCAACACCATGGCGGAAGCCAATATCCTGATCCAGCTGCTGTACATGCCGATGCTGTTTCTGAGCGGCACCACCATTCCATCGTCGATTCTCCCCACCTGGGCGCAGACGGTGGCGGAATTCCTGCCCGCGACTTACTTGGTGAGCGGCTTCCAAGGAATCTTCTTCCGCAATCAGAGCATCTTCGACAACGGCCCCGCCGTAGGAGCGTTGATACTCACCACCGCGATGGGCCTGTTCCTCGCCGTGAAGCTGTTCCGCTGGGAAAAGGAAGAGAAGATCGCCCCGCGCAATCGCCTGTGGGTGGCCGGCGTACTCGCGCCCTTCATCATCATGGGCTGCTGGCGCGCACACACCAAGGAGCACATCGGCGAGAACGAAGCCATCATGCGCGATCTCTCGCGCTCCGGCAACTTTCTGATTCGCAACACCCGTCTCTTCCCGGGCGATGGCACCGTGAAGGAAAACGCCAGCGTGTTGGTGCATGACGGCAAGATCGCCGATATCTTCGATGGCCCCGGTCCGGACGCCGGCAAGCTGCGGGCCGATGTGATCGAAGGATCGGGCAAGACGCTGCTGCCGGGGCTGATCGACGTGCATGTGCACATCTCATCTGCCGGCGGCATTTCGACAACGAGCGACGATTACGACGTCGAGAAGTCCATGGCGCGCGATGCCGCGGCGCTGCTCTATAGCGGCGTGACAGCCGCGCGCAGTACGGGCGACGGGCTGGACTCCTCCCTTAAACTGCGCGGCCAAATCGCCAAGGGCACCAAGCTGGGAGCCCAGCTCTTCATCTGCGGACCGATGTTCACCGTGGAAGGCGGGCACGGCACCGAATACACGCAGTACGTGCCCAAGCCGATCCAGGAGCAGCTCAAGGCCCAACTCGTGCGCGTGCCGAAGACCGCCGACGAGGCGCGGCAGCAGGTCGACGAACTCAAGAAGCGCGGCGTGGACGGCATCAAGGCGATTCTCGAGTCGGGATTTGGCGCGGGCATGCTTTATAACCGCATGGACGTGGCGCTGTTCCAGGCCGTGGCTGCGGAAGCGCGCGCGCAGAATCTCCCGCTCGCGGTCCACACCGGCGATTCGCGCGATGTCACCGACGCCGTGGACGCCGGCGCAAATTCCATCGAGCACGGCTCCTGGCGCGACAAAATCCCCGATGCGGTCCTCGCCAAAATGGCGCACGAGGGCAGCTATCTGGATCCGACCCTCGGCGTCGCGGAAGCCTATTCGCAGTACTTCGCCGGCAAGTCGGACGCGCTCGACAATTCTCTGGTGCAACAGGCCGTCTCCGCCAACGTCTTGAAAGGCACGCGCGATTTCGTGCTGGGAGGCAAGGCCGTCGACCCCGCGAAGGCCGCCATTTTCGCCAAAGCGCTCGAGCAGAGCCGCGACAACCTGTTGCGCGCCTGGAAGGCCGGAGTCCCGCTGGTGATGGGCACGGATGCGGGCAATCCATTGGTCTTCCCCGGACCGTCGATGCACCACGAACTGCAACTCTGGGTGCGCGCCGGCATTCCCGCGGCTGTCGCCCTGCAAGCCGCCACGGGCAACGGAGCCGCGCTGCTCCGTGCCGGCAATCGCATCGGCGGAATCCGTAAAGGCATGGACGCCGACTTGCTGCTCGTCGACGGAAATCCCCTCCAGGACATCGGCGCAACGGAACGAATCTCGCTCGTGGTGTTCAAAGGCGAGCGCCTCCAACGCCCCGACTTGTTCGATCAAAAATAGCGGGGCCAAGACTCATCTCGGCGAGACGGGCAGAGAAGCGTCTCCGCAATTAGGAGCCATTTCGCGTCCGGAAGGTGCCGGCGCCCTGCGTTTCCGAGCCGCGCGCGGGAGCAAGCGGTCCAATTAGCTCCGTATCGGCGCGTTGTGTTTCCGAGCCGTGACCAAAGGGAGCGGAGTGCGTATTGCCCAGCAGGCTAAAGCGCCACTTCGGAAACCACCAATTCCGGCGCCTCCATCGGAATGTAGTGATTGTGATTTGGAAGGTACACGTCGCGTCCCCGCGGAAAATACCCGGCGACCTCCGCGCCGGTGGGCGACGCATTCAGATCGAGCGTCCCTCTGGTCGGCGTGGTGCCGGCGCGCAGAACCGTCACCGGAATCGTCACCTTCGGCATCCGCGCGTACAAATCATTTTCGGGAGCATTGCACCGCGCATAGATCGCCGCTTCCACCGCCGGAGGGCAGGCCAGCACGAATGAATCGCCATCCGGCAGCAAAGCGTACTCGCAATAATTCCGCAGCGCTTCCGTTTGCCAACTCGAAAAAGGCAGCCGCGAATGAAATCGCTCGTACATCTCGTCTACCGACGCGAAGCGATTCCGACGCCGTGCGATGTAGGATGAATCGGGCGGAGGAGCGCCGTAATAGTTGCGCGGCATGATCACCGGGTCCACCAGCACCAGCGCGGAAAAAATGGCGGAATCTTCGATGGCGGCGGCGACCAGCGAGTGGCCGCCCATCGAATGCCCAACGCCGATGACTCCGCGCAATTCGAAGTGCCGGGCCACGGCGAGCACGTCCAGTGCGAAATCCGGCCAGGGGATCGGCGGCGTGGGAATGCTGCTGCGTCCGTGGCCGCGGAACTCGAGCGCCATCGCCCGCCGTCCCGGAAAGTGCCGCTCTATGTGGTCCCAGCATCGTCCGTGAAATCCCGTGGCGTGAGCAAAGAGAAGAGTCGGTGAATCGCCCGGCCATTCCCACACCGCCAGCTTCAACTCGCCTGCGGGCACGAAGTGGAGCGTGGGGGTCACAACGCCTTTCTCGATCGCAGAATCCAGAGGCACGGCAGACCCAGCAGCAGGGTGACCACGTAGCCATAGGCCTGTACTACCAGGATGAACGCCAGTGCGGAGGATTTTGCGATACCCATCGGCACTAATATCGTAACCGCCACAAATTGATAGATTCCCACATACCCCGGTGTGGACGGTAAAGCGCTGCTCAAACCGAGACCGGTGATGAGCAGTATCGCCGTGGAGAACGACAAATTCAGAGCCAACGCGCGGCTGGCGACCATTGTCCCGAGCCCGTCGCTAACCCAAATCAGAATAGTCATGGCCGCGAAACCGAGGAAGCGGCCGGTATTATGAAACGCGCGCATGCCAAGGAGCACCTGGTCGACTAACCCGATGAGGCGATCGCGCAACGCGATCGGTAGCGGAAGCCGCCGAAGCACATTCTGGCACAAGCCGCCTGTGTGAGGCAGAACAGCGATAGCGATCGCGCCGGCCGCCGCGGCGATGGCCATGGTGCGCGCTACGCCGGACATCCAACCCGGTTTCGGATTCACTCCCAGCAAAATCAGCGATGCCCACAGCACCAGCGCGATCGCGTCCATGAGCCGCTCACTCAGCGCGGTGGTGAGAACGTACGTCTTCGTCAGGGAAGAACGGCTGCTCACCACCATCGTTCGCACCAGTTCGCCGGCGCGCGCGGGAAGGAAGGCGTTGCCCAGGTACCCGGCCATAGTGGCGCAGAAAACCAGTCCGCCCGGGAGGTGTTCTTCGGCATTCAGCAGAATCCGCCAGCGCACGGATCGCATGAAAGAAGAAAGGCAGGTGAATAGCGCGGCCGCCACCAGGAACTTCCAGTGCGCTCCCGCGATCGTGCCCCATACGGCTTTCCAATCGACGCCGCGCAGCGACCAATAGAGTAGAAACCCCGCCAACGGCAAGGCCAGAGCCCACGACCAGTAACGGCGCTTGCCGTTCGACTTCACAACTTCGCCAGCCGCCGCTCGACGTGCTCGCAGATGTAATGGTAAAGGCAGAGGTGGACCTGTTGGATGAGCGGAGTTCGGCGCGAGGGGACGGCAAGAAGAAAATCGGAGAGCGGCGCGAGAGTGCCGCCGGCTTCGCCGGTGAATGCGATGGTCTGCATGCGCATGCGGCGAGCCTGCTCGAACGCCGCCACCACATTGCGCGACGTGCCCGACGTGCTCAATCCGAGCAGCACCGCGCCTTCACCGCCGTAGGCCTCCACTTGGCGTGCGAACACCGTTTCGAAAGCGACGTCGTTGCTCCAAGCGGTCAGGAGGACGGGGTTTTCAGAAAGGCAGATGACTCGAAACGCGCGCCGGTCGAGAAGGAAACGGGCAACCAATTCGCCGGCGATGTGCATGGCATCCGCCGCCGACCCGCCATTGCCGCAGACGAGTAGAGCGTGATCGGCGGAGAGCGCCGTGACGATGCAGTCGATGACCGCTTCGATAGCGGATTGGCTGATGGCGGCGGAGGCGCGCTCCAGCACTTCGGCGGATTGCGCCAGATAGTCGCGCAGGGACATAAGGAATGCTTGATTATAAACTGTTGGGCGCCTTTACTTCGATACCCGGCGATGCTCAATCCGCAGGCGGTCCCAACTTCCGTCCGCCAGCCACCCGCCGTCCACGCGTAACTCCATGCCGTTTATGAATCCGCTGAGTGCCGGGTCGGCGAGGAACGCGATGGCTTCGGCAATCTCGTTGGGGCGCGCGAAGCGGCCCATGGGCACGCGATTCTCGATGTCGGCGTCGCTGTAAAAGCCGCCGGCCTGATCGGCCTCGTCCATCTCGGTCTTCACCCATCCGGGGCAAACCGCGTTGGTGCGGACGCCGCGGCCGCCCCACTCCGAGGCCAGCGTTCGGGTGAGCCCGATCAAGCCGTGTTTGCTGGCGTTATACGCCGCTCGGTCGCCGATGCCCGCGAGTCCGGCAACGGAGGCAACGTTGACGATGGCGCCCGATCCTCGGGCGAGCATCATCTTGCCGAACGAGCGGCACATCAGAAACGGCCCGGTGAGATTCACCTCCAGAACGCGCCGCCACTCCTCCGCGCCAGTCTCCTCGGCAGGCCGTATGAAGCTAATGCCGGCGTTATTCACCAATACGTCGACATGGCCGTAATGTTGTTCGACGGCCTGAGCGATACGCGCCACGTCGCTCTCACTGGAGACATCGCCGAGAACTTCGATGGCGTCCGCACCGAGCGTGCCTGTAATCGGCCGGATATCGTTCAGTGCGAGCGAATACCCTCTGCCCGCCAGCACTTCGGCGGTTCGGCGGCCGATTCCCTGCCCGGCTCCGGTGACGACGGCTACGCGTTTGTCCATGCTCTATAGCTTACAAGGCGCGCCTTCCAGCGCACGCGGCCTTCTTTAGAAAGACTGCTTCAGAAGCTGTTTTTTGTGAACCGCATTGACGGCCTCGACCTTGGCCAAAGCTCGACGCTGTAGACTTGTTAGGTCACCAGCAAGAGGACAATCGCGCGGGCGCTAGAGCATGCGGTACATAACATACGCATCGACGTATCCTGCCGTGGGATGGCGGAAAGCCTCGGGAAGCCGGCCAGCGATCTCGAAACCGAAACTCTGCCACAAGCGGACGGCTCGCTGATTGGTGCTCACCACGAAGTTGAACTGCATGGCGCGAAATCCGCGGCTCTTAGCATGTGCCAGGGAGTGCGTGCACATCGCCCGGGCGACACCCCGGCCGGATGCCGCGACGGCTGTCATATAACCGCAGTTGGCAACATGGCTGCCGCCTCCGCCTTGATTCGCACGGAGGTAATAGGTGCCGGCGACATGGCCATCTTCTTCGGCGACGAACACGTCGTGGCGCTCGGAGCACCAATAAGCCAAGGCAGCGTCGCGGCTCATGCCGGAATCCAAGGTGTAGGTGTCCCCCGCCCGGATCGTCGGCTCCAGGATGTTCCAAATGGAGTCGAAGTCGACCGGCGCCGCCGCCCGGATGGTGAGCATACGGTTATCGTATAACTACTGGAACTGCGCGTGGAACGAGCCGTATCATCGTGATGCGCGCATCGTTCGTACCTGTTTGATCCCCCCTGCTGTTTGCCGCCGGACTGAACGCCGGATCGCCGCAATCGATCGAGGCTCAACTCAGGGAAATGAGATAAGCTTGAGTGCCCCCATGACTCTTATGTACCGGTAGGCTGGACCACGCCCTCGATCGGCAGCGGAGACACGATCAATGCATATCTCGACACGATGGTAGGTTCCGGTATGACAGCGGCACTGGACGAGGTTAACCGCAGCCTCGATATTTGCGTGCCCAGCGGCAGCGGCTCGACGGTAACGTTGCTGCAGCGTCACTGCACTCGGCCACCAGTTTCGATTTGTCCCGTGCCTGGGTGCGTGCAGTATGCATACCGATTCCCGCGGCCGATCCCTTCGCAACCGCTGCGGTCGGTCTTCTTGTTGCGCCCTGGCACTCGCGCCAGTTGCCGAGTGTCTACCAGCAGCACCTTGCAAGGGAGATGGCACATTCCAGCCGGAATGGCAATTTCCGTCCGGTCCGAACCCCGTCGGCATCGCGGCGGCGGATTTTCTTGGAGACGGCAAGGTCGATCTGGCAATCGTGGGACAGATGCAAAAACCCAACCAGGGAACGCTCGCCATCGTCTACGATGCCTTCGCTCCAAGTGCGGCGACGACAGCGACAGCGACAGTGATCTCGTCGGCGAACGCCAACGCTACGGCGATAGCCCCTGGGTCGTTGGCGAGTGGTTACGGCGCGGACTTGGCGACCAGCAGTCCAGGATCTACCACCTTACCGTTGCCCGTGAGCGATGCCGGAACCTCCGTCTCCATTGCCGATTCGTCAGGCAAGAAAACGGCGGCCCCGCTAGTCTACGTTTCGACAGCGCAGGTCAATTTCTATGTCCCCCCCGGGATTGCCAGCGGCTCCGCCACCGTGACCATCACCAGCGGCGATGGTACGCAGTCAGCCGCCACGGTGCAGATTGCGCCGGTCGCCCCCGGTTTGTTCGAACTGAATAGCTCCGCGCTCGCCGCTGCCGAGGTGCTTTTGGTCTCCGGGAGCTCGCAAACTTACGAGCAGGTCTACACCGTCAACAGTTCCGGCGCGATTGTCGCGGCGCCAGTGAGTCTCGGAACGGGAGGCACGGTGGCATATCTCCTGCTCTACGGCACGGGCTTACAGGCCGCTGGAACATCGGGTGTCGCAGTGACATTGAATGGCGCCCCGGCCACCGTCGCCTATGCCGGCCCGCAAGGCTCGTTCACGGGCCTCGATCAGGTCAATGTGCTGTTGCCTGCCTCGTTGGCGGGAAAAGGGAATGTGACCGTGCAACTCACGGCTAACGGCATCGCCGCCAATCCCGTGAATGTCACGATTCGATAGGCCGCGACACCCGGAGATCCTCCCCCCTATTTCGCAGCATTCCGAAAAGCCGGGCTCAAACTGGAAGCTAAGAGGGAACCGGTGGAGGTGCTCGTGATCGATTACGCTGAGGAAGGTTCCGAAAGCGAATTAGGCGCTTAGGGGAGCTCGGATAAACAACGATATTGGTGTCCAGCAGGAATCTACCAGTCAGTGGCGTCAACTCGTTCGCACTCCTCATCGATCGCTTGCATCATCTGCTGGGCGGAAAGGGAGTCGAGCGACCTCGAGAACTGGCGTAACGCTGTGCCGTTCTCTCCCGTCAGGGCCGGCGCGGAAAGAGAAGTCACGAACCGGAGCACCCGCTCCTGCATGTCGGGAGGGAGTTTCTCAACTTTCCTTGCGATCTCCTGTCCGAGATCCATCGGCGGTTGCCTCTGCTTCTTAGGATACACACCGCGGAAACCGCACCCAACCTATCCCCCGACCCCGTTCAC
>Ga0302326_10026906_pt1 | contig 11611 bp, 15 predicted proteins | sample Palsa_T0_3_FD_202264 | JGI IMG/M metagenome (GOLD analysis project Ga0302326, IMG submission 202264) | Peat permafrost microbial communities from Stordalen Mire near Abisko, Sweden - Palsa_T0_3 | ecosystem: Environmental > Terrestrial > Soil > Palsa > Peat permafrost | place: Sweden: Abisko...
TCGCGTGTCTTTTTGGGCCCTGTTAACCTGGTTAACGGCTTTCCGTAACGCGTATTTGGGTCGTCAGGAACTGCGCACCTCGGAACACGTCTCTGGAGGACGTCTCCGCTGGGGGCCAGACAGCCTTTTGGCAGTGCGATCAACTTATTTAGCGTTAAAATAACGCTAAATAACGCTAATCAGAAGACGTCCAGGTCTTAAATCGAGCGGCCGAGGGTTCGCAAGAAGACAGCAAACCACTTTGTTTCATAATGTTACACAAATCTAACGTGTTTGGCGACTTTCGCTCCGCCCGATTCTCTCCCTTACGTTCAGCGTTATTTTTTGCGTTAAAACGAAGCTTTCCACATTCTTGCATCTGAAAAACATTCCAACGATCTGGCCCACCAGTCGGCCCCGGCCACGTAGAGTCCGCGCTTCAGTAGTGTACCGTGGAGCCTAATATGGAATCGCGGTGTAAATAGCTCTAGACCTGGCACCTTGATGTGTCGTAGAATGGGACTGGTAGCATGTTGCTCCACTGTGCACCATCGCTGTGAAGCATGTTTCCGGTGCCCAAAGACAATCAGGGCCTATGACGCCGTCAACGATGCCTTGGCCCGCAGCGTCTTCCAGCCTTATCAAAGCTGAAGGACGCTGATTTCCTAGGCCGCATCAAGCTGCGGTCGGCCGGCGGGGCGGCCTAAATTACCTCGGGTTGCAAAGTTACATCCGAAGTGTAAGACACCAGAGCGCATGCTCCATATTTCCTAGCCGCTTGAGAGCAGTCGGCCGCCGAGGCGGCCTAAATTACCTCGCTTCTGTAGTAAGTTACACGCGAGGTGTCTCCATGAATGATAGCCTCGTCCCCCTGCTCGATGCGTATCAGGCTGACCACTGGATTCTATTCGCGCCTGCGCCCAAAATAATCTTGGCCCAAATCGCAACACATCATGCGCACATCTGAATCACCGCCGCTGCCGGGTGCCTACCCGACCGCTTCAGCCGCCGTTGGATGGCTGTCGCTCTGCTGGCGGCAGAGCAATGCGCGCGTTCCCGGGCGATCTCACGGAGGGCCTATTGTATCCGAGTGAATTCTCCATACAAGCCAAGAACCGAATCGAAGCCGAGCAGATCCGCGCTTACCAGGATTTCGAAGAAGCCAGACGCGCGGCGCGTGGGGATTTCGAGACGGAACCCTTGCTCTGTCAGTGCATCCTGCGCGTGTTTCTCGCGTTCGTCCTTGAGGCTTGCGCGTTTGGCAGGAGCCGTACCCCTGGCTGGTCAATCGATAAGATCGACGACAAATGCCGCGAGTTCTTGCGCAGGATGACGAGCCGAGCTTCGTTCGACAAGGGACTCGGTGGCCGCATGACCTCCAAGTACTCTGGCTCGATTGATGACCGCACGATGCGAGCTTTTCAGGCTTCCGTCGAATGGCTGAAATACCAGGATCTGCTACTGGATGTGGCCGGCGACGATAGAACGGTCGCCGCGATGGCGGAAGCCGCAGTCCCAAGGAGAAAACCAGGGCCAAAACGCGACATCGAGACTGCGCGGAGAGTCGCAGGGATTGTCGGCCGGCTGGCAGGCGGCCCGAATTGGCGGGATCAGCTCGATGAGCTTTGCGACACTTTGGATCAAGAGCAGGTGCCGCGTCCTATGACATGGCGTAAGAAAAACATTCGTGACTGGGCGGACGCCGCCGCCGGCTACCCGAACTTGGCGAAGCATGCTGTCGCGCACCATCTCATGAACGCTCTCCCATCCTGATCATTTCCCCACTTTCTTCCACTGTCTTCAATTTTCGCAACTTTCTCCAGCGCTTCTTTGCTACCCGAGGCGCCCGTATTGATTCACTTTTGCCCGCGAACGTTGCGGCGACAATTTTCGCCTTGCATCATGGAGATGATTCTGTGAGAGAGCCTATCTACATTAAGGAAAGTTATGATACGAAACACTACGAGTCCGGAAGCGAGCGCGACTACCCCACGCGACATCGGTTCTGGCAAGAAAGCCCGTCGGGATGCCCCGCTGCCAGGTGGCATCAACGATCAGAAAACCAGCGGAATGAAGTTCACCGGTCGGACGTCTCCAATAGCCGATCGTCCCAATCAGAGTAGCGGCGCCCGGGCACTCGAAACCCTGCGTGTGGAAGTCTGGCCCATCGACAGGCTCGTCTTCTATGCTCAAAATCCTAGAAAACATGATTCCGCCGTGGAAAAAATGTGCGGCAGCATCCGGGAGTTCGGGTTCAAGTGTCCCGTTCTGGCACGCAGTGACGGCGAAGTCGTGGACGGTCACTTACGTCTAAAGGCAGCCCGCCAGTTGGGAATTACCGAAGTGCCCGTGATCCTCTGCGACAATCTTACTCCAGTCCAGGTGAAGGCCTTCCGCCTGGTGGTAAACCGGTCCGCCACCTGGGCTGACTGGGACATCGCTTTACTTACGCTGGAGTTGCAGGAGTTGGCCGCGTCGGACTTCGATCTCAGCTTGGCCGGCTTCGACCCCAAAGAACTGGATGACTTGCTCATCCCGGATGCAGAGGAGCAAGCCGACAGCGCGCCGCCGCTGCCTGAGATTCCGGTATCCCGTCTGAGCGACCTGTGGTTGTGCGGCAATCCCCGCCAGCCGCACCGGGTACTTTGTGCGGACGCCACCAACCCGGAAATGGTGGCGCGGCTGCTAGGTGATCGGCAACCCGTGCTGCTGGTTACCGATCCGCCCTACGGCATCGCGCTGGACTCGGAGTGGCGGGATCGCGCCGGACTGAACGGGCGTGGACCTGCCGAGGCCAGCTACATGAAGCACCGGACCGCGGGACACACCAATACCAGCATCTCCTCGGACACCCGCGCCGATTGGTCGGAGGCCTTTGCCCTCGTACCCGGCTTACAAGTCGCCTATGTCTGGCACGCATCGGTATTCACCCGAGAAGTGCTCGATGGCCTGTTGCGGATCGGCTTTCTCTACCCGCAGCAGATTATCTGGAACAAGGGCCGCGCCGTGCTCACCCGCACGCATTATTGGTATCAACACGAGCCATGCTGGTACGTGCGAAAGAAGAATGCGCCCTGGTTCGGCAAGTCCGGCGAGAATTCAACGGTCTGGGATTCGGCCTCGCCCAAGTTCATCATGGGTGGCTCGGACGAGCAGAAGTACGACCATCCGACCCAGAAGCCGGTAGCGTTGATGCAGCGGCCTATCCTGAACCATACCCGGCGCGGCGAGTTGATTTACGACCCGTTCCTGGGATCGGGCACTACCCTGGCAGCGGCGGAAGTGACCGAGCGCGTCTGCTACGGATTGGAACTGGACCCGAAGTATGTGGACGTGGTGGTGAGCCGGTGGCAGGCATTGAGCGGGGAGCCGGCTCATCTTGACGGCGATGGCCGGACCTTCGATGAAATCGCCGTGGACCGTCACCAGCAGACGCACCGGAAGGCCGCGTAGGCGGAGGCAACCAAGTGCGGCATGCCGCGCCAGTGGTCGATCCGGAATCGGCGGTTGGGTTTGGTCCCCGCCGTATGGTGTGGCGCTGCGACATGCTGGGAATCCAGCATCATGGCGGCATGCCGAATTAATTAAAGAAGAATCAGATTGTTGTTATGGCCAAAGCACGGGGACGCCCATTTCCGACCGGTAATGCCGCCGGTAGCGGGCGCCCCACCGGCAGCCGCAACAAGACTACCCAGGCCGCCCAAGGATTGTTGTCCGAGTACGCCGAACCGGTCACGAAGAAATGTCTGACGATGGCGATGCACGGGGATTCCACGGCCATGCGCTTGGTTATGGAACGGATATTGCCGGCGCGCAGGTCCGCGCCGCTGCAGTTCAAGCTACCTAAAATGGAGAGCCTGTCCGACATCCCTAAAGGCGCCCAGGCCATCCTGACGGCCGTGGCGAAGGGCCGCCTGACGATGGATGAAGGCGACCGTCTGATGGCTCTGCTGGAAAGATACGGGAGGGTTCTGGAGACCATCGTCATATTGCCGCGCTTGGAAGCCGTAGAACAGCACCAGCAGCAGCAGCGGCGCGAGGGCACAGGATAGATCCAGCCGCAAATGGGGAGACTGCCCGGTGCTACGAAAGGGAGCCGCAGAGGCCACCGCGCGCGCGTGGCGGGCGACCGGTCTGGATGCCCGATGCGATCTCAAGTGGTGGCATGCGGAGCGTCCGCGTCTTGGCTCTCGATCAGGACGAGGTGGCGAAAACCGTTCGGACTGCGCGGCCAGAGACAAGCAGCGCGAATCTAGAGAGGATGCGGCAATGAGTATGATCACGAGTAGTCTTAAACGGCGGTTGCAACGCCTGGAAGACTGGATACCACCGGCCAGCAAAGAGGCTAATGTACTGCTGGTACAATTCCTCGATCCGAAGCAACAGGTTGTCCATGAAAAACGGATCACTTTGCCCCCAGTCTCCGCAGCGGCGAGACGCCGCCGCTGGTGAAGGCCATCGGGAAGGTGAGTGGCGGTTCATGCAGCGTGAGGCCGCGTTGACCTGCAATTCGACCATCGCCATCCATTCGCCATCGTTAATTTATTTCAGAACTGCCTTGCGTTTGCAGCCGTGCGGAGTGATCCATGTCATGACCGCGCAGCGCGCGGCATCAAAGGACAATAACGATGACGACTTTCACGATTGATCACGACAACAACATTACGGCGCATGCCACCCCGGAGGAGGCCGCCGCCACCACGACCACCCCGTTCGACAGCTTCAGCACTCAGCAGGAGTTGGTGGAACTGGCCAAGGCTTGGCCGCCGAGGCGGCTGCTGGCGATCTGGAGCAGCCTGCCCGGCGTGCGGCCCATCCGGCGGTTCAAGGATTACAATGCGGCCGTCCCCAAAATCTGGGAGCGCATTCAAGCCCTCGCCGAACCCGTCCGGCCGCCGGCAAAGCGCGCCCAGCCGAAGGCCGCACGCCACGCCAAAGGTGGCGCACACGCGGCCCAGGACGCACCCGTCAAGGGCAAGGCGGCCCACAAGGCCACCCCCGCTAAGAACGCGCCCCGGGCCAAGAAGACTGGCGCCTCGGCACCTATCATCACCGCTGCGCGCCCGGGCAGTAAGGCTGCCCAGGTGGTCGCCATGCTGCAACGCAAGAACGGCGCCACCCTGGCGGAGATCATGCGGATCATGGGATGGCAGAAGCACACCGTGCGCGGCTTCATGGCCGGTGCGATGAAGAAGGCCGGGTACGCCGTCGAGTCCTTCAGGCCCGCTGGAGGCGAACGTACATATCAAATCAAATAGCATCGGTGGCTCGCCCTTCCGCCCGCCCGGCACTCGCCGCGGCGGGCTTTTTTGTTGGCGTGGCCTTCTCCAGGTTCAACATACCCAGTCTGGGTCTGGGCAGAGCAGCTCAGCCGGCAGTCACCGAGTTGGTGCCGTAGCGTAGAACGCCCGCCATCGGGCACCACTTCAACACATCCCTGAACAACACGATGGGGCGCCCAGCGATTGGGCTGGCCGGGCTAGTTTTCGGACTTGCTTCCGCGCGCCAACCGAGCGTTCATGGAACTGTAGTCAACACCCAGAGAACCGGAGACAGACAAGTTATGAACGAACGGATATATACGGAAATCGAGCGCCTGGGATGCATGCGCCTGGCGGAGTTGCGCGCACGCTACCGGGACGTGTTTGGAGAAGATTGCCGCAGCGCGCACAAGCCGCATCTGGTGCGGCGGATCGCGTGGCGGCTGCAAGTGCAGGCCCAGGGGGATCTGTCCGAGCGGGCCCGCCAGAGGGCCCTGGAAATCGCCAATGATGCGGACTTGAAGACCCAAGTGCCTCCGCATTGGAAGGGAGAGGCACCAATCCCCCAGAGCCCTGGACGGGGCGGTCACGCAGGCCGAATTCCTGCCGCCGGTACGCTGCTGCGGCGGGTCTACCGGGACCGCACGGTGGTGGTCAAGATCCTGGCCGAGGGTTTCGAGTACGAGGGCCTGCGCTATGCGTCGCTCAGCGCGGTGGCGCGGGCCGCTACCGGCACCCGCTGGAACGGCCTGTTGTTCTTCGGCCTGACCCAACGCAGAAAGGAGAAACGCCATGGCGCTCGCTGAATCCGGCGTGCCCCGCGCGGTGCGTTGCGCCGTCTATACCCGCAAGTCCACCGAGGAGGGCTTGAGCCAGGAGTTCAACTCGCTGGATGCGCAACGGGAATGCGCGGAAGCCTACATCCTCAGCCAGCGGCAGGAAGGCTGGGCCGTGCTGCCCCGGCATTATGACGATGGCGGCTGTAGCGGCGCCAACCTGGATCGGCCCGCCTTGCAGCGGCTGCTGGCCGACATCCAGGCCGGCCAGATCGACTGTGTGGTGATCTACAAGGTGGACCGGCTGAGCCGCTCGCTGTTCGACTTTGCGCGCCTCATGCAGGTTTTCGAGAAGCACGGGGTGAGCTTCGTGTCGGTGACCCAGCAACTGAATAGCAACACGCCCATGGGGCGGCTGACGCTGAACGTGCTGCTCTCGTTTGCGCAGTTTGAACGGGAAATCATCAGCGAGCGCACGCGCGACAAGCAGTCGGCGGCACGGCGCAAGGGCAAGTGGACGGGCGGATATCCAGTGCTGGGGTATGACCCGGAACCCAGCGGCTGCCTGGTGGTGAATGCACGGGAGGCCGCCCAGGTGCGCGCGATATTCGGGCTATTCCTGCGTCATGAGTCGTTGGATTGTACGTTGGCGGAGGTGCACCGCCGGGGCTGGCAGATGAAGAGTTGGACCACGCGCAAAGGCCAGGCGCACGCGGGAGGGCAGTTTGATCGCGCGGCATTGGTGCGGCTGTTGAGCAATGTGCTGTATCTGGGCGAAGTGCGCCACCAAGGGAAGGTGTATGGCGGCGAGCAGGCGGCCCTCCTGGATCGGGAGACCTGGCAGCAAGCCCAAGACCTTCTGCTTCAGAGGCAGTGCCACGAGCCGGTAGCGAAGCGGGCGGGGGCGCTGTTGCAGGATCTGCTGGGGTGCGGCGTGTGCGGCGGCCGGATGGTGCCGGGCTACACCACCAAGCGGAATCGGCGATATGCGTATTACGTGTGCCGGAGAGCGCAGCAACAGGGCGCGGTGGCCTGCCCCGGCCAATCGATCCCGGCCGCGCGCCTCGAGGGGCGGCTCCTGGCAGGATTGCAGGAGATGGCCGCCGCTGCGGAATGGCAGCCGTTGCGGGAGGCGTTGCAGGGCTGGAGTGCGCTGGATGGGGCCGAGCAGCGGCGGCGCCTGGCGCGCGTGGTGGAACGAATCGATTATGACGGGCGGAACGGGGGCACGGCCAACGTGCGGTGGCGCGCGCTCCTCGGGAACGGTGAGCCGTCTCCTATTCCGATGCGGGCCGATGCGGCGGCGCAGGCGCCTCCGCCGCCGCTGCCGGAGGTATCGCGGGCCGGGAACGGGCTGCCACGGATTACGCGGTTACTGGCGTTGGCGGTGCGCTTCGAGGGGCTGCTGCGGGAGGGCACCGTGCGGGACTATGCGGAGTTGGCCCGGCTGGGAGGGGTTTCGCGCGCGCGGATGACGCAGATCATGAGTCTGCGGAATCTGGCGCCGGTGATCCAGGAGCGCATCCTGGGGCTGCCGGCGGTATCCGCGGCGGCGGACGTAGTGAATGAACACGTGTTGCGCGGGGTGGCGCAGTGTTGGGACTGGCGGGAGCAACTGCGGATGTGGGAGCAACTGGAGGCAAGTTGGGAGAGTCGGCGGATGTGCTGCGGGGAAGAGCGGAAGGCAGGGCCGGTCCAGGATCGTCCCCGCCGCGTCGGCGGATAGAATTAGCCTTGCATTCCGGCCCCATAAGAGGGATAGATGTCGTGACCGCGCCGAGCGCGGCACCCAGGAGAACCAGCCGTGACATTCCCTCTCGACCACCGGCCCAGCCCCACAGTGCCTGGCCCGCAGACGCATGCCCCAGGCGCGTGCATCGAAACGCTTCCGCCGCTGGCCTGCCCGCATGGCGCAGCCGCCCAGGCCACCGTGCGGCCAGAACGCCAAATAGCCGACGCCCTATGGGGCTACCCGACCGAGTGCGTCTGCTGCGGCCCGGAAGCGGGCAATGCCTGCCCCCGGTGCGGCAGCCAGAATCTGGCGTATGGCAGCTACGACGGCGGCTGCGACTCGGAGACCGGATATGCCGACGCGGGCGAACGCTACCGCTGCCTGGACTGCGGCTCTGCCGGCGATGTGGACGACGCCGCCCCGGTTTGGGTGATGCTGGCTCAGGAGCCGCGCAAGCCCATGACGCCAGCGAATTCTGCGGCCAGGCTGCCGGATGTGGCGTGATGCCTCTTCTCCGGTTGGTAGCCAGAGCGAGGCTTGAGATTAAGCCGGTTTGCGCGTCGATTTGGAGCGCTACCTTGACACGGTAGCGCTCTCGGTCCTGATCGGCTCCAACGTCGGAAGCCCCGTTTTTCCACGTGGTTGGCAACCGTGCGCCGCAGGCGATCGTGTATCGCGATCTGAAACCGGCAGCTGCGTCTGCATCACGGTGGCGTTTTAGATCCACTGCTCTGCTGTCCCCCGTTGCATTGACGTGCCGAACTACTTTCCCGTGCCCGTCAACTTGATCTTCTGAGTACTTGGTGCGTTATCGTAAACGCTCAAGGTGGCAGCGCGACTCCCAGTCGCAGCCGGAGTAAAAGTGACATCCACGGTACAGTTGCTCCCCACGTTGATTTTAGAGGGGCACGCATTCGCCTCCTTAAAATCCGCGGCATTGGGACCTCCTAAATGGAAGTTGAAAATCCTCAGTGGAGCACTGCCGGGGTTGGTCAGCGTCAACGTCTTCGGTGGGCTGGTCTTATCCACGGGTTCCGGCCCAAACTCTAAGCTGCCGGGGAAGATGGCGATCGTGCTTTGCGAGAACAAGGCCACCAAATTATTGTCCATCAGCGTCCATGCGAGCAGATCCGATGTCCCGTCGCCGTTGAAATCGCCTGGCAGGATCAGATATGGATGATAGCCGACGGAATAGTCGAGGTGTGCTTGAAACGTGCCATCTCCGTTACCCGGGATGATCGAAACTGTGCCGTCGAGAGCGTTTGCGGTCGCGAGGTCCAGTTTGCGGTTGCCGGTGAAGTCACCCACCACTATGGATCCGGGACCCGTGCCGGTGACATAAGTGACAGGTGGCTGGAAAGTGCCGTTGCCATTTCCGAGCAACACCTCCAGTTGCGCGCAATTGCAGTCGTCCGTCACGGCCAGATCGAGGTGGCCATCCCCATTGAAATCGCCCTCGGTGAGCGGTCCGCCGTAGTCCGCCGGGACGGTCAGAGGCGATGCGAACTGGCCATTGCCGGTCCCGAGAAAGAGGGAAACCGATCCGGGACTGACGGTTCCGGTCGCGGCCACAAGGTCCGGTATGCCATCCCCATTGAAGTCTCCCACGGCCAGATCGCCGACAAAGTCCGCCGCCTAATTGACGGGCGATTGAAAAGTGCCATTGCCGTTGCCGAGCAATACCGAAAAACCCGCGAAGTATCCACCGCCGTTTATGACAGCCAGATCCAGGTTGCCATCCCGGTTGAAGTCGCCCGCGACGATGAAGAAGGGAAGTTGGCCGGCGGCGGATGTTTGCGGAGCTTGGAAAGTTCCGTCGCCATTTCCAGGTAGAATGTCGACAGCGTTGGCCGTCGTGACGGCCAGGTCCAGTTTGCCATCGTTGTTAAAATCTCCGACTGTAATCGCGCCAGGACTGGATCCCGCGAAGTAGTTCATGGGCGTCTGAAACGTTCCGTTACCGTTGCCCAGCAGGATGGATACTAAGCCGGATGTGGCGTTCACGATTGCCAGGTCAAGCTTGCCGTCTCCGTTGAAATCCGCGGAAGCTGCGGATCCGGGGATGCCGCCAATGGCTAGAGGCACTGTACTCGGAAAGGTTCCGTCGCCATTGCCGAGAAGAACCGAAACCACGCCGGTGCCGCACGGAGAGTACATGCAGGTTTGATGGGCGATCGCCAAGTCCGCCTTGCCGTCGTGATTTACATCGGCGATCGTGAACGATGGATTGATGCCGGTGCCATAGTCGACGTGCGGCTGGAAGGTTCCATCGCCCACTCCCAGAAGGATCGAGATGGAGCCAAATCCGCAAGGGGAGTCGGTGCAATTCGCGTCTGCGATTGCCAAGTCGAGTTTGCCGTCGCCATTGAGATCGGCGACGCCGACAAAGGTAGGATATGGGCCAGTCTGATAATCCACGTGGTTCTGGAAGGTGCCATTGCCATTTCCCAGCAGAATGGAGACGGTGTTAGCCGAGGTAGAGCTAACCGCAAGATCCACATTGCCATCCCGATTGAAATCCGCGGCCGCAACCGCCGACGGCTCCTCGGGCGTCGCATATTCCACGTAGGTTTGAAAGGTGCCGTTTCCCCTGCCGAGCAAAATGGAAACCGCATTGTCCAAAGGTACCGCCACAGCAATATCCGGCGTTCCGTTTCCATCGAAGTCCGCGAGCGTGGACGGTCCCCGCCGGGCCAGATCCGGCGCCGCCGGCATCTTGATAGCTAACACACGGGCGGAACGTGCCGTCGCCATGGCCCAACAGAACCGAAACGGCGAGGCTCTCAGTGGATGCCACCAAGTCCATCTTATGATCGTTGTTGAGGTCGGCCGTCGCCAGAAAAACCGGGCCGAAGTCTGTCGCGTAGTCTACATGCGGCTGAAACGTGCCATCGCCGTTGCCTAGCAAAACGGAAATCGAGTTTCCATTAACGTTGGCGATCGCCAAGTCGAGCTTTCCGTCCCCGTTGAAGTCGGCCACGATTACGGAAACCGGAGTTTCGCCAGTCGGGTAGGCGACGTTCGGCGCAAATGTGGAGTTCTGTTTCCCTAAGAAGATGGAAACAGTGTTGTCGGTGGCGTTCGTGACAGCTAGATCTACCGCACCGTCGCCGTTGAAATCGGCCTTGGCCACCGACGATGGCGCATTACCGGCTGGAAAGTCCGCTCGGCCAAATACGTACTGCGCGGCTGTTGCCGGTACACTGCCCAATAGCAGCAAGGTGCCGATAATAAAAGCAAGCTTACGAGTAAGGTGCTCCACGGTAAAGTACTCCTTCTGGTTTTGAACCTTTCACTAGGGATATGCCTCTGATGGATAGTGAAAGAAAGCGGTCAAACATTTCATGCGGGCCGCGGCAGCCGCCTGTTAACGGCCTGCTCGCACGCCTGCACCGCCCGGCGCTGGCTTGAGGCCCATACAAGGTGTCCACCGCTGGAGCAGCGGAGGACCAGCGGAGGAAAGCAGCGTTTTACCGTCTTGCCAACTCCGTTGCGAGGCGCAGCCGACCATGCCTGAGTTTACGTCGGCGTAAAGCCGAACTCAATTTCGACCGCTGGTTCCGTAAGGATTTTGGAATCTGTGAGTTGCCATTTGCCCGGCGTGCACCGATTACTCGCCGTAAAGCCGAACTGCGGGCATGTTGGCGCTGCAGGGGACGGCCAAGACCGAAGCGCGCTCTGTGGTCGCGCCGTCAGCCTCTATTTGAGTTCGGCTTTACGCGTCCGTTTTGATACCCACGGCTTTGCTTGTAACTTGATGTTTCAAGGATTCTTTTCCGGAACTGGCCGGGGTAGGGAGTTCGGCATTACACCGCCATAGACTACCGCCATGGTTTCGGAGGTGCGCGTCACTCGGTTTGGGA
>Ga0302326_10026910_pt1:2500-10000 | contig 11610 bp, 9 predicted proteins | sample Palsa_T0_3_FD_202264 | JGI IMG/M metagenome (GOLD analysis project Ga0302326, IMG submission 202264) | Peat permafrost microbial communities from Stordalen Mire near Abisko, Sweden - Palsa_T0_3 | ecosystem: Environmental > Terrestrial > Soil > Palsa > Peat permafrost | place: Sweden...
GAAAACTTCTCTGTCCGGGAAGGGCAAAGGTGGAAAACCCGCCAATAGCCTGCGCTGGAAGGGGAAGTGGCCGGGTTTTCCACTTCAAGATAGGGAGTGTTGCTTTAGTACCCGTACTTGTCTCATCTACCATAGCAAACGTTGACATTCAGTCTGAATAATTTCGCCCCAAAAAGATACATTCACATGCAGTTTGACACGGAAATACTGAATCTCACATTTGCTTTGATCAATCCTTTCAATATAGTAGCGATATACCCACACGGTAATGCAGGCAACGCGGGCCGAAAATACCCGCCGCGCTATGTCGCTTGTTTTCGGCGGTACATCAGAGTGTTGCTTTAGTACAAGTACTAGTCTCATTGAGTATAGCAACGTTAACATTAATCATAGGTACCATTGACACAAACGGTACGATTGACACTTTATGGTACCACTGACACTATACGGGACCATTGACACTTGAAATCGGTCAAGTAATACCACTGACACTATACGGGACCATTGACACTTGAAATCGGTCAAGTAATACCACTGACACTATACGGGACCATTGAAACTTGAAATCGGTCAAGTAATACCACTGACACTATACGGGACCATTGAAACTTGAAATCGGTCAAGTAATACCACTGACACTATAGGGGACCATTGACACTTGAAATCGGTCAAGTAATACCACTGACACTATAGGGGACCATTGACACTTGAAATCGGTCAAGTAATACCACTGACACTATAGGGGACCATTGACACTTGAAATCGGTTTAGTAATACCACGTATGTGAACTGTGTATGTATGTGAACTGTGTGTGTGTGTGTGGATTCGTGATTTGTGCATGTGAACAATGTAGGTGAAACTTTCTCAGTTCCCTTAGTGAACGGTAAAACTTAGTCCTTCCCGGACCGACAATGTGGTAAACCCGCCAATAGCCAGTCATATATAGGGCCTAGGCGGGTTTTGCACTTCAACATAGGGAGTGTTGCTTTAGTACGCGTACTAGTCTCATTCAGTATAGCAACGTTACCATGATGCGTTGATTGATGGTTCAGATGCACACAATGTTAGAGTATTATCCTCCGCCCTTATGGCGTCATTTGTCATAAGTGGTTAATATGCAAATTTTTAGAATGTTCGCTAAGAATGTTCTTTAGCATGTTCTTAACGTTTATTGTCATAAGTGGTGAATGTGCACATTTTTAGAATGTTCACTTAGAATGTTTTCTCAGTTCCCTTAGTGAACGGGAAAACTTCTCTGTCCGGGAAGGACTAAGGTGGTAAACCCGCCAATAGCCGGTCAAATATAGGGCCTAGGCCCGGGGTTTCCCACCAACATAGGGAGTGTTGCTTTAGTACCCGCACTAGTCTCACTCAGTATAGCAACGTTAACATCTGCCAATGGCCTGTGCTGGGAGGGTATCTGCGGGTTTCCCACTTCAAGATAGGGAGTGTTGCTTTAGTACGCGTACTAGTCTTATCTACCATAGTAAATGTTAAGATTTAATCGGAATGATTTGGCACCAAAATAATACGTCCATATGCAGTTTGACCGTAGGGCTATTGACACTTTTTGAGTATCGTACGCTTAGTTTTGGTGCCAGAAGCTTAATTTGGTTGGTTAAGTTGCTATTGACACGTATACTCAAACTAGTTTTTCTGGACTTTCAATGGTACCGTATAGTGTTAGTGGTATTACTCAACCGATTTCAAGTGTCAATAGCACCGTATAGTGCCAGTGGTTTTACTCAACCGATTTCAAGTGTCAATAGCACCGTATAGTGCCAGTGGTTTTACTCAACCGATTTCAAGTGTCAATAGCACCGTATAGTGCCAGTGGTTTTACTCAACCGATTCCAAGTGTCAATGGCACCGTATAGTGCCAGTGGGCTTATTTTAGGACCATGGTCACTATTTTGGTACCCTAAACATGGTTTTGGTACCTCTTTTTGGTAGTACCATTGACACATCTTTGGTACCATTGACACTTTTCGGTACCATTGACACTTTTCGGTACCATTGACACTTTTCGGTACCATTGACACACATCCCTGGTACCATTGACACATCCATGGTACCATTGACACATTTATGGTAGTACCATTGACACATCTTTGATACCATGGACACTTTGGATTGTCTTTGATATCATTGACACTTTATGGTACCACTGCTACCATTGACACTTTATGGTACCATAGGTACCATTGACACTATACGGTACGATTGACACTTTATGGTACCACTGACACTATACGGGACCATTGACACTTGAAATCGGTCAAGTAATACCACTGACACTATACGGGACCATTGACACTTGAAATCGGTCAAGTAATACCACTGACACTATAGGGGACCATTGACACTTGAAATCGGTTAAGTAATACCACTGATACTATACGGTACGATTGACACTTGAAATCGATTGAGTATTGGCAGAGAAAATCCAGTTTGAGTATAAATGATAGTAAAATGATCAAAAGTGACAAATGGTACTACTACAAATGTGAGGCTTAGTTTAGGTACCCTTGGCGTAGTTTAGGTACCCTTGGCGTAGTTTAGGTACCCTTGGCGTAGTTTAGGTGGCCGTTACCTTGACGTATCTTAGGTACCATGTGTCACTTTTTGAGGTACCTTGACGTATCTTAGGTACCATTTGTCACTTTTTGAGGTACCTTGACGTATTTTATGTACCTTGACGTATTTTTAAGGTACCTTGACGTATTTTAGGTACCATTGACACTTCTTAGGTACCACTGGTATCATTGACACTTTTTAGGTACCACTGGTACCATTGACACTTTATGGTACCATTGGCAGAATTACACTAATGATGATTGACACGACAGTATCGAAGTATCTATACTACGGATACCGTCGAGAAGCATACCAGTCGATTCGCCTTGATGAGCTGATTACAGAAATGTGTTTTGGTTGGCTATGCGACATTTCCTGTGCCAACTGTCCCCCTCAGAGTATACCCAAGCCTACTATAAAGCACTCGTTTGTTTCGAAATATTGTAGAAAATTGAGGAAACAAGATATACTGAAAATAAAAATACTCCCGGAGAGCTGAGACACTAACCGATATAGGAAAAATATAATTAGAAATAATCCGCTGCAAAGTGAAACCAAAATCGAAGCCTTAAGTGAAATACAAGTTTTTGCGCACGGTGACAACTGTCGAAAACGCGATTTCCAATCGGTCGTAGCAAGAAATTCAAGATTCTGATTTAGAAAATTTCAACAGAATCTTAGAGAGCGAAGAACGCTTGTTCGAATGAGCTATTACTCGATTTTGTAGGTGGCGTAGAAAAATTTCTACGAATTCTCAAAGTGGACGAAAATGCGACTTTTTTGCGCACGCGACAACGCACACAACGCGGGCCAGAGTGAGGCGCCGCGTGCAGTCAATTGTTTTCGGCGGACGATGTGCTGAGGGTATATAGTATGGAAGCACAGCAGTGCAGCGAGCGGGCGAGTGGAAACACTCGTTGTCGGTTCAACATGCTGCGATTGCCTTGTTTGGCTGGGGAGAGAGAGGGGTTTCACCACTCGCCTCTTCCCGGCTAGACTTAGTTTCCCGATTGAAAGGGGGACCCACTCAGAAGACGACGTGAGGAGTTTCTCTGAGCGTCAGTCGGATGAGAGACGGGAGAAGAGACGGTGCGATGTCATAGTCGTGCCAGGCGTTGGCCAGGCGGTGGAGAGTGCTGGTTTAATACCCAGCGCCGCCTGAGTTTTTCGCCTCGTTCCGATAACCGAGCGTTACGCGGTTCTTAACAACCGCGGTCCAGTCAAATGACTGGGTCGGATACCTGGTTGATCCTGCCAGTAGTCATATGCTTGTCTCAAAGATTAAGCCATGCATGTCTAAGCACAAGCCTAAGAATGGTAAAGCCGCGAATGGCTCATTACAACAGCCATAGTTTACTGGATCTTACTTTCCTACTTGGATAACTGTGGTAATTCTAGAGCTAATACACGCATGAAAGCTCTGACCGTTCGGGAGGAGCGCATTTATTAGAACAAAACCAATCGGGCCTTCGGGCCCGCCAGTTGGTGAATCTGAATAACTTTGCAGATCGCACGGTCTCGTACCGGCGACGTATCTTTCAAATGTCTGCCTTATCAACTTTAGATGGTAGTTTACACGCCTACCATGGTTGTAACGGGTAACGGAGAATAAGGGTTCGACTCCGGAGAGGGAGCCTGAGAAATGGCTACCACATCCAAGGAAGGCAGCAGGCACGCAAATTACCCACTCCCGGCACGGGGAGGTAGTGACGAAAAATAACGAGGCGGTTCTCTACGAGGCCCGCCATCGGAATGGGTACAATTTAAATCCTTTAACGAGGATCTATTGGAGGGCAAGTCTGGTGCCAGCAGCCGCGGTAATTCCAGCTCCAATAGCGTATATTAAAGTTGTTGCGGTTAAAAAGCTCGTAGTTGGATCTGCGGCCGAGGAAGGCGGTCCCCCGTTGGGTGGTTACTGCTTTTCCTGGCCTAACTCTCTGGTTTTCCTCTGGTGCTCTTCACTGAGTGCCTCTGGTGGCCAGAACGTTTACTTTGAAAAAATTAGAGTGCTCAAAGCAGGCATACTGCCTGAATAGTGGTGCATGGAATAATGAAATAGGATATTGGTTCTGTTTTATTGGTTCGGAGCTAATATAATGATTGAAGGGGACAGACGGGGGCATTCGTATTGCGACGTTAGAGGTGAAATTCTTGGATCGTCGCAAGACGGACTACTGCGAAAGCATTTGCCAAGAATGTTTTCATCAATCAAGAACGAAAGTCTGAGGTTCGAAGGCGATCAGATACCGCCCTAGTTCAGACCGTAAACGATGCCAACTAGCGATCCGAGGGCGTTAATTTATGACTCCTCGGGAAGCTTCCGGGAAACCAAAGTTTTTGGGTTCCGGGGGAAGTATGGTTGCAAAGCTGAAACTTAAAGGAATTGACGGAAGGGCACCACCAGGAGTGGAGCCTGCGGCTTAATTTGACTCAACACGGGAAAACTCACCCGGCCCGGACACCGTAAGGATTGACAGATTGAGAGCTCTTTCTTGATTCGGTGGGTGGTGGTGCATGGCCGTTCTTAGTTGGTGGAGCGATTTGTCTGGTTAATTCCGATAACGAACGAGACTCTAGCCTGCTAAATAGGCAGTGGATTCTTAGTCCACTGTACTTCTTAGAGGGACAAGCAGCGTCTAGCTGCACGAGATTGAGCAATAACAGGTCTGTGATGCCCTTAGATGTTCGGGGCTGCACGCGCGCTACACTGAAGGAATCAACATGCTTCTCAACCTTGCCCGGAAGGGCTAGGTAACCCGTTGAAACTCCTTCGTGATTGGGATAGGGAATTGCAATTATTTCCCTTGAACGAGGAATTCCCAGTAAGTGCGGGTCATCAGCTCGCGCTGATTACGTCCCTGCCCTTTGTACACACCGCCCGTCGCTACTACCGATTGGAAGTAGACGAGAGGTCTCGGGATCGATTCCTGGGCTGCCTTCCGGTAGCCCAGGACATTGAGAACTTGATCTATCGCCTAGTTCTAGAGGAAGTAAAAGTCGTAACAAGGTTTCCGTAGGTGAACCTGCGGAAGGATCATTACCGGATTGTAAAATCCAACAGATCCCAATGGGGTTTTTTGATGTATGCTTGAAGCGGTGCCCTGCGCCCTGCGCAATTCCGTCGCATCAAAGGACCTAGCAGAGAGCATTCTGGGGTTTGGTTTTCGACCGCGGCAATTGTGAGGCCAAGAATCCTTTGGTTGAAACCAAGTACCAGTGCTCTCTTTCAAACGAGGGACCACTTCGTTTGGGTACGTACACCTGGCGTCTTGACAGGAGATATCCCGCCTGTTGGAGTGGGACGCCCAGGTAAAACCTTAGCTAGGCAGTGATCAAAGCTGAGGGTACGTTTAAAGAGAAAGGCGAGGGACTGTCGGAAGGCAGACCCGGGTGCCATTGTCTCTGGCCTGGCCTGGCCAGAGGCAGCCGTACCGTGAATCTCTGGTACGGGTTGGCCACTCACACCGGCGCGGAACCTGCGCCCGTCTTTCCGCCCTGACACCTTTAAACTTTCTAAAGATATAACCACCTAAATCAACTATTCTAAGCGGTGGATCACTAGGCTCGTGGGTCGATGAAGAACGCAGCCAACTGCGTGAATTAATGTGAATTGCAGACACATTGAACATTGACACTTTGAACGCACATTGCGGAAGCGGGGTTTTCCCGCTTCCACATCTGTCTGAGGGTGATATGGAAAATAACATCGCTCACTCTGTGACTATCGGTATGGAACCAATACCGGTCATGGTGCTACGGTGAGCGGGTTTGACTCGCTGCCAGTTTCAGTACTGGTACCGAGTTTAAGTATGGGTAGGCGGGTGAATCTCTCTCTAGTTTACTAGAGAGCCGCCGTCACTCTTTACAGGATGCGCTGGTCTTGCCCACCCGGGACCAGGCTTGCCGGTGAACCTTCGGCAGTCTGTGTTCTTTCGGGTCGAATCCGGGCTTGAACGGCCGTCTTCATTTCTTCACCTCAGCTCAGGTGTGATTACCCGCTGAATTTAAGCATATTATTAAGCGGAGGAAAAGAAACTAACTAGGATTCCCCTAGTAATGGCGAATGAACGGGGAAGAGCCCAGCACCGAATCCCGTCAGTGCCTCACTGCGGGACCTGTGGTGTTTAGGCAAGCCTTTCCGGCATCTCGAGGCAGTCAAAGTCCCCTTGAGGGGGGCCATCGCCCATAGCGGGTGCAAGGCCCATACGACGTCTCTTGTGTCGGTAGGAGCTGCCGTGGAGTCGGGTTGCTTGAGAGTGCAGCCCAAAGTGGGTGGTAAACCCCATCTAAGGCTAAATATCACCACGAGACCGATAGCAAACAAGTACCGTGAGGGAAAGTTGCAAAGAACTTTGAAGAGAGAGTTCAAAGGACGTGAAACCGCTTAGAAGCAAACGGGTGGAGCTGCCATTACCTTTGTCGGATTCAGCCGGCCAGGGGTGGACTGCTTTCTCGAGATCGCAAGACTCGGGAGCGGTTCTGGTCTGCCTCTGGTTGGTGCACTTTCGGCAAATGTGCGCTACGACCAACTGGGAAGCCAGCTAGAAGGTCACTTGAGTGTCGACTGCGGCCTCACGGTTGCAGTGCCCCATCTGGTGAACCTGCTCGGTTTTCCCGGTTGAGTAAACGACCGCACCCGCTCGTGTCTCGGCTTGGCCGGCTTGGGGTTGGAGAATGGCTTGCTGTGCTCGCACGGCAGGCTGTACCCTGGTTCCAGAGCCGACCAAGACCGAGTCTGGTGCACATGGTCTGTAGCGTCCGAGTCAGCCAACCACCCGACCCGTCTTGAAACACGGACCAAGGAGTCTAACATGTGCGCAAGTCATTGGGTTGTCTAAACCTAAAGGCGCAATGAAAGTGAAAGTTAGCTTCCGCTAGCTTAGGTGGGATCCCCGGCTCACGTCCGGGGCGCACCACCGTCC
>Ga0302326_10026912_pt1 | contig 11610 bp, 10 predicted proteins | sample Palsa_T0_3_FD_202264 | JGI IMG/M metagenome (GOLD analysis project Ga0302326, IMG submission 202264) | Peat permafrost microbial communities from Stordalen Mire near Abisko, Sweden - Palsa_T0_3 | ecosystem: Environmental > Terrestrial > Soil > Palsa > Peat permafrost | place: Sweden: Abisko...
GACCACACACAGCTCTCCGGGTGTGACGCCGTCTTCGGTGTCGCGGCCGACCAGTTCGCGCACCAGGACGTACTGCGCGTGGTTGGTGTCCTGGTACTCGTCGACCAGGATGTGCCGGAACCGCCGGCGGTAGTGGTCGGCGATCTCCGGGAAGGCCTGCAGCACCGCGACCGTCTCGCCGATCAGGTCGTCGAAGTCCAGCGCGTTGGCCACCCGCAGCCGTTGCTGATACTCGGCGTAGACGGTGGCGACCGTGCGCGCCAGATCATCGGTCTGGTCGGTCAGGTCGGCGACCGCCTGCTGCGGGTCGATCAACTCGTTCTTCAGGTTGGAGATCCCGTTTGCCAGTAGCCGCGGCGAGTACCGCTTGATGTCGAGGCCCATGTCCCTGCCGATCATCTGCAGCAGGCGGCGCGAATCGTCGGCGTCGTAGATGGAGAAGTTGGAGTTGAGCCCCTGGATCAGCGACGCCTGGTTACGCAGGATCCGCACGCAGGTGGAGTGAAATGTCGACACCCACATCGAGCGAGCCCGCGGGCCGACCAGCGCCGCGACCCGGTCGCGCATCTCCGCCGCGGCCTTGTTGGTGAACGTGATCGCCAGAACCTGACCGGGGCCGACGTCACGCGCGGCCAACAGGTAGGCGATGCGACGGGTCAACACCGCCGTCTTGCCGGAGCCGGCGCCCGCGACGATCAACAGCGGCGAGCCTTGGTGCAGCACCGCCTGACGCTGTTGTGGGTTAAGGCCGTCGAGGAGGTCCGCTCCGGCTTCGGTCACGTGCTGCACACTCAAATTGCGCCGCTCTCCCCCGCAAGCGGGAGGTACCCCCACCTCATCGCGTTCTCCGTTTCTTCGTCGCCTGCGGCATATCCCGTCAAACCTACCGCCGCTCGGCGACACCTTTGCACTTGAACGCCCGCAAGTGGCACACTCATTTCGTGCTCAATGCGCAGTGGCGATTTTTTAGCGGGTACCGGCCAGCGGTGCCCGTGGTTTAGCTGCTTCCCAGAGCCCCGCGGTCCGCTTCTGAGATCCGGGCTCGTCTCTTGTGTGAGGCCCGAATCGGATGACACCGCAAAACCCTCCACATCATGAGATTCCGGAGTCTGAAATGACAATCGAAACCGAACCACTCACCGACATCGATGACCTGCGCCAGGAAATCGACCGGCTCGACGCCGAGATCCTGGCCGCGGTCAAGCGTCGCACCGAGGTATCCAGGGCGATCGGCAAAGCCCGGATGGCCTCCGGCGGCACCCGGCTGGTGCACAGCCGCGAGATGAAAGTCATCGAGCGCTACAGCGAGATCGGCCCCGAAGGCAAGGACCTGGCCATGCTGCTGCTCAGGCTGGGCCGCGGCCGGCTCGGTCACTGATCCGGTTCGCCGCCCGTTCACTCTGCCTTCAACGTCGCCGGCTACGCGGCCTTGTCAACCTGACTAGGGTCGGAAAGCATGACTGCGGTTGAACACATACCCGACGTGACGGCGACCCCGGCCTGGGACGCGCTTGGCAAACATCACGGGCAGATCGAGAACACCCACCTACGCGAGTTGTTCGACGAAGACCCCGAGCGGGGTGAAGAGTTCACCGTCAGCGTCGGCGACCTCTACATCGACTACAGCAAGCACCGGATCACTCGCGAGACCGTGAGACTGCTCATCGACCTGGCCAAGGCCGTCGATCTCGAGCAACACCGCGACGCGATGTTCGACGGGGCGCACATCAACGTCTCGGAGGATCGCGCGGTGCTGCACACCGCGTTGCGGCTCCCGCGCGACGCCACGCTGACCGTCAACGGGCAGAACGTGGTCGCCGATGTCCACCAAGTGCTCGATGCGATGGGTGATTTCACCGACCGGCTGCGCAGCGGCGAGTGGACCGGCGCCACCGGTAAACGGATCAGCACCGTCGTCAACATCGGCATCGGTGGCTCGGATCTGGGACCGGTGATGGTCTACCAGGCGCTGCGGCATTACGTCGACGCCGGCATTTCGGCCCGTTTCGTCTCCAACGTCGACCCGGCCGACCTGATCGCGAAACTGGCCGACTTAGATCCGGCCACAACGCTCTTCATCGTCGCATCCAAGACCTTCTCGACGCTCGAGACGCTGACCAATGCCACGGCGGCGCGGCGATGGCTGACCGACGCGCTCGGCGACGACGCGGTAGCAAAGCATTTCGTCGCTGTCTCCACGAACAAGAAGTTGGTCGACGAGTTCGGCATCGACACCGACAACATGTTCGGCTTCTGGGACTGGGTCGGTGGACGCTATTCGGTCGACTCGGCGATCGGGCTCTCGGTGATGGCCGTCATCGGCCGAGAAGCGTTCGCGGACTTCCTGTCTGGATTCCACCTCGTCGACGAGCACTTCCGGACGGCACCGCTGGAAGCCAATGCGCCGGTGCTGCTCGGGTTGATCGGGCTGTGGTACTCCGACTTCTTTGACGCCCAATCGCGGGCGGTGCTGCCGTACTCCAACGACCTGGCGCGGTTCCCGGCCTACCTGCAGCAGCTGACGATGGAGTCCAACGGCAAGTCGACTCGTGCCGACGGCACCCCGGTGACCGCCGACACGGGTGAGATCTATTGGGGTGAGCCCGGAACCAACGGCCAGCACGCCTTTTACCAACTGCTGCATCAGGGCACCCGGCTGGTACCGGCCGATTTCATCGGTTTCAGTCAGCCCACCGACGACCTGCCCACCATGGACGGCACCGGCAGCATGCACGACCTGCTGATGAGCAACTTCTTCGCTCAGACGCAGGTGCTGGCGTTCGGCAAGACCGCCGAGGAGATCGCCGCCGAAGGCACAGCGGAAGACGTTGTGCCACACAAGGTGATGCCGGGGAACCGGCCGACCACATCCATCCTGGCGACCCGGCTGACCCCGTCGGTGTTGGGCCAGTTGATTGCGCTCTACGAACATCAGGTCTTTACCGAGGGCGTCGTCTGGGGCATCGACTCGTTCGACCAGTGGGGCGTCGAACTGGGCAAGACTCAGGCCAAGGCGCTGCTGCCGGTCCTCACCGAGGACGCTGCGCCGCCCAAACAGACAGACAGCTCGACCGACACACTGGTCCGCCGCTACCGGACGGAGAGAGGCCGGGTCGGCTGAGCGGCCAATGGCCGCGAAAGACGGGCCCGGCCCATCCAACCGGCGCCGGGCGGGCTAGGCGAAGCGCTTGGTCATCGACGGCGGCAATACCCGCATGAGCTGCACCATCGGCCCCCAAGGCCACCACGGCACTGCCGCCCTTCCGGGCTCGCGTTCGATCGCAGCGACCAGCGACTTGACGCCAGTCTCGTTGTCCACCAAGAACATTGTGCTCTGTGACTTCGCGGTCATCTCTGACTCGATGTAGCCGGGCTCCATCACCGACACCCTGATCGGCCCGCGAGCGTATTCGGCCCGCAGCGATTCGCCGAGCGAGCGCACACCGGCTTTGCTGGCGGCATACGCCGCCTTGACGCCGGGCACGCCTTTGGCGCCCATCACCGAGGAGATCAGCACCAAGTGTCCCGACCCCTGCTCGGAGAACATCTCCAGCGCGGTCTCGATCTGAACCAGGGCGGCAACCAGATTGGTTTCGATGGTCGCCTTGTTGGCCCACAGCTTGCCCGATCCCAACCGTGCACCCTTGCCGATACCGGCGTTGACGATCACCCGGTCGATGCCGCCGAGTGCGTCGGATAGTTCCGCGAACACCTTCGGCACCTGCTCGTGGTCGTTGACGTCCAGCGCGGCTACCGCCACTTTGACGTCTGGATAGCGCTGCGCGAGTTCGATTTTGAGCTTGTCCAGTCGGTCGGTGCGACGCGCGCACAGCGCCAGGTCGCGTCCTTTGGCAGCGAAAGCGCGGGCCATTCCGGCACCCAAGCCTGAGCTGGCGCCAGTGATGAGGATCCTCTGCCGAGTCATCTGACTATTTCAGCAGACGCGACATTCGCCGGTCGGCCAGCACCTTGCCGCCGGTCTGACAGGTCGGGCAGTACTGAAACGACTTGTCGGCGAACGACACTTCTCGCACGGTGTCGCCGCACACCGGGCATGGCAACCCGGTCCGGGCGTGCACCCGCATTCCGGAACGCTTCTCGCCTTTCAGCGTGGCAGCCTGCTGGCCCACCGATCTCGACACCGCGTCGAACAACACCGACACCATCGCGTCGTGCAGCGCGGCGAGCTGCGCCTCCGAGAGTTTCCCCGCGGTGGCGAACGGCGACAGCTTGGCGACGTGCAGGATCTCGTCGCTATAGGCGTTGCCGATGCCGGCGATCACCTTCTGGTCGGTGATGACGGATTTGATCCGGCCGGTGTTTCCGGCCAGCAGCACGCTCAGATCGTCGACAGTCAGCTGTAGCGCGTCCGGCCCCAGTGCGGCGATGCCGGGCACTGTGAGCGGGTCGTCGACGAGCCAGACCGCCAGCCGTTTCTGCGTGCCGGCTTCGGTGAGGTCGAATCCCGGTGCCTCGCCGGGGGGACCGAGATGGACGCGCAACGCGATCGGGTTCTTGCCCGGTTTCAGCGGCGTCGCGGTCAACTTCTCCGACCAGCGCAGCCAGCCGGCCCGGGACAGGTGGGTGATCAGATTCAGCTCACCCACTTCCAAGCCGAGGTATTTGCCCCACCGGTTGGCGCCGGTCACCGTCAGACCGTGCAGCACATTGATCGGCGGATCGAACGTCTTGAGCACCGACAGTGCGGCGACGTCGACGCGCCCGATGGTCCGGCCGACTGCATGCTGACGGAGGTAGTCGGCCAGCGCTTCGACTTCGGGCAGTTCAGGCATGAGTCCAGTGTGCCGTTAGCGCCGGGCGCCTCGCACCACCAGTGATAACACCCAGCTGACGATCGAGAGGACGATCGCGGCCTTGATCGCGGTCCACCAGAAGTCGTCGATGGCCAGACCCCAATGGGTCGTCTGAGCGGTGATCCTCGCGGTGATCCACAGCATGAGGGCGTTGACGACGATGTGGAACAGGCCCAGCGTGAGGATGTAGAGCGGGATCGACAGGATCTGCACGACCGGCTTGATGAAGGCGTTGACCAGACCGAAAATCACCGCGACGACGAAGATGATGCCGACCCGCTGCAGCCGGTTGTCACCGCCGACGAAGTACAGCCCGTGCACGACCTTGGTGACCACCCACAGAGCGAAGCCGGTGACCGCCGCGCGGACGACGAATGCTCGCATGGGGGTGAACCTACTCGGATGGGCTCCCTCACTGGTCGTCCGTGATCCAACCGTGCCCGAGCTGCTATTTCATGCCGAAGCGGCCGGGTGTCCTGCGTCCGCGCCCGTACGCGTACGAAACCGCAAGTATCCGGTACCGCAGGTATTGACATCTCGTCGCAGGCTCCCTACCTTTTGGCATAAGCGCCGGAACGCGGACGTCAATGACGACGCCCGCCGGCGCGCCAGCGGAGACCTCGATGAGGAGCGGCGCGATGACAACTGCGGTAAAGCCGACGGGACCCGGTCGCCGAGAGTTCTCGGAACGATTGCTGAAAGGGTCGGTCAAGAAGTCCTACGAGCCCGTCGTTGACATCGACTGGGACGCTCCGCTGGATCCGGACAAGTTCTTCCTGCCACCCCGGACCGTGTCGCTATACGGAACGCCGTTGTGGGACAACATGACCCGGGCGCAGCGCATCGAACTGTCCCGGCAAGAACTGGTGAACACCCTGTCGGCCGGCATCTGGTTCGAGAACATTCTCAACCAGGCGCTGCTGCGCAAGATCATGCACACCGACCCCACTAGCAGCTCAACCCACTACGCGCTGACCGAACTCGGGGACGAGACCCGGCACATGGTGATGTTCGGCAAGGCCATCGAGCGGGTGGGTGCCAAGCCGGTCCGCCCGCGGCTCTACCAGCGGATGATCATCAACACGCTGCCGTTCTTCTTCCGCGGCTCGGTGCTCTGGGTGGCCGCGCTGATCGGTGAGGAGATCTTCGACTCGCTGCAGCGGCAGATGATGGACGATCCGGAACTGCAGCCGATCATCCAGCGCCTCATGCGGATTCACGTGACCGAAGAAGCCCGGCACATCCAGTTCGCCCGCGACGGGCTGCGTAAACGGGCACCGCAGATGCGACGGCCGGAGCGGTGGTTTGTCGGCAACGTCAACGGTCTGGGCGGATGGTTCTTCCGCTACCTGTTCACCAACCGGGTTCAGTACGCACGCGCCGGTCTGGACTCGCGCGAGGCGCGTCGGCTCGCGCGGAGCAGCGCGCACCGCCACGAGGTGCAGGTGGCCGGTTTCGCCCCGCTGGCGGAGTTCCTCGACGAAGTCGACTTGCTGGGCCCGATCGCGCGCCGCGGGTGGGCGCGCACCAGGTTCCTGTGACCCACGACGTCATTGCCGTCGGCGGCCGCGTCGCCGGCTTCACGACGCTCGACAGCCCGATGATCGGCGCGGCGTTCGACGACAACACCGACACCTGGACGATCACGACCGACGTAGGCCAGACCCAGACCCGCATACTGCTGGACTGCCAGTTGCCGCTGGTCCCGTGGATCCCGAACCTACCGGGCGGCAAGGAATTTCGCGGTCGACAATTCCATGCCGCGACTGTCCCCGCTGATTTCGACCCGGCCGCCCAACGCATCGCCGTCCTCGGCGCCGACGCAGGCGCAGGGCGGCTCGTCGGCAAGCTGACCAGGTCGGGAGCGGTGGTCAAGATCTTCCCGCTGCCGCCGCGCCGGGTCGTCCGGCCCATCCGGCGGGCCAGGCGTTACCTCCGCCGGCAATCCGACGTCGTGACATCGCCGATCGAGGCGGTGACCGCATCAGGCATTCGCACCGCCGACGGCTTACACCATGACGTCGACACCATCATCTTCGGCACCGGTTTCTCGGTGTCCGACCAACACCCCGAGCTGGTCGGCGCCAGCGGACTGACACTGGCGCAGTCCTGGCGCGATGGCGCCGAACCGTACTGCGGCGTTGCCGTCCACGGCTTACCGAACTACTTCGTGCTCGGCGGACCAGACGTCGAGGCGCAGCTGCGCTACGTCAGCGACTGCCTGCAACTGCTGGCCGGGCACACCCGTATCGAAGTACGCCGCAGCAGCCAACAGATTTTCAACGAGCGGGCCCACTTGCACGCGCCGCCACTACAGCCGGTGGCGTCGGCGTACGAGGTTTCCTCGGCAGGGCTGGACGGTGACATGTACAACGGCCCGGCGACGCTCACGCTGGCCGGGAACTCTCAGCAGGTGCGGGTGCGGCTCAGCGGTCGTGTCGACCCGATCGACGGCCGATACCATTGGCAGGGAACAGTGTTCGACCCGCTCTCCGATGAGCTGGTTCGTGCCCGGTCCCTCACCGTGAACGTGGGTGAGCACAGCGCATCCGCGCGCATCACCGAGCTCACACCGCAGGGCACCTACTCGATAGCGGGCGCGGGCACACCACCCTTCGCGCTGGCCCAACTCGAGGTCTCGCAACCCTAGCGTCGCGCGTAACCTGGACAAATACGCCGAAAGCAGGATTATCTTCGCCTGTTACGCGGGTAACCCCATTCGATGGGGCGCAATGGCAGTCGATGACAAGGCGGTAAACGTGGTCGCGGTCGGCGCCTCGGCCGGGGGCGTCGAGGCGCTGACGAGCTTTGTCGCCGAATTGCCCGATGATCTGCCCTATGCGGTCCTGGTGGTGATGCATCTGCCGGTCGGGGCGCCTAGCGTGCTGGCCCAAATTCTCGACCGCAAGGGACCGCTGCCGGCGAGTCAAGCTGTCGACGGGGAGCCGCTGAGGACGAGCGCAATCCACGTCGCGGTGCCCGATCGCCACCTGCTGGTTCACAATCGGCGAATAGTGCTCTCAGAGGGTCCCACAGAGAACGGCCACCGTCCCGCCGTCAACTCGCTCTTTCGTTCGGTGGCGTTGGGGTTCGGCCGGCGCGCGGTGAGCGTGGTGCTTTCCGGCGTGCTTGACGACGGCACTCTGGGTTCGGCCGCGATTCGGATGCGCGGCGGCACGACGATCGCCCAGGCGCCCACCGACGCGCTGTTCCGGGCCATGCCGCTCAACGCCATCGAAGCCGGCGTCGTCGACCACGAATTACCGGCCATCGAGATCGGCGGACTGTTGCAGAAGCTTGCAGGCCGGGACTTCGACGACCGCCAGACCCGGCCGGACCTTCGGATGGAACTGGAAAACCATATCGCGATGGCTGGACGGTTCTCGGCGACGTTCGATACCGAGGACCTCGGTGCACCGACCGGCTACAGCTGCCCCGACTGCAACGGGGGACTGATCTCCGTCAGCGCGGGCAACTACCGCTGCCACGTTGGACACGCCTGGTCAGCCGATGCCCTGCTGGGGGCACGCGACCAGGAGACCGAGGGCGCGCTCTGGGTTGCCATGCGCAGTCTGCAGGAGAAAGCGAGGCTCTCTCGTCGGTTGGCCGAACAGGTAAAACCTGGGATGCTGCGCGAGAAGTATGAGGCGCTCGCCGACGAGGCGGAGCGCGCGAGGTCCGTCATCGGTGATCGCCTCACGCACGCCTACAGCAGGAACCGGAAGCCAGATGACTAGGCGGGCAAGCGTGTTGGCGGTGTCCAACGATACCGTCGGGACCGCCTGCGTCGTCACGGCCGAGGGCGTCCTGGACAGCAGCACCTACTTGCGGCTGCGAGACGCCATCATCAAAGCGGCGCTAGATGAGCCGAGCGTCGTGATCGTCGACGTCGCCGCGCTTCGCGTTCCCGCAAGCTCGGCGTGGTCAGCGTTCACCAGCGCACGCTGGCACGTCAGTACGTGGCCGGACGTCCCGATCATGCTGGTCTGTCCGCCCGATCGCGCGCGCGACCCGAAACGCCTCGGAGTCGACCACTACGTGCCGATACACCCCACCATCGATTCGGCGTTGGAGTCGGTGCAGACCGGCGGTCAACCATTGCGGCGACGAGCTCGAGCTGAGTTGCCCGCGTCCCTGGCAAGCCTGCGGCAGTCCCGGACACTGGTGCGCGAGTGGCTGACCGTCTGGTCGCAACCGACGTTGATTCCGGTAGCAACTGTCATCGTCAACGTGTTCGTCGAAAACGTGCTGCAGCACACCACCAGCGCACCGAATATCAGGCTGGAGACAGACGGGACCGCGCTGACTATCGCCGTTCGGGATTGCAATTCGACGCTCGCTACCCGTCACGAAGATCCATTCCGCGGCGGCGACCGGGTGTCAGGTCTCGCGATCGTCGCGTCGGTCTGCCGCTCCTGGGGGTGCCTTCCTACGCCGTCTGGGAAGACCGTCTGGGCGGTTGTCGGCCCGGAAAACCAGCTCTGACATCGACCGCGAGTAGTGTTCAGCTCGCGACTCGAGTATCAGCGGACGGAACAAGATGGACTCAAAGACGGACGAGCCGTTCGAGGCTCTGCTTCGATACCTGAGGGATTCGCGTGGTTTCGACTTCACGGGCTACAAACGCACGACCTTGATCCGTCGGGTTCGTCACCGGATGGCTCAGGAGGGATACGACACCTACGAACAGTATCTCGACGTTTTACAGGCCAGCTCGGACGAGTTCTCCGCGCTGTTCAACATGATCCTCATCAACGTCACCTCATTTTTCCGTGACCGGGAGGCGTGGGACTGCATTGCCGCCGATGTGATGCCACGCTTGCTCGCCCAGAGCGGGCCGGAAAGCCAGATTCGGGTGTGGAGCGCCGGCTGCGCGTCGGGCCAGGAGGCCTACACGATGGCGATGCTGCTGGCCGAAGCGCTCGGGCCGGAAGCATTCCGTCAGCGGGTCAAGATCTACGCGACCGACGTCGACGAGGACGCACTGGCCCAGGCGCGCGCTGCGACCTACGACGCCAAGGCCGTCGAATCGGTCCCACATGACTTGTTGAACAAGTACTTCGATCAGATCAACGGGCACTTCATCTTTCACAAAGATCTGCGCCGAGCGGTGATCTTCGGCCGCAACGACCTGGTCAAAGACGCGCCCATCTCCCGGGTGGACCTGCTGGCGTGCCGCAACACCCTGATGTACATGAACGCAGAGACACAGCGCAATGTCCTGGGCCGCTTACATTTTGCGCTGGCGCCTGAGGGCACGCTGTTTCTCGGCCACGCCGAGATGTTGTTGAGCCACACTGACCGGTTCACGCCGGCAGACCTCAAACAGCGCATCTTTCGCAAGACAGCGGGGTCCAACAGCGGCCTGGAACGTTACGATCCCGCCGCAGCGATGTTCGAGCGGCAGGGCGATCTGACCGGGTTGAACACCGTGCGGGAGTTGGCATTCCGGGCCAACCCGGTCGCCCAGATCGTCGTGACCGGTGAAGACACCGTGGCGATGATCAATGGACAGGCCGAAACCATGTTCGGGTTGTCGGCGCGCGACATCGGACGGCTGCTGCGCGACCTCGAGGTCTCCTATCGGCCCGTCGAGTTGCGCGTCTATCTGGAACAGGCCAAGGTCGACCGCCGACCCGCTCTGATCCAGGACGTCAAATGGCAGCGGCCGGGGGCAGAGACCGTCTGGTTCGAGATCCAGGTCAACCCGCTCGTCGACGGCGAAAACGGGCTGCTCGGTGTATCGATCGTGTTCTTCGATGTCACCGCAACCAAGGCCTTGCTGGACAAGGTGGTCGACACCAATCGCCAACTCGAAGCCGCCTACGAGGAGCTGCAGTCCACCAACGAGGAGCTCGAGACCACCAACGAGGAACTGCAGTCAACAGTCGAGGAGCTGGAGACGACCAACGAGGAACTGCAGTCCACCAACGAAGAGCTCGAGACAATGAACGAGGAGCTGCAGTCCACCAACGACGAACTGCACACCATCAACGACACCTTGCGGGAGCGCAGCGCCGACCTCGAGGACGCGCGCAACTTCGTGGATTCACTGGTCGACTCGGTCCATCTCGGTCTGGTGGTAGTGGACCGAGAGATGCGGGTCGTGGTGTGGAACCGCGGCTGCGAAGAGCTGTGGGGGATGCGCGCCGACGAGACCGGGGGCCGGGTCCTGCCGAATCTGGACATCGGCCTGCCGATGGACGCCATCCGGCCGCTGATCGGTCAGGCGTTCGTCGAGCCGGACAAACCAGCCGAATCCGTGGTCGAGGCCATCAATCGCCGGGGCCGACCCACGAGAATCCGGGTGGTCTGCACCGGCTTCCAATCACCTGACGGCACGGTGAATGGCGCGCTGCTGCTGATGGATCCGCAGTCTTGAGCTATTGCGCTTCCAGCTGCTCGGTGACGGCCGCGTCGTGGATCGCCGCCTCGGCGCGATGCAGCTCCGCGGCGTCCTGATGCGCCTCACCAGTATCGTCGCCGGCACCTAAAGCTGCCTGCTCGTGAACGGCCGCCGCGCGCCGGTGCGCTGAACCGGCGTCGGCATGCCTCGCGGCGGCGTCGCGATGGGCTCGCTGGGCCCGTTGCCGAGACTCCTCGGCACGCAGCCGCGCGCTCTCGACCGTCTTGGCCGTGGACGGCGCACCGGACGCCAGCTCCGCTCTGCGCTGCTGCAGTTGAGCGGCACGCCGTCGGGCCGCGTCAGCGCGTTCGGCAGCCGCGTCCCCGCCTCGTCCGTCTTGCTCGGCCATCAGCTACTCGGCTTCCACGTTCATGGAGATTACGCCACAAG
>Ga0302326_10026915_pt1 | contig 11609 bp, 8 predicted proteins | sample Palsa_T0_3_FD_202264 | JGI IMG/M metagenome (GOLD analysis project Ga0302326, IMG submission 202264) | Peat permafrost microbial communities from Stordalen Mire near Abisko, Sweden - Palsa_T0_3 | ecosystem: Environmental > Terrestrial > Soil > Palsa > Peat permafrost | place: Sweden: Abisko...
GCGTTCCGGGAGCTGACCGAGCCGTACCGGCGAGAGCTGCAGGTGCACTGCTACCGGATGCTCGGATCGTTCGCCGACGCCGAGGACGCCCTGCAGGACACGCTGCTGGACGCCTGGCAGGGCCTGGCCGGGTTCGCCGGGCGCGCCTCGCTGCGCACCTGGCTGTACCGGATCGCCACTAACCGGTGCCTCAAGGCGCGTCGCTCGGCCAGCCGGCGACCGGCCAAGGAGTGGGATGTGCCCGGCGTGCAGCCACCCGAACCGACGCGGCTCGGCGAGGTCATGTGGCTCGAGCCGTTTCCTGATGCTTTCCTGCCGGGTGACGTGCCGCCCGGACCCGAGGCTCGCTTCGAGCAGACCGAGTCGATCTCGCTGGCGTTCGTGACGGCGCTTCAGCTGCTTCCGCCGCGCCAGCTCGCCGTGCTCGTGCTCCGCGATGTCCTCGGATTCCATGCGAACGAGGTGGCCGAGATGCTGGACTCGACCACCGAGTCGGTCACCAGCGCCCTCAAGCGGGCACGGGCCAGCCTGCAGCGCCGTCAGCCGGCCCGCGCTGACCGCGAGCCGCCGGCGATGGCCGGGTCACCGGCCGAGGAAGCGCTCGTGGCCAGGTTCGTCCGCGCGTACGAATCCGCCGATCTCGACGCGCTGGTGGCCCTGCTGACCGACGACGTCTTCATGTCCATGCCGCCGATGCCCCTGGAATACGAAGGCCGCGACGTCGTGGCTGGCTTCTGCGCTCTGCTGCTCGGCTCTGACCGCACGTACGAGCTGGTGCCGGCCCGCGCGAACGGCCAGCCGGCGTTCGGGTTCTATGTCCGGGCCCCTGGCGGTATCAGCCATGCGACCGGCTTCGTCGTGCTCACCCTGGCCGGCCATCGGATCTGCGCCATGACCCGCTTCGAGAACAGCGTGCTGCCCTGGTTCGGCCTGCCGCGGTCGCTCCCCAGCCGTTAGCGGAATACGCTGGCCCGGGTAATTATGTGAAGATCGCAGAATATAACTCGTCAGAGCAGCAGAACCCGGTCTCGGTAGGGGTCCAGCCTGGAGTCGGCGGGGTCGAGTTCGGTGACCGGCCAGCCCGTCGAGCTGCTCTGGGTGAAGGGCTCCGGCGGTAACCTCGGCACCCTGACCGAGCCGGGCCTGGCCGTCCTGCGGCTGGACCGGCTGCGCGCTCTGGCGGACGTCTACCCCGGGGTCGAGCGCGAGGACGAGATGGTCGCCGCGTTCGACTTCTTCCTCGCCCGGGCCGGACACCCCCGGCTGGCCGCCCTCGGCACCTCGTTCCCCGACCACTTCCTGCGGACCAAGGTGCGCCCGATGGTGCTCGACGTGCCCCCGGCGGCGCCCCTGGACGAGCAGCTCGCCCGGCTGCGCGAACGCCACGTGGCCTACCGGGAGGACTACCAGAAGTACTACGAGAGCTACGCCACCGGCCTGCACATCCCGGTGGACAGCGGCGTCCCCGCCGCCTTCCTGCGCTGACCCGGGTCCGACCTGGCATCTGACCCGGACCGGATGTTCAGGTTCCGTCCGGCAGGGTCTGGGATTCTCCCGCCAGCGGCCGCACCAGCCCGCGGGCTTGGAGCCAGTCCCGCAGGTCCGCGCGGACAGCTGCCTCGGGGCGGTCAGTGCTCAGCTCGAGCAGGATGCCGCGGCTGCGGTAATAGTCGACCAGCGGCGCGGTTTCCTTGGCGTAGACGGCGAGCCGGTGCCGGACCACGCTGAGCGTGTCATCGGGCCGGCCATCACGTTGCGCCCGGTCGAGTATCCGGGCGACGAGCTCTTCCTCCGGCGCGGTCAGATAGATGACGCCGTCGCTGGTGAGGCCGAGTTCGACGCCGACTTGCGCCGCGCGCAGCGCCTGGGGCATGGTGCGCGGGAATCCGTCGAGCACGAAGCCGCCCGTTTCGCGGGCCGCGGCGACCACGGCTGGTATGAGGATGCTGAAGATCAGGTCGTCCGGGACGAGGTCCCCGCGCGCGGTGTACTCGGCGACCTGCCGTCCCAGGCCGGACCCGCGCGCCACCTCCGCCCGCAGTAGGTCTCCCGAGGAGATGTGCGCGGCGCCCGTCTGCCGCGTCAGCCACCTGCCGTGGGTGCCTTTGCCGGCGCCGGGCGGGGATAGCATGATCACCCGCACCATGGTGACGGCACCCCTTCCACTCCAGTTAGGCCCTGCCCGTCCAGTATCCCTCGTTCTTCACGCAGGACGCTCGTCGACGGCTCGGACCGCTTTGACAGCCTGTCAGAGGGTCAGGGGAACCGGCAATAGGAGCCCGCATCGAACGCGCCGCAACAGGGTGAAAACGCGTCCGCTCGTCCTTGGGTTTGGTCTGCCGCCGCGCGGATGGCCTCCCACTGCAGCTTTCGCGTTTTCTGGACCGAACGGACGGTGGTGCAGGACCTGCTGACCGAGGTGCTCCACGGCGTTGAGCGCCTGGAACCCTCAGCCCGGAGGTCAAGCTCTGGCGAATTGGCTGTATCGCGCAGCGGGATCGACGGCAACCCTCAACAGCTGTACCACGAGCCTCTCGCACCACACCTGACCGCGAGGGTAGCCGTCAGTTACCGCTCGGACCAGTTTTCGCTTAATTACCTTATGGTGTGGTTGTGGCATCCTGCACAAAAGAATGTGCAGGTTGTAACATCCATACGCTCCGGGCGGGGCCGGACGCGGGGCTGGAGGAGGTGCTGGGGTTGGCGGGGGTGCTGGGGTTACTCGGCGTCAGGAGCCGAAGACGAAGCGGTCGATGATCGCGGCGAGCTCGAGGGGGGTGTCGCCCTGCAGGCTGTGGCCGGCTTCCTCGACGTGAACGACCTGGGCCGAAGGCAGACGGCGGAGCAGCTCCCGCTCGTCGTCGTCGTCCAGAACCGAGTCCGGCCGCATCCCCCGGGCGAGCAGCAGCGGCACCGTGATCGACGACAGCGGCTCCCAGAGCTCCCCGTAGCGGGTTCCGGCGGCCGGGCTGGCTGGCGCGGGAGCAGCTGGCGCGGAACTGGCCGAGACGGCGGGACGGCGGTGGCGGGCCCAGCGCCACACCCAGGTGCCGTCAGGCTGCTGTTCGGCGTTGTGCAAGATTCCGCGGCGGAGAGACGACCGGGACCGGCCGGGGTTGAACCGGGCCGTCCGGTCCAAGAGCTCGTCCAGGCTGGCGAAGCTGGCGGGGCCGGCGACGAAGTCGGTGATGTGCCGAGATCGCTGCGCCTTTATCCCCGGCAGCACGTCGACGAGAACGACCTTGCGGACCAGTTCCGGCGCCTCGGCGCTGAGCGCGATGGTCGTGAGCCCGCCGAGGGACATGCCGATCACCGCCTTGGCGGCCGGGGCGAGCTGGCGGATGGCGGCCGCGACGTCGGCCGCGTTGCCGCGGGCGTCCAGCTGGCCTTCCGGGCGGTGTCCGGGGCCGTCCGAGTGGCCGTGCCCGGGGAGGTCGATGGCCACCAGGGGACGGTCCAGGGCCATCGCCACCGTGTCCCAGGTGTGGGCGTTCTGGGATCCGCCGTGCAACAGGACCAGTTCCGGGTCCCCGTCGTGCCACACCAGCGCGCTCAGCCGCCGGCCACGGGGTGCGGGAGCAGCGGGGGCGACGGAGGCGACGGAGGCGACGGGGTCTACCTCGGCGAAGACCCGCCGTACCGTCGGCGGGCGGTCAAAGGGCAGGCCGTGCTCTTCGGCGTTCTGGTGGAACAGCCCGAACTCGTCGTAGTCGACCCGGTCCGTCACTGTTCGGCCGCCGCGGGCTCGCCGCGGCCGGGGAGGCTGAGCATGCCGTAGGCCCGGTCACGGGCGTCGCGAAGTTCCACGAGGCCCAGTATGGCCGGCCGGGATCACCGGGCGGCCGATTGCCTATCTTTCCCATCTGATTAGTCGCTAAAAGGTAGGATCGAGCCGTGAGCACGATCGGAACGCGGGAGTTCCGCGAGCTGACGGCCGTCGTGGCCTTGGTCAACACCGAGACCACGGTCATCGAGACCGGGCGTACCGTGCCGGTGACCGCCCCGGATCAGGTCGTCCTGGCCGGGCGGCTCGAGGGGGGCGCGGTGGCGTCGGTGGCGGTGCAGGGCGGATCTGCGCCGGTCACGCCGGGCTTCGAGCTGCGGATCGTAGGCACCGAGGCGACCCTGGTGGTCCGGCCGGCGACGCCGGGCGGCATCCACATCACCGACTGGGCCGTCTCCATCGGCAAGCCCGACGGCTCAGTCGCGGACCTGCCGGTGCCCGGGCGCTTCACTCCGGTACCCGCGGCCGTGCCCGCCGGGCCGCCGAGAAACGTCGCCGCGGCGTACCGCGAGTTCGCCCGGGCGATCACCCAAGGTCAGCCGGCCACACCGGACTTCGCCGCCGCCGTCCGGTACCACCAGCTGCTCGAGGCGATCCAGCGGGCGTCGGACACCGGCGTCCGCCAGGACGCCGGCGACTAGGCTAGGCGGCCATGAGCGGTCCAGGCGTGCTGCCCATCGTCGAATGCGGTGATCCGGTCCTGCGCCGCCCGGCTGAGCCGGTCGGCCCCGCCGATCTGCGCACCAGCGAGCTGCGGCTGCTGATCGCCCGGATGCGGGCCACCATGGAAGCCGCGCCCGGCGTCGGGCTGGCCGCGCCCCAGGTCGGCGTGCCCATCCAGCTCGCGGTGCTGCAAGACGGCCCGGAGCGCTGGGGTCAGCTGACCGAGGAGGAACGGACAATCAGAGAACGGAACGGTCTGGACTTCACCGTCCTGGTCAACCCCGCGCTCCGGCTCGTCGATGACCCCGGTCAGGCCAGCTTCTACGAAGGGTGCCTGAGCGTCCCCGGGCTCACCGGGGTAGTGGCCCGCCACCGGGCCGTCCGGGTCGAAGCGCTCGACGAGCACGGCCGCCCCGTCGACCGGGTGTTCTCGGGGTGGGCGGCCCGTATCGTCCAGCACGAGGTCGACCACCTCCGCGGCCGCCTGTACCTGGACCGGGTCGAGACCAGATCGCTGTCCACCACCGGCAGCTACGCTCGCCTGTGGGCCGGGCGGCCACCGGAAGACGCGGCCGCCTCCCTCGGGTTCACCTTGCGGTAGAGATCATCCGGTCCCCTCGGCCGGCGAAAGCCCTGAAGCCCGCGGCGGTTGAGCCGTGCCTGCCGCGACCGTCGCGCCCAGCCGGCGATGCAGGATGTCGGCGGCGCTGTCGAGCGCATCGGCGAGCTCGTCGGTGACGCCCGACAGGACCGTGTCCTGGCCGGCCAGGCGCCCCTGGCCCGGCCCGGTGAGCTGTTCGTAGAGAGCGGTCTGCAGCTCCCGCAGCGGGGGCATGTCGCCCGGCACCCCCAGGCTGCGCAGCGATCCGGCGACCACCCGCGCCGCGGTCTCGATGCCGTCGGCGAACCGGTCCGCCGCCGCGGCGGCGCCGCTCGCCTGCGCGGTGCTGTTCGGCTCCGCGGTGCCGCTCGGCTCCGCGGTGCCGCTCGGCTCCGCGGTGCCGCTCGCGCGCGTGCTCTCCAGCGCCGCCTGCAGGGTCAGCGAGGCGTGCGCCATCCGGCGGCCGATCCCGGTCAGGCTGTACGCGAGCCGTGCGGTCATCGGCGGCCGGGACGGCTCGTCGTTCAGCCGGTCCGCGGACGCCTCGGCATCCGAACGGGCTTTCCGCGCGGTCCGCGACGCCGCCTGCAGCGTGCGGGCGTCCACCGCACCTGGCCGCACGTAGGCCCGCAGCACCAGCGCCCCGATGTGCGCCTGCGTCTCGAACAGCCGGGCCAGCTTCTGCTGCGCCGACTCACCCTCCCAGGACGGCCAGGCCAGGTAGCCGATCAGCGCCAGCGCCGCGCCGACGCCCGTCCCGATCAGCCTGGCCGTCACCGTCTTCTCCGCCGTCTCGCCGAGCAGCGCCAGCAGCGTCACCACGAAGTCGGTCAGGAACACCGCGAACAGCAGGTAGTTGACGGCGAACACCGCGTACGCCACGGTCATCGTCACGCCGACCGCGGCCACCAGCACGGCCGTTCCCGCGTGCAGGAGCAGCGCGGTGGCCAGGCCAAGCCCGCCGCCGATGACGGTGCCGCCGGCCCGCTGCACCCCGCGGTAGATCGTGGACGCGTAGTCCGGCCGCAGCACGATGAGGATGGTCAGCACGATCCAGTACGCCTTGGGCAGGCCCGAGGCCTGGGCCACGATCTCACCGATGCCCGCGACCAGGGCCAGCCGCAGCGCGTGCCGCCCCGCTTCGGTGGAGGTCCCCACGTTGGCCGCCAGCGTGAGCAGCGCCGACTTCAGCGCGGAGCGTCGCGCGCCCCGCTTGTGGCCGGGCAGCGAGACAGGCTCGGCGGTCGGCTCGGCATCACGCACGTCTAGCCGCCCCAGGGTACGCACCGAACCGCGCAGCTCGCCGAGCAGGCCGGCCGCCGCCCACCGCCACGGAACGTCCGCGGGCAGCTCGATCGCCGCCACGCGCTCCCACAGCGCATCGGCCAGCGCCTGATGGCCGCGCCGGGCCTCCAGCGCGTCCGCGACGCCGCCGAGAACCCCCGCCACGGGCTCGAGCACCGTGCACTGGGGCCCGTAGCCCGCCACCGCGGCCAGGCTCACCCGGATCCGGTCAGCCTCCTGGAGCAGCAGCAGGAACCGGTACCTGTACTGCGCGCGCAGCAGCGGGTTCGGGTCGGTGACCGCCTGCGAATCAAACACCGCGGGCGGCGGGACCTGCCCCGACGAGGCAGGCCGGCGGCAGCTGTCGGCCGCGTAGCCGGCCAGCAGCCGGTACGCGGCCGCCAGCGAGTTCCGTTCCTGGTTGCCGCTCGTGACGGTCCAGGACGCGACGACCAGCGCCCCCTGCCACAGCCCGCCGGCCAGCACGAGCAGGGCCCGCAGCCCGGCGTCCCCGGGCCCCAGCGGGATGGAGCTGGCGATGACCAGCTGGATCGCCCACTGGAGCCCGACGACCAGGAACCGCTGCCCCAGCGTGGCCATCAGGCCGGCCAGGTAGCTGAAGATAAGAATCGCCGGCAACAGCAGCCAGCCGCTGAGGTACGCGCACACCCCGCCGACGAACGTGGCCACCGCCATGCCGACGGCCGCGAACGTCACCGCGGTCACCCGGGTCCGGGACGCGCCCTGGAACGAGACCATCCCGGCGGGCAGCGCCCCGAGCGCGGCGAAGACGCCGTATTCAAGGTGATTCGTGGCCAGGCCGAGCGCGAGCGGGGTGATCATCCCCACCCCGGCCCGCAACGCGCGCGGCACGTCAATGTCCGACCAGCGGAACGCGCCGAAATTCAGCCAGCCACCCTGGCTCAGCTCCGCGGCGAGCATCCTGCGGCTGGACCGGAACCAGGCCGCGATCAACGACAGGGGTTCTCGGCTCTTGACATCCTCCATCGCCCTAAAGCTAAAGGACGAGGATCCCGGCCGCGACCTGTGGTCGCGCTCCAGAGGCGAGTAAGGATGCCCGGCCCGGACGGGGGGTCCAGGCCGGGCTACCACCCGGCACTCGCGGGGGGGAGGCGAGTTACCGGACGGTAATATAGCTTACGCGCCGGCTGATAGTAGCTCGTCCGGGATCCGTCAAGATTTACCCGGGCAGCGGTCAGATGACGGCCGGCCGGCGCGAGATCGTCTCGTGTTCGAGCTTCGCGCCGAGGTCGGCGCGCAGTGTCACCTTGGAGACCTTCCCGACCTGGGTACGCGGCAGGGCGTCGATGAGCTCGAGACGTTCGGGCCACTTGTACTTGGCCAGGCCCTCAGCCTCCAGGTGCGCGCAGATGCCGGCGAGTGTCGGCGGGTTCTGCGGGTCCCGGGGCACGACGTAGGCGCAGCCGCGCTCGCCCAGTCTGGGGTCGGGCATGCCGACCAGGGCCATCTCGGCCACGGCGGGGTGACCCGCGACCAGGAGCTCGACCTCTTCGGCGTTGATCTTCTCGCCGCCGCGGTCGATGAGGTCCTTGACGCGGCCCTCGATCGAGTAGCTCAGCGTCCCGGCGTACCGGCGTGCCCGCACCAGGTCGCCGGAACGGTAGAAGCCCCCGGCGGTGAAGGCCTCGCGGTCGCGGTCGGGCGCGGCGAGGTACCCGCGGATCGTGTAGGGCCCGCGCGCGGCCAGTTCTCCGGTCTCGCCCTCGGCCACCTCGACCTCGGTGCCGGGCCGGAGCACCCGGACTTCATCAAGGGGCGAGATCGGGACACCGACGGTCTGCGCCCGCAGGCTGGCGGGCGCATCGAGCGGGGTGAACAGGAAGAGCCCCTCGCTCATGCCGAAGGCCTGGGTGACGTGCACGCCCCGCCCGGTCAGCTCGTCGAACACCGGACGGGGGACACGCGCGGCGGTCAGCACCCAGGTCCCGAGCCGGGCGACGGCGTCGTCGAACGCCGGGTGCGACAGGTATTCCCTGGCCAGTCCCGGCGGGCTCATGGTCCACGTGGCCCCGTGCTCGGCCATCAGCGGGAGCATGACGTCGGCCGCGGGCGTCGCGAGGAGCAGGGCGGCGCCGGCGCCGTGGGCGGCGTGCAGGCCGTTGGTGAGCGCCGCGTTGTGGGCGAGCGGGAGCCCGAAGGCGAGCACGCTCTGCTCCGTGTGGCCCCACCACCCGGAGGTCAGGTCGGCATTGCAGCGGTACTCGGCGTGCAGCCGGGGGATGATCTTCGGTGTTCCGGTGGTGCCACCCGAGAGCTGCAGCACGGCCGGTCCGTGCACGTCGAGCGATTCCGCGATCGCTATCAGCCCGGCCCGTTCCGTCTTATTGACCTCATGGTCCTGGAGGTCCTCGATGCGCAGGCCTGGCTGGTCCGGCGCCGCGCCCACGGTCAGGAGCTGCCGCATCGCGGGCAGCAGGCGGGCCGCCTCGTGGGCCAGCCCGACCAGGTCGTAGCCGGGGAAATCGGCCTGGACGAGGTGGGCCACGGCGCCGGACTTGCGGCCGATCTGCTCGATCTCGAGGCGGCGGTGGATGGCGAGGGTGCAGACCGGGATCAGGCCGGCCTTGAGCAGTCCGTACCAGGCGACGACCGCCGTGGCGGAGTTGGTCAGCTGCAGCAGCACCCGTTCTCCCGGCCGCAGACCGGAGCTCAGCAGCCCGGCGGCCACGGCATCCGAGCGGGCGTCGAGTTCGCGGTAGGTGAGCCGTGTGTCCGGCGTGATCAGCGCCGTGCGCTCGGCGTAGATGGCCGCGGCCTGGCGGAAGGCCGTGGGGAGGGAGCGCGAGCCCCAGGCCCCGGTCGCCACGTACCGGTCCACCGCCGCCGCGGGGTGCGGGACGACCCCGGGCAGGGCCGTGGTCTGCGGAGAAGAGGCCCCGGCGCCGTCGACTACGCTGTTCCCGGCCTCGCTGCCGTGGAGCGAGTTCATGTCCTGGTACCTCTCGCCTTCGTGCTTGTTGGAGGTCAGTCTGCGATCGCGACGAGATCGGCGCGGCCGGCCACGATCCCGTCGACGAGATCGTCGATGTGGTCCGCGGGGGCGCCGACCACCGTGAACAACTTGGTCTGGCGACGGATCCGCTCGGCGAGCGCGAGCCGGTCGAGCAGCGCAGGACGGTCCGGTCGTCCCTCCAGCCGGACCCCGTCCGCGCCGGCCTCGGCGAGTGCGAAGCAGCGGTCGAGTACGTCGTCTGCCGCCGGCGACCAGGGATCATCGACATCGGTGCCCAGCACCGCCGTCAGGGCCTCGTCCGGATGGGCCGCGCGCGAGGCGGTGACGGCGTAGGGCTCACCTGGCACCTCGCGGTAGCCCGCCTGCCCCGCTTCAGCCAGGACGCGACCGCTCGCGCGAAGCGCCGCCCCTTCGTAGGGCCGGCTCAGGACCCAGGTCCGGACGTCGGCGAGCTCATCGCCGGCGGGTTCGGTGCCGGCGGGTTCGGTGCCGGCGGGTTCGGTGCCGGCGGGTTCGGTGCCGGCGGGTTCGGTGCCGGCGGGTTCGGTGCCGGCGAACGCCGCGAGGCCGGCTCGGAGCAGGCCGGGGTCGCTCCCGGCGAGGCGCGAGGCGGAAACCACCCCGCCCCGGCTGAGATAGGCCAGCATCAACTGCGGTGCGGGGAGGTCAAGGCGGTGGCCTATCGAGTCCCACCAGCGCTGACTGCGCAGGGCCGCGTCTTGCAGGGCCTCGACGCGAGGACGGCGGATTTCCTCGTACCGTCGGAGCGCACCGGCCAGCGCCGGTTCTGCACCGGCGGTGAGGCTGTCGGCCAGGACGATGGCGTCCTCGAGCGCCATCTTCGTCCCCGAGCCCACCGAATAGTGCGCGGTGTGGGCCGCGTCCCCGATGAGCACCACGTTCTCATGGTGCCACCGGGGCAGGGACACGGTCCGGAAGTGCATCCAGCGTGAGCGGTTGCCGAGCAGTTCGGCCCCGCCGAGCGGGCCGGCGAAGGCTTTCTGCAGGTACTCGAGGCTGAAGGCATCCGACTCGGTCAGCGGCGTGCGCTCGGTCGCGATGTCCATGCCGGCGCGGCGCCAGGTCCCGACATCGGCCTCGACCCCGAGGGTGCTGCGCTCCTCGGCGTAGGGGTAGCCGTGGATGGTGAACAGGCCGTGCTCGGTGCGCACCGGTACGAACAGGTTCGACCGCAGCCGGGTTGCGCAGCCGAGCCACATGAATACCCCGCGGCCTGGGGTGACGTGACCGCCCACGTGCTCGGAGAGCTCGGCCCGGGTTTTGCTGCCCGCGCCGTCCGCGGCGATCACCAGGCCGGCCTCCCGCACGTCGCCGAGATTGCGCTCCACCCCGAGATCCACCTCGACACCGGCCCGGAGCGCCTCGTCGAGGAGGACGGCGAGCAGCCGTGACCGTGCGATCGCGATGCCCCCGCCGGTGCCCTTGGCCCGGACCGACACCCCGTCGATCAGCATCTCCTGCGGTGGCATCGGCACCGAGGCCGCCACCAGACGGTCGAATGTCGCCCGTTCCGCCTCGGCCACCGCGCGCAGCGTGCGGGCGGTGAACGCGACCCCGAAGCCGAAGGTGTCGTCGGGCACCGACCGTTCGCTGACGCGCACGCTGGCGTGCGGCATCCGCTCCTTGATGAGCCGTGCGGCGAACAGGCCGGCCGGGCCCCCGCCGATGACCTCGACACGTCCCAGTTGCATGAAGGCACGATAAGCACAAGCCGACTGATTCGTCAAATTTACGACTCATTCGTTGACACGCGGGCCCGATGCGGGCATACTCGGCAGCACAGCAGACAGGAAGGAAACGACTCGTGACTTCCCCGACGGCGCAGCTGCGCCCACCGGAGGCCGACCCGGGAGGCACCGCCAGCCACCGGGTGCGCGGCATCAACCACATGGCGTTCCCGACCTTCGACCCGGTCGGGACCATCGGCTTCTACCGAGACGTCCTCGGCCTGCCGCTCGTGCAAACGATGCAGGTCAAGGCGTGGGGACCGGAGTATCAGCGGGACTTTGTGCACTTCTTCTTCGACATCGGCAACGCCGACTGCCTGGCCTTCTTCTACTACTTCGGCCAGGAGCCCTACCGGGACGAGAACCGCCCGCCTCTACTCGATCTCGGCCAGCACGTCGCGCTGCATGTGGACACCCTGGCGGACCTCGACGGGTTCGCCAAGCGCATCGAGGACGCCGGGCTGAGGATTGACATGCGCGTCATGCACGAGACGGTCGAGTCGATCTACGTCCGCGACCCCAACGACATCCTGA
>Ga0302326_10026916_pt1 | contig 11608 bp, 14 predicted proteins | sample Palsa_T0_3_FD_202264 | JGI IMG/M metagenome (GOLD analysis project Ga0302326, IMG submission 202264) | Peat permafrost microbial communities from Stordalen Mire near Abisko, Sweden - Palsa_T0_3 | ecosystem: Environmental > Terrestrial > Soil > Palsa > Peat permafrost | place: Sweden: Abisko...
CCACCTCCATGACCTCGGCCTTGGAGCCCTCGTAGCCGGCGATGTCCGCGAACCGGGTCTTGGGCTTGTCCTCCTCGTCGTAGACCTTGGCCTTGGACTTGCCGAAGGCCATCAGCCCGCCGAACCGTCCGCCGATCTGCTTGCTGCTGCGGCGGGCGAAAAACATGAGCAGCGCGATGATGATGACGATGGGGAGAACCCAGTCAATGATGAATCCCAGCACCGAGCCCGAGCTCGCGCTGGTCCCCGTCACCTGGACCTTATGCCCGAGCAGAAGGGCGGGAAGAGCGGTGTCGTCCAGCGCGACCGGGATCTGGGAGGTGTAGGCGCCGCCGCCGTGGAGCGTGCCGCTCACCGCCCCGGCCGAGGTGATCGCGGCGGTCGAGACCTTGTTGGCGGTCACGTCGCCGACGAAGCTGGTGTAGCTCAGCGCCGCAGGCCGCGCCCCGCTGCCGGGGTGGTAGAGCAGCAGCGCGATGAAGGCGATCGCGATCGCGGCCGGGATTATCCATCTCCACTGGCGCGATGGCGGGGTCGCCGTGGGAGTCGGCTGCTGCTTCTGCTCCGGCTTCGGCTTCGGCTTCGGCTTCGGAGCCGGCGAAACGGATTTCTTAGGCGGACCCGGACGGGTCGCCGTCATCGAGTGAGGTACTGCGATGCCTTGGCCCGGACGCACATGCAACCTCGGCTCAAACCGCTCGTGATCGTCGCCCGACAGTACCGGGAAGCGAGGGAATCATGCTCGTCAGCCGCGTGCCCGCACGGGCACGGCGTGTCCGGCGGCGTCTCGCCCTTCGATGGTGTCGTCATGAGATCAGTCAACCCCGCCCCGGACGGATCCGAAATGATCAATCGCGCATGAGCCCATCACCGCAGCCGATCGCCAGCGCCCACGAGCCCGGCACGGCCGGTCGGGCCGAGGCTCTCAGACGTGACGCTGATGGACGTAGCACCATCGCCAGGCCGACCCCGGCGCGAACCCAGCGGCGACCGGGTGGTCGGTCTCCTCGTAGTGCGCCCTGGCGTGCTGCTTGGGCGAGTCATCCGAACACGCCACCCAGCCGCAGGTCAGGCAGACCACAAGGCTCGCCCGGGGGTCGTTGCGGTCCTTGCGGCTCTGGCAGTCCTGGCAGTCGTCTGACTGCGGCCCAACCAGCGCAAGGCCGTCGAGATGCTCGCATCGCGGTGCGTTCCCGTTCGGGCTTACGGTCGCCGTACCCAGGGTCATGCTCTGGCCGGGGATCATGGCACCCTCTCCCTCTGCGTAACGGAAATGCCGGGCGCGGTCCGCTCGATCATCCTCGAGTCAATCGCGGGGGGCGACGGAGCGGAAACAGGCAACGTGAGCACGGCCCATCACCAGAACCGATCACCCGACGTCCCCGGAACCACGGGCGGCCCCTCGCCGACCCCGCCTCGGACTACCCGTGGTCGGTCCTGTGGCGCGCGGCCGACGACTCCGCCCACGTCCAGGCCGTCGTCGACTGCGCACAGGCTATGTCCAAGCGACTCGGCTGGCTGACAACCGCCGACCAGACAGCACACTGAGCGGCGCTCGCCTGCCAGCCTTGCCTACTGCTCTCCTCAAATGGATTCAAAGCCCTCGCGGGGACACCCGCGTTTAAGCCCTCACGGTCATCCGGTCGGCTGCGGAGCCTTAACCTTGCAGGCGATCTTCGGGTTCACGCCCACGTAGTTGAGCGGGCCCGCGAGAATCGTTACGACGATGTTTCCGACGCGGGAGCAGCTCGGGTCGGAACTGCCGTAGTAGTGACGCTGGCCAGCGGCGATGGCGCCGATGATGAGCCAGATGACCAGGATTATCGATAGGATGCGCATAACTGTCTCCAGGGGATGTTCACTTTGGCCGGGGGCGGCCACCAGTGAGCTGCCCCGGAAGTCTGGCGTAAATCGGCAATCCGGGCAAGGCTTATCTCCAGTGCCGATCAGCACCGGGGGGCGGCGCCACTCGCAGGTGTCACTTGGGGACCAGCCTCGATGGCGATCGGTTCGGGTGATGAGGTTTGCGGTTTCCGCCTGTTTCCCCGCCGCAGCGGACCGGCTTAGCTGAACGATGACAGGCACGACGGCTAGGTATCGCGGCGAGGAGCCCGGTTATGAGCATCAACACGGGCGCCATCCCCACCCCGTCCCCCGCTGCGGCGGAAGAACCCTCCCCCGTTCCCGCGGCCGGCTACGACGGGACGGAACCATTCGCGGACGACGCCGGGCCGCCGCCCACCTTCGGCGGGCGGGTCCGGGCCGGCGTGACGGCCACGATCGTGGCCGTGCCGTTCGCCGGGCTGGGGGTGGCGGTGTGGCTGGCCTGGGGCCGCGGCCTCGACCTGGCCGACATCCTGCTCGCGGTGGGCTTTTACGTGATCACCGGGCTCGGCGTGACCATCGGCTTCCACCGGCTGCTGACCCACCGCAGCTTCACCGCGGTCCCGGCGCTGCGGGTCGCGCTCGCGGTCGCGGGGTCGATGAGCTTTGAGGGCCCGGTCATCGGCTGGGTCGCCATCCACCGCCGCCATCACGCTTTCACCGACCGGCCGGGCGACCCGCACTCCCCCTACCGGTACGGCACCAGCCTGGCCGGGCAGCTCCGCGGCCTCGCCCACGCCCACGCGGGCTGGCTGCTGCGTGACGACCCGACCCCGCCGGAGCGGTACGCCCCGGACATGACGGCCGATCGCTCCATGCGGCTGATCTCGGCCGCGTTCCCCGCCCTGTGCGCTCTGTCCCTCGCGCTGCCGTTCGGCGCCGGATGGCTGATCGGCGGCAGCTGGCGGACCGCGCTGCTCGGACTCCTGTGGGCGGGGCTGGTCCGCGTCACCGTGCTGCAGCACGTGACCTGGAGCGTCAACTCACTGTGCCACATGTTCGGCAATCGCCCCTTCGCCACCCGACGCTACGATCGCGCCACCAACCTGTGGCCGCTCGCCCTCGTGTCGTTCGGTGAAAGCTGGCACAACATGCACCACTCCGATCCCGCGTGCGCCCGGCACGGCGCCGAGCCCGGGCAGATTGACATCTCTGCCTCCGTGATCCGCGTATTCGAGCGCCTCGGCTGGGCCACCGGCGTGCGCTGGCCCGTCCCCGACCGGCTGGCCGCACGACGACGCTGAACGAGTGATTATCCGGGACGATCCGGGTAGGGCAACATACGAACCCAGTGTCGAACTGCTCCAGACCCCGGCAGCCAAAGTCAGGCGTGCTGTCGGAGGCCCGGACATGTCCCACGTGTTGAAACAAGAAATCAGTGACCGCCATGGTCGGGTGCCGACGCTCCGCCCCCTTCGGTCGGCAGGCGGCCTGCCATGGGCCCCGCCCGGCAGGACCGCGTTATGAGCTTGCCGGCCAGCCAGCAGCGCGCACTTGACGAGATCGAGAAAGCCCTGGCGCATGATCATCCCGCTCTCGGACCGCTCTTCTCCACCTTCACCAAGGTGGTCGGCCAGGAGCCAATGCCCGTGACTGAGCGGGTCACCGTGCGGCCCCGCCGGTTGCCACGGCGGATGTGGCCGACAGTAGCGGGAGTCGTCGGGCTGGCCGTCGCGGCGGTGCTGTTGTTCACGCTCAGCCTGACCCTGCCCAGCCGGCCGGGGTGCGCCGGCACGGTCGCCTCCATCGCCGCGCGCATACAGCCGGTCCCGACCGGGAGCCAGGCTGCCTGCGCGACCCAACAAAGCGACCCGGCTAAGACAGGCCCGGCCAGAGCGGGCGCCACACACTAAGCCCGCCGGCCGAGCGTGCGTGACCAACGCGCCGGCCGGACACTGCGGATAGCTTATGGGCGGGTGCTGGGAGTAGCCTCTCGAGAAGAAGCTAGTCAGACTAGCCGCTCGGTCGGGACCCCGCCCTGCTGCGATGCGGGAAGGCACTCTCATGTTCAGGATGGACCTGGGCTCCGGCGAATGCGGCGGCCATGTCGTCGTCGCGCTGCGCGGAGAGCTCGACCTGCTGTACGCCCCGGCGGTGGCGACTGCCCTGGGGGATCTGGCGGCGCGCCGGCCGAGGATCATCGTGGACCTGGCCAGGCTGGAGTTCATCGACGCCAGCGGTATGGCGGCACTGGCGCGCGGCCGCAGGCACGCCCGCAACGCCGGGGGGGACCTGCTGCTAGCCGCTCCACGGCGAGCGGTACGGCGGGTCCTCACGATCATCTGGAAGGCTGACGGCTTCGCCATTCATGCCAGCGTGGCCGAGGCGGCCGCCAGCGCGGGCGCCCCGGTCATTTGGCGAGCCCGGATACGAGGTTGATTGACGTCGCGATGATGACGGCGACCAGCGGAAATGACAGCCACGCATGCCGCAGCGCCGTGCGACGGATCGGCTTGGACTGAATGTCGGTGTCGGAGACCTGGAAGGTCATCCCGATCGTGAACGACAGGTAGGCGAAGTCGGGGTAGTCGGGCGCGCCGGTGCCGTTGAAGTCGATTCCCCCGGCCGGGTCCGCGTAGTAGAGCCGCGCGTACTTCAGGGTGAACACCGTATGGACGAGCGTCCAGGAAACGAACACGGAGACAAGAGCGAGCCCTGCCAGCACGTACTTCGCGTTTCCGCTGGCACTGCCGGCCCCGAACAGCACCACCCCGACGGCGATCAGGCTGGCGATCGCCGCGCCGAGCACGACCAGGTCAGCCTGGTCGCGGCTGGGATCCTCGCGTTTGGCGTCGGCCTCGGCCGACTCCGGGTCGAGCCTCCATACCGTGGCCCACACCCAGCTGCCGTATCCGAGTGCCAGGATGTCCCATCCGATCAGCGGCGCGGCGCGGCCCGCGCCGGCCACCGCGGCGGCCGCACCACCGGCGACGGCGGCGAGGAAACACACCAGCAGTTTCGTCCGGGCCGACGAGGGTGCCCGGGAGGCGGCCCGGTGGCCCGCGGATTCGTGTGGCATGGCATCAGGATGACAGCTCCATCCATGCGAACGCGTGCTTCACGAATAAGGTGAGAAACGTGACCGAATCACCGGGGATTGATATCACGGTGCCGCATCCAGCCCGCGTGTACGACTACTGGCTGGGCGGCAAGGACAACTACCGGGCCGACCGCGAGGCCGCCGCGGAAGCCGCCAAGATCTTCCCCAAGACGGCCGAGTCGGCCCGGTCGTGCCGCGCTTTCCTGTCCCGGGTGGTCACCTACCTGACCGCCGAGGCCGGGATCAGGCAGTTCCTCGACCTCGGGTCCGGCCTGCCGTCGGCGCAGAACGTGCACGAGGTCGCGCAGGCGATCGCGCCGGAGAGCCGGGTGGTCTACGTGGACCACGACCCGGTCGTCATGCTGCACGCCCGGGCGCTGCTCAAGAGCCGCCCGGAGGGAGCGACCGGCTACATCCAGGCCGACCTCAGGCACCCCGACGCGATCCTGCTGAAGGCGGCCGAGACCCTCGACTTCAGCCAGCCGGTCGCGGTCATGCTGCTGGCGGTGCTGCACTTCGTCACCGACGCCCAGGATCCGGCCAGGATCATCCGCGAGGTCATGGACGCCCTCCCGTCCGGGAGTTATCTCGCCATCGGTCACCACACCGCCGACATTGACCCGGCGGTGCGCGCGTTCGCCGCCCGCTTGTCCGAGCTCAACCCGGCCTTCCCCTCGACCCTGCGCAGCAGGCAGCAGGTTGCGGACCTGTTCGCCGGGCTCGACCTGGTCGAGCCCGGGGTCGTCCAGATCTCCCAGTGGCGAACGGAATCCGATTCCGGGACCGGTGAGGCGCCGCTGTGGGGCGGGGTCGCGAGGAAGCCGTGAACCCGCCGCCCCCGAGCCCGCGCCCGCGCCTGCGGCGCTTCTTGCTGACCGAGAGAATCCCTAGCCAAGCGCGGGCGTGGGTTAAGGGCCCGCGGCGGCTTGGGCTGCGGGCCTGGTCGAGGGCGGTTTGGCTTAGGCGGCTGTATCGGTGACGGTCACCTGCAGGCCGGGGGCCTGGAGCTGGCGCAGGTGGCCGCGGATCTTCTTGTCGCGGTCGGTTTTCTTCTGGTGCCAGCCGGGGCCGAGGTCGGTGTAACGGGCCGCGGGGTCGTTGAGCAGGTGCCAGACGATGACCAGGATGGAGCGGGCGACGGCGCAGCGGGCCCTGGCCCCGCCGGACCGCCGTGACAGGCGGCGGAGCCGTTCGCCGAGGAACGTGTCGGTGCGGGCGGCCCCGCTGGCGGCCTGGGTGCAGTGGCCGCGCAGGTAGGCGTTGCCCTGCTTCTTGGCGGGCTTGCGGGACAGGCTGCCGGACTGGCGGGCAGAGGGGGCCAGCCCGGCCCAGGACGCCAGGTGCCCGGCGGTCGGGAACCGGGACATGTCCAGGCCCGTCTCGGCGATGATGCTCATCGCCAGCTTCACCGTGACGCCGGGGATCTCGGCCAGCCGCTGCGCGGCCGGCAGCGCGACGGCGTCCTGCCCGGGGTCCGGGGAGCGGTCGCCGGCGGCGGTGACGCCCTGCGCGGCCGGGATCGCGTCCAGGCAGGCGGCGATCTCGTCGTCCAGCATGGCCACGTGCCGGTCCATCGCGTCGATCCGGTCCAGGTGGACCCGGGCCAGCCGGGCGTGATGAGGGCCGAACGCCGCCCCCTGCAGCGCCGCCGCGAGCTCGCCGCGTTTCCCGCGCAGCGACCCCAGCGCCAGGGCCGCCAGGTTCTGCGGGTCGCGCTCCCCCGCTATCAGGCCCTCGACGATCGCGCGGGCGGTCTTGTTCCCCGCCAGGGCCGACACCACGGACGAGACCTTGACCAGGGCGCCTTCCAGGAGCTTCTCCAGCCGCTGCCACTCCCGGGTCCGGTCCTGGACCAGGTGCAGGCGGGCCCGGGCCCAGTCCCGCAGCTCCCGGACCTCCGCCGGCGGCACGAAGCACGGCCGCAAAAGCCCCATCTCCGTCAGCCGGGCGATCCACTGCGCGTCGGCCCGGTCCGTCTTCGGCCGCCCCGCCAGCTGCCTGGCCTGCGATGAGCTCACCAGCTGCACGTTCAGCCCCGCCGCCTCCAGCACGAAGAACCACAGCCGCCAGTAATCCGACGTGGACTCCATCGAGACCAGCTGCACCCCGTCGGCCAGCAGCCTGCCCGCCAGGTCCTGCACCCCGGCGACGGTCGCCGGGAACTCCTCTGTCCGCGACCGGCGCCGCCCGCCGGGGCGGCCCGGCGGCAGCCGGGTGCACACGTCCGCCTTCGCCTTCGCCACGTCAATCCCCGCGACCCGCTCGTGGCGGAGCTGGTAGTCCTCGTCTTCCACCAGCGCCGCCGGGATCTTCCGTCCCCTCGCGTGCCCCACCTTCAGCCTCCTATCCTAGAAACCGGGTACCACCAGGCGGGCTGCCCGGGGACCCGGTCAACTGGCTCGGAAGCCGCGAATACTGACCGTCGTGCTCAAGGCAACAAGAAGCGACCCTCAGGTCAAGGCCCCGGCGCCAGGCTGTTATACGGGCTCGCAATCCCAGCAAAAAACCGGCGGCACGGGCAGCCCGCTCCCGATCATCGCCGCCCCGCGGCGCAGCCCGCGGCCGGACAGGCAAAAACAAAGCGGGCCCCGGCTTCGCCGGGACCCGCCCCTTACCGCAAACCCCGCCACCCAGCGGCAGCGGCCCACGCCGCCACCAGCCCGCAGCCCCACGCCAAATTCTCACGCCACCGCGACCACACCCCCGGCGAGAGAAGGGCTGCTATCCGAAGGTGGCGTTTTCATGATGCTGCTGGGAACTATTCCGAGCATGACGAGCAGCTCCAGCCCCGGCCGACGCCCCTTCCCGCTCGCGCTGCCCCCGTGGGCGCAGCTGCGGCGGGCCGTTGCCGACAGCGTCGTCGTCGGGCTGTCCTGCCTGCTCACCTACTGGCTGGCGACGACGATCCTGGCCCATGTGTACTCGCCATCGGCCGCGGACGACGAGCTCGGCGGGTTGTGGGCCGTCATCGCGACCGTGTTCGTGCTCAGGGAAACCTACGACAAGAGCGTGGCCGCGGCCGTCTCCCGGACCGGGGCCACGCTGGTGAGCTTCGCGCTGTGCCTGCTCTATCTCGCCTTCCTGCCGTTCCACCTCTGGGGCCTGGCGATCCTGACGGGCCTCAGCGGCCTGGTCGCATCGCTGATCGGCCGGCCCGAGGATTCGATTACCGCCGCCATCACGACCGCGGTCGTGCTGATCGTGGCCGAGGTGAGCCCGCACGACGCCTGGCAGCAGCCGATCCTCCGGCTGGCCGACACCGTCATCGGGGTCGCGGTCGGCCTCGCCGCCGCCTGGCTCGTCCGGCGCGCCACCGGACGCTCGAAGCCAACCCCGGAGTCCGGGTGAGATGCTGGCGGGATGACCTACCACTCCCCCTCCACCGGCCTTAGCGTGCGGGCGGTGCTGTTCGACGTGTTCGGCACCGTCGTCGACTGGCGGTCCGGGATCGCGGCCGCCGTCGGCTCGTTCGCGGACGGGCATGACCTGCAGCTCGACCCGTACGCGTTCGCCGACAGCTGGCGCGGCCGCTACCAGCCGGCCATGCAGCGGGTGCGCTCGGGCGCGCGGCCGTTCGTCACGCTGGACGTACTGCACCGGGAGAACCTCGACGAGGCGCTGCGCGAGCACGGCGTCGACCCGGCGGGCTTGGCGGCCGGAGAACTGGACGGGCTGTCGCGTGCCTGGCACTTCCTGCCGGCCTGGCCGGACAGCGCGGCCGGAATCGCCGCGATCAAGCGCGGCTACATTGTCGGCCCGCTGTCGAACGGGAACACGTCGCTGCTGCTCGACATGGCGAAGGCGGCCGGGCTGGACTGGGACCTGATCCTCGGCTCCGACCTGTCACGCGCCTACAAGCCGGACCCGGCGGCGTACCGGTGGCCGGCCGCGCTCCTCGGGCTCGAGCCCGGCCAGGTCATGCTGGCCGCGGCGCACGACCGCGACCTCGCGTCCGCCCGCGAGGCCGGGCTGGCCACCGCGTTCATCGCGCGGCCGCTTGAGCACGGGCCGGACGCGGTCGGCCCCTCGGTTCCCGGCGGCGACTGGGACCTGGCCGGGACGTCGATCACGGAGATCGCCGACCGCCTTGGGTGAGCGCGGTGCGGGACCTAGTGGTTCAGCCGATGCTGGCCAGGCGGGTCACGTCGTCGCCGGGCAGCTCCCCGTCGAGCACGGCCATGATCTCGACGCGGGTGAGCGTGGCGGCGCCGCCGTAGGTCGACAGGAACGCGGTGTCGGCGGCGTCGCGGCCGGTGGCGATCCGCACCAGGCCCGCCCGGGGCGCCAGCAGGGTCGCGTCGACCACCCGCCAGCATCCGTCCACGATCGCCTCGGCCACCGCGTGGAAGTCCATCGGCTGCAGGCCGGGCGCGTACACGGCCGCCATCCTGGCCGGCACGTCCAGCGCCCGCAGCAGCGCGACGACGAGGTGGGCGTAGTCGCGGCACACGCCCTGCCTGCTGAGCAGGGTCTGGACCGCGCCGTCGGTGGGCCCGCTGCTGCCGGGGACGTAGCTGAGCTTGGTGCCGACCCACGACGACACCGCGGCGAGTAGACCGGGGCTGCCGCTGAGGCCGGCGAACTCGGCCCGGGCGACCGCGCCCAGGCGGTCGCTTTCCGCGTAGCGGCTGGGCCGGGCGTAGATCAGGTAGTCGGCCGGCGTCACCGCCGGCGCGGGGCTGCGGCCGTCGATCGTGGCCTGGTAGTCGACGGACAGCAAGCCGGGCTGGACGGTCAGCACGTGCGAGCGACCCTCGCCCGGGATGATCACCTCCGACGCCGTCATCGGCTCGCCGTCGAGGGTGATCGTCAGGCGCTCGTTGAGCGCGACACCGGGCGAGTCGGACACCGCGACCTTCAGGATCGCGTCAAGCGACTGCTTGATCTCTACCTCGAGCTGGGCTCTGACGTGACGGCGGCCGGGGTCATCCACCCGCTCATTATGGCGGACCCGCTTCCTGGGCGAGCATGATCCGGTCGCCTGCCAGCCGGACCGGCACCGCCTGCAGCGGGCGTCGCCGCTGCAGGCGCAGTCCCTGCACGGATTGGCCGGTGACGAGGTCCCAGCGGTAGCCGTGGGCGGCGCACCGGATGACCCGGCCGCTCACGTCGCCGTCGGACAGTCGCTGACCGAGGTGCGGGCACTCGTTCTCGACCGCCGCGAGGGCGCGCCCGGCCCGCACGACCAGCACCGACGTACCGTTCAGGTCCACCACCAGGCGGTTGTGGCGCAGGTCGGCCAGCCCGCCGACGTCGACCCAGTTCGCGTCGACCCAGTTCGCGCCGACCGCGTTCGCGCCGTCGCCGTTTGCGGAATCGGCCGGCCGGGCCGCCGCCGGCGGCCTTCGGAACCTCCAGGTCATACCGATGTCATCGTTCCCGAGATGTGGGGGCTGAAGGGTTGGCGTCCCGCGCCACCGCCGTTAGGCTACGCCTAAATATTTTGACGCTCCACCTGAAAGGTGACCCGACGTGCGAGTCGTCGTTGACTGGGACCTGTGTGAGAGCAACGGGCTGTGCATGGCGGCCGCCCCCGAGGTCTTCGAGCTGCAAGACGACGACACGCTGATGATCTTGCAGGAGACCCCGGACGAGGCGCTGCGGGCCAAGGTCGTCGACGCGGTCCGCGCCTGCCCCAAGCAGGCAATCACCCTGCACGACTGAGCGCCGCCGACTCTGATACTGTCCGTCCGATCTTGATCGGCGGGAGGAGCAGCGTGGGCGAGGGGTTCTCGGCCGGCGAGGAGTCGTGGCGGGCCGGACTTGGCACGTTGCGCCAGGTCGTGCGCCAGGAATTGGTAACCCGCCAGCTCACGGCTCACCTGACCGCCGGCCGGCCGATGCGAGTCCTCGACGTCGGCTGCGGCCAGGGGACTCAGGTCCTGGCGCTGGCGCGGGCCGGCCATCGGGTGACCGGAGTCGATTCCTCGGCCACGCTCCTCGGCGATCTGGAGACGGCGCTGGCCGCGGAGACCGCCTCGGTCCGGGGGCAGGTGCGGCTGGTTCACGGAGAGGCCGAGCGGCTGGCCGAGCTGGTCCCGTCTCACGACTTCGACGCGGTCCTGTGCCACGGCGTGCTGATGTACTTCGGCGACCCGGCGCCGCTGCTGACGGGCCTGGCCGCGGCCGTTGCCCCCGGCGGGTTCGCGTCGCTGCTGGTGCGCAACGGCGATGCCCTGGCGATGCGCCCGGGCCTGCTCGGCCACTGGCCGACGGCGCAGCGCGCGTTCGACGACATGTCCTACGGCAACCGCATCGGGGTGACCGCCCGGGCCGACCGGCTGGCCGACCTGACCGGCTTGCTCGCGGAGCGGGGACTGTCGGTCGATTCGTGGTACGGCGTGCGGGTGTTCACCGATACCGTCGCATCGGACACTCCGGCACCCGGACAGGAGGAGCTGAGGATGCTGCTCGACTGCGAGGAACGAGCCGGGTCGACCGATCCCTATCGCGGTGTCGCCGCGCTCGTGCACGTCATCGCCCGGCGGGCGAACAGCCCGCGGCGGCAGGATATTTAGGTATGCGAGCCGGCCAGCTTTCCCTCGATGAGCAGATGACCTGCCTGCGGGACGCGCTGGATCGGAACCAGACGCTGGGCGCGGTGCTGAGCGGGGCCGCCGCGCTGAACCTGCCCGGTTGGTATCTGGTCGCCGGGTGCCTCTGCCAGACGGTGTGGAACGTGAT
>Ga0302326_10026917_pt1 | contig 11608 bp, 11 predicted proteins | sample Palsa_T0_3_FD_202264 | JGI IMG/M metagenome (GOLD analysis project Ga0302326, IMG submission 202264) | Peat permafrost microbial communities from Stordalen Mire near Abisko, Sweden - Palsa_T0_3 | ecosystem: Environmental > Terrestrial > Soil > Palsa > Peat permafrost | place: Sweden: Abisko...
CTGCGACCGGCGTCATTCGCCGCTTGACATTGGTAGCCGAGCTGGGCGACGGCCCGGTTTCACGCGCCGACACGGTGATCGAATACGGCCCGGTGACCATCGGCGATCGCAAATTCATCTGCCCGCTGCGCAGCATGAATGTTTACGAGGGTCCGCCGGAGTTTGGACCGCCGTCGTCTGAAATTCCAGTTGCGTCGGTTCAGGCTTTGGAGCCCAAGGGCACGCTCTACGTGAACGAGACCAGCTTTACCAATTACCACCGGCTGGGGTCGGAGATGCGGATACTTACCGAGGCGGAAACGCCGCCCGCGTCGCACAACTGAAGGAACGACGCAGAATTCATTCCGGCTAGGGCAATCGCCAGGCGGTTAGTTCGCCGTCTTCCAGGACCGCGAGGAGCCGTCCGTCGGGGCTGAGCGCAAACTGCGTGTACGGCGTGTCCATCCGGTGCTCCGAGTGGCCCTTCAGGGGAACAACCCCTACCAGATGCCCCGTAGCAACATCCCAGATGCCGATGGAGTCTTCAAGCGAATCGGTATGGAGCCGGTCCCACGTGCCGTTGCGAATGTCGGTGGGATTCATGGTGTCAAGGTGATACTGGTATTGCTTCACGAGCGCAACGGCCACTCGCCCTCCGTCGCGGCTTAGCTGCGCACGCCTGTCATGATTGTCTGAGGTCAAGCCAGCCGGATTGGCGGCCGTCCAAACAGTCTTGCCGCTGATTTGCCGCAGCGAGATTGCTTTCTCGTCGATAGCGAGAAACTGCCGATCGTCAATTGCAACAAACTCAGATTCGTCGGTCGCAGGCAGTTCGGCCGCGTCCTCCTTTTCGCAGAACGCATGTTGCGTCAGCTTCAATGAAACATTTGGCTTCTCTCCCACGTTTCGCGGCGTGAGTTCCATGTCGTCGGTCAACGTTCCGTAGTCGATATCCGAATCGGGGTGGCAGTCTTTAATGACCGAGAGCGTACTCGTATCCACAAATATCTTGTGTTTTTCGCCTGGCGTAATCCGCAGTGTGCGTCCTGTCGTCGACACGGTCGAACTCCACAACGGATATTGTTCTTCATCCTCGTTTGGCACCGCCAGTTCCTTGGTTGCTTTGCCATCCGGGCCCAGCCGCATCAACTTGTCGCCTGCAAAAATGAGCGGCGCTCCATCCGCTGCCAGATTCAGGCCAAGCCTGTACAAAGATCTGGTGGGGAAATCAGCCGACCACGCAACCTTGGCGGAGCTGTCGACGGCCACCAGGCGCAGCTTGTCACCAGTCCCGCGCAGTGGATTTTTAGGCGCAAAGTCCGCAGCCCAGATGGGAAGCCCCACGTAGATGCGCTCGGCCCGGTCGACTGCCAGAAGGCCAACGCACCAGACAGCAATGCCGCCCGGCGGCCCGCTGGTGACGAAACCCTTCTCCTCCGGAGGAGGGTTGAGAACCGGATGCTGCTTATCGAGTTCGCCCTGGGTCATCACTCCGTAGGGCGTCAGGCTGACGGTCGCGAGCTTTGTCTGCGCCGATGCGCGGTGCGCGAACATGGTCAACGCCACGGTCAGAAGGCTGTATCCAAATGGGTATCGACGCATCTTGGTGTTCTCCGTGCCGGCCGCGATCGACCAAACTATTAGAGCCACCCGAAGGCGGCTCATTCTGATCATTTCAATTTTCTTTGGTGCCGAAGAAGGGACTCGAACCCCCACACCCTTGCGAGTACGTGGACCTGAACCACGCGCGTCTGCCAATTCCGCCACTTCGGCACGGTACATCGGGTTCAGCATTTGCTGGACCGGCAGCATCTCTGAGTCTCGCAAATGAAGGCTGCTGTGTCAAATTGCGGTGGAGGCGGTGGAGAGCTGATTCGGGCTGTGCACTGCGCACAGGATCAATCACGAATTTGTGTCCCGCAGCGGCTAAAGCCGGATGTGATTTTACGAGCTTTTCGGCACGACTGAAGTCATGCCCTGTTACAGGGCCGCTCTGTCGTTGAGACGGAGGGCATCGTTTACCAAACTGCGCTTAGCCGGGGGTCTTGATGCCCTTTTTCAGCATTTCTATGGCTTTTCCCAGGCGCGTTTGGCGGGTCTCTTCCTTCTTTGCTTCGCTGATCCAGCGGCAGTATTCCTTGCGGTGGGTGTAGCTCAGCTTCTGGAAACCCGCGAAAAGGCCTGCTTTCTTCATCAGTTTCTCGAATTCGGGTGGGACTTCGACGGTTCGTTCTGCTTCGTCCCTCCACAGGGCCACTTCGATGGCGTCACCGGGGCCTTTTCCGATCTGCTCGCGGATGCCCTTGAGCACGCCCAGCATGTGGGCTTCAGGGCCGCACTTGACGAGCGAGCCGCGATAGGGCACTCCCTGGAGCGTGGCGCATACGGGAACCCTGGCCCTGGCGCCGAACTCCTGTTCGACGTTGTAGGGAAAGATGACGCCCGCGCCGCCGCCTATGCCGGGTTGGATGGTGGCTTTGAATTTGTATTTTTTCATGGTCGCTCTCCGATTGCTGCGCGCGTGCTTCGCAAACAGCAACCCATCCTTGCCGAGCCTCCGCTTAACGAAGACGCTTCAAGGATGGGATTGCCGAACAGAGGATCGAACGCCGGTGAGGGCCGCGCCTAAACGAGCTTGGCGTCAAGCTCGATTTCGGTGTTGTTGGCGAAGAGCTTGGAGATGGGGCAGCCGGCTTTGGCGTCGGCGGCGGCCTTGTCGAAGACTTCCTTGGTGGCGCCGGGAACTTTGGCTGTGGTGGTCAATGCAATTTTCGTGATGGCGAAACCGCCGTCCGTCTTGGCCAGCGTGACGGCCGCATGGGTTTCGATCTTGTCCGGCGTCAGGCCTGCGCCGCCCAACTGCGCGCCCAGCGCCATGGAGAAGCAGCTTGCATGAGCCGCGGCAATCAGCTCTTCAGGGGTGGTGCCGGAGTCTGCGCCTTCAAATCGCGTGGCGAAGCTGTAGTTGGCGTCCTTCAAAACGCCCGTCGCCGTGGAGATGGTGCCTTTACCTTCTTTGAGTGAACCTGTCCAAACCGCACTTGCCTTGCTCGCCATTGTCCCTCCTTGGGGAATCCGGATCTCGGATGTTGTTGGAATACTCTTTGCCCTGCAAGCGGTTTCGGCCGGCCGTTTTCGGGGAAGACCGGACACCGCCAGGACGTTGATGCTTCGTGCGCCTGCCGGGTTTTCCCAGGGCAGGCTGCCGCTTCTTCTATGCTAATCTGTCCAGCATGCTGCCACACCTTCCCCACGCATTCGATGCAGGATTCGACGCCGGAGTCTCACATCCCGGTGCGACCGGCGCGGATGGGGCGGATGAGGCGCGCGTGGACCATCATTGCCAGATTTGTCCCAACTGCGCGCATCGGCTGACGGGGCACCATTGCAAGCTGGTGTGCACGGAGTGCGGGTATTACCTTAGCTGCGCGGACTACTACTGACCACCTGCGGTGGGGCAGACGCTCGCTGTTCGCTCGCATGAGAGGTGTGCCTCCTGCCCAGGGCGCTTGGCGATGCTACAGAAAGAATGTCAGGGTCGAGAAAACTGCGGGCAGAAACGCTACGAATCTCACCCAGCGCATGCGCGACAGGGCATCGGGTTTTGCGCCGAGGATTAGGAAACCGCCGATCCCGACAAGGATTGCCACGATCAGGTTGGCGACGAGAATTTGCCGGTTTTGAGTCGAGAAACTGCACAGTATCGTCCCTAGACCCAGAACAACGATTGCGATTTCTTCCCAATTGCCTGGAATAACTGTCCGCGCGAATGGGATTCCCATCGACCTGAGTTCGTCCTTGATCTGGGCCGAGCCATCCAGGAGGCGTGGGATCACAAGCCGGTGATAGCGATTGTGGCTCCGGAGAATTAACTCGCCGCCCCACGAAGGCTCCTCGACGCGAACGATTTCGTCCCGCATAAACTGCCGCTGCGGCCCGAAGTCGCTTTGGACCCTGACGCTGTAGGGTGAGACATCAACTGAATAGGAACGCATATTTTCTGCCATGCGCTCAGGCATCTGCTTCCGCATACGGAAGGTCGTAAAGATCAAAATAAGCGGGAGGAGGAAGACAAGATTGACCCACCTCTCAGGGAAGTTGATGCGAATCTCAGGCCAAAAGAGCTGGCTGAGCGCTACAGTCAGATCGACAGTCAGCCACGCTGCGGCGAATGCATAGATCCACTTTCGCCTGCGCGCAACGTTGTGAGCAAGGCGTTGGATCGTCGCTTCGCTGTAGGTGAAAACCGCCATGCGACGAATTCTAGCACCAATTGCTGTTCGGTCAGATGCGAGCGCGTTGACCACCCGGGTAAAGATTGAAGGCCAAGTACCCTCGCGGCGATAGGATGCGATCACCTTGGGATGGGTCGAGCACCAACAAGTCCTCATCGCCGGTGACAATCACTTCGGCTTCTCCGTCTATTGCTAGATCGAGAAACTTGTTGTCGCGCACATCCCGGCAGACTTCGATTCGTGAAACGATCTTGACGAGTGTCACCGCTTAACGGTAGCGGACAAGGAACTCTGCCCGAGCAGCGGGCGACACCAATGCATCGAACTTCGACCTCTGGATGACCTCTTCGGCCTCAGCCATCATTGCATCGGAGGCCAAAACGGTGCAGGCTTGGGCTGCCAGCCGAAGCGCGTCTCCCGGCGTTGATCGCGAAGACAGCATCGCGCTTACCAGAATGTTTGTATCCATCACGACGCGAGCGCGATAGCTCATCATCGACGGAGAAGGTCGGGAAGCATGTTCTCTGTGAAGCCATTTTTCCGGGCTTCCTCCGAACACTGCTCCATCGCCTGCAACAGGGCCTCGGCGCGCTGCTTGCGGAGCTTCTCCTGCGCCTCCTCAAACTGCGATGCAGAGACCACGATCAGATCGTCGCCTTCGCGCAGAATGCGCACCGGCTCGCGCGTGGCTGATTCCATCACTTTGGCCAGGTCTTTTTCCGCTTCGGCAATGGTTACGCTCCGCATGGCATCATTCTACGCCCGTTTGGGAATTTTCTGTGCGGGTTAGTGCTCAGACTTGCTTTGACTGGCTTTGCGCGGGGCCTCGAACTCATCGCCGGGGAGCCATTCGACTGGCTTCGGCTGGCCGCTGGCGAGCCAGCCTAGGACGAGGCCGAAGCGCGCTAATTTGGCGTTGCCGCGGAAGTCCCAGTCGGCGCGGTATTCGTCTGACGGCTGGTGGTAATGGTGGGCTACGTAATCGGCGAATTGCGCGCGGCCCCAGGCTTCGTCGTGGCCTGCGAAGAGTTCGCCCTGATCGACGGAAAAGGCGGGAATGCCGACGCGGGCCAGAGAGAAATGGTCGGAGCGGTAGTAGTGGCCCGCGCCGGGAGTGGGGTCGGGCAGGAGAGCCAGATCGAAGGCTTTGGCGACGGTCTGCACCGTCGGCCAGAAGTCGATGCGCTCGGCTCCGCCCAGGCTTACGGAGCGGGGAATGCCGATGGGGAGAAGCATGTCGTAGTTCAGATCGAGGGAGATGTTGGCCGCAGACACGGGCGGATGCATGCCCAAATATTGCGAGCCGAGCAAGCCCTGTTCTTCGGCGGTGACCGAAGCAAAATAGACGGTGTGCGGCGGATGTACGGGCGATTGCGCAAAGGCCCGGGCTAGTTCCAGAAGTATGCCGCAGCCGGTGCCGTTGTCGGCGGCGCCGTTATAGATGTTGTCGCCCTTGGCATCGGGGTCGATGCCTAGATGATCGTAGTGCGCGGTGTATATAACCGCCTGGTTATTAGCGCTCACGCCTGGCACGCGGCCCACTACGTTGGCGCTCACATAGCGGCGGACGCGGCTCTCCACATGGGCGCGCAAATGAATGGGAAGCTCGACAGCGTGGAATGCGCCGGGCTTTCCTGCATTGATGATCGCTTCGTCGAGGTCGCCCATGCCGGCGAGCGTAAAAAGCCGCTGGGCGACGTCGTGCTGAATCCAGGCGGCGGCGCGGAGAGTGGCGTTGGGGTCGCCTTCCAGGTAGCTCTTCTCCACGGATTGGCTATTGCGCACCACCTCCCAGCCGTAGCTGGCCAGGTCAGTGCGGTGAACAATCAACACGCCCACGGCGCCGCGGCGCGCGGCTTCCTCATATTTGTAGGTCCAGCGGCCGTAGTAGGTGAGGGCCGGACCTTTGAAAAAATTGGGGTCGTTGGAGGGCGGCTCGTTCACAATCACGAGGGCGATCTTGCCCTTCAAGTCGATCTCCTTGCCGTCGGCGGCGGCGTAGTCGTCCCAGTGGTACTCGGGCGCATGAATGCCGTAGCCGACAAAGACAATCGGCGCGTCGAAATCGGCTGTTGGCTGACCGGTCTGATCCTTGGAAACAATCTCCGTGCCGTAAGCCAGATCGACGGGCGGACCTGAAGCGGGCGCAAAGGAAAACTTCGTTTTGTCTTCGATGGTGTGGACGGCGTAGAGCGGAACTCTTTGAAAATACGTCCCGCTGTCGCCAGCGGGTTCTACGCCGGCCAAGGCAAATTGGGTCGCGATGTACTCGGCCGTGAGCTCCGCGCCACGCTTGCCGGGGCCACGGCCCTCGAGCAGATCGAGCGAGAGAAAGCGGACGTGAGCGCGAATCTTCTCCGGATCGATGGAGGCTGCGGCAGCGCTGGCCGCGGCGGGCAGGCCGGCGATTTGCGTTACGGGCGCAACGGCTGCTCCCTGCGCGGGGAGTTGCGTTGCAGTCACAAGGCCGGCTGCGGTAAGGCTGAGGGCTAATATGCGGCGCATGGAATCTCCTGGAGGGAATGGGAGCTTTTGGTTCTGGAGTTTTGGGAAGCGTCGATGTTCAACGTTCCGATTCTACCTTCACTGTGAACGCGCTCGTTCAGGATCGAGTTCTCCCACCTTAGCCACAATGAATCTCCACCCCAGCGACGAGGACCTGTCGCTGGGGACCCCGGTACTGTGGTGAAGGTGGGGCACCCAGATTTGGAGCATCGGGAGTGGCTCAATCCAAACTGTGAATCGCCGCGCTAGCCGTGCCATCCAGTAGGTGCGCGCGCGTCAGCACTTTCCGCGCCAGGCCGGTCAGCGCCATGCCGCCAGCTTCGCCAAGCGGAACCCAGCGGCGCTCCCCGCCTGCGATGGTCATGGCCTCGGCATCGTCTTCAAAGACGGTGCGGATGCGCACGTAGTAATTCACCTGCATGATGGCGTGCCGGACCGCCATGCGAAGTTCTTTGTCGAGAATGTGGGGATCGCGAAGCATGGGCAGCTCCCAAAGGCCGGGCATCACCGTCTGCGACCGCGACCGCCGCTCCAGCAACACTTCACGGCTGGCATTTCCCGCCTGCTGGCCGGTGCGCACCGCCAGCGCATAGCCCACTTCGCGGCTTAGCATCCGCGGACGCGGCGCCGTCTTGTGCTCGCCACGCGTCTTGCAACTCGCGGCGAGCGGACAGAGCAGGCATTGCGGTTTGCGCGGCAGGCAAACGGTCGCTCCCAGCTCCATCATTGCCTGATTAAAGTCGCCTGGGTGGACGGGATCGACAAGGTGGTCAGCAAGAGACTCGATGCGACGCCGAAGCGCGGCTTCGCCGGGACGGCCTGCCTCCCAACCGGTGAGCCGGCACAGCACCCGTTCCACATTGCCATCGACCACGGCAACCGCTTCTCCAAAAGCAATGCTGGCGATGGCCGCGGCGGTGTATGCGCCAATGCCGGGGAGGCTGCGCAGATCCGCCGAGTTGCCGGGCAGCACTCCCTGGAGCTGGCTGGCCACAAACTGCGCCGCTTTGTGCAACATACGGGCGCGCCGGTAGTAGCCCAGCCCGCTCCATAGCGCCAGGACTTCTTCCTCCGCCGCAAGGGCCAGGGCCTCCAGGGTGGGAAAGCGCTCAAGAAACGCCCGGTAACGATCCACCACCACGGCTACGCGAGTCTGCTGCAGCATGATTTCGGATACCCATATTGCATACGGGTCGCTGCTGCGCCGCCAGGGCAGATCGCGCCGGTTGGCCGCATACCAGGCCAGCAACTGCGCGCGCAGCACCGGCCAGTCGTGGGCGGAAATGCCATCGGCCTTGCTCCGGCCCTGGAGTTTGATGCGCTGCGCTTCCCCAGTCCTGCCAACTCCGGGCTGGAGTGTCGAATCGCGGCTTTTGGGGCTGTTTTTGGGCATTGCAGAGCCGGCCGGCGCCTGGTTCAATCCTGCGTCGATTTGCGCCGTGTGCGGCTGGTTTCGACGCCAAAAGCAATGTTAGCTTAGTTCGTCTTTCCGAGGACAACCGGAAAACCCAGCTCACCGCAGCGGCCGATGTTCCTAACCGCATCCCCCGTCCCCAATGCGCACAATTAGGAATGACCATCCCGATTCAGGCTTACTCCCCAAAAGATGCAGGGCAGATGCCGTTCTAAGCGTAGTAACCATGCTATGGTTACTTAAGTGTTCCGCAAAGAAGCTGCGAGGGGTCCAGACCGTGGGTTGGGTCCCGAGAGCCGCCGCAAGCGGGAGGCATTTTCTAGAGGTCAACGGGATAAACCGGACCTCAATCTGGAGACCAGTCATGAAGCGAATCGCGCTCATCCTCACCGTTGCAATGTTCGCCGGGCCGCTTTCCCTGGTGGCCCAATCGTATTCGTCATCCGCCCCCTCAGTTGCGCTGGAGAGGGAGCCCGCCGGCGGGGGCGCCGGTGCGGCTTCACCCATGGGCGGCGGCGGGCCTGAAGGACCGCTGTCCCGGATCGGGATTGGAGCCGGCATCTCTCCGCTGGGCATCCAACTGCAGGCTGCGACCAACCTTGCAGGCCACCTGAACCTTCGCGCCACAGGCAACTTCTTCAACTACTCCACCACGTTCACCAGCAGCGGATTCGCCGCTGACGCCAAGCTCAACCTGGCATCGGCCGGCGTCCAAGCCGACCTCTATCCCTTCCGTTCCGGTTTCCGGCTCAGCCCCGGCGTTCTGTTCATGAACCAGAACCAGCTCACAGCGACGACCAGCGTGGCGCCTGGAACCAGCTTTACGCTGAATGGCACCACCTACTACTCGGCCAATGTCAATGCGGAGACGGGCGCCACTCCGGTGGCGGGCACCGGAACCCTGGGCCTCAACACCACCAAGCCGGCGTTTTTGGCCACCGTTGGTTGGGGAAACACGGCGCGCGGCGATCATCACTTCTCATTTCCAGTGGACATTGGAGCGGCCTTCGTGGGAACGCCTTCTGTGAAGGTGAATCTCTCCGGATGGGCCTGCCAAGACCAGGCGCAGACCATGTGCTCCAACCTCTCTGACGCCACGAATCCCATCTCTGTGGCCATCCAGAGCAACCTGAGCGCACAAATTGCCAAATGGACCAGCGACCTGAACCCGCTGAAGACCTACCCGATCCTCTCATTGGGCGTGGCGTACAGCTTCTCGGTCCGATAAGGCAGACGGCGAGGCGCAGAGTTTCCGGCCAATTCCGGGGCCGCATCCGGCCCGGCTCTGCGATACTGGTTTGTTATGCCAATCGACGACTTGCAGATAGCAGCGCAGAAGATAGCCGGATTCCTTGCCAACCTGAACAAGCTGGGCGGATTGCGCCTTAAATACCGCATTACCGCGGGAGACGGTGCGCGCGACCCGCAGGGTCTTGAGGCTCGACAGATCTATGTCGAGCTGGGCGGCCCCGACGTTCCACTGGTCACGCAGCATAACGGTGAGTTGCTTCGGGCCCTGGAGACCATTGCAGCGCAGATGCTGAGACTCGATCAGCGGGAGAACGACCTGGTGAGCTTTGACGCGGCCAACTTCAAGGCGCTGCGGGCACAGGAGCTGAAGCTGCAGGCCGAGACGGCTGCGGACAAGGTGATCCGCTCCGGGATTCCTTACGCTTTTCCGCCCATGAACAGCCGCGAGCGGCGGCTGCTGCACATGTCGTTCCGCGATATTGAGGGCGTGGAGACAGCCAGCTCCGGCGAGGGGCAGGATCGTTTTCTGGCTGTGTTCCCGGCGGGCAAGACGAACCTGCCGATGACGCCGCCTACGCGGCCGCGGAGCTTCGACCGCGGCGGAGACAGACCGCGCAGGTAGCTGATTCCGCCGGTGCAGGCGATTTCGAATTCATGATGGAAGAGTGACAACAGGGAGATTCTCGTGATCGAATTCGATCACGGAATTCTCGATAAGCCTTTGCTCGCTCTCGGAATCGTGCGATGGAAGATAAACGAGCGGGCGTTCCTTCGCCAGGGCGAGGATATTGTTCATCGTCTGGCGCGAAATGGCTTCATTGGGACTTACGCCGTCCACCTTGCCTGCCAGGAGCAGATGCTGGTTATAGCTGGTGTCCCCGGCAAGAAAGTAGGATGGCGAACCGCAGACCACCACGGATACGTGGTGCGGCGTGTGCCCCGGCGTGGGGACGATGAAAACGTCGCCGCGACGGGTGAGGGACATGCTCTGCTGGAACGGGCCGAGGGGTTGGTTCTCAAACGAAATAAAATTCGGATCCCAGCTTTTTGGCCAGCGGTTTGGCAAGTAGCCCTGCAGCCTTCCGCCCCAGCCACTGGCGCGGCTGAACTCCTTTTGCGCCACCCAGATTTTGCTGCCGGTCAGGTGAATCAGTCCACCCGCGTGGTCGGTATGAAGATGGGTCAGCACGACCTGGCGGACGTCTCTTGCGCCGATGCCGAGACTGCGAAGCTGGAACCCGATCTCCTCGTCGGGGTGAACTGAAAAGCGCGATGCGCGCCGATAGAACGGATGCCATGTGGGGTGATAGCCGATCTCGTGTACGCGTGAGGTCTCTCCGGTATCGACAACGATGATTCCTTCATCGTGTTCAATGGCCCAAACATAGATGGGCAGCCACTCGGTCCACACATTGTCGAACAGCATGTCGGTGACGCGGGCGAGGCCTGTGCTTCGCGATTCCCTTTGCGCGCTCCTCACCTTGACGAGACCTGTGCTGATTGCGTGAATCTTTGTCATCTGCGCCTCCTGATTGCCTGACATGAATTCACGCCAGGGAGACTTCACAAAGTCAACAATCGCTTGCACGATCGCCGGACGTTCAAGCATTCATGGTCTGAGGCTGCTGCAATTTTGCGCTAAGGGAATCTGAGAGATCGATGATTGAATTGTCAATTCACTTTTCATGGACCCAGGCCACATGCGGGAGAATGAAATAATCTGCCGGGCTTGAAGCTGTCTGCTAAGTATCTAAACATCTTTTCAGGTTGCAGTAGAATTTCTGTTCCTTTTTGCTCAGAAAAGAGGAATACGCGCACTGCATGCGGGCGGCGGATTTATCGAGGCGAAGCGTTGAGGAGGATGCGGCGCCGAGCGGCGCAGGTTGTTTTGAAGTTCGAGGTATCCCACCCAAGCGACAAGAATAAGAACGTCGTGCCCCGGTCCCAAAGGGCGCCCCGGTCCCGCGACGCCGAGATGGGGCACCGGGCATTTGTGGTTGGGAGGGGTTGAAGAGCAAAAGCAGGTCCTTCGACTCACCACCCCCAAACTGAAGTACGTTTGGGGCCCCGTCCGCTCAGGATGACAGTTCATTTGTTGTTATGGGGTCGAGAAAAACGTCGCTAGCCCATGAAGCCGAGATACGGGCTTAACCCGAAGTTGCCGAAGTTGGGGAACACTTGACGGATCTGGCCATCGGAGAGACCAAACCAGCGCGCCAACGTG
>Ga0302326_10026920_pt1 | contig 11607 bp, 12 predicted proteins | sample Palsa_T0_3_FD_202264 | JGI IMG/M metagenome (GOLD analysis project Ga0302326, IMG submission 202264) | Peat permafrost microbial communities from Stordalen Mire near Abisko, Sweden - Palsa_T0_3 | ecosystem: Environmental > Terrestrial > Soil > Palsa > Peat permafrost | place: Sweden: Abisko...
AATATAACGACTACACTTACACCGCAAAGTAACTCGCCGGCGCATTGAATCAATAGCGTCAATGGCGGAATTTTGCGGAGTTACTGGGTTCGAGTTACTGCGCTGTCTCCAATGTGTGTGCTGCGTGATCCAGCGATTGCGTCAGAACTGTCAACTGCTGGGCTGCGCGGCCCGCGTCTTTGGCGGCGATGGCCTCATTCACGCCGGGAATCACAACAGCCGCATAGCCGGTAAACTCGCCCGGTGCATAGATGGTGTGCCGGTACCAGGGGCGATTCGGCAGTCCGGCATCGGAGACCAGAGCGGCCTCGGTTTCACGCAGAGCGATGTTGAGTTTGCCCAGGTCGCCTTTGCCTGCGGTCTGCAGATCGTGCACTCTCTGTGCGGCGGCCACAAAGCGCCCGGCGGCAACTTCCGCGGCGGCAAAGTCCAGAGAGGTCAAGCCGTCATCCGACGCCTTGCGCCGTGCCGCGACAATGTACGTGTCGATTGCGCGGGCGTAGGTCACATAGTCGTATGGGAGCACATCGGTGTCGGCCATGCGCAAGGCTTCCAGGCCGAAGACGCGCGCCATCTCCTGCAGGTAAACGAAGTGCGGATCGGCGTTCTGCACATACCAGGCGTAGTCGTCGAACGTGGAGTGATACACGCCATACGGTCCACTTGAGCCGATGTCGGTCGAGGGCACGCCGACGTGCTGCAGGAACGGCGTGAAATCGGAACCGGAACCCAGGTCGCCCACATGCACATCTTCAGTTTCCGCCGGTGCATTGGATCCGCGATGTTCGTTGCCTTCCAGCTTGGCATTCTTCCACTGGTCGTAGACCGTCGCGCCCAGCGGGCTGGGAACGGAGCGGGTCAGTTCGCGCACAAACTGCTTGAGCGATGGCACAGCAGCTGCGGAGAAATCCGGGCCGGCCACGGCCACGTCTACATTGAAATAGGCCACGGCCCGCTCCAACGTTTTGGCATGCGCCTCCACCCATTCCGTGGAGCCGATCAGGCCTTCTTCCTCGGCGTCCCAACTGCAAAAAACCATGGTGCGTTTGGGCCGCCAGCCCTGCTTGAGCAGTGCACCGATGCCATGCACAGCCTCCAGCATGGCCGCCGTTCCGCTGCTGGGATCGACCGCGCCATACACCCATGCGTCGCGATGGTTGCCGGCGACGACCCAGTCGTCGGGGTACTCAGTCCCTTTCACTTTGCCGATCACGTCCCAGATGATGCGGCGCTGATAATCCTGGTCCGAAACAAGATGGACTTTCACGCCGCCCGGCCCAAGGTGATAGCGGAAGGGCAGCGCGCCCTGCCAGCCCTGCGGCACACCGGGGCCTTCGAGCGCCTTCAGGATGGGCGAGGCATCGTGGTAGCTGATGGGGATGGAGATGATGTGCGGCTGGTTGCCCTCGGGCGAAATGCGCGCCGAATCGGGCAGGTCGGGCGTGGAAGCCACGCCCGGCGTTTCCGGATCGCCGGGATACTTGAACAGGAACTGCACCGACCCGCGCTGCACCCCCGTGTCCGGACGCCATGGGCCAATGGGCCAGGGGTCGCCCTTGTAGTAGCCGTCGTCCTGCGGATCGGAGTAAATGAGCACCCCGGCCGCGCCGCGCTGCTGAGCAATGTAAACCTTCACGCCGCGAAAGTTCCCGCCGTAGCGCACCAGCACAATCTTTCCGTGCAGGTCCACGTGCTGGGCGGCAAGCTGATCGAAATCCTCCAGCCGTCCGTAGTTGGCGTAGATTACCTCGCCGGTCACATCCCCCGAGCCGGAAGAACCGTTGAAAGGCATCACGACTCTCGGGTCGTCCTGTCCTGGGTCGCCGTCCACATGTTCGCGCGTAGGCCCGCTGATCAGCAGCTTGCCGGCAGGGTCGAAGGCCTCCATGCGCACCACCTTCGGCCAGTTCAACAGCACGCGATAGGGGACAATCTCCGTATCCAGGCCTGCAGCGCGAAACTTCTCGGCAACATATTCGGCGGTCTTGTGATCTTCAGGCGTGGCGGCCAGGTGAGGCTCGGCAGTGAGCGTCTTCAGGTGCTGGCCTGCCAGCCTGGCGTCCGGAACAGCGAGAAACTGCTCCTCGATTTTGGATTCGGCGGCGAAGTCGGTGTAGCCGAAGACGCCTGCGGATGCGGGTGCGGTTTGAGCCTGAAGCAGCGCTGAGGCAAGAACCGGGAGCGCAAAAAAAGCGGAAAGAGTGCGAAGAATCATTCGCGAGATCCCTTTGAAAGGAGTGATCGAGTTTCCCGTAATTTGCACGACGAGCCAAAGCGAACGGGGAAGCAGGAATTAAGCAAAAGCTTACACTAGAGGGCAGGGAGAATTTCACCTGAGCGCGGACCGCGAGTCGAATCGGGAACCAATGAGCCTCGCGGTCGAAGAGGCCGCCGCGGCCACGCAGGCGTTTCCTGACCAGCAGGACAACCGGCTTCCGCAGATTGTCCGCGCGCTGCGCAATCCCAACTTCCGGCTTTTCTGGAGCGGCAACTTCCTCTCCAACATTGGAACCTGGATGCAGAACGTTGCGCAGGGCTGGCTGGTGCTTTCGCTCACCGGCTCCGCCTTCTGGCTGGGCGTGGTGGGCTTTGCCGGGTCCATTCCGTTTCTCATCTTTACGCTCTTTGGCGGCGTGGTGGCCGACCGCGTCAACAAGCGCAGGTTGCTGTTGGTAACGCAGTCCGTAATGATGCTGCTGGCGTTTGCACTGGCTCTACTGGCCTGGCTCAAAATCATTACCGTCTGGGAAGTCGTTTTGCTATCTTTTCTAAACGGCATGGCCATGGCCATGAACGCGCCGAGTTATCAGGCATTAGTCCCGCGGCTGGTTCCTCGTGAGGACCTCACCAACGCCATCGCGCTCAACTCCGCACAGTTCAACATGTCGCGCATTCTCGGTCCCACGCTGGGCGGCTACGCCATGGCGCTGGTGGGCGTGGCCGGCAATTTCTTCCTGAATGGCGTCAGCTTCCTGGCGGTGCTGTGGGCGCTCACCCGCATCGAGTACCCCGAGCAAGAGCCGTCGCACTACCCCGGCCTGTTTTCGAGCCTGCGCGAAGGATTCGCCTACGTGCGCGGCAACAAACAGATGCGGGTGCTGGTGTGGATGACGGGCTGGGCCAGCTTCTTCGGCATTCCCTTCATCACCTTCATCCCCTACTTCGCGCGGATGAGGCTCCATGCCGGAGAAACCGGCCTGGGCTGGCTCATGGCTGCATCGGGGTTTGGCGCTGTGCTGGGCGCGGTCACAGTCGCTGCCAAGGGCACGCTGCGCCATCGAGGCAGGGTGGTTACCATCGCTGGAGTGGTCTTCTTCTCCGCGATCGTCGCCTTCAGTTACTCGCAGAATTTTGTCTTGTCGCAGTGCCTGCTGCTGTTCGAGGGGTACAGCGCCATCTTGATGATCTCCTCGTTCAACGTGGCCATCCAGCACCTGGCCAGCGATCAGATGCGCGGGCGCGTGATGAGCATTTACGCCACGTGCTTTCTGGGATTGCCGCCGCTGGGTTCGCTGCTGGCGGGCGAGTTGTCGCGGCACATCCCCACGCCGCACGCGCTGGCCGCGATGGCCGCGGCAGCGGCCACCATCTTTGCGGGCACCTATGCCGTTTCAAAGCCCTTGCGCGAACTCGATTGAATGCCGATAGTGTGCCAGCGATCCGCACGCCGGCAGATAGTTTCGAACCGCACGGCCTTACAGTTTGCGGAAAAACTCCTTGGGAACCGCAAAAAGTGTCAGGGCACCACTTTAGTCGTGCCGCCAATGAGCCAAATCAAGGAATTGGGCTTCACACGCTGCGGAAAAAATCCCGGGTGAGTCCAGAAGTGTCAGGGCACGACTTCAGTCGTGCCCTACGCGGATAAAATCAGCGTCGGGCTTTAGCCCCTGCGGTTTTATCGTCCCAATTCGCGACGACCAAAGAGGTTTTCCCGCAGCCTGTTTAGCCGTCTAATAGAAGCCCCTGAAGAAATTCCGTTCCGAAAATTTCCGTTCTCTCGACATCCAGAGCGAATTCTCATTTCGCCCGTCTGGTTGCGACTAAAGCCCCACCCTATCCAAACGGAGAAGACGCATGTTGAGTTACGCTACCGGCTGCGCGCAATGCGCACACCGTTTGGCGGCGATGGGTATCTCGCTAAGGCATTCCGGGCAAGTCTTGGTAGCCGCGGGCGCTGGAGGCGCGGGTGGAGCGAACCTCTTGAGCATGTACTGCATGGGCAGCACGATGGCAAAATAGATTGCCGCCGCGACCAGGAAAAAATTGATCAGCGCATTCAGCAATTTACCAATATGAATGTCGCCCGGCACAACGTAATTCGCCGGCAGCGGATTCGGCGGCGGTGGAACGTGGTGCAGCACCGGCACGTGAATCACCAGCGATGAGAAGTCGGGCGCACCGATCAGGGCAGAGATCATTGGTGTAATCACATCGGCGGTCACCGACGCTGTGATCGCTCCGAAGGCCGCGCCAATGATCACGGCTACAGCCAGGTCCACTACATTTCCACGCAGAATAAAATCCCGAAAGCCTTTCAGCATATCTTCCTCCAGTTATATTCCCTCGATCGAATGGCTCGCACAGGGCAATGGCCCGTAATCCTAGGGTTTCGAACAATCTTAAATGGAGCGAATGCCGTTTGGTCAAACTTGCCTTGCGCTCGAAAAGCGCACTCGGGAAGTTTGTCGATGCATCAAATCGGATACACCCAGAGAAAAACCGCCATGGCCAGGATCATCATTTCCGACCACAGCAGGATGAGCACCCCGGCGTGATGCAGACTCCATTTGCGGCTCAGGCAGCGCGCCGTCTCCACCATGCCCCACGCGGCTGCCAGCACCGGCAGAAGTTGCCAGCCCGAAGCATGAAGGTGACGCGTATCCGGAAATCCCGCCAGCCACATGCTCGCCGCCAGCGCGCTCAGCGAGAGGACGATTCCTCGCAGCAGTGAGTGTTGCCGCAGGCGAAACGGATGTGGGTGAGAAATCACAACAGTTTTACTGTAGTCGTTCGGGGGTACTTGCCTTCCGGGATTCAATCCACTGGCCTATGATTGCCGGATTGTGGTATATTGCAGACATATACAGAGGCTGCTCATGCCGCTTGCGGGAGCTTACTCGGGATTTGATTGGGACGAAGGAAACTTCCGTAAGAACGAAAAGCACGGTGTTTCCAAGCCCGAGGTAGAGCAGGTTTTCCTGAATGCGCCGCTGCTTTTGGCCGACGACGTGAAACACAGCGAGCGGGAACTCCGATTCCATGCGCTGGGCCGGACCGATCTGGACCGCTGGTTGCATATCACATTCACCGAGGGCGGAAACGGCAGCTTGATTCGGCCAATTTCAGCGCGGGCAAAGAGCAGGAAGGAGAAAGCCATCTATGAACAAGCCGTTGAAGCCCGTTCCTAAGTTTGCAAACGAAGCCGAAGAACGCGCATTCTGGGAGTCGCCCAAGAACGACAGTACGGAATATGTGGATTGGAGTAAAGCTAAGCTGGCCACTTTTCCCAAGCTGCGTCCGTCCACTGAAACCATTTCGCTTCGCATGCCGGAGGACGTGTTGAACACCATCCGCAACCACGCGCGCCGGCTGGATGTGCCTTACCAGTCGCTCATCAAGCTGTGGTGCGCCCAAAAAGCCCAGGAACTCGCGAAGTCTTCGCCGATTTCTTCTCGCGCCAGCAAGTAGCCGGAGCTCAGGCATCGAAATTGTGCGAACCGCTGCCAGAGCCTATCTGGCCGCCAACTCCATCTCGTGCAGCGACTCCGCATAGGGCGCGCGCAGGACGCCCCGCTCGGTGAAGATGGCGGTCACATACTTCGCCGGAGTCACATCGAATGCCGGATTGCAGATGCCCACGCCATGCGGAGTAAGTTGCTTGCCACCGTGATGTGTCACTTCAACCGGCGAACGCTCCTCGATGGGAATCGCGTCTCCGTTCGCGCAAGCCAGATCGATGGTAGACCACGGCGCTGCACAATAGAACGGAATGCCATGCTCTTTGGCAAGGATCGCCACGTTATATGTTCCGATCTTGTTGGCGAAATCGCCGTTGGCGGCGATGCGGTCCGCGCCCACCACCACGGCCTGGATGCGGCCGGCGCGCATCAGGCTGGCGGCCATGTTGTCGCAGATGACCGTGGTCGGAATGCCATCGGCCATCAGTTCCCAGGCGGTGAGGCGCGCGCCTTGCAAGAAAGGCCGCGTCTCGTCTGCATAGACGTGAATGCGCTTGCCCTGCTCCACGGCAGACCGAATCACTCCCAGCGCCGTTCCATAGCCGCACGTGGCCAGTGCGCCTGCGTTGCAGTGCGTGAGCACGCCGCCCTCTTCGGGCAGCAGTTCTCCGCCAAATGCGCCCATGGCCTTGCAGGCGGCAATGTCTTCCTCATACATCGCATCCGCTTCAGCCAGGATTTGTTCCTTCACAATCGCCATCGGGTAGACTGCCGCCCGAAGGGCCGCAAAGAGCCGCTTCATGCGATCAATCGCCCAGAACAGGTTTACCGCCGTGGGCCGCGTGCCCGCCAGCCGCGCGCAGATGCGCTCGAACTCCGGCGCAAACTCCGCCGCCGTGGCAGCTTCGGTTTTCTGTGTGCCCAGCGCGATGCCGTAGGCCGCCGAGACGCCGATAGCCGGCGCGCCGCGCACCACCATGGTGACAATCACCTCTGCCACCTCTTCGTAGGTAGTGGCGAGCACATAGCTCTCCTCGAGGGGGAGCTTCGTCTGATCGATAAAGCGGACGCCTTCCGGCGTCCAAGTGAGGGTAGGAATCATGCTCTCTCAGTGTAAATGAGGGACCGAGGGAACCAGCCTCTGTGGCCTGGCAATCGACCCATTGTCAGATCGAAGACCCTGTCTAGAAACTCGGATTTGCCAACCTCGAACCCGGCACAAACGCACCGTGCCCCATCCATTCGCGCTTTTTGCGAATGGGTGGGAGGCCCACCGGCTGCGCCACCTCAACCGGCCCTCTTTGAACTCGGTTTTTAGACAGGTTCTAAGGCCAGTCTTGTGCACCCTGGAAAATGCGGGAGATTTCAACCGCATTTGGCTTGACCTGATAGACAACGATGTAAGGCAAGGGTGCGAATGTAAGCTCACGCCGGCCCGCCATGCGGCGGCTTGCTCGCCCAAGATTGGGAAAGTCTTTCAGGCGGGAACACTCGTCATAGATCGTTCGAGCAACACGGCGCGCGGCTTCGGGATTGTCGCGCTCGATCCAATCGCAGATTTGCTCCAAATCTTCGGCTGCGGGCGAGGACCAGCGGACTTCCATCAGGGCCGCAAGAACCGCTCGAGGCGCAGGCCCACTTGCTCATGCGTCAAGTACTCCCCATCCAGCAACGCTTTCTCGCCGCGGCTAACCGCGTCAATGAAGCGGCTTTCCTCGTCGAAATACCTCGCCACGACTTGCTGCACCAACTCATCGGGATTGCGTCCCTGCTGAGCCGCAGATCGTGCAAGTTTCGCTTCGAGTTCGGGTGTGAAAAGTACTTCCATGAACGTCAGATTACGGGAAATCGCCGCGCGTGGCAAGGACCGCATCACGCACTAGATCCTAACAACCAATGATCGGCGCAAAACCTTAGCCTGCATGAAAACCTTTTCAAATTTCGCTGGACGCACCTCCGCCCCCGTCAGTAGAGTAATGGGGATTCAATTTCCGCCCTGCCGTTCTCCGTTTCAGCAACCGCTTTTGCACAAGGAGCCGCTCGTGTTGAACCTCACCTCCGTCGACTGGCTGATCATGCTGCTCTACTTCGTGTTTGTGCTCGGCATCGGCTTTGCCCTCAAGCGCTACATGAAGACCAGCAAGGACTTTTTCCAGGCCGGCCGCGCCTTGCCCGCGTGGATCTGCGGACTGGCCTTCATCAGCGCCAACCTCGGCGCGCAGGAAGTCATCGGCATGGGCGCATCCGGCGCCAAATACGGACTCGAGACGGCGCACTTCTACGGCATCGGCGCCATCCCCGCCATGATCTTCGTCGGCATCTTCATGATGCCGTTCTACTATGGATCGAAGGCCCGCTCGGTGCCCGAGTTTCTCCGCATGAGGTTCGACGAAAAGACCCGCGCGCTGAACGCCTGCTCCTTCGCCGTGATGACCGTCTTCAGCTCCGGCATCTCGATGTACGCCATGGCGCGCCTCATCCAGGCGCTGCATGTTTTTGACGGGTTGTTTCATGCATTGGGCTGGGCCCCGGAGGGAATCTTCACTTTCTCCATCGTGCTCTCGGCACTCATTGTGCTGGCGTACATTTTTCTCGGCGGCCTCACCAGCGCCATTTACAACGAGGTCCTGCAGTTCTTCCTCATCATTGCCGGCTTTCTTCCCCTGGTCCTCCTCGGCCTGCGCAACATCGGCGGATGGAGCGGCCTGAAAGCCTCGGTTCCGATGCAATACATGCACGAATGGAAGGGCGTTGCACACGCATCCACGAACCCCATGGGCATCGAGATCATCGGCCTCGGCATGGGTCTTGGATTTGTGCTCGGCTCCGGCTACTGGTGTACCGACTTTCTTGTCATACAGACTGCCATGGCCTCAAAGAACATGGAATCGGCCCGCCGCGTGCCGCTCATCGCCGCGGTGCCCAAGATCTTCTTTCCGTTTCTGGTGATTTTGCCGGGCCTGCTGGCCATCGGCCTGCCCACACCGCACACCACCACCGTCGTTCACAATGTCAACGGAATGATCGTTCGCGACACCACCGTCATCCCGCAGAATGTTGAAGAAGGCCGCGGCCTGGTTCCTGCCAAAATCAATCCCGTGACCGGCAAGCCCATGTACACCGCCAGCGGCCAGCCGCTGCTGGACTACGACATGGCCACGCCCAACATGCTGCTGCACTTTTTCCCCACCGGCATTCTCGGCCTCGGCCTCACCGCGCTGCTTGCCAGTTTCATGAGCGGCATGGCCGGCAACGTTACCGCCTTCAATACCGTTTTCACTTACGACCTTTACCAGTCCTATATCCATCCCGGCGGCAGCGACCGGCACTACATGGCGGTTGGCCGATGGGCTACCGTCGGGGGTATCCTGCTCTCCATTGCCACCGCCTATGCGGCCATCAACTTCAACAACATCATGGATACGCTGCAGCTCGTCTTCAGCTTCGTCAACGCGCCGCTTTTCGCCACCTTCCTGCTGGGCATGTTCTGGAAGCGCGCCACCGGCCATGGCGCATTCGCAGGTCTCATTGCCGGCACCGCAACAGCCATGCTGCACCACGGGCTCACCCTGCCCATCGAAGCGCGCCCCGGCATTCACGGCGGATGGCTCACAGTTCTGCATCATTATCCCAGCGACATGGCGCAGAACTTCTGGACCGCCATCTTCGCCTTCAGCGCCAACTTCCTCGTCACGGTCGTAGTCAGCCTCGCAACCAAGGCCCGGCCAGAGTCGGAGCTCGTAGGTCTGGTTCACTCGCTCACGCCGAAACCGCCCAAGGCGCACAACGTATGGTGGAAGAGCCCCGAAGCCCTGGCCATTGCCGTCCTGCTCATGGCCATTGGCCTCAACATTTTCTTTTACTAGCGCGTGTTTACATCGCGCATTTCAGCAGTTTGCTTTGTAACAGGGCACGACTTTAGTCGTGCCGAAAGAGTCTAAATGGCTGTGGGCTTTAGCCCCTGAGGGAAGTCCTCCGCGGATCTCCTGAGATTTTCTCAAATGTCGCAGAGGCAAGATAGGAGCAAATCATGAGTCTCGATTTACGCATCCCCATGGGCTTGATGTTCACACTCGTCGGCATGATCCTGACTGCCTTCGGCTTGGCCACGCGCGGCAGCGCCATTTATAACGCCAGCCTCGGCATCAACGCCAACTTCTGGTGGGGACTCGTGCTGCTTGTCTTCGGCGCTTCCATGCTTCTACTCGGCCGCCGCAGCCAGAAACGGCTGGCGAAGCTGCCTCCAGAACCGGTCGACGAATCCCGCTCCCGGCTCGGGCATTGAAGCTGTCGGCTACTATTCCGTCCTGACCCCAAATCGCATCGTCCGATAGTCGAACGTGTAACTCTTCAACTGATCCAGAAAATCCATCCCCAGCACGCCATACACATCGTCCAGCGCCGCCCATCCAACCGGCTCCGTAATCACCTGGATGTAATGCGCCGGAACCGTCGTAGGCCCCACCGTCAGCGAGACGGTCTCGGCCACAAATGCCGGCTGCGGCGGCTTGTTCTGTGCGCCGGGAATTGAGAACAACTCCATCTTCTGCCCAGCGAAGTTCTCCGTGTGCTCGTCGTAATAACGGGAAGTCATGTAGGTCTGTTGGCCGCTCGCATCCACGGCGTACATGCGTTCCTGGCCCTTCGATCCGAGCGCCACGATCATCTGGTCTCCATCAAGAAAGAACCGCGCGCCGGGCATGGGCGGGTCTTCTTTTTCGGTTGCGAGTGGCGGCTTGAACGGCCGCACTTCGATCGTCGCGTCGGACGTAACAGTCAAACTTCCAAGCGCGGAAAGCGCAGCGTAACCCAATTCTCCTTCCACCTGGTAGTGGGAGCGCGGAAACGAGTAGTCCGCATCCTCAAACACAAACGCCGTCATGTTGCGGAAGGTAATGCGCCCACCGATCGTGAAGCGCGGAATCACTGTCATGTGCACCTGCATGGGCCGCCCGGTGAGCGTGTGAATCACCGCAAACTCGTCCGAGACTTTGAGTCCCGCTTCTTTTGCCTCTGAGCGTGAGATGAGATTGAACGGCGCCGTCGGGTCCATCATCCAGCTATGCGGCCGGGCATCCACGTAAACCGGAAGCTCGGTCAGTCCGAGCGGGTTGCGCGTGATCTGCAGCACGAACGGCTCGTACGGCTCAACGGTCATGGGCGGATTGGCGGCGGCCAGCGGCGCCAGCTTCAGGGGCAGCTCAATCTCATCCTGCTCTTCGGTGCTCAAACGCCCTTGCAGCCGGCTCTCCAATGTCTCATAGGCTCTGGCGGCCTTGGCCATATCGCCGGTGCGCAAGTAGTCCTCCGCCAGCGCCTTGCTCAGAATCTTCTCCTCCACCGCATTTCCGCCGGCCGCCACCTTGTCTACCAATGGCTCCAGCAACCGGAGGGAGGCTTTCGGGTCGTTGTTGCGGTTGGCCAGAATGCCGCGGTAGAACTGCGCCTGCTCCGGCGGCATCTGCGGCAATTCCGCTTCGATGCGAAGAAACTGGTGATCGCCGAGCAGTGCCTCGAGCCGCGCCTCGGAGTCGAGGCCGCTTGTGGTGCCTGTGTGCACCTGTTCGCTCTGGCCCTGCTGTGCATCGGGAGCCGGTTGCGTCGGCGGGATCTGTTGCGCCGCCAGGCCGGCTCCTGCCAGAGCCATCGCGCAGACCGCCAAAACATTCCATCGCGCCAAGCCCCTCGCTCTCAATCTGCCCCAATCCCACATTCTCAGTACGAAGTTATCAGATCGCGACGGGGCCCTTCTGCGGCAACATTCACAGCAGCTTCCTTAGTCTCAACGGGCATTCGCAAACGGTTCAATCTGGGAATCTTATCCTCAATTCACGGCCTCTTGAGGCTTTCCTGACGCGTCCCTCGGTACACTTGAGATAGATGAAGCGAAGAAGCATCGAACATTACGAGATTCTCCGCAAGCTCGGCG
>Ga0302326_10026921_pt1 | contig 11607 bp, 8 predicted proteins | sample Palsa_T0_3_FD_202264 | JGI IMG/M metagenome (GOLD analysis project Ga0302326, IMG submission 202264) | Peat permafrost microbial communities from Stordalen Mire near Abisko, Sweden - Palsa_T0_3 | ecosystem: Environmental > Terrestrial > Soil > Palsa > Peat permafrost | place: Sweden: Abisko...
CGATAAGTTGAAGAGGCTGTTTCATTGAGGGAGTGGGGGAGAGGCGCTCCGTTCCCCAAACGGGGAAGTCCATCGAGACTACGCCATCACCGGGATTCTGGCCAAGGACGTTCTCGGCTGTTGGAAGATAGACATGCTTTGCTCCCGCCAGGAATATGAGCCGAATGGCTTGAACAAGAGCAAATTGATCCGATTGATCGTCGCTTGTGAGTGAAAGAGAAGCATCGCAAGCGAACGCTTCTGCAAGTTAGTTAGCGAGGCGCGGATTCTTCAACTGGCTGCTCCAGCTTAAGCGGATAGTCAATCGAACACTGCCTGCCGTCGCGAAAATGGACGTTCACATAGATAATGAATCCATCCCAACCGCCCGCCGATAATCTAAAATTTGAGGCACGGTCTGCTATCTTGCGCACCGGATTGGGGAACGTGCGGTCTAGCGTGTACTGCACGTAACTGATCTGGTCGAGTTCCTCGGCCGGTCCATTTAGCCACACTGACCACTTCCAGTATTTGTCGCCGCCATACTCGGCTTCGTGCTGAACGCGGATCCGATTCAACTCAGTCTCTCTCCAGATCTATATCAATCGTTTGAATTTCACGCCCCAGAGACGTCCAGGTCTCTCCGTCAAACTCTACGCGAAGCTCGATAAACGCTTCTCTGGGCACATTTCTAGCATACACAAAAAGGCCTCCACTGCGCGGGAAGATCTGTACGTCCGCAACGTGGGCTATCTCCCGGCCATCTCTATGGCGAAGCAAATAAGCACACCGATATTTCCGGTCCGTGAGCCTCCCCCGGATCGCATCCACAAAGGATGCCGTGCGCAGCCTCAGCTCTATGTCGATGCCGTTCCGCCACTCCCGCAGGGTCCGACAAAGTTGAACTGCGGCCGGCAGGCGATCAGTTGGATCGAGATCTATCCACTGTCTGTTTCCGGCCAATTGCCCCTGAAACTCCACCTCGGCTTCGCGCACCTCAAGCACTAGCATTCCACGCGCCGCGGCGTGCGTGTACTCCTGAATTACCCAGTCGCTTGCCTTGAATCGACCGCCTGTTTCCCCGATTGGCGTAATTCGGGTCATGAAAGCGATTAAGCCGTCAGAGGCGTCGATCTTTTTCTTGATACCTTCGTCGATTACCTGACCGGCCATTTCCCTGCCGCTTTCTATTCTGAATCCCAGCGCCTCGACCAAAGGAAAAATCCACTGCGGGATCCACTGATCTCTGAATGAGTAGGCGATAAAAACGGTCATCCAGCGCCCACACCTCGGGAGCCGGACGCTTCCCGGGCAACCGGACGTTGAGTCGGCCGTAGCATTTCAATCACTTCGAGTATTCGCCATCGTAGTGAGTCGTGAGGCCGTCTTAATGCCCTGTTCAAGACCATCAGAACCAAACCCGCGATCGGTCCGTCCGGGATAGGCCGCAAAGTGCGGGCCGGTGGAGGCTCCGTATAAGTGGTTCTGCCGCCACTCGCCAGTTCCCCTAGGGCTTCAAGGGCTGTTTCACGTAGCACGTCATCCGGATTGTCGAATACGTCACACAGCAGTTTGGTCGCAATACGCCCTCCGATATTCCGTGCCGCTCGCAGACAGTGCAGCCGCACCAAGTCGTCAGAGTCGTGCATCAGAGCTGGACGAAGATTTTCGATAACCTCCTCTCCACCCCATTGTCCGAGCGCCAACGCGATAAACGAACGGAGCCCTGGATCGTCACTCTGTAAATGCCTGCATATTCCGATTAGGTCGTCATTCAGCAGCCTACGGCAAGCGGCAACACCCAGAGACCCTCGCGTTTCTGAACCGTCTCGAGTGTGGATGCCTAGCGAGTGCAACTGGATCGCCATTTCCTTGGCATCGCCGTCTCTCTCGCCTTTCAGAACCTGCAGAATACCGCGAATGTCCTCGCGTTCCTTAATCCGCCTCAGCGCTTCATCGGCAAGCTCGAGGCCTTCTGGCCAATCGGGATGCTCTTGCTCGATCGACACAATCAGCGGCCGGTGACTCTCGTCTCCATCCTCTGCCACCCAGAAAAGAAACTCTGCCATCGCGTCCCGTGAGTTAGGGTCCATCGCTTGTCTGATGCTGCGGCAATGGTCCTCCGTCACCCGTCTTAGGCCGATCCAGAACGGCTTCAGATCCTGCCATACTGATTCGCCGCCATGTTCATTTACGGCAGAAGCGGTTCTGCTGACCAGTTCGGCGAAGTGCGTGAAAAAATCATATTGGAAACTCAGCCACTCCACGTCGGGAAGCCTATCGCGTGCGGCGGATAAAGCTTCACCTAATTCCTGAAGAACGTCGGGCAATGGGGGTTGGTCGTTCGCCGGAGTCATTTCATGCTCGTCCAGACCCGCCAGCTGCGAGCATAGCCACCGCCTCTTCTTTGAATTCGAACGGGAAGTAGTCGATCTTCTTGAGAAAACGGCATCTGGGCATATCGGCAAAGGCCTCCTCCACTGGCTGGGCACTGACGTTAGTGAATACGATGATGGGGAGGTTCCGATTCTCTTCACGGAACTTCTTGAAAAGGCGAACACCGGTTCTGCGTCCGTTGTCGGTTTCTTCGGCCGTCAGGCTCTCACCGTGAGGCATCATAATATCTAGAACCAGGAGTTCAATTTTATCCACGTTCGCCCGGAAATACTCGAGCGCTCGATCTACATCGGTTTCCAAATGGACCGCATAGTTCGAACGGCTCAGTTCCTCCATAAAGGTTTTAATCGGCCGCTCCTCATCATCCACAAAAAGAATCACTGGACTCTCCTGGGCGCCTGTTTAGGGAGAATCATCTGGAACTCTGTTGGCTTGGCGCGATTTTTCAGGAGCAGATCGCCACCCATGTCGCGACAGTGGGCGCGGGAGATGCTGAGGCCAAGGCCCGATCCGCTCACTTCTAAGCGGCGCGCCTCCGGCGCACGAAATCCTTCCTCAAAAATCCTTTCTTCGAGCCCCTCGCTCACACCAACACCCCAATCCAAAAACTTCACGGCGTAATGACGGTCGTCTTCCTCCACTTCTATTTTCAGTTCAAAGGATTCCGACCTCACCGCATATTTGATCGCATTCATCACAAGGTTGTAGACTACCTCACTAGCCTTGGTCTTGTCCACAAAAACTCTGACCCGGTGAATATCGGAAAAAGAATAAGAGATTTCGTACGCGGGAAATCCTTTGTCTCTAACGAGCGGCCTTAGCTGGTTGAGCGTCTTTACCACCACATCTTTCATGAGGTTTGTCCAGCGTGGCCGGGAACGGGGCACACTCCCGCCAAGCAAAAAATCTAATTGAGCAGCCTGTTGCCGGAGTATTTCTGTATCCGTCAGAATATCCTCCAGTTTCACGATGACCTCTTCGAATTTTAAATCCCTGAAGTTATGACGCAAGAAACTGGCGTTGCTGCGGATTCCCACGATAGGCATCTTCACCTGATGACCTACGACGTCTAACAGGCCGCGCGTCTTCTGTTCCAAAGCCGCGGTGGCATAGTCGACAAAGCCCTTAAGAACCTGAACATCGCGCTCATAAATATGCTTGCGAAAGTCACGCCGGTAACCGGCTTCCACTGATCCAATGACCTTGTTATCGGCGTCGCGAATCATCGGCATAAACACCCGGATCCACTCTTGATGGTTGAACCGTTCAAAAATCTTCTGATCATATCGCCGATCGAATTGCTCCGGCACTTCGATCCGCCGGGAATTGGCAATGTCGGCCTGAATATCTACGAATTCCCCGCTCGCGGCCAGAGGGTGAATGGCCATCTTCTTGAACTCCTCTACTTCCTCCTGGGGTACGCCACGGACATATGCGGTTTGGATCCGCTTGAGATCCGCCGAGATCAAAGAAAGGTTCACACGCTCGTAGCCCAGGGTTTCTGTAATGGCATCGAGCAGATTCTCAATCACCGCATCCCAATCGCGGTTAGCCAATATGACGGTCTCTGTCTGCCGCAGGCGCTGCAGCTTAAGGTCGTATTCGATGCGCTCGAGTATGGTGGCCGCACAGCGCGCGAGCGACCATAGGCAGTCCCGGTCAAACTCCGAGAACGCCGCCACAGTTGGGCTCTCGACGTTGAGAACCGCCAGCGGCTTGATCGCTTTCCGGATCTGATCGCCGACGCGCACATCCGCATTCTCAATCAGGATGGGCACGGCGAGTTCCGACCGTGTGTCTGGCCAAAAAAATTCGTACTGCTGCTTCCATTCCACTGAGGTCACATCGGATACCAGTACCGGCTTCTCGTCTTGAAGGGCGTGTCCGGTAACTCCTTGGCCAATTTTCAGCGGAGGCCGACGCGCGGGCTCGCCGCTTTCCACTACTATTTCCAGCGTTCCCGTGGCTAATTGATAGCGGCTGATCCAGCCGCGCGATGTACCAACCAGTTTTAGAGCCACCCCCAGCGTGTATTCCAATAGTTCGGCTTCTGTGGAGAAGTTCGCCATCTGCTGTAACGCTTGGTTCAACTCAGTCAAAGCGACACTCCGGTTAATGTTGCCGATCGCCAGCATCGCCTGCGCACCGAGCGTCTCGAACAAATTGCAGCGCCAGGGGGTGAACTGTGCGCCCGCGTTGCTCGAGCCCACCTGCATGATGCCCGCCATCCGGCCATTGACCACCAGCGGCATAACCAGTGCCGACTTGCAGCCGAAGTCTGCCGGATCTGAGTACGCCACCAGCGCGCGTGGCGGGTCGCTAACGGGTGCCTTCGCGTAGGGGTGATCGTTCGGCAAGACGAATTCCTCGTTGGCGGGGTCGTGCCGGTCGAGAAATGCCCACTGCCTTAGGCTGAAGCAGTTACGGTCTCTATCTAGCAGCCACAAATGGCATATCGGCTGCCGCATTAAGTCACGCGTGGCGTTTACCAGGTCCTTTAAAAAGCGGTCGAGCGAATCAGATTCGGTTACCGTCCGCGCGATCCGCAGTAAACTGTCGCGCAGAGAAGCGCGCGCAATGGCTCCTGGCGCGGCATCCAAGATGCTTTCAAGAACCTGCCGCTGCTCCGCGGCAAAGGGGCGGTTGTTGTTGCCTATTACACAAAGAACTCCCATCGTTTCGGCGCCGGATTTAAAGGGAACACAAATGGCGGGTGGTTCTTCCTGAGTTAAGGCGTGGCCGGTTGCCTTGACTCTCTCCAATAGATCGAGTGATGCCCGCTGCATAGACTGGCAGGCCTCTGCCGGCAGACCGGGGCGCACGAAATGCGCCGTCGCCCCAGGAGTCGCGTTTCCCGCCTCGAACAGCTGAAGCGTGCATACGTCAGCGCCCGTAACCGCGGCGCAGCGATCCGTAATGAAGCTTAGTGTATCCTCCACTCCTCGTTCCGCGGGTGCAGAGGCTGCAAATAGCTCCGTCCGTAAAATCGAAAGGGCCGCGTGATTCGCAAAAACTCGAAATAGCAGTTTCTCCCAGCGACGAAAGCGGCGCGGTCGCTTAGTGTATATGTCCAGCATGCCAACGGGGCGCTTGCCAACGGTCATTGGCGCGGTTAAAAGCGATCGCCATCCGCGTTTTATCGCCTTCTCGCGATGAGCAAAAGTGGGATGGGGTATGTTTACATTCGCAAGAAATGCCACCCGTCCACCTTCGAGATGCTGCTTCAAGCGCTCGTCCGTGAGATCGAGCGATAGACTCTTAAACTCCTCGTCGACGTCGCCTGCTGTGGCCACTACGTTAAGCCGTTGCCTCCGCTCGTCCAGCAGCCACACAACGCAGATGGGCACCGAGAGCAATTCGCAAGCACGCGTTGCGATTTGCGGCAGGAATTCACCCGGAGGAGCCAGCAACAGGCCTTGTGAAAGCATCTCCGACATCTCGAGCACCGGGTCGAGATCCTGATATTTCTCCAGAATCTCCATTGCCAGCATGGTCTGATTCGCGACGAGCCGTTTCTGCTCTTTGGAAAACGGTTTGTGCCCTGAAGCGAAGTGACAGAAATAACCGAGAACTCCACGGCTTGAGTCGATTGGAAAGGCGAATAGCGAATCGATATCATACTTTCGGGCCACAGCGGGATCGAAAACTCCCTGGCCGTCGTTTTGCAAGCCGAATCTTTCAATCACCGATCCAGCTTTGGCTATCTCGAGATCAAAGATATGGCCGCTCCCTGATGGCCCGAGGGAGAAGGACCGTCCGATATTCCGCTCCATTTCCCCGGGTCCAAAGCCTGCCGATGCCGCCAGAACAAGCTTCCCTTCCTCAGGATGCACGAATACGAGAGCGCAGGCCCTTGAACCCATCGCCTTCAAGGCCAGCTCCGCTAGGCGTTGGTACGTCTCCTTCTGTTCATGCCGCGAAAAAGAACTACGCTCATCACCGGTGAGCGCCGGCTCAGGACCCGCCGACATAGTCATTCTCCCCCACCTCGGGATCTCCATCACCGCCAAAGTGCTTGGAAAAGCTCTCCCAGGCTTGCAGGTTGTCTGGGTGTGAATGCCGCTGCCAATATTCCGCGCTCCGCTGCGGAACCTGCCAAAAGGGTTCTTCGCTCATGCGCGCCGCGCCCTTCCGCGGAAGCCTCAGAGTGATACCATCGCACACTCGCCTGCTCAGTAGCGGCGCCAGAGTGAGAAATGTGGGCCAAACGGTCCAAAGATTATCAATCCCGAACTGTTCGATACGTCCGCTGTACGGCCAGCGGTAAGCCCCACCGCCTTCCGATTTATCTGCCATATGAAGAGCCCATCTTAGCTTTTGAGGAAATCCAAAAAGAGCCGGGGCCAATTGCTGAAGATCCGCAAGCAGGCTGCGGAACCAACCGATGAATGCCTGCTCCCCACTTGCGTTGATGAGAATCCGCGAGTCTGAAATAAGCCAGACTACTCGCCCATCGTGTTCCCGAGGAGCAATCGATATACCATTCCCTCGGATCACGAAAAAGCCTCCGATCCGCGGCAAATCCATTTGGCCGTCGCCGGATACTACTAGAACCGGAGCTTTGCGATTCCGCTGCGCGCCCGAAGCGCGTTCCGACAACAAATCAAGTAAAGCTTGGTTACCAGCTCCAGCAGCCAAAACCACTGCGCCAGGCTTGATGCGTGCGGACGGTTGAGTAGGGAAATCGACCGTCACCTCTTCGATGCTTCTTCCCTTCACCCGAAAATGCTCCGGGCGATCGATTTTCGCCGTGATGGCGGTTAGGCCCTCGACTAACGTTTCCACGATTTGATCGCTTGTCAGTGCGATGACAGATGTGCCAAAAGTGCGTTTCAGGCGCGAGACGCCAAATTCAGGCGGCGCAGGGCGCCGCGCGCACTGGATTGGAGGGTTTACCGCACCCCAAATACTTTGCTGTTCAATCGCATCTACCTCGTCGTCGAAACCAATCACAACATCTATCTCATTACCGCCGCCAAACCTCGTGGCCAAAAGGCCCCGCCATAACTCGAATCCCTCCTTGAATTCGCTCGCCAGCGAGGGCTTCCTACAGAGATGGCCTTGGTGAATCAGTACGTGAGAATGACACGTCTGGCCGCCGCCAAGTTTGCTGGTTTCGAGGAGAAGAACGGAATATCCGAGCCTTGACAGATCGCGCAGCACCATCAAACCCTGCACTCCTCCGCCAACTACCAGCACATCGACAGCTATTTCTTTCATGCGCAAATCCCCGTAACAGGGTTATCAGCGACTTACTATATCAAGGAGCCGCTTGGATTTTAATCGGCATATCGATAATGATGTCTGGCGTTTATGCTGGAAATCAGGCGCCATTTACTGGGTTTCCGGACAATTTGAGGGATCAGCCTACAAACGGCAGTGGGCGCGGGGTTTAAGATCGACCGAAGCCAGTTAGCATGGACCAGAGTCTGAGTGAGGTTGTTCGGCGACGGCGCCTGCTCAATATGAATGCGCCAAGGCGGGTTGGACTGCGGAGAGAATGACGACGGGCGATTTGATTGGAGACCGCTCATGCACCGGCATGCAGTTCCGCCGCACGTATCTGAACGAGCAAGTGTGTTCAATCGTGCGACTATTCTTCTCGCAGCAATGCCAAGGGATCAATGGACAGGGCGCGCTGCGCTGGAATCCAGGTAGCCAGCAGCCCTAGCAAGAGCATCGCGACAATCACGCCGGCTAGGACCAGAGGGTCGCGGGGACTCGCCTGATACACGATAGAGGCCAGCACCCGGGCCGCCAAAATGCCGAGGATCAATCCTGCCGCGGAACCGAAGGCGAGCAATTTGAATGCACGCCCCAAAGCTGCCTGCAACACTTCCTTAGGCTGCGCGCCAATGGCAATACGAATTCCCAACTCTTTCAGCCGCCCGCTGACCGAGTAGGCAGCCATGCCAAAGATGCCGGTGATGGACAGCATGGCGCCCATCACGCCCAGCACACCCAGCGAGACCGTCGCCACATGTGAGGGGAATAGCGCGAAGTCGTCGAGTTGTTGGCTCCATGTTCCGATGTAATACGGCAGCGCGCGATCGAGGTCGCGCAGTGTATTCCTTATGGCGCCAGAAACTTGCCGCGGGTCGCGGCTTGAACGGATCACGAGATTCGTTGCCAGGGTTGGCGATTGCAGGATGGGAAAAAACATGGCCGGCGCCGAATCGTCGGTGATGCCTTTATATTTCCCGCTTTCCACAATGCCCACCACTTGAATGCGCGTTCCGTCGCGCAGCTTGTAGAAATGGCCCAGGGCGTTTCCCGCAGAGCCGAACATTTTGACGGCGAACTCGCGATTTACGACTGCTACGCGTGGCGTGTTTTTGTCGTCATGCCAGGAGAAGGTTCTACCCGCTAGCAATGCTGTGCCTGCCGCCTGGAAGTATTCAGGCGACATGCGAAACGAGAAGGGTGAAGCCACGGCATTCGATGGTCTCAGATCTGTCGCCAGGTCCCTAAAGACATACGAATCGTTGTAAGCGCCACTGATGAGTGGCGGCCAATCGATCAATCCCACCGATTCTACTCCGGGAACGGTCCGCATTGCCTCGAGCATGCGCCTTTGCATTTCCGGAACTCGTTCGCCGCTATAACCCGCCATACTGAGATCGGTATCGACGATGGTCACGTTCCGTGGATCGAAACCGAAATCGCTATGGAGCGAACGGACCAGGCCTCGTACGGCCACGAGCGATGACGTAACCAGCACGGCACAGATGGCAATTTGCGCGACTAGCAGCAGGTCTCGGAACGTAATCCGCCGCCCAGGCGCGCCGGTTGATCCCGATTTGACGATCTGGTATGGATCAGTCCTGAGGACCTGGCGCACGGGAACCAACGCGAACAGGATTCCGCTCACCAATGCCAACAGCAAAGCGATGCCGTACACATTTACGTCCGCGTTCACCGGCAGAGTTATGGGATAGCGGGGCACTGGCTGCCAGGCGCTCATCCCGCGCAAAAGCGCAACACTGCCCCACAATCCGAGGGCGCCTCCGGCGAGCGAAATCAGCGCGGCTTCGGTAAAGAGCGTCCGCAGAATGCGCGCGCGTTTCGCTCCCAGCGCGAGCCGCAAAGCAACTTCACGGCTTCGATCGGCTGCGCGCGCGGCAAACAGGCTACCGAGGTTGGCGCAGGCGGCTAGCAGAATCAAGCCTGCCAGCAGCATCAAGGCCGTGAGGAACATCTGTACGCGGCGGCCAAGGAAATCGCCATAAAGACTGGGGCGGGACAATGAATAGCGTATTTGCCCGCGTTCCTTGGGATAGGTCTTTTCCAGATAGGAGCCAATGGAGTTCAGGTCGGCAATCGCGCGAGGCGGAGTGACTCCGGCCTTCAGATGTCCCAGCGCCAAATAGATCCAAGCAATTCCGCGCGCGTTCAGAATATTTCTTCCTTCCACCTGCTCCTGGTTAATCATCGGCAAAAAGAAATCGGGATAGGCAAATAACAACGTCCCGTGAAAGCCGGGCGGCGCCACGCCAAGAATGGTGAAAGGATGCTTGTTGACTTGAACGACACGGCCGAGCACGCCCCGGTCATCCTGAAAATGAGTGTGCCAATACGCATAGCTGAGCGCGATATAGGGAGCGCTGTTCGGGCCACGCTCATCGGAGGCATGGAAGAAACGGCCAAGATACGGCTGAATCCGTAACGCGTCGAAATAGTTGCCGCTCACTTCAAAAAGAAAAACGCGCGAAGGATCTTTTCCCGTATCCAGCCCGGCCTCCGTGATTCTGTAAGCTGCCAGACCATCGAAGCTGCGGTTGCGGTCGCGCAAATCGAGATAGTCCGGATACGATTCGACCGGATTATCTTCGTCCGAGCGCTCGATTCCGTAGAGGCTTTCCGGCTGAGGCACATCCACCGGGCGAAGGATGAGCCCGTTCAGCAAACCAAAGACCACGGCGTTTGCGCCGATTGCGAGTGCCAGCGTTAAAACGGCGGTGATGGTAAATCCGGGGGACTTGCGCAACACGCGAAGACTGAAGCGCACATCCATTACGAGAGTCTCGATAAAATTGCCGCCGAGCGCTTCGCGGCATTCCTCTTTCGAGCGCTCACGGCTGCCGAACTCGAGGCGCGCGCGCCGTTCCGCCGCGGAACGATCCAGACCGGAACGTTCCAGATCGTCAGCGCGGTGCTGGATGTGTGAGCGGAGCTCCTCCTCCATTTCATCCTCGAGCTGAGAACGACGAAAAAACTTTGCGGCGACGGAACGGAGGTAGGAGAGGAGTTGCATATTTACTCGGGTTGGGCAGCGAGGACGGAACCCATGGCCGCGGCCAGGCGGTTCCAGCCGTCGGTTTCTTCGCGCAGACGCTTGCGGCCCAGAGAGGTAAGCTCGTAGAACTTGGCGCGGCGATTATTTTCGGAGGTGCCCCATTTGGCTTTGAGAAGACCCTGACGCACCAGGCGGAACAAGGCGGGATAAAGCGCACCCTGCTCGACGATGAGCGCGCTTCCCGAGATCTGGCCGATGCGCAATAGAGCGCCGTAGCCATGAAGAGGACCGAGCGAGACGGCCTTGAGGATTAGAAGATCGAGGGTTCCGGGAAGAAGCTGGGCTTGGTTGGGCAATGCGCACTCCTAAGATACTTATGAGTATAGGCGGTCTTTCCTAAGCTGTCAAGGAGAGAATTCAGGCGGGGGTGACAGCGGAAACTCAGGAGGGACGTTCGGTAAGGATATACGTTGTGCCTTGTGGCCCAGCGTTTTCAGAATTTGGTGCGGCCCTCTTGCCAGGTCCGAATTAACCGCTCCGTTGAAAAACGCCCGAAAATTTGGCGAATCGTCCGCTCCCTTGCGGTCGCGGCTCGGCTAGGGGTCGTACGGCTCGACACGGAGTTTTTCATCACCATTGGTGGGCCGCAGGTCCATGGGCACTCCGTTGAAAACCGGCAGGAACACCACTTATCGTTACCGCTCATTCGCAGTCGCGGCTCGGCTAGCGGTCGTGCGTTGTAATGGAGGGTTTTCATTATCATTGGTGGGCCGCAGGTCTATGGGCACTCCCTTGAAAAACCTGGGAGGTGGCGGAGGAACTCTGCTCTTCACGGCCAGTCTCATGGCCATCTCTACCATCACGGCGCACGCGCAGTGCAGCGCTCCAAACATCGCCAGCGCGCCGGTTAGCGTTTCAGCCAGCGGCAGCACGCGTATAATTCCGGTGAGGGCGAGCCGCAATGGACGCCTTTGCGTGCTCAGTCTCTCGTTCGC
>Ga0302326_10026923_pt1 | contig 11607 bp, 9 predicted proteins | sample Palsa_T0_3_FD_202264 | JGI IMG/M metagenome (GOLD analysis project Ga0302326, IMG submission 202264) | Peat permafrost microbial communities from Stordalen Mire near Abisko, Sweden - Palsa_T0_3 | ecosystem: Environmental > Terrestrial > Soil > Palsa > Peat permafrost | place: Sweden: Abisko...
AACACGATTGGCGACGGCAGCATCACCGGCGTGAACACAGATATCTCGGACAGCTCCGGAAGCACGGCGCTGCTGACCGTTTCGGCTGTTAACCCCGCGGCAAACTCGATCACGTTTAACGCGGGGGATGCGTTTGGCTTGAATTCGTCGGGCGCTACCGCCGGTACGATAACGCAGATTCAGTCGCCCCCGGGTTCCAAGTCTTATCCGACAACGACTGCCACGCGCTTCTGGATGGTCACGTACTATATCGACAACACCAACCCCGCGCGTCCCCAGCTCATGCGCCAGGTCAATTTAAACCAGCCGCAGGCGGTGGGCGAAGTAATCGAGAACCTGCAAATTTTCTACGACATCCTGAATTCCGGATCGAGTCCGGCCACGGTTACTTCCGGACAAGAGAGCCCGACCGATGCACAGTTGCCGGACATTCGCGACGCTTACATCATTCTCTATGCGCGTTCCGAGAATCCTTACAGCCAGTCGAAGACATACTTCCGGAACAATTTGGAGACGGTGGTCAGCATTCGCGGTTTGGATTTCTTTAATGAGTTTAACTAGCCGCATACCAGAAAGCCGCGCCACATCATGTGGATGCGCCGATGACCAAGGAATGGGCCAGCCGGCAACAAGGAGAACGTCAGTGAAGAATCGTCGGGAACAAGGAATCGCCCTAGCTACAACGATGATGATCCTGCTGTTACTGTCGACTATGATCGCGGGAATCGCATGGTTGGTGCTGGGAGACCAGAAGCTGGGAGGGAACAACAAGGATCGCCAGCTAGCCTTCTACGGTGCGGAAGCGGGGATGGAATCTTTGACCGCCAGTCTCGAGAATCTGTTCGACGCGAACTACGCGCCGGACCAGACGGCGATTAATACTCTGCTAACCACGCCCGGGCCGCCGTCCAACATACTGGGAGTGCAATATCTTGCTCCCGGCAGCACCACGGCAGGATCCGGCTATCAGATCGCGTTCGTGCCGAGCACTACCAATGCGAACCTCCCTTCGACAAGCTGGGGCACGATTCCTTCCGGCACATATTCGGGTCTCGTGGGGCTAATGACACCCTATACCCTGACGGTGACCGCGCACACGCTGAGCGGATCGGAAGTGAGGCTGCAGCGCTACGTTCAAACCGTAGGAATTCCGGTGTTTCAGTTCGGATTTTTCTCGCAGATGGACCTATCGTTTTTCGCCGGCCCGAACTTCAACTTCGGGGGGCGCGTTCACACCAACGGCAATCTATGGCTGGCGGAAGGCGACAACGATACTCTGACGCTGAGCCAGAAGACAACCGCGGCGGGCGAGATCATTACCGCTAACCTGGAGAATGGTTGGGGGACCACCACCAATTATAACGGGGCTGTGAACATCACCAACGGATCGGGAGTACAGAACCTGATGGCCCAGACTCCGGAGCAGAGTGTGAGCGGCACGACCAATGTCTACGGGGCCATTACCTCGTATACCTCGACTTTCAAGGCGATGGCCAACAGCATCTTCAACAACAATATTGCCGTGGCCGAAACGGGCGTAAAGCCTCTGAACCTGGCCATCGCGACACCGGCTATTGGCGGGCAATCCATCGATCTAATTCGGCGGCCAGTGCAGGGCGAAAGCGCTTCGAATGCGGCCAAGCTCGCGGAGCGATATTGGAGCCAAGTGAGCTTGAGGATTCTGCTGTCCGACTACGGTCCGTCAGGCGGATGCACGGACAGCGACATCAGCAGCTCGAGTGGTACCGCCCTTCCAGGATTGGCGGCCAATGCCACCGTTCCTGTGGCGACGCCAGTCGATTTGGCGAAACTCGGTTGGGACACGGTACACGCGCCGGTAGCCGATGCGAATAGCACGCTCCCTTATTACTCGGCTCCCGCGGCACTAACCGCGGCGAACATTGGCAAGACGATTTTCCCGCTGCCAGTTTCCTACGCGAATGCCGGCGCCACCTACAGTGCGGCAAACGGGTATTGGGTTAAGCAGTATTACCCGATCATCACTGGTTGCATCAAGATTGAATATCAGGACAACGCGGCTACGCCTGCCTGGCACGATGTGACGTGGAGCATTCTGAATCTTGGCTATACCGGCCGGAATATTAATCCCCAGGTGGGGACGAATGGTGTTCCAGCGTGGGTTGCTCCACCTGCGCTGCCAGGATTCTCGGGAAATACCCAAGCGGCAACCTCGGGTCCCACGGGCAACACCACCGTTACTACGGTTGGCTGCCAGGACCCCAGCCCGGGCGCCGTCATCCGGCTCGCGCGGGTCAGGGACAATCCTTCCAACGCAAGCGGTGGCAGCAGCGCAACGAACGGGAACGATTGGTGTGGAAACAACGAAGGTAATACGGTGGGCACGTGGTCCGGTCTTAAGACTAAGACGTCGAGTTGCGCGACCACGACAAGCGCGGTCAACTGCTCCTCGCAATCCGGGACGGATTACTGGCCGAACGTTCTCTACGACACCCGCGAAGCGCTTCTGCGAGACAACGCGCTGGGCGGCACTCAACTTCCATTGGCGGGCGCAATGCATTACGTGGAGCTTGATGTGGCCAACCTGGCGAATTGCTTCACGAACACAGCCGTGTGCTCTTTCGCCGGGGGCGTGAGCAACACGAACGGCTATTCGGTTTATTTTTCGGACCGGCGCGGAGACGTAGCTGATCCCACTCCGCCACCGTCCGTGGGAGGAGCTAATGCCCTAACTGGCGCGTTCGGCTATGAGGATATCGTCAACCCGAGTTCCGCAAACGGATGCCCAGACGGGACGCTCAACCAGGGAGAAGACGTGGAGGGCGACTACACTAGCGGAGTGGACGGCACTCCATCCCTTCGGACGTATGGCGGGACGCCCCGATTCGACAACGCCGGCTCGGCATCCGTTTCGACGATCGCCGCCTTGACGGCGGCAGGCGTCCTGGGCACGAACCCGAGCTGCGCGGGACCGAGTGTGAACTTCCCCTACGCACTAACCGATCAGGTTCAGGACCAGCGCGAAAACGCGCCGGTTCTTTTCCGCAGGGCGCTGAAGGTAACAGATGGAAGCACGATCACGCTTGGGACTTGCAATAGCGTGCCTTGCGGCCTGACCGTGGTTGCCGAGAATCCGGTTTACGTATACGGCTGCTATAACAACTCGGGCAACTGCAGCGCGGGCGGTTTCGGCGCTACGACCGTGGGCGCTTCTGTGATCGCCGACGCTGTGACGCTGCTCTCTGACAACTGGAACGACGCGAACTCGTTCGCATGGCCCTATGGCATGAACCCCGGCAACGGCTGCACAGGCGGCTTCAACGTTTGCAACGGCGGCCGCGATGCGGTGACGACGACCTATCGGTTGGCCGTGGCGGCAGGAAAGGGAATTCCGTTCACGCAGCCTACTGTTGGCGGAGTCGGACAGGACTTCGGCACCGATGGAGGGGCTCATAACTTTCTGCGCTACCTGGAGAATTGGGGCGCGAATGGCGGCCAGACCTTGTTTTACGAGGGCTCCATCGTGGCCATGTACTACAATCACCAGGCGACGGGCATCTACAAGTGCTGCAACATGGTGTACAGCCCGCCGACCCGCGGCTACAACTTCGACACGAACTTCCTGACGCCGAGCTTGTTACCACCGCTGACGCCGATGTTGCGCACGATCAATACGATCGGCTTCACGCAAATACTGTTGCCGACGCAATAAAATAATCCTCACCCCGCATGATCTAAAGAGCGGCTCCCTGCTACCCGGGAGCCGCTCTTTTTTTGCGCGCAGGCACGATCATTTATGGTGCGGGCAAAATGCGGGCATTGAAACTTGTATTGGGTGCGGGCGTCGCGCAGGGAGGAGAGGCATTCTCGCTGCAAAGGTCGCTGAACGCGGCGCCGAAATCGCCCGGCCCGGCGAGTCCCGAGAGCGGCTCGGCGTAGAGCACGTAGCTATGGCCTACCGGCAGTCGCGCCAGGTCGTAGGAGCCATCGAACTCGATAGGTGGACTCGAAGAGTTGCAACTCCAGCCGGAGAGCGTTCCGGCGATCACAGCCCCGGTACCGGCATCGACGGCTACTACCTGCGCACCGAAGGTTCCGGTGACGAACGATCCGGGCGTGGGCGACGGCAGTAAAGCCAGAGCGAATGGATTCGCAGGGAGGACGCGCCCGCGGATTTCGCCGACGTCCACGGCGTCATTTGGATCTGGGTAAAGCACGCGAATACCGGTACGGTCGTCGTCCGCGAGAGGGCCGTCGGGGACTTGCGCCGTTGGGCGATCGCCCAGGAATTCGCCGGGCGGCAGCGCGAACGGAAACATAATGGCGCGCCACACAGCCGAGTGATCGAAGCCCGGCCAGTGGCCGATTTCGTGGGTGAGCGGTTATTGATGCGCCGCTGCCCGAGCCGTCAGATCCTCCTGTCGATCCCCAATTAATTTGCGAAAGGAGGATCGCGCCGAGAAAGGCGGCAGAGAGGAGGCTTAAGCGCGTTCGCGATTCGAAAAGTTGCATGCATCGCGGTTAACGCACGGGCTGTGTCATCCTGGCGCATGGCTTTTGCGGCTGCGATTGCGCCTGAGATTTTCTCGCTTCCGCGATTAATTGGTGGCCTATCAGTTGATTGCGAGCAAAGGCAGTGCGGGACGTGGTTCATTGACAACACTTGAGTGAATCGCACGGATGGCCGACCGTGTTTCAGACCGGCACGTTCGCGACCAGTTTTGGGAGGTGAACACGATTCTCGGAACCAGCGGAGGGTGATGACTAGCTACCGCGCCTGAGGAGTGACACGAGCGTTGCTTCCAGATCGGAGAAAAGAAAACCGTATCCCAATCCAAGGAGGCGTTCGGGCACGGCGCGCTCGCTGGAAAGCAGAAGCGGATCAGCCATTTCACCAAGCAGGAGGCGCAGAGTGAAGGCCGGCGCAGGGAAAACGGCCGGCCGGTGGAGGACGCGAGATGCAATGCGCGTGAATTCCGCGTTGCGCACTGGATTCGGCGCCACGACGTTGAACGGTCCGGTGTACCGCTCGTCGGCGATCGCCGCGCCGATGATGCCGATGACGTCGGCCAGCGCGATCCATGACATCCACTGACTGCCGTCACCCAGGCGCCCGCCCACGCCAAACCGGAAGGGGCGTAGCATCTGCGGCAACGCGCCCTCTTCGGCGGACAGGATTACGCCGAGGCGAAGAATCACCGTACGGATGCCGGCCGCTTCGGCGCGTGCAGACTGCGCTTCCCAGTCCCGCGCGATAGATGCGAGGAAATCGCTGCCTGAGCTACTCGATTCGGTGAGGATTTCGTCGCCGCGGTTTCCGTAATAGCCCACGGCGGACGCGGCGATGAATACACGCGGTTTTCGCTGCAGCTTTGCGAGGGCGCTGACCAGCAGACGCGTCGAATCGATACGGCTCGAACGCAGCAACGCTTTGCGCGCAGGCGTCCAGCGGTCGCCGGCGATGCTCGCACCGTTCAGATTCACAACGGCGTCGGCGCCCTCTATGGCGGCTAGGGCATCCGCGCTGATGTCCGATGCCGACGGATCCCATGGAATATCTCGCGAGGAAGACGCACCGCTCGGCACAGTGCCAGCGGGCGACCGCACGAAGTGCCCGACGGAACGTCCCCCTGAGGTGAGAGTACGGGTGAGCGCTGTTCCCACCATGCCCGACGCACCCGAGATTAGGATTCGCATCTGTGCACTTGTTTGCTCGCTGACGCTTCGACCTTTACCCAACGTTTGATCTCCACCCTACGTCCGGCGGCCAGGGGCGTCAAGCCTCACGCGACAGCGGCACAAGGGCGGGATGAGATAGAATCAGCGTCGGTGCGAGGTGCGGGTGAGCTTTTTCTTACGACATTGGATTGCGGCGGCCGCTATGGCGGTTCTGCTTCTTTTTTCCGTGGCTATCTCCGGAGGGCAGGAGAGCGTCGTCGGCATTCCCGGATTTTCGCCAGCGCATGCTCAGGCGGAGCGCCAGCTCGAAGAGACATTTCGCGCCATTCCCGACGCAGCCCGGGCCGAAAGCAATCTGCGGCATCTCACCAGCGAGCCGCACAGAGCCGGCACCGATGCGAGCCATCGCGTAGCCGAGTGGCTGCGCGACCAATATCGCAGCTTCGGTTTCGATACGGAAATGGTGACGTACAAAGTCTGGCTGCCCGAGCCGCGCGAAATCAAACTCGAGCTCACCGCCCCGGTTACAAAATCGCTGGCTTCGCCGGAGCAGCCCTTCGCCGGAGACAACCAGACCTACGACTCTCGAGTCGCACCGGCCTTCAATGCATACTCGCCCTCGGGAGACATTCGCGGGCCGGTTGTCTACGTCAACTACGGCATGCCGGATGATTACCGCGATCTTTCATCGTTGGGCGTCAGCGTGGAAGGCAAGATCGTTCTGGCGCGTTACGGCCGCGGCTATCGCGGCATCAAGGTCAAACTTGCCGAAGAGCACAAAGCCGTTGGAGTAATTCTTTACTCCGATCCGGAAGACGACGGCTACGCGGCCGGCGACCCTTACCCTGGCGGGCCGTGGCGTCCGGCAAGCGGCGTGCAACGCGGCTCGGTGATGTACACGCAGATTTATCCCGGCGACCCGCTGACGCCCGGAGGCGGAGCGACCCCGACGGTCAAGCGCATCACTCCCGCCGATGCGGCGAATCTCCCGCGCATCCCAACGATACCGATCAGCGCGCAGGACGCCAGCGTAATTCTCTCGAACCTGAGCGGCGCGCATGTGCCGCACGGCTGGCAGGGCGGCCTGGCGTTTACCTATCATGTGGGCCCGGGCGACTCGCAGGTACACATGAAGGTAGCGATCGACTACGCCGAGCGCCCCATCTATGACGTGATCGCCAAGTTGCACGGCACGAACGATGATGAGTGGGTCATGCTCGGGAACCATCACGATGCCTGGGTTTTCGGAGCCGCCGATCCGGGCAGCGGCACCTCTGCCATGCTGGAAACTGCCCGCGCGCTCGGCGAACTGGTCAAGTCAGGATGGAAGCCGCGCCGCACAATCGTGATTTGCCAGTGGGACGCCGAAGAGCCTGGGCTGATCGGTTCTACTGAATGGGTGGAGGAACATCGCGCCGAGCTTCAGGCCAAGGCGCTCGTCTATATCAATACGGACGTGGGCGCCACCGGGCCGAACTTTGCTGCTTCGGCCACGCCGTCACTGAAGGATCTCGTGCGCGACGCTACGCGCGATGTGAAGGATCCCGACACGCTGGGCGCCGTCTACGATGCCTGGAGCGAACAGGCCGCGCGCGCGAAAAGAGAAGAGGCCGGCACGACGCGGCAGGCGCCTCCCGCGGACCCCCCCGGCAAGCCTCCGTTGACTCCGCTCGGAGCGGGTTCGGATTTTTCGCCGTTCGTGGATTTTGCCGGAGTTGCTTCCATCGATATGGGTTTTGGCGGAGATTACGGCGTCTACCACTCTGTCTTCGACGATTTCTACTGGATGAAGCATTTTGGGGATCCACACTTCGAATACCAAGTGGCGCTGGCTCGCGTGCTCGGCACTGTCGCGCTGCGCCTCGACCAAGCCGACCTGTTGCCATTCGACTATTCGGCCTATGGCGCGGAGATGGAGCAGGAAGCAAGGAATCTCGCAACGGCCGCGGCACGCCAGCCCGAAGAGACCGCCAGCGTCAAGATTGTGACGGATGCGGCCGCGCGGTTCGCAGCATCGGCGTCGCGGGAATCACAGGCGCTAGCGGGGATTTCTTCGTTCCCGCAGGACCCTAAGGTCACCGAGACAATCAACCGTAACCTCGCCGAGGTCGAGCGCGATTTCCTTGCGCCGGAAGGACTCGCGGGCCGGCCCTGGTTCAAGCACACACTGTTCGCGCCGGGGAGCTACACAGGCTACTCCGCTGAAGTGATGCCGGGAGTAACGGAAGCGCTGACGCGCCACGATTTGCCGGTGCTGCGCCGCGAAGCGAACGCCGTTGCGGCAGCGCTGGAACGCGCTGCCCGGCGTCTGGACGATATCGCCCATCTCGCGCGGCAGACCAATGCTTCGCCGGTGGAAGGGCGATAATTCGGTCAGTTTCCGCTGGCAGCGTTAATTAGGACGTGGTACCAGCGGGCGCTCGTCCTCCATCGCTATCCGTAATCTCTGCGTCGGCATTCCATGGAATCTCAGGAACCGCCGAACCAGGCCCAAGGTACAGCCCTTGATGGCAGGAACATCTTTCAATTCGATCGACCATTTTTACGCGGTGACTGAGAATCGGTTGCAGTGCGAGCGGGCCCCGCGGCTCTTAACTCCTTCAATTGCTCTGCTTATGAAATCCCGTGTCGCTCTGGCACGGCGCCTGCCTTATCAAGTGCAGCCAGATTAAGACACCAACGCGGGAGCCCGGACATGTTAGATCGAGATATTTCCAAGGTGGGTTTCTTCGCAGGAGAGAGGGGCGCCGAACCCCGCACGTTCGACCTTTTTGAACTGTTCCCTGATGGCTACGTCCTTTGGCGCGGAACCATCCACGGTCTGAGGAAAGCAAGAGTCGAACTGCAAGAGCTGGCTGCACATACGAAGCATGAGGGTGCACTTGATGTACGCGCCCAATAATGCGGTAATTGCAAGAAGAAACGTTGTCCAGTAAGCGCGTTTATCAAGACGATTCGTAATTAGGCATTTCAGTCTATAGGCTTCTGAGTGACCCTATCGCGGCTCGCATGTCGAGGTATTCTTGCGAATCCTCAGTCACGCCGTCCATGCGTAGGGAAATTGCCATTTCAGCCGCGTCGATTTTGCCCCGGAGTTTTTCTCGATCACATTCGACGACGGCATCCATAAATGCTTCTTGCCATGACGAACCGTTCGGATTCATTCGTTTGTCCTTCACCGTCTAGGCTGCGCACACCCGAAGATACGAAGAATTACTTTGGGCACTTCATTGAATAAAGTGATTGCATGAATTGATGCACGTCAATAATGCGCATACACAAAACATAGAATATTTTGATACCCTCCTTAGGAATCATCGAGGACTTTCTTGTACCGTCCGTATACCACACTTGCGAAGGCGCAAGTCCATTCAGTCCCCAGAGGGATACGACGTAATCGCCCCGAAGATTCTTTTTGTAGGCGATGACGCGCTGGTTCGCCATGCGTTGCGCGTGACTCTGACAAGCGCGGGATGCGTCGTCGTCGAAGCGTCGACCGGTGAGGAGGCTCTGGACAAGGTTCAAGCCGGAGGCGCAGTCGATATGATCGTGTTGGATCTCGATCTGTCGGGAATTGGTGGGTTGGAGGCCTGCCGCAGGATTCGGGAAGTCGTTGATATACCGATTATGGTAATCAGCATCCGTCATGATCGACAAGACAAAGTGCAAGCATCCGACGCCGGCGCTGACGATTACCTCATGAAGCCCTTTGAGATTCATGACCTTCTATCGCGAATACACGCGCTGCAACAGAAAAGGTCGCTCTAGAATCGACTTCCACCGCTTGAAGCTTCAGGTTTGGAGAACCTTGCATGAGCGGCACACGCACCTAAGTCCCGATAAGTTGGATAACCGGAAACTGACCACCACCGATAGCCCGCATCGCTTCTCGTAAGTGCGGCTGCAGGATAGAATGGTGAATATGCGGGTGCGCGTCCTCTTTTTCGGGCAGCTCAAAGACATTACCGGCGTGGCCCAGGAGGAGGCAGAACTCTCCGAAGGCGCGCGTGTGGAGGACCTCTTCGCGCGGTACGGCAACCGCTTTCCCCGGCTCGTGGAATTCCGCACGTCCATCGCCGCGTCGGTGAACCAGGAATACGCCACGTGGCGAGCGCCTCTCGCGAGCGGGGACGAAGTTGCGTTTCTTCCTCCTGTCAGCGGCGGGCAACAGGCGGCGATGAGCGACGACTTATTTCGCATTGTGCGCGAGGCGATTCGCCCGGACGAGATTGTGTCTGCCCTGCGAGCGCCGGAGGATGGCGCGCTGGTGGCGTTCGACGGCTTCGTGCGTGACAACTTCAAGGGGCGCAAGACTCTGTATCTCGTATACGAAGCCTACGAGCCCATGGCTTACGCAAAAATGCGCGAAATCGGCGCGGATATTCACGCCCGCTTTCCGATTCACCGGCTGGCCATCGTTCACCGGCTGGGGCGCCTCGAAATCGGCGAAACCAGCGTGTTCATTGCCGTTAGCGCGCCGCACCGGGCCGCTGCTTTCGACGCCTGCCGCTTCGCCATCGACACGCTCAAGCGCACGGTGCCGATCTGGAAAAAGGAATATTTCGTGGGCGGCGCGGTATGGGCCGAAGGCGAGGGGTCATCCGAGCAATTGGCCGAGCCATCCACTTCGCGCCGCGATGAATCTAGTTCTTAGATGAGGAACTTTCTGGCAGTGAGTGTGATTCTGAGCAGCGCTTTTGTGTCGGCCGGGGTCTCACGCATTTTGCATGCAGCGCCGCAACAGAGGCGACCCGGTGAGATTCGAGTGCAGACGGATCTGGTGACGATTTTTGCCAGCGTCACCGATGAGCATGGACGTCCCGTTCCCGATCTTACTCAGGATGTTTTCGATATTTCCGAAGAGGGCGTCCCGCAGAAAATCGAGCGCTTCGAAGCGCAGACGAACAGGCCGATTGATCTGGCATTGATGGTTGACTCCAGCATGAGCACGTTCAAAGACCTCCACTTTGAGGCGGAAGCGACGGCGCATTTTATCGGCCAGGTGGTGCGCCCCGGCGACGCGCTGGGAGTATTCTCGTTTTCCGAGCAGGTTTCACGGCTGTCGGATTTCTCGAGTGATATTCCTCATTTGCAGGAGGCGGTGCGGCGGATTCCTCCGGGCACGGGAACATCGATTTACGATGCTGTGGTGCTGGGATCGAACGCACTAAGGCGAAGGCCTGTGGGCCGGCGGCGCGCCATTGTGCTGGTGACCGACGCCGGGGAAACGACGAGTGCGTCGAAGTTTGAGGACGCGCGCCGGGCGGCTGTAGCGTCTGGCGAGCTGCTGTATACGATCGTCATTCGTCCGATCAAGAGCGAAAGCGGGCGCAACACGGCGGGAGAGCATGCGCTGATTACTATTACCGACAGCACCGGCGGCGGCATGTTTATTCTTGATGATCTCAGCCAGCTTAATGAGATGTTCGATCGCATCGACCGCGAGCTGCGCACACAATATCTGCTGGGCTACTATCCGCGTCCGCAGCCGCCGCCGGGCAGCACGCGGCACGTGCAGTTGACGGTGAAGGGCGACTACCAATTGAGCTATCGCAAGGAGTACTTCGCTGCCGGGCCGTAATGCCTCGAGCGCTGTTTAATTTCCCATGAACGAATATCTCCGAGTTGCCATTGATGCTGCGCGCGAGGCGGGAGCGATGCTCCGCGAGACGTTTTATCAGCCGAAAGCCATCTCGTATAAGGGCGAGGTCGACCTGGTGACGGAATCCGATCGCCGGGCGGAAGCGCTGATCCTCGCGAAGCTCCACAAGCATTTTCCCGGTCATGACGTGGTCGCGGAAGAGGGTTCGGGATCCTCGACAGGGTCAAGATATTGCTGGCACGTCGATCCGCTTGACGGAACTACGAACTTCGCGCACGGTTATCCCTGTTTCGCGGCATCTATTGGCCTGGTCGAGGACGGAGAGCCGCTCGTTGGCGTGGTGTTCG